>Ga0214472_10000324_pt1 | contig 60895 bp, 57 predicted proteins | sample RVTome_6_FD_207662 | JGI IMG/M metagenome (GOLD analysis project Ga0214472, IMG submission 207662) | Soil microbial communities from uranium-contaminated site in the Upper Colorado River Basin, Wyoming, United States - RVT140D175 | ecosystem: Environmental > Terrestrial > Soil > Contaminated >...
GTCATGATGCCGATCATGGCGCTAAAACTGATGGAAGCCATCGAGTTCACGGCCAACGTAATCACGGCCTTTACGGAAAAGTGCATCACGGGCATTGAAGCCAACCGGGTACGCTGCCGGGATACCGTGGAGCGCAGCCTCGCGATGGTCACGGCGCTTGCGCCGTTTGTCGGCTACGATAGGGCTGCGAAGATCGCGCAGGAAGCCCATGCGTCCGGTCAAACCGTTAGGGAAGTGGCGCGCGCTCACAAAGTTCTCTCGGATAAAAAGCTGGAGAAAATTCTCGATGCCCGGCGAATGACCCATCCGGGCGTTCCGGACAAGGTATAGCGTCTAGCGTGCAAAGTCCCCGGCTTTTTGTTATACGTATTATAAAGGGGGGTTCATGATTCAAAGACCGCAGCCCTATATCCGGCAAATTCATATCTGTATCAACAACCGCAACGGAGAAAGCCCGTCTTGCGGCTACAGCGGCTCTGAAGAGGTGGTGGAGGAACTCAGGAAAGTATGCAAGGAACGCAACCTCAAGGGCAAAATCCGCGTGGTCAGAAGCGGCTGTCTGGACGTCTGCGCCTTCGGACCCAACATGATGATCTGGCCGGAAGGACTTTGGTATATGAAGGTCACCAAGGAAGATGTTCCGCAGATCATCGATAAATACCTCAAGCTCGAAGAAGCGGACCAGGCGAAAAAAGCCGGTGCCGCGGCCAAGTAACCATCGTAGCACGGTTTGACTTTCACTCTTCCCAGAGGCGGAGCTTGTGGGCCATCTGGCCAGGGAGACAATCCCCCGTGGCGGCCTTCGTGCGCAAATCCGCCGAAACGAGGAGCGCCAACCTTGACACCCCTCCGACATCCGGGTAGGAAATAAAAATAAATTCACCGAACATCATTAACAAAGAGGACACAGCCGTGAACGGTAAAAGCGCGAGCTTGGATCAGTTTCGAACATTGAGAACCGACGCCTGGTGGCTTCAACCGCTGCTCGTTTTCGTAGGGCTGGGCGGCTTTGTGGTGTACGCGACTTGGGCCGCCTTGCAAGACGCGCACTACTTTTTCGCGCCCTATCTCTCGCCATTCTATTCGCCGTGCATCTCGGCGAACTGCGTGCACAAGACGATCCCGCTGATCGGCTCCTGGTGGAATCTGTCGCCGGCGTTCCTGGTTCTCTGGGTGCCCGGCGGTTTCCGCGCCACCTGCTATTACTATCGCAAAGCCTATTACCGCTCGTTCTTCGCGTCACCGCCTGCCTGCGCGGTGCGTGATGCCGCCAAGAGCTATTGCGGCGAAACCCGTTTTCCCTTTTTGCTGCAGAATTTTCACAGATATTTTTTCTACCTCTCGCTTGTCATTCTGGCCTTTCTCTGGTGGGACGCGATTCTGGCTTTTCGTTTTCCGGACGGTTTCGGCGTGGGCGTCGGCACCATCGTGCTCGGTGTCAACGCGTTTCTGCTATCGCTCTTCAGCTTGTCGTGCAATTCCTGCCGGCATATCTCCGGCGGATATTTGAATTCCTTCCACAGCGCGCCGGGAAAATATAAGGCCTGGAGCTTCATCAGCCGGCTCAATGAAAAGCACATGGAGTATGCCTGGGTGAGCTTGATCTGGGTGGCGCTGGCCGATCTTTACGTGCGCCTGTTGTCCATGGGCGTGATTTCCGATTTGAGGTGGATTTTCTAATGGCTGAGGAAAAGTACGAAACCCACGAATACGACGTTATCGTCATCGGCGCCGGCGGCGCCGGCTTGCGCGCCGCCGTCGAAGCATCGGCGCAAGGCGTCAAGACCGCCCTGGTTTGCAAGTCCCTGCTCGGCAAAGCCCACACGGTCATGGCCGAAGGCGGCATCGCGGCGGCGATGGGCAACGTTTACCCGGAAGACAACTGGAAGGTTCACTTCCGCGACACCATGCGCGGCGGCAAACTTTTGAACAACTGGCGCATGGCGCAGCTCCACGCCCAGGAGGCGCCGGACCGCGTGCTTGAACTGGAGGAATGGGGCGCGCTGTTCGACCGCACCAAAGAAGGATTGATCCTGCAGCGCGACTTCGGCGGCCATCGCTACGCGCGCCTGGCGCATGTCGGCGACCGCACCGGATTGGAGATGATCCGCACGCTCCAGCAGCACGCCGTGCACAAAGGGATCGACGTCTACATGGAGTGCAATCTTCAGCGCCTGCTCACCGACGCCGGCCGAATTGCCGGCGCCTTCGGCTACTGGCGCGAGACCGGCAAGTTCATTCTGTTCAAATGTAAGGCGGTGGTGCTCGCCACCGGCGGCGGCGGCAAGGCCTGGAAGGTCACTTCCAATTCTTGGGAATACACCGGCGACGGCGTCACCATGGCCGCGGACGTCGGCGCCGATTTGATGGACATGGAGTTCATGCAGTTCCACCCGACCGGCATGGTCTGGCCGCCCAGCGTGCGCGGTATTCTCGTCACGGAGGGCGTGCGCGGCGACGGCGGGACTTTGAAGAACGCCAAGGGCGAACGCTTCATGTTCAATTACATTCCCGAGTTCTTCAAAGCCGAGACCGCCGAAACCGAGAAGGAAGCGGATGGCTGGTACGAAGACAAACGGAATCGGCGCACGCCGGATTTACTGCCCCGAGACGAAGTCGCGCGGGCGATCAATTCCGAGGTCAAAGCCGGGCGCGGCACAGCGCACGGCGGCGTTTTTCTCGACATTGCGTCGCGGCGCCCGGCGGATTACATCCAGCGCCGTTTGCCTTCCATGTACCACCAGTTCAAGGAGCTTGCCGACGTCGACATCACCAAAGAAGCGATGGAAGTCGGGCCGACCTGCCACTACGCGATGGGCGGCGTGCGGGTCGACGCCGACACCACGGCGGCCACCGTGCCCGGTCTGTTCGCCGCCGGCGAAGTCGCGGCCGGCTTGCACGGCGCCAACCGCCTCGGCGGAAACTCGCTTTCCGATTTGCTGGTTTTCGGGCGGCGCGCCGGGCTCTACGCGGCCGAGTACTGCAAGTCTCTCAAGGGGGCGCTGACCGTGAACAACGACGAGGTCAACGCCTTCGCCCGCGGGATGCTCGCGCCATTCGAGAGCAAGGGGAACGAGAACCCCTACACGATCCACGCGGATCTGCAAGAGTGCATGCAAGGCCTGGTGGGCATCATCCGCGTCGAAACGGAGTTGAAAAAAGCGCTAGAGACCCTCCAGCAATTGAAGCAGCGGGCGCGTAATGTGAAAATCGAAGGCAACCGGCAGTATAATCCCGGCTGGCACCTCGCCTTGGATCTGCATTCGTTGTTGACCTTCGCCGAAGCGGCAACCCTGGCGGCGATCGAGAGAAAGGAAAGCCGCGGCGGCCACACCCGCGACGACTATCCGAGCACGGATGCCAAGTTCGCCAAGGTGAACGTGATCGTGCGCAAGAGGAACGGCGCGCTGGCGCTTTCTCAAGAGCCTCTGCCGGAAATGCCGGAGGAGCTAAAAGCACTGCTTGAGGAGAAGAAGTAATGGCTGAGCAGCAAGTCCATATGCGGCTGTGGCGCGGCGACGTTAAGGGCGGGGAGTTTCGCGACTACCGCATAGGCGTCGGCGAAGGCATGGTGGTGCTCGACGTGGTCCACGCGATCCAGGCGCAACAAGCGAACGATCTCGCGGTGCGCTGGAACTGCAAGGCGGGCAAATGCGGCTCGTGCAGCGCCGAGGTGAACGGTAAGCCGCGCCTCATGTGCATGACGCGCATGAACACTTTCCAGCCCGGCGAAACCATTACGATCTCGCCGATGCGAACCTTTCCGATCATCCGCGACCTCGTCACCGACGTGTCATTTAACTTCGAAAAAGCCAAAGAGATTCCAGCTTTCAAGCCAAAACCGAAAGAAGCCGATGGCACCCGGCGGATGTTTCAAGAAGACATCGACCGGGTCCAGGAGTTTCACAAGTGCATCGAGTGCTTTCTCTGCCAGAACGTGTGTCACGTGATTCGCGACCACGACGATAATAAACCGGCCTTCGCCGGCCCGCGCTTTTTCGTGCGCCTGGCGTCGCTGGAAATGCATCCGCTCGATTGCAACGACCGGATAGAACTGCTCCAAAAGAAAGCCGGACTCGGCTACTGCAACATCACCAAGTGCTGCACCGAAGTCTGCCCCGAGCATATCCACATCACCGATAACGCCATTATCCCACTCAAAGAACGGGTGGTGGACCGTTACTACGATCCGATCGCGAAATTGCTCGGGCTTTTTTCGACGAAGAATAAGTGAATTTGGATCGAGACTCGCCGGCCATGAGCGCCGCTTAGACGTAGAATATTACCTTTCGAATCTTCAATAAAAGGACGGCAACAAAGTGTATCGCGCCAAGACGCCAATTACGCTCCAATCGAATCCCAAATCCGAAGCTCGAAACCCGAAATAAACCCAAAGCCTTAAACCCCAATTACGAAATCCGAAACGGGTTTGTTTGGAACTTCGTATTTTTTGATCATTTAGAATTGTTTCGGATTTCGAATTTCGTGCTTCAGTTTTGTCTGCGCTTCTCATTCCCTTGGCGTGCTTTGCGACTTTGCGCGAGTCGTCGTTTTTCCGATTCCGTTACAACTCGGCTTAGTGGAGATCACGGCTCCCTCGTTTGATGAACATCTGCGTTTCCCATTCGCGCAGCGTGGCGCCGTCAAGTTTTTCTTCGAATTTAATCCCGGAAAGCGTTTCATAGACGACGGTCACCGACTCTCCGTCTTTGGCAATTTTTAATAGACGGGCGGGTTTTTCTTCGAGGTACGCGCCGATGGTCCGAAGTAAATGCGATAGACCCGGCGTCTGAGCGACTGCCGGCGCTTCGCCGCGCCGCGCCTGTCCCTTTTGTTCCAACCGGTCGACATCTTTGAGCGTGTAGCAAAGATCAAGTTGATTCACGATTGCTGGCGTTGCTACCCGCTCCGCATCGGGAGCCCCAAGGTTCTGTTCCCCTTCCCCATTGAATCGCAGGTTCCGGCTTTCGGCGCTTTCGACATCGTCACCGCCGCCGCGCGCGGTCACTTTTCCACGAACGACGAAGTCGTCGCCGTCCGGCTCCAGTTCAAAGCTTTCCATTTTCAATATTTCGAGCGCTTGCCCTATGGCCCGCAGCGGCTGTGCGTAATCGATGGTTATCGCCATAGGGATCAACTCCTGCGCAAACGAAACACGCCGGGATCGCTTACACCGATAGTCTTCGGCTGGCTCGCCGCCGTTTTAATCGGCTGCACTTCTTGTGGCTCGTCGTCGACTTTCAATCCAGCCAACTTGATTCTTAATCTGAGGTTGTTCGCGCTATCGGCGTTAATCATGGCCTGATCAAAGTTAATGCGACGCTCCTTGTAGAGCATGAACAGCGCGTCGTCGAAGGTCTGGCAGCCCTCTTGAACCCCCTGCTCCATCCCTTCCTTGAGTATATCGACCTCCCCCTTCTTGATCAGATCCTTGATCCGCGGCGTGTCCATGAGGATCTCGAGGACGGCGACACGACCGCTGTCCGGCGACGGTATCAGCCGCTGGGATATGATCGCCCGCAAATTCAAAGAGAGCTGGAGATAGATTTGCGCATGGCGTACCGGCGGGAAAAAATTCATGATGCGCTCGATAGCCTGGTTCGCGTTGTTTGAATGGAGAGTGCTCAAGCAAAGATGGCCCGTCTCGGCAAAGGTAAGCGCGGCCTCCATGGTCTCGGTATCGCGGATTTCGCCGATAAGAATAACGTCCGGCGCCTGGCGCAGCGTGTTCTTCAACGCCGCCTGATACGAATGGGTATCGAAGCCGATCTCACGCTGGGTGACGATGGACTTCTTGTGGCGGTGCACAAATTCGATCGGGTCTTCGATCGTTATGATATGTCCGCTCTCGATAGTATTGCGGTGATCTACCATCGCCGCCAGCGTCGTTGATTTACCCGAACCGGTGGCGCCGACCACCAACACCAGGCCGCGCTTTGTCATCGCGATGTCACCCAGTATAAGCGGCAATCCCATCTCCGCCAGCGAGTCGATTTCGGCCTTCACTCGACGAATCACTAGCCCGACGGAGCCCCGCTGGCGATAGACGTTGACGCGGAAGCGGCTGACGTTGGGCAACGCCATCGCCATGTTCATCTCCATCGTCGCGGCGAAATCCTGGCGCTGTCGCTCGTTCATGATCGAATGAGCGAGGTCTTCGAGTTCCTGCGGCCGATATTGGTATTCTCCGATGGGCTTGATTATCCCGTCGATCCGGTACATCGACGGTCGCGCCACCGTCAGATAAAGGTCCGATGCGTGGTGTTCGACCATGCTTTTAAATAATTCTTGAATATCCATCGTCGCTCTGCTCAATGCTTTCGCGCTCACGCGCTCCGATTCACCGGCGCGCAGCGCCGCCGACGGCGGCGGCGGATGGGCCGAAGAGATTCGCCGTCATACTTTTCGCTTGGGCCTCTTCCTTGGTCACGAGATCATGCGCGACCAAATTCTGCAAGGCCATGTCCATGGTTTGCATCCCGTCTTTCTGGCTCACCTGCATGGTCCCGATTATCTGATGGATCTTTCCTTCGCGAATCAGATTACGGATCGCGGTGGTACCGGTCATAATCTCCAACGCGGCAATTCGCCCACCGGTTTTCTTCTTCAATAATGTCTGGGTAATCACAGCCTCGATCGATTCGGCAAATTGCGCGCGGATCTGCGACTGCTGGTTGGGCGGGAAAACGTCGATGACGCGATCGACGGTCTTCGGAGCGCTCGAAGTGTGAAGCGTGCCGAAAACGATGTGGCCGGTTTCCGCGGCGGTCAGCGCGAGCTGAATCGTTTCCAAGTCGCGCATTTCGCCCACCAGGATGGCGTCGGGGTCTTCGCGCAGCGCCGCGCGCAGCGCGTTCGCGAACGAACGGGTGTGCGGTCCCAACTCTCTTTGGTTGACCAGACACTTCTTCGACTCATGCACAAATTCAACAGGATCCTCGATCGTGAGAATATGACCTTCGAAGGTATGGTTCAGATAATCGATCATCGCCGCCTGCGTCGTTGATTTACCGGACCCGGTTGGCCCGGTAACTAGAATCAAGCCGTTTTCCTTCTCGCACAACTGTTTCAGAATCGCCGGCATGCCCAGCTCTTCCAGAGTAAGGATTTTTGTCGGAATCGTTCGAAACACCGCCCCTTCACCTCTGCGCTGCATGAATACATTCACGCGAAAACGCGCCAGCCCGCCCATTTCAAAGGAAAAATCGCACTCAAGAGATTCTTCGAAGGTTTTTCGCTGGGCGTCGTTCATGATGTCATAAATCAGGCCGTGCACTTCTTCTTGCGAAAGCGCCGGTAAATCCAATTTTTTGAGATCACCATTAACCCGTAGCATCGGCGGCTCGCCGGAACTTAAATGGCAATCCGACGCATTCTGCTCCACCCCGAAGGTCAATAGCTGGGAAATATCCATATTTAAGGCTCCCGACCCAATTCTAATATTGGTATTTTAATACACCGCTGTCCAAGCTGTAAAGGTTGACGCGCGTTGTCCTTTTTGGGGAATTGCTTTCGTCCGCTTTTCCTCAAAGGGCAGCAATTTGAGTACCAGCAGTTCACAAGCCCCTTGACACATCTATCTGTTCTACGCGTTTTCTTGCTTTTACCCATAAAAGCAGCTAGTTAAGCAGTGGGCTTTTAGGAGAGCTTGGGTTTGCTGCTGCGACATAAAGTGGCCATCGTGACCGGTGGTGGGACCGGAATCGGCAAATCCATTGGTGTAAACCTGGCCAGAAAGGGCGCCCGGGTGTTTATTGCTTCTCGCAACCCTGCTCACATTGAAGCAACTAAAGCCGATTTCGAGAAGATGGGTCTGCCGGTGCTCGGGCTCCCCATGGACCTGCGCAAAAAGGAAGATATTCAACGAACGGTGGCGGAGGTTGCCGCCAAATGGGGAGCCATTCATATCCTTGTCAATAACGCGGGTATTTCAGGCCTAAGCCGGACCGACGATCCGGATGATGGAATGTGGTACGACATGCTGGACACAAACCTAAGCGGCTTGTACCTGATCACGAAGGCAGCGCTGAAACATATGCCGGACCATTCCGGGGGCCGTATCATCAATATATCTTCCGTGCTCGGGAAATTCGGGGTGGCCGGCTACGCCGCCTACTGCGCGACCAAGCACGGCATGATCGGCTTCACCCGCGCGTTGGCTTTGGAAGTGGTCGATCGCGGCATTACGGTCAACACCGTCTGTCCCGGCTGGGTCGACACGGAGATGGCGCGCCAAGGCATCGACCAATCGGCGGCGCACCTGGGGATCACGCCGGAACAATTCAAGAAGCAAGCCTTGGCAGGCGTGCCGATCAGGCGCTTCCTCGAACCGGATGAGGTTGCAGAACTGGTCTGTTACCTCGCGTCGGACCTTGCCAAAGGCATCACCGGCCAAGCGATCAACATTTGCGGCGGCCAGACGATGCTGTAACTCGTCGAATGGCATCCTGGCCACTTTCCTCGTCACACACTGCCCTCGCGAAACAAAACCAACCCTGTGAGCGCTCAGATTATCACCATACGCAATCCCGCTACACTCCAGACGATTGCCGAGTTGCCGGTGGCGCAACCCGACGACGTGTCGGCCGCCGTCGCGCGCGCACGGAAAGCGCAAGCGATCTGGCAAGCTACCAGCTTCAAGCAACGCTCGCGCTTGCTCTATCGCCTGCGCGATCTTTTGCTCGATGAGCAAGAGAAGCTTGCCGACATCTTGACCTCGGAAACCGGTAAGCCGAGAGCCGAAGTCTATGGCAACGAGCTGTTCTATCTTTGCGACGCCATCGGTGTCTGGGCCAAAATAGGCGCCCGGTATCTGCGCTCGGAAAGGGTTCGGCCCCATTTTTTGTTGCTGAAGGCGAAAAGGGTCATTTCCATCTATTCGCCGCGCGGCGTTGTCGGCATCATCAGCCCGTGGAATTTTCCACTGACTTTGACCTTGGGCGAAGCCATTCCCGCGCTCATGGCGGGCAACGCCGTTATTATCAAACCCTCCGAGCTAACGCCGCTCACGGCGATTTTCGGTGCGGAACTGGCGGCCCGGGCCGGTTTTCCCGAAAATCTCCTGCAGGTGGCGGTCGGCGCCGGCGCAACCGGCGAAACGCTCATCGACCAGGCGGACATGATCGCGTTTACCGGCAGCGTCGAGACCGGCAAGCATGTGATGCGTCGCGCCGCCGAGCGGTTGATCCCGGTTTCATTGGAGCTCGGCGGCAAGGATCCGATGATCGTTCTCAGGGACGCCGATCTCGAGCGCGCCGCGGGCGCCTGCGTCTGGGGCGCGCTGATGAACGCGGGGCAGGTTTGCACCTCCATCGAACGGGTCTACGTCGAGGCGCCGGTTTACCAGCAGTTTGTCGATAAAATCGTGGAGAGAGTGCGCGCCATACGCCAGGGACCCAGCGACGATGAGGTGGACGTCGGCAGCATGACTTCCGCAGCGCAACTCCAAAAAGTCGAAGCGCAGGTCGCCGAGGCCGTGGCGCAAGGCGCGAAAGCGCTCGTCGGCGGGCGACGCAATCCGCGCTACAAGGGCAATTACTTTGAGCCAACGGTACTGATCGACGTCGAACCGTCCATGAGCGTGATGAAAGAGGAAACCTTCGGTCCCATCATTCCCATCGTAAAGGTCCGGGACGCCGACGAGGCGGTTCGTTTCGCCAACGATTCCCGGTACGGCTTGAGCGGAGCCATTTTCTCGCGCTCCCCCATGGAGGCTTGGCGCTTGGCCGAACGCATGCACAGCGGCTCGCTCTGCATCAATGACAGTCTGGTCAATTTCATCATCCCCGACGCCCCCATGGGCGGCACTAAAGACAGCGGCTTCGGCTACCGCCATGGTGCCGAAGGGATTCGCAAGTTTTGCCAGCAGAAAACCATCGTGATCGACCGATCCGGCCGCAAAGAAGAGTTCCCCTGGTTCCCGGCCAGCGCGAAGAAGACGCGGCAGATTCGTCACCTGCTCACTCTGCTCTGCCGCTCCGGCTGGTCCCATAAGCTGCGCGCCCTCATCGGGCTGATCAAGAGCTGACCTCGCCTTTCGGGATTGTTCAGGCTCCGCGGAAAAAACTCGACACGCGGTAATCCGAGGAGTGAGCCTCGTAGCGAGCGGGCACAGGAGCGTAAAGTTGCGGCAGCTTGTACGCACGTGGCAATAGGTTTGCGCTCCATTTTCACTGTGCGCACCGGCTCTTAAGTTTGCCGCCCTCTTCAAGGTTCGGCCCCATTGCCCGCGAACGGAGAGGCTCGCTCCTCGGACAAATTAGCGTGAATAATCCGCGCTTGCACTCCAGGGGCGATTCATCTAAGTAGAAATGACGCTGCTTCAATAAATTCTTAAGAGGAGAATCCGTATGGCCAAAGATTTGCCAAGCTTCATCGCCCAGGAGGGCGCAAAGAGAGAAGGATCGATCATTCGCGAGAAAAACTTTATCGACGCGAACAATTACGAGACCGTCGCCTATCTAAAGCACCTCGATGTACGCAACGAACCCAAGATGGTTTTGTTTGAAAATGTTCCCGCGCTGAACGGGCAGAAGTCGCCGTTCCCGATGTTCTACAACCCGTGGGTCACGCGACAGTACATCGCCGACTCGCTCGACATGGGCGACATCAAGTCTCCCATGGAAGTCAGCCTCGAAGTCGCCAAGCTCGAACAACGGCAAGGCAAGATCGAAACCATTGCGCCGGAGAAAGCCCCCGTCAAGGAAGTCGTGCTGACCGGGGACAAGGCCGATCTCAGAGTGCTTCCCATGCCGATGCACCAAAAAGGCGACGCCGGCCCCTATCACACTATGACCTGCGCGATGAAGAGACTGAACGCCGATTTCTACGACATTACGTTCACGAAAAATAAGTACCATGATCCCAAACACATGAGTTTCTCCGCCCACAAACATCACCACCTCGAAGCCATGGCGTGCGAGTACGAGGAGAAAAATCTGCGGGCGCCCGTGATCGTCATCCTAGGACACCACCCGGCTTTTTATCTTTCCTCCTGCGCCATGACGCCGATGGGCAACAATGATTATTTAACCGCTTCGGCCTTTCTGAAGGAACCTCTTCGGTTAACCCCATCGACGACTTGGGGGGATAAATTCATGGTGCCGGCCGACGCCGAGGTCATTATCGAAGGAGAGATCCTTCCCGGCGTGCGCCAGCCGCAAAATCCCTTCGGCGAAATTCTTGGTTACGCCCAGCCTATAATGGACATGCCCGTCATCGAAGTCACCACGATCACTCACCGGCGGGGCGGCATCGTCGAAGACTTCTGGCCCGGCCATATGGACCACTGGAACCTCGGCAGCATCCCGAAAGAAGGCAGCGTTTACAACGTCATCAAGAAAAACATTCCCGGCATCAAGGGGATCCACCTTGCAGCTTCAGGCTGCGGCCGCTGCATTTGCTACATATCGATTAAGAAAGAATTCGAGAACGAGCCGAACAAAGCCGGCATGCAAGCGTTCGTCGAGATGCCGAATTTGAAGCTCGCGGTCATCGTCGATGAGGACGTCGACGTCTTCAACGAACGGGAAGTCCTGTGGGCGGTGGCCACCCGCGTGCACTGGGACAAAGACATCGAGATCATCCGCGAGGTGCAAAGCTTCCGCGGCTGGCTCGGCGACGCCGTGGCGATCATCGACGCGACGATACCGTTTACATCGAAATCAGAATGGCCGGCGCGCAACGAAATCGAACCCGCGGCCTATGAACGGGTCGCCAAGTTCTTTAAATAGGTGAACCGGGCCGTTCAATGTTCAAAGTTCCATGTTTAAGGGGCGGAGTCATTCCTTGAACTTTGAAACCTTGAACCTTGAACGGTTTTCCTCGCGAGGAAAACTATGGCGGCCAAGATCAAGTTTATCTACAAAGCGACCTGAACCTTCTTAAGCGGCCGGTCATTATCAACGGCAAGAAAAAGTTGACTGGCTTTAATGAAACAGATTTGAAGACCTTGCTCTAATCGCAAACCGTTAGTCGCAGTGCCAGCCAAGCGACCGCAGCAATCAGCTTGCCTGAACTAGGACGATGAAAACCAAAGGCGAAATGGAAGCCGAGATCAGTCGAGCGATGGTTCAGTTTGAGATCGACTACATGGGCCGCGGCCCGAAGGAGACCAGAACCCACATCATTGAGGACGTGGTTTTGGTTCGGCTTAAAGGCGTTTTGACCCCTGCGGAGCAACGGCTGACCAAGAGCCCCGACGGAGTAGAGCTTATCAAAAAGATGCGCGCGACTCTGATAGAGACAGCGAAGCCTCTTCTTTATCAGGTTGTCGCTGACATCACTGGCGCCAAAATCGTCAGCCTCCATACGGATATCAGCACAGTTCTGGGCGAACGGGTTATGGTTTTCGTTTTGGAAAGCGATCTCGAAAGGCGAGTTGACCGAAAAAAAGGGGCTTGACTTGTCGCGTCGATGAGCTTATAAGACCCTCAGTCTGACGATGTCCTGAACGGTTCAGGGGAAAAGCCCCTAACCAGTCGGGAAATGGGCCGACTCTGGAAACGCAAGTTTCAGGTCGGCTTTTTTATTCTCTGAAGAATAGCTCGGTAGGCAAATTGGACAGTACCTCCGCTCAGGGGGGACTTGCTAAATGGCAGGCCAGCTTATCCCTGGAGGGAGAGGCTGGCCTTTTTGTTATAGAAGGAGGGTAAATCTATGGCGGATTACGCGAATCAACAAGAAGAGGTACTATTAGACGTTAGGGTAGCGGAGGCCTCAAACCTCTACAAATTTTATTTGAACCAGGAAAAGAAGATCCTTGGGACTTCTGCTGTCATTATATTTTTGACAGCTTGGGAGCTGGTCGGCAACACGCTTCAGCTCATCAACCCCATGTTTATGAGCGCACCGTCGCTCGTATGGAAGGCCGGGGTGCAGCTATTTGCCTCGGGAGAGATCTATAATGATCTCAGGGTCAGCGGGATTGAATTTGCCTGGGGATTTTTCCTGTCGGTTGCCGTTGGCGTCCCCTTCGGCATCGGGTGTGGTTGGTATAGAAGGATGTCCTACGTCTTCGATCCTTTTATCAATGCCATGAACGCCACACCGCGCGTCGCCCTTTTACCCCTGGTTATTATCTGGTTGGGTATTGGTATTCTCTCTAAAGTTGGCATTATTTTTCTAGGGGCAGTCTTTCCAATATTGATCAATGCGCGCGACGGGGTAAAAACTACGCCTTACAATCTCTTGATCGCGGCGCGGAGTTTCGGTGCCACCGAGTGGATGATTTTCAAAAGCGTCGTATTGCCTTCTACCGTGCCCTTCATCCTTACAGGCCTGCGGCTTGGAGTCGGCAGGGCGCTGATCGGCGTCATGGTCGGGGAGCTTTATGCCGCCACCGCCGGGATCGGTTTTATGATCACGGTCGCGGGCGCGACCTTCCAGACTGATAAAGTCTTTGTCGGCATCCTTATTTTTGCCACAACGGGGATGGTCTGTATGGAGATCATAAGCAGGCTGGAGGCTCGGTTTGATAAATGGCGGGTCAAGGTAGGGGCACAGGCGTAGTTTCTTTTAGATCGAGGGGTCGGGGCGTACGAATCTAAAGGCTATCAAGAGCCTCAAAAAGGAGAGATTATGAATCCTCTTTTGGTGGTCGCCGTCCCGTTAGTGTTGGTGATCGTAGGCATGATATTGAACAATGTTGGACTTTCATTTGATCAACCTGAAAGTTCGCCGGAGCAAGATCCTGCTAAGAAATTGGCAGCCGAAAGGCAAGCTTACCGCACCTTCTTCGATCAACAGAGAACTCGATTTTTGAAAAGGCAGAAAAGGGTAGGTCAGTATGGTTGGTTGGTTCTACTGACATTTGTTGCGTCCTTCTGGTGGATGTATTTGGACACAGTGAATAAAACAACAGCCGCGAATCAAATTGCCGCGATTCAAACAGTGTCCGCAGCGGAAAGGAAAAGCGGTGATCCTATCACAGTGTCCGCAGCGGAAGGAAAAGAGGTGATCCTATCTATGACTCGTCACGACGGGACTAATGTAAAATACCTCATCAAATCGGAAAAAGCCGGCACATCGGGTGTCGGCGTGAAGGAAGGACTATCGAAAGAACCTGTCCCATCTTGGGAGGTATCCAGATTAGGAACGGCTTTGAGTATCGGCGATAGCGCATTACCTCTCGGCATCGCTGTGAAAATTTCGAACTAAGGAAATGGCAGATCAGCGGTGAAGTAAAGTGAAAGACTTGGAATTTCACTGATATTCACTTTTGACGGTCTGTTTTTATAACGCTCGATTGGTTTGCAGATGACCCAAAGGGCTCGAGCTAAAGAGAAGCCAGTTGGGGCGTAAGCGGCCTGAGGTGCGAGCGCCAGATCCGCTTTTTATTTTTCTAGTCGGTAGGCCGGATAGAAAGTAACCCCTTAAGGGGAGGACTTGCTAACAGGCAGGCCAGCTTATCCCGTAAGGGACAGGCTGGCCTTTTTATTTCGTGAAAGGAGAACCCGATGGAAAGGTGGATTCCCATTTTTTGGATCATTGGCGGCAGCATAGGTATTCTTGCTGTCGTCCTGTTCGTCGATTCTTTGAAGGGCAAAATGAAAAATAGGCTTCGGACTAACAATCGAGCTGCCGGAGATATTTCATCAACGGATGCATCGCGTGACTAAACTCGATTTGACACGGCACATACGTTGTTCGCTGGAAGAGTTTTTCGAGCAACGAATGGGAGGAAGATGGCGGCTAGGAGTCAGCATCATGGGTGACTTGATTGTGATCCGATGCAAAGAAGCTTTTTCGCCGTCGGAGATCAATCTGGGCAGCATGAAGGCCGGACGACTGCTGCTCCAAGAGGTCAGCGAAAGTCTATGCCGCGAACTACAGCCGGATCTCGATAAGCTTCTTTGCGAGATTACCGGACTGCGCCTCGTCGACATCTGCGTGGGCTTTTTTCTAGAGCGGCGGGAGAGAATCTATCTCTTCACCATGAGCGATACGATTAAATGTCAAAGCGAGCAATTTGCGAGGAGTAGATAGGTGACTTGTCATCCGCCTTGACATCACCGACGGTTTTCCCTATGGAGATTGTAAGGAGTGTTTCCCTTGGCAAAAGTCGCTAGAAAACCTTGGCCTGTTCGCATCCTCGCGTACGGGCTTCTGCTCGCCATATTTTCTCTGTCCTTACACTTTGAGCTGCACACGGAGGTTGGTGCTGCCAAGGTCAGTTACAGTTCCTTTGCCAAGGTCAGGAAGAACATCAAATACAACCACGGTGCGCGACCTGAGGTCGCCTTGACGATTACCTCGGTGCATTGGACCACTTTCTTTCATCCGTATTTTCTTAGCGTTGTCGATAAAAAGAACCTACCTCGTTTACTCCCGCTAGAATCCGTAGTAATCCGCGCTCCTCCATCTACCTAGTCCGGATAAGTTTCTCATTCGCGGCCAAACTCCAAGCGTCGGTTGGTCCCTCCCGGTTGGGCGGCGCGCAGAGATCCGCGGGAAGAGAAACTGAGCTGGTTAGTTTCCAAAATATTTACGCCCGATAACAGTAACCCAAGTGCTTGTCGCCTGAGCAGGCGGGCCCAAAATTCAAGAGCTTGCCAACTGATGTGTCGAAAGGATTCCAAGAACGGCGGCAAACATCAAGATTTTTGGAGGGAAAGGAAGCGCCTATGAAGCTCGGCATTCGAGGACGGCATATAGTGTTGACCGCCACACTACTGGCCCATGTGGAGCGCCGCCTGCGCTTCGCACTGAGCCGGTTTGAACAAAAGATCCGGCAAATCGCCGTGCAAGTCACGGACCTCAACGGACCACGCCGCGGGTTTGATAAGCAGTGCCGGGTTACGGTGACCCTCTCTCCGTCGGGGAAGGTGATTGTGGGGGCGACCGATGCTGACCTCCACAGGGCCATTGATCGTGCGGCAGACCGGCTAGAGCGCTCCGTTACGCGTGAACTGAAGCGGAGGCGTGAGGCCCAGACAAAAAACCATACGTGTTCACCCTGAGCGATGCGGTTGGCAGCGAACAGAGATAATCCGTGGACTCTAAGCAAGAAGCGCTGGAGAAATGGATTCCCGTCCTCTTGGTTATTTTGGGTGCAATCGCTTACGTTGCTTCGATGTTTTTTTAGGGCGCGAAAGGAACTCCTGAAGGAGACACAATGAATACACTCAAAACCACTTTTTTGATGGCGCTACTGATTGTTCTCTTGGTCACGGCTGGCGGTGCGTTCGGGGGTGAAGGAGGAATGGTGATCGCATTTCTCTTTGCCTTGATCATGAACGGTGTCAGTTACTGGTTCAGTGACAAGATCGTTCTACGCATGTACGGGGCAAAGGAGATTACGCAAGGAGAGGCCCCGAAGCTCCATCGAATTGTACAAGAACTGGCGTTACGCGCGAAAATGCCCATGCCCAAGCTCTACCTGATTCCCCAGGAAGCCCCGAACGCTTTTGCCACGGGCAGAGACGAGAAGCACGCCGCCGTGGCGGTTACAGAAGGTATTCTTCGCATTCTCGATGAGAGGGAACTTCGCGGGGTACTGGCCCATGAGATCTCTCACATCAAGAACCGGGATATCCTCATTGGGACTATCGCCGCGACTATGGCCGGGGCCATTTCGATGCTCGCGAACATGGCGCACTGGGGAATGATCTTGGGAGGAAGAAGCAGCGACAATCGGGAGGGAGGTCATCCGATTGTTGCTTTGCTCATGATCATCATTGCGCCGCTTGCCGCGATGCTGGTTCAGATGGCCATCTCGCGTAGCCGGGAGTTTGGCGCGGATGCGACCGGAGCCACTATCTCCGGTGATCCCTCGAGTCTGGCCAACGCGCTCAGAAAACTCGAACGGGGCGTGAAACGCATTCCTATGGAAGCCAACCCTGCCACCGCCCACATGTTTATCGTTAACCCACTGACAGGTGGAGGCCTCATGACTCTTTTCAGCACCCATCCGAATATTGAGGAGCGGATCAGGCGACTTGAGCACATGGCAGGCGTAAGACAGTGAAGGTACCGGGCATAGTGATCACAGTTTATGGGCTCGTTGTCCTCACTACTGCAATCATTAGTTATCTCACTGCGGGAAGCGCGTCGTTCCTTATAGCCGGCTGCGTCTTTGGGTTTGGGCTTGTGGCCAGCGGTTTGGGCGTGCTCAGACGCAAAGAGCTGGGGTTTGTTTTCGCCCCTGTTTTAACCGTTCTCGTCACTGCGTTTTTCGGCTATCGCTCAACGCGCGTCGGCGAGTTTATACCGTCGGGACTTGTGGCCGTTTTAAGCCTTGTGACGCTTTTCCTGTATTTTTTGCCTCGCGGGAAGAAGGACCTATGACACTAAACCGAGGTGATAGGGGCTCCAGCGGTTCGGGATTTGAAATCAGGCACTCCTAAGCAGGGGAGCGGGTCACGGCCCATCAAGACCCGCTAGCCTGGGGAACTAGCATGAGCACAATGAGGATATGGATTGTGAGCACGACGATCCTTGGCGTCCTCGCCCTCATCGCCCTGACTTCTATTACGACCGGGCCCTCAGCCGACGACGCGATCGTGGCTATTCGAGTCGCCCAGCGGGAAGTATTTGAGGCCAAGAGGGTCTATCAAGAGTCAGCACCTTCTGCCGTCAAAGATCCCGAGGCAACGCTGAAGCTGGCTTCGGAAGCTCTGCAAGAGAAACGTTATGAGGAGGCTATCATGGCGGCTCGGCAGGCGAGCAGGTTAGTCAGGAAACTTGGTGGAGTAGACTCTCTCGGAGCTTTCGGGAAATTCCTGCCGCACTGCTCTTCATTGTCATTGGCGTCCTAATGCTCTTCTCGAAAGGAGAATAACTGAAGATGTCTAACGAGGCCCGTGATCATTTAAGGGGACACGTCGCGCAACTACCCTGGCATTCAATGAAAATGGATTCTCTTCTCGGGGAGTTGGATACAGATCCGAAGCAGGGGTTAGCCGCAGAAGAGGCTCGAAAGCGTCTCGAAATATACGGCTACAACGAGCTGAAACGAGAGGAGAAGACTTCTCCCTTCACCCTTTTTCTCAACCAGTTTAAGAACACCCTTATTATCATTCTCCTAGTTGCGACGGTCTTGTCAGCGCTTGTCGGAGAACTAGTTGATGCCGGCATCATTGTAGTGATCGTCATCTTCTGTGCTGCGTTGGGATTCATCCAGGAGTATCGCGCAGAGCGAGCGCTGGATGCCTTAAAGAAAATGTTAACCCCGACCATTACAGTCCTCAGAGGGGGAAAAGAGCAGGAGGTTCTCGCAAAGGAACTCGTCCCGGGAGATATGCTCGTACTTGAGGCCGGAGACAAAATCCCCACGGACGGCCGTTTGAGCGAAATCCACTCATTGCAATGCGATGAGGCCCCCCTCACAGGAGAATCCTTTCCTGTGGAGAAGGAGTTAAGCGCTCTGCCAGTGGATATGGCCGTAGGGGATAGGAAGAATATGGTGTTTACCGGCACCAGCGTGACCTACGGCAGAGGGAAAGCGATTGTCACGGCGACAGGGGTCAATACCGAGTTCGGTAAGATCGCCGCCGAATTGGTATCGGTGTCGCAGGAGAAAACGCCTTTAGAAAAAAGGACGGAAGAAATCGGCAAGTGGCTTGGGATCATCGCGCTGGTGATCTGCGTTCTGGTGGTAGGCGTAAGCATCGTTCGGGAATCCATAATGGGAAAATTGGATCTCCCATTCACATTGACGATGCTGATGTTCGCTATTGCGCTCGCAGTGGCTGCCGTTCCCGAGGCCCTCGCTGCCATCGTAACCGGTGTCCTAGCCATCGGGATGCACGAAATGGCGAAGCGAAACGCCTTGATAAGGAGAATGCCGGCGGTGGAAACCTTGGGCTGCACGACGGTCATCTGCTCGGACAAGACCGGGACTCTGACGAAGGGCGAGATGACGGCCCGCCGGGTTTTCGCTGGCGGAAAAGTCACAGAAGTGAGCGGTGTGGGATACACTCCTCAAGGCGAGTTCCATTCTTCTCTCAATGACCCGTCTCTGAACATGCTCCTTAGGGCAGGGGTGCTGTGCAACGACAGTACGCTTGTAGAGGACGGAGGAAAATGGTCCGTGAGGGGCGACCCTACCGAAGGCGCCCTTGTGGTCCTTGCTGCCAAGGCTGGAGTGGATCACGAGGAGACCAAGCAAAAGAATGCCAGGATCAATGAATTCCCTTTCAGCTCGGACAGAAAAAGGATGACCACGATTCACAGGATGGAAGATGGCAAAATAAGAGCTTTTGTGAAGGGAGCCCCGGAAGTGATTCTTGATCGGTGCTCATCTTTGTTAACTGGCAATGAGACCATGGCCTTGGAAAGCACTCAACGGGAAGGAATCCTGAAGGCAAACGAGGAAATGGCTAATGACGCCCTAAGAGTTCTTGCCATTGCCTATAAAGATCTTCCCGCGGCGGATGGCCATGGTGAAGATCTCGTTGAAGAAAAACTCGTGTTTGTCGGCTTGGTGGGGATGATGGATCCGCCGAGGGAGGAGGCTATCGATGCGGTGAAGGTTTGCCGCGAGGTGCAAATCAAGCCCATCATGATTACCGGGGACCACAAACTCACCGCGGTAGCGATCGCCAAGGAAATTGGAATTTACCGCGAGGGAGACCTCGTGCTCACTGGGGACGAACTTAACAAAATAGAAGATAAAGAGTTTGAAGCAATCGTGGACAAAATCACAGTCTATGCCAGGGTCTCTCCCCTGGATAAGCTCAAGATCGTCAGGGCATGGAAAAACAGGGGCGAAATAGTCGCTATGACCGGCGATGGGGTCAACGATGCTCCGGCCCTAAAACACGCTGACATCGGGATCGCCATGGGAATTACCGGGACGGAAGTCGCTAAGGAAGCAGCCGACATGGTGCTGAGCGATGATAATTTTGCCACAATCGTCCGTGCCATTGAGCGCGGCAGGTGGATCTACGATAATATTAAAAAGTACCTCACGTACCTTCTCAGGGCTAATATCACCGAAGTGGTTGTGTTAGGCGGCGTGGTGGTGTTCATGGGCGCTGAGTATTTACCTCTTCTCCCAGCGGCGATTCTCTATATCAATCTTGCCACAGACGGACTTCCGGCTCTTGCCCTAGGTGTGGCCCCCCCCGATCCGGATATAATGCGCAAGCCTCCCCGCAATCCCCGGGAGAGCGTGTTCTCAAAGGACGTAAGAACCCTCATCCTGATGGCGGTACTCATTGAGTGTCCGCTATTTTTGTGGATGTTTTTCCAGAGTCAGCCAGACATGGAACTCGCAAGAACGAGGGTTTTCTTCATGTTCGTTTTCGTTGAACTTATTATCGCTATCAACTTTCGCTCTTTGCGGTATGGACTTATTCAAGCGCCTCCCCATAAATGGCTCGTTCTCGCCATCGCATGGGAGTTGGGTCTGATAGCTGTGTTAATCCAACTTCCGGCCGTGCGCGATGCCTTCGGGATCACAATGCCATCCGCGTCCGATATCGGCATAATCGTGGGGCTGGGAATCACCGTCGCCGTTGCGATCGAGGTCGCCAAGTTTGTCTTTAGAACCAAAGAGCGTGCGAGCAAAATGGCTTATCCTTAATGGGCAGGCGCCGCAGGACAGGCGCAATCTACAAGGATGCTATGGATGCGGCAAAACCATCCGGCCATCTGAAAGAAATGAGAAATGAACTGCCCCGCGGCAAGCTGCGGGGAATTAAACCCGCAGAAATTAAAGATGACCAAAAACTCTATAACCGGAATGCCCCTTTTAAAGCGCGGCAAGGTGAGAGACATTTACGATTTAGGTGATCACCTGCTGATAGTGGCCTCGGACCGCATCTCCTGCTTCGGCGTAGTTCTCCCGACCGAGATCCCCGGCAAGGGAAAAATCCTGACCGCCCTTTCGACTTATTGGTTCCGCGAGATGCAAGACATCATAGGGAACCACCTTCTTACCACTGATGTCGAGCAATTTCCCTTCATCTGCCGGCGTTACAAAGAACAGTTGGAAGGCCGTAGCATGCTGGTGAAAAGAGCGATACCCACTCGTGTGGAGTGCATCGTTAGAGGCTATCTTTTTGGCTCAGCGTGGAAGGAATATCGTGAGCGCGGCGAGGTCTGCGGCAATCGCCTGCCTATGGGCTTGGTTGAAGCGTCCCGCTTAAAAGAGCCCCTCTTTATTCCATCTACGAAAGAATCTTTAGGAACACATCATGACGACATCACGTTCCAACAGATGACGGATATCGTCGGGCCGGAAAAGGCACGCACGATGCGCGATCTCTCCATTACTATTTACCTCCGTGCTCAAGAAATGGCCGAGGCAAAAGGAATTATCATTGCGGATACGAAGTTTAGCTTCGGCTTGGCAGACGGGCGGCTGATTTTGATTGACGAACTTCTTGCTCCCGATTCTTCGCGCTTTTGGCCTGTAGAAAGCTATCAGTCAGGACAGGTGCCTGAAAGCCTTGGTAAGCAATATGTGCGTGACTATCTCTTGAGCCTGAGATGGGACACAAGACCGCCTGTTCCGACATTGCCACCAGAGATCGTGCAAAAAACGCAGGAAGATTACTTGGAGGCGTTGCAGCGGCTCACCGCGCCACCGGCAAGGCGTTTTGGTCGATAAGCACACTTAGAAAGGCAATGGGAGAAAAACTTATGTCAGCGAGTCCTGGTGGTCGTGTCGATATTGTGCCCCAGGGAGAGTCCCACTTAGAGGTGCGCATTTTCGAAGGGGAAGGCCATAAACTCCCGTGGACCAAATTAAGATTCTCCGCGCGAAGCCTTTACGAAGACCATGAGTGATCGTGAGTTTTTGGCTGAGGCAAAGAAGGGAAGAGTGGATATAGAACCGTCAAGAGGGGAGGATTTGCAGATCCTTGCCAAGAAAATCATGGAGCAGCCTCCCGAAGTGATTGAGAGGATCAAGAAGCTCTTTGCGAAATAGCGCCTGGACGGTTTCCCCGCTCAACCGATATGAGGAGGGGTTTTTATGACAAGACAACAGATCATCATAGCGCTGGCCTTTGCGCTATTGATTTCCTTGCTCTTGGTCTTGCCGCGCCGAGACCGGGGTGGCAGTACACCTCCTTTTCGGGAAAAGAATATCATCAGGTTCGTTGCCGGTGTTACTGGACAAGTGTACGACCGGGGCACGCACTTTTCAGGATCGCCACTGGTGCAAGTAAATTCCAAGGAATCCCTCGATGACCGTACGGAAAGGAGATGACTGTCGTCAAAGACGTGATTGAAACGAGAGCCGCAGCTGGCAACTTACGGTACTCGCTCTAGAGGTTTCCGCGCGGTTAAAGAGATCGCGAGGCCATGGAGGAGCGAAAGGAGAGTTCTCAGACCGCAAAAGCGGCCAGACATCGGAGTAAATACAGGGAACGGTTGCGCTTCATCCTGGGCTACGAGTGATGAGGAAAAATCTGGCAAGATGGATTCTTGGGACTTTTGCCTTTTCCCTCTTGGTGGGGTTGCCGGGTCGCACCACCAGTGCGGCCGCTCCTCCGAAGAAATCGTGTCTTGACTGTCACGCCAACCTGGCGCAGCAGCGTTATGTTCACGGCCCGGTGGCCACCGGTGAGTGCGTGCGCTGCCATGAGCCGCTCGACAAAGAAAACATGTACGACGCAAGAAAGCATCGCTTCAAGCTGGCGCGGGAAGAACGGGACCTCTGCTATGTCTGCCATGAACGGCGGCTCGACGCGCAAAAGGTTGTCCACGGCCCCGTGCGATTTGGGCTATGTACCGCCTGCCACGATCCTCATCAGTCGCCCTATCGCTACCGGCTGAAAGCGAGCCCGCCGAGCAAGCTCTGCTTTCAGTGCCACGTCAACGATAAGACGATCAACAAGGAAGTGCACGGTCCGGTAGCCGTCGGCGATTGCGTCGCCTGCCATGACCCCCACAGCTCGCCATTTCAATATCGTTTGATCGCCGAGGGGCAGAACCTCTGTTTCACCTGCCATACGGAAAAAAAGGAAGAGTTTCTGTCCAAGAGATTCGGCCACCCTCCGGCGGCCCTCAACTGCTCGAACTGTCACGATCCGCACACGTCGCCCAACGCTCTGCGGCTGAATAATTCTGTGCCGGCGCTCTGTTTTGGGTGCCATCCAGAGAAGAAGGATCACATTGCTAAGGCGAGGACACAGCACTCCGCCTACAAGATAGATAAGAAGTGCTTGAACTGCCATGATCCCCATTACACCAATTTTCCCAAACAACTTAAGGCAGCTCCCGCCGATCTTTGCCTCTCCTGCCACAATAAAGAGCTGGAGACACCGACAGGAAAGATCATGAACATGAAGAAATGGCTGGACGGGAATAATGACTGGCACGGGCCGATCCGGCAGAAAGATTGCCCGGCCTGTCACAATCCCCATGGCACGGACAATTTCCGTTTGTTGAAGCGTCCGTATCCCAGAGATTTTTATACTCCGTTTGGACAAGAGAAATACGGTCTCTGCTTTGGCTGCCATGAGCAGACCCTGGTCCTCGATCGCTTCACCACGACGCTCACCAACTTCCGCAACGGCGATCAGAACCTTCATTTTCGCCATGTCAACCAGACCGTCAAAGGAAGGACTTGCCGGGCGTGCCATGAAGTCCATGCCAGCAACAACCCCAAACACATACGGGACTCTGTGCCCTATGGCGCGTGGGATCTACCCATCAACTATGTGAAGTATCGAAACGGCGGAAAATGCGCTCCGGGCTGCCACGTGTCTCGGGGCTATAACAGGAAAAAAATGGTCCAGAACCCAATCGAGTATGAACAGTTTATTGCGGATTGAAGAAGGATTTTTCCTTGCCCTCGTTTTTTGGCTGGCCAGCTTGAGGCCATGATCGTAGAGCGAATCGTAAAGGTTGTGATCTATCCTGATCTTGGAAGGTCTAAACGGGTCGATTAATGAGAAGGTTTTGGTGGCGTTGGTCATCACGGCCATCGTCACCTCTATGATGAGCGGGCCGCTCATCCAGTGGGCTATACGTGAAAAAGCAGCCGTGCGGGACGTGATGATTCCTATCGACCGATGAGTAGAAATAGTTTCTTACAAAATAACACCGAACGAAAGGAGTGGCCCATGGACCTCTTTACGGGTAGTGATATTGGCAGCCTAAATCGTCTTACTTTCTCCCCCGATCCTATATCTCGCTTTCAATACGAAAAAGTGCATGAGGCCAAAAAAGGTTTGGCGGGGCATCAGGCTGAAAGGGACTTGATGCTGGCCGTTCTGGAGGACGGGATCGCTTGCTTCCAAGGTTACTTTTTCAAGCCATCCCGGACCAATGAGAAGCTCCTTCTGGAAACGGAAGAATGGATCAACTCAAACGATGACGGAGTCTTCTCTTTCATCAATGTCTGCGAGACCTTGGGCCTTGATACAGAGGCGCTCAGAAAGGGGCTCCAGCGGTGGCGGGCAAAACAGATGGAAACTCCTTTTCAAAAAAGAGAGCGCCTTACCTTAAACAAGGGGAAATGCGGGCGAAATAAGAGAAAAACTCGATGAGATTATTTTCTAGCAGGAGTTGATTATGGAAAAGGCTTCTCTACTGGCCTTTTTATTGGTTGTGATCCTCGCTCCTCTGTCGGGCGCGTCAGCTTACGAAGGCGGCGCTATAAGCGAGAGAGGAACAATCTCGGGATTTGTCAGGTTTAAGGGGACGGCTCCCGCGCCGAAAAAGCTCGATGTCACCAAAGACAAGGATGTCTGCGCAAAGACTCCCAAGGTGGATCCATCCTTGATCGTCTCTGAGGGCAACTTGGTCAACGGCGTGGTCTATTTCGCAGATATCAAGAAGGGTAAGAAGATGGAGCCGCAGAAGGTCGCTTTGGACCAGAGGGATTGCGAGTATGCCCCTCATGTCCTGGCCTTTCCCGCCGGTTCTTCCGTGGACTTTCTCAATCCTGATGGGATTCTCCACAACATCCATACCTATAGCCAGAGGAACAGTCCGATCAACAAGGCCCAGCCCAAGTTCAAAAAAACACTCACCGAGAAATTTGATAAGCCTGAGGTCCTCTCGGTTAAGTGCGACGTGCATGGATGGATGAGCGCCTGGCTTTTTGTGGCGGAGAATCCTTACTTCAGCGTGACCGATAAGACGGGAAGCTTTAAGCTCACGGATGTGCCGCCGGGAAACTATAACATCGAAGTCTGGCACGAAACTTTAGGGAAGCTCAGTCACAAGGTGACCGTAAAAGCGAAGGAGGATGTCACTGTCAACTTCGAGTTCGCGAAAAACTGATTAGGTTGCTGAACAGACGATACGCGAATCCCCCTTTGGCCGGGAGCACGATTTGATGCGGGAAAGTTTTGATAAACAGTACGCGCGGGACTCGTCCATCGGAACACGGGACCTCCAGCGCCTACCTTGTCACCGGAGGTCGTGCGGAAAACACAGAAAAAATATTTAGAGGTGCCGCAGAGGCTCACCGGGCCACCAGCAAGATGTTTTGGTCGATAAGCACACTTAGAAAGGCGATGGGAGGAAAACTTATGTCAGCGAGTCCTGGTGGCCGCGTCAATATTGTGGCCCAGGGGGAGTCCCACTTAGAGGTGCGCATTTTTGAAGACGAAAACGACAAGCGTTACCGTAGCTGGTCTTTGCCCGTTGCTGCCGCGGAGACGATCACTCGATGGTGGTTGAAACGGTCACTCCCGTTGGCCGAGGTACCCCTTGGCGGGGAGCAATCAAAGGAGCTTGAGATAAAGGCCGACGAAAGCTGCTCCGGGTCGCTCAGGAGAGTGGAAGGGAAAAAGGATTTTCCAGCGCGTTATCACGGAACCCCGATCGCTGACTGGCTGCGCTATCACAACCTAGGGGAAGGACCTCATATTTATGATTCTCCCCGACTGCTGATCCTGACCTGCATGGAGCATTCCATCCACCTTCACGTTCCCAAGAATTTTGCTGACGTTCTGCGTCTGGCCGGGGCCAATCTCCGTCACCGGGAGTTTGACCTGACCTGCGCGTTGGTTTTCGCCGGTATCCGACACGTCTGTGTCGTTGGGCACACAGGCTGCGCGATGGAGTCTTTGAATGAGAAACGGGAAGACTTTGTCTCCGGGCTGCAAAAGATGGGCGGATGGAGCAAGTCAAGGGCAGAGCTTGAGTTCGGTGTTTTCTCCCCTCGGATTGGTATCTCCAATGTGCTCGACTTTGTTCTTTTCGAGGCAGCTTGGCTGGAGAGAAGATTCCCGGGAATTTTGGTTGCCCCGCTCATCTACGATGTGAACGACAGCTATCTCTACCAGATTGTGAGGTAGCGATGACGTTTCCCTCTGAACACGATTTCGCTCTTTTTCTCTTCCAGCTCTTTATCCTTTTATCTGTGGCGCTGACGTTGGGAAGTTTCTTGCGGAGGCTGGGGCAAGCTGCGGTCGTTGGAGAGATCGTTGCCGGGGTTTTGTTGGGGCCGTCTATATTAGGCGCCTTTGCCCCTGAGTTGGCGGCGTTTCTTTTTCCTTCTTCTCAAACCCATATGCTAGGGACGATCGCCTGGCTCGGCAGCATTTTTCTACTTTTAGTGGCAGGCACGGAAGTAAACCTCGCGATCCTGAGACATGAGCGCCGCGTGGTGTTCTCAACCAGCCTGATGGGGATCACTATCCCTTTTGCGCTAGGGTTGATTTTCGCCCTGTATCTGCCCGAGAGGTACTTGGTGAACTCAGAACAGCGATGGCTTTTCGCGCTGTTTATGGCCGTGGCCATGTCGATTTCAGCCATCCCCTTAGTGGCAAAAATGTTGATGGACATGAATCTCCTGAAAACCCCTCTCGGTCACGTTATTATTGGGGCAGCGGTGGTTAACGACCTTATCGGCTGGATTTTCTTCGCGATCATTCTGAGCATACTCGGTGGCGGGACTGCGACGGGCGCGTCCATCGCAGGTGTAGTCACAATGACCTTGGCCTTCGCCCTTTTCTGTCTGACAGCGGGAAAGAGTCTCATGGGCCGGCTTTTTTCCTTCTTCCATGTTCTGCGCCTTCCGCCGGAAGGGATCCTGGGCTTGGCAGTTCTCACTGCTTTCTTGTGCGCCGCCCTGGCGCAATGGATCGGCATTCACGCTATTTTTGGTGCCTTCCTCGCAGGCGTGATGATTGGGGAAACGGGCGAGATCGTGAACCACACTCGCGAAACGCTCCGGAATTTCGTCCTGTATCTTTTCGCCCCAATCTTTTTCGTCTCGATGGGTATGCGAGCCGACTTTATCGCCCACTTTGACCTGTTTTTGGTGTCGGGCGTGCTGGCCGTTGCCTGCGTCGGAAAACTTGGCGGAGGCACGCTGGGTGCCGCCCTGGGCGGCGTGCAGCGGTCCCAGGCCCTCGCGATAGGGTTTGGGTTGATGCCTCAGGGAGCCATGGGAATCATTCTGGGATTTTTAGCGCTGGAGTATTCCTTGATCAACGAGAAGGTCTTCGTCGCGCTGGTGATCACGGCGATCGTCACTTCCATGGCGAGCGGACCGCTCATCCAGTGGGCTATGCGTGAAAAAGCAGCCCCGCGGGATGAGATGATTCCTATCGACCGATGAGTAGAAACAGTGTCTTAGAAAATAACACCGAACGAAAGGAGAGGCCAATGAACCTTTTTACGGGTGGTGATATTGGCAGCCTAAACCCTCTTACTTTTTCTCCTGATCCTATATCTCGCTTTCAATACGAAAAAGTGCATGAGGCCAAAAAAGGTTTAGCGGGGCATTACGCTGAAAGAATTCTTATGTTACAAGGTTAGGCGGTGGATTTAGGAGTTGCTCATGGGTTTACATCGGACGAAAATTGAGATGGAGAAAACAAAATCTTTCGGTGCCGGTTTGCCTTGCACAAGAAATCCCGGCCCGGGTGATCCGCGGTGTTAGGAGGTTAACATGCCCAACGGACAATGGTCTAACGATTTCGAGATGGTTATCGAACGGCTTCGCCGTCAGTTCCTCGACCTCAATCTCGGAGGCCTGAGGCTCGTCTTGACCGGGCTGGTTATTCTCATCTTGCTCTGGTCGACCTGGTACACGGTACCGCCGGAGGCGACGGCGGTGGTCCAGCGCTTCGGTCAGGTGGTGCGAACGGCGGAGCCGGGCCTGCATTTCAAGGTCCCCTTCGGTGTCGAGCGTGTTCAGTTGGTTCCAACTGCGCGAGTGCTCAAGGAAGAATTTGGGTTTCGGGCTCTGGCTGCCGGTCAAAGGCCCCAGCAGCAGCGCGGAGATTTGTCCGACGAATCGCTCATGCTCACCGGCGATCTCAACGTGATTGACGTGCGGTGGATTGTCCAGTACCGCGTGGAGGACCCGGTGCGATTTCTTTTCAAGCTTCGTGACCAACGCCAGACATTGCGGGACATCGCAGAGTCGTCCATGCGCCGCGTGGTCGGAAACCGGTTGGGAAGCGATGTCTTAACGGTGGGCCGGGTTGCCGTTGCCAGCGAAGTCAAGGAGGAAATGCAGAAAATCCTATCTAGCTATGAAACCGGAATCCGACTGGTCACGGTAGAGCTTCAGGACGTCACTCCTCCGGATCCAGTCAAGCCCGCGTTCAATGAAGTGAACGAGGCCAGGCAGGATATGGAGCGGATGGTCAATCAGGCCCAGGAGCAGGCGAACAAGGTGATCCCCAAGGCCAGCGGCGAAGCCAAGCAGGTGATCGCCGAGGGGGAGGGCTATGCCACAGAGCGGGTCAATCAGGCCCAGGGTGAGGCCGCACGGTTTTTGGCGGTGCTCAGTGAATACCAAAGAGTTCCGGAGGTGACCCGTAGACGTCTCTATCTGGAAGCCGCGAGCAAGGTTCTGTCCGAGGCCAAAGGGGTCTACATTGTCGACAGCGAGCAGAAAGCCTTGGTTCCATGGCTGACCTTGGATTCCGGTGGCGTTCCGCCGCCGCTGAAAGAGGAGAAAAAACCATGACGCGCGCGATGCAAACTACGTTGGCAATTTTGGTCGCCCTGGTGCTGCTTGCGGCTTTTGGCGCCTTCTACGTGTTGGAGGAAGGCGAGCAGGCGGTCATTTTGCAGTTCGGCCGGCCAGTGGGCGCCCCGGCGACTGAAGCCGGTCTTCACTTCAAAATCCCTTTTATTCAAGAAGTTCGCCGCTTTGATAAGCGTCTCCTCATTTGGGACGGCGCTCCGAACCAGATCCCCACGGCGGGGCGGGAGTTTATCTGGGTGGACACCACGGCTCGCTGGCGCATTGTCGATCCTTTAAAGTTTCTTAAGAGCGTGGCCACGGAGAGCGGGGCCCAGTCGCGTCTGGGCGATATCATCGATTCGATGGTCCGGGACCTCGTCGCCGCTAACCCGCTGGTCGAGATGGTGCGGAGCTCTGCCTGGGAACCGCCGAAGGGGGAGGTGCTCGAAGAGGTTGGTCCGGAGATCCTGGCGGAGCTGAAGAAGAAGGTCCGCCTCGGGCGGGAAGGAATCTCGCAGGCCATCCTTACGGCGGTGCAGAAGGTCACGCCGGAGTACGGCATCGAGGTTATCGATGTTCGGATCAAGCGGCTCAATTACGTGGAGAGCGTTCGAGAGAAGGTGTACGTCCGGATGATCTCCGAAAGAAAGCGGATCGCCGCTCGCTTTCGGTCCGAGGGCGAAGGTCGGAGCGCGGAAATCTTGGGCACCATGGAGAAGGAATTGCGGGAGATCCGCTCTGTGGCGTATCGCAAGGTGCAGGAGATCCGCGGCAAAGGGGATGCCGAGGCGACCCGGGTTTACGGCGGCGCCTATGGCCGCGATCCGGAATTCTACGCGTTCTCCAGGACACTCGAAAGTCTCAAGGAGAGCCAGAACAAAAACGCCGTCCTCGTGCTCACCACCAACAGTGACTACTACCGCTACTTAAAGGAGGCACAGCCCTCAAGTCCGAGAGCCCGTAGGTAGAAAGGGCACAGGATTATGAGCGTAGCCGACATATTCATCCCTTCTGTGGCATCGTTGAATGCTGGCATAACAGACCCGTCTTTCATGAACCATTGTCCCAGCCGAGTAGATCGCAGTCGAGAACAAGTATCGCAGGCATTACAAGAAGCACGCCGATGGGCAACGAACACAAGCGAACGGCGGCGCACACAAACATCTGGCGAAGCAAGTTAAGACAATTGAGCTTTATCAGGAGAGCTTTAAGACGGGGGTTGATGTTCAGGTTGGTTGCCGTTAATGAGTGTTACAGCATTCTTCGGACTTCGACCGGGCGGGTAACCTAACAGGGGGGATACATGAGACGCATAACAGGGCTATTTTTTTTCGCCGTCTTGTTATTTATTGTATTTTTTGGCCAGGCAATTTCACTTTACACCGACTGGCTCTGGTTTCAGGAAGTTGGCTTCACTCAAGTTTTTGCTACCAGCCTCACCTTTAAGATTATCTTGGCGCTGGTCTTTGGCGGGCTCTTTTCCCTGCTGGTCTATTTTAATATCAAGTTGGCAGCCCAAGCGCCCAGGGGCGTCACTTTTTTAGGTCAAGAGAACGCCATCGAACTACCCGGTCCAGAGCTGGTCGATCCCCTGCTTCAGCGTTTGCTCCTACCCGTCGCCATTCTGCTGGGGTTTTTTGCCGGACCACAGGCAGCGAGTCACTGGGAGTCTCTGCTCCTTTTTTTAAACTCGGTTCCTTTTGGGCTTGCGGACCCTCTCTTCGGTCACGACATCGGTTTCTATGTTTTTCAAGTTCCAGCCCTGACGGCCCTCTACAACTGGCTTAGCTTTTCTTTAGGGCTGACTTTCCTGGCAACTGCCTTCACCTATCTTGTCTATCGGGGGGTCCAGTATACACAACGAGGGCTCTTTCTCACCGAGCGGGCTAGGACACATCTGTTTTCTTTGGTTGCTATTGTTATTGTGATAAAGTCCGCAGGCTATTTCCTGGACACATTTGAGCTTCTTTATTCATCCAGGGGGGCTGCCTTCGGCGCGAGCTATGCGGATGTCTATGCCAATCTGCCGATCCTGAGAATTTTATCCGTGCTCGCCCTCGCGGCGGCCGGACTCTGTTTCACCCAAATCTTTCGCCCGGGATTCAGGTACATTTTAGCCGGCCTGGGAGCTCTGATCTTGGTTCACGTCGGCGGTTTGAATCTGTACCCATCTCTTCTCCAGCGCTTTCGGGTCGTGCCCAATGAGATCGACGCGGAGAGGCCCTTCATCAAGCGTAGCATTGAGTTCACGCGGCGGGCTTATGGCCTCGACAAAATTGAGAGCAAGGACTTCCCCGCCGAGGAACAGCTCGCCGTTGCCGATCTCAAGCGCAACGACGCAACCATCAAGAACATACGGCTCTGGGAACACCGACCTCTTCTCGCGACCTATGCCCAGCTCCAGGAGATCCGCACCTATTACAAGTTCGTCGATGTTGACAACGACCGCTACCTGACCGATGGCACCTATCGTCAAGTCATGCTTTCGGCGCGTGAGATTTCCCACCAACATCTCCCTAGCCGCATCTGGATCAACGAGCACCTCACCTATACACACGGCTATGGCGTGGTTTTCGGGCCGGTCAATCAGGTCACCCCGGAGGGCTTGCCGGAGTTCTTTATCAAGGATATTCCGCCGGTGTCAGTTGGGCCCCTTAAGATTACCCGGCCGGAAATCTACTACGGTGAGTTGGCCAACGATTATGTCTTTGTAAAGACCAAGGCCCAAGAACTCGATTATCCTGCGGGCGACCAGAACATCTACACGGCTTACACAGGCAAGGGAGGCGTTCCTGTTAGCTCTTTGTGGCGGAAGTTGCTCTTTTCGGCCCGCTACGCAACCCTGAGAATCGCCCTTTCCAACGATATTACCAGAGAGAGCCGCATCCTCTACCACCGCCAGATTCATGAGCGGGTTAAGAAAATCGCTCCATTCATTACCTTTGATCGTGACGCCTATCTCGTCATCGCGGAGGGCGGCCGCCTGTTCTGGATCATCGACGGATACACCACATCGAACCGCTATCCCTACTCGGAGCCGACCGGAAGACTGGGGAACTACATTCGCAATTCAGTCAAGGCGGTCGTGGATGCCTACGACGGAACCGTGAGCTTTTACCTTAGTAACCCGGAAGATCCCATCATCCTCGCTTACGCTAAGATTTTTCCGGGCCTTCTCAAGCTTTTAGATGCGATGCCCGCAAGTCTGCGCGCCCATATTCGCTATCCCCAGGATCTGTTTGCGGTGCAGGCTCGGATATATGCCACTTATCACATGCAGGATCCTCAAGTCTTCTATAACAAGGAAGATCTGCTAAGCATTCCGCGTCAGGCGGGGGAGCAGCAAGACCCCGATATAGGGAGGATGATGGGCCAAGCGGCGGTGCGAGAGACGGAACGGGAGATAGCCCCCTACTACACGATCATGCGTCTTCCCGACGAAAAGAAAGAGGAGTTTGTTTTGCTTCTCCCTTTCACTCCCAACAAGAAAGACAACATGCGCGCCTGGCTGGCGGCGCGCAGTGATCCGCCAAACTACGGCAAGCTGATTGCCCTGGATTTTCCCAAGGCGAAATTGGTCTATGGACCGAAGCAGATCGATGCCCGGATCGACCAGGACGCTTTCATCTCGCAACAGTTGAGCCTCTGGAGCCAACGCGGATCTCAGGTCATCCGCGGCAGCCTCCTGGCAATTCCGATCGAAAAGTCGCTTCTCTATGTCCAGCCCCTTTACCTGGCCGCCGAGAAAGGATCTCTTCCCGAATTAAAGAGAGTCATCGTGGCTTTTGGTAATCAGATCGCTATGGAGGAGAATCTGGAGCTTGCCCTCCAACGTATTTTCAGCGGTCGCGCGGCCCCCGTGACGGCTCAAGCGGGGCAGGTGGCTCCCTCCCCTGGGGTCGCGGGAGCGGAGAAGAGCTTGGCGAGCCGAGCCGTGGAGCATTTCAATCGGTCGCAGGAGTTCCTGCGCCAGAGAAATTGGACTGGATATGGCGAGGAACAGCAGCGACTCGAGGCCGTCCTTAACGAAATGCAGAAAGCCGCTAAATAGACGGGCCACTGGAACCAAATTTTCAGGCGCCTTTGCAATCGATTAAAATATGAACTGACGGAAAGGTTGAAAGATGAGTAACGATTCGATCCCTGGTTTGACGCTATTCAACCGCGGCAAGGTGCGCGACATTTACGACCTCGGCGACAAGCTCCTGCTGGTCGCCAGCGATCGCATATCTGCGTTCGATGTAATCCTCCCGACGCTGATTCCCGACAAAGGCAAAATACTCACCGCTCTGTCCGTCTATTGGTTCGACGTGATGAAGGACATCATCCCGCATCACCTGATTTCCACGAACGTCGATGATTTTCCGGCGGTCTGCCGCCCTCACAAGGCCAAACTCGAAGGGCGCTCCATGCTGGTCAAGAGAAGTATACCTGCTTCGGTCGAATGCATCGTGCGCGGCTATCTCGCCGGTTCGGGATGGAAGGATTACAAAGAAACCGGCGCCCTGTGTGGTATTCCGTTACCGAAGGGACTCATGGAAGCCTCGCGCGTCGACGAGCCGATCTTCACTCCCTCCACTAAAGCTCCGGTGGGTCATCACGACATCAACATCACGTTCGACCAGATGATCGAGAAGGTCGGTCGGCGAAGGGCCGAAAAAATGCGCGACGCGACCATCGCGATCTACAGCCGCGCGCGCGCAATGGGGGAGAAGAAAGGGATCATCATCGCCGACACCAAACTTGAGTTCGGCATGGAAGGCGACGACGTCATGCTCATCGACGAAGTTCTGACGCCCGATTCGTCTCGTTTTTGGCCCGCGGATACGTATAAGGTCGGGACTTCGCCAGAAAGCTTCGACAAACAGTACGTGCGAGATTATCTTCTGAATCTCCCCTGGGACATGAAATCGCCGCCGCCGACGCTGCCGCCGGAGGTAGTACGCAAGACGCAGGAAAAATATTCAGAGGCGCTCCGGCGGCTCACGTCCGGTTAAAGCCACCCTCAGCTTAAACCACGAAGCTCCCAACGCGGCAGAGCCGCAACCAAGAGATAGTTTTCACCACGAAGGCACGAAGGTCACGAAGGAAGATTTTGCGCGCAAAGGCGCAAAGAATGCCCTGAGCGAGGTCGAAGGAGGCGCCAAGAAAAAACGATTTGTCATTTCGACCCCTTCGGCAAAGCTCAGGACAAGCTCCGGGAGAAATCTTTCTTAGATCCCTCGCATTCGCTCGGGATGACGGCTCTTGACCCGTCACTTTGCGAACTTGGCGTCTTGGCGCGAGGATAAGGGACGACTGACCGCGGACCGAATAGCGCTGACCGCAGCTCTGCTGCGCTGGGTCCTTCGTGGTGAGGTCGTTTTTCCTTTCCTGGGTGCGCTGTCGGCGCGGTGCGTCTCTGCGGTCATTACTCTTTCACCGTAAGGCCTGTAGAACCCAAAATAAAAAACGGCCCTAACCCGGCTGAGTTAAAGCCGGGCTAAGGCCGTTTGGGTTTGATCGAGTTATCCCGCTTATTCTTTTGCCGCAGCGCGCATCATCACGCCGGACGGTTCAGAACCTCCGGAATCGACCTCGTGATAGATCTTTGCGCCGGTTTTCTTGAACTCCTCAGCCTTCTCTTTCATCCCCGCTTCCAGCGCGGCCTGCTCTTCCAGGCCCTTTTGCGCCGCGTAGTCGCGCACGTCCTGGGTGATCTTCATCGAGCAGAAGTGCGGGCCGCACATGGAGCAGAAGTGCGCGACCTTGGCGCCCTGCGCCGGCAGGGTTTCGTCGTGGAACTCGCGAGCGGTGTCGGGGTCCAAGCTTAAGTTAAACTGATCTTCCCAGCGGAACTCGAAGCGCGCCGTGCTGAGCGCGTCGTCGCGCATCTGCGCGCCCGGGTGCCCTTTAGCCAGATCCGCCGCGTGCGCCGCGATCTTGTAGGCGATGACGCCGTCTTTGACGTCCTTCTTATCCGGCAGCCCGAGATGTTCTTTCGGCGTCACGTAGCAGAGCATCGCCGTGCCGTACCAGCCGATCATGGCCGCACCGATGGCGCTGGTGATGTGATCGTAGCCCGGGGCGATGTCGGTGGTCAGTGGTCCCAGCGTGTAGAACGGCGCCTCATGGCAGACCTCTAACTGCTTGGTCATGTTCTCATGGATCAGGTGCATCGGCACGTGGCCCGGACCTTCGATCATCACTTGCACGTCATGCTTCCAGGCGATCTTGGTCAGCTCGCCCAACGTCTCCAGCTCGCCGAACTGCGCTTCGTCGTTGGCGTCGGCAATGCATCCCGGCCGCAGCCCGTCGCCGAGGGAAAACGCGACATCGTAGGTCTTCATGATTTCGCAGATGTCTTCAAAGCGGGTGTAAAGAAAATTCTCCTTGTGATGCGCCAGGCACCACTTCGCCAGGATCGAGCCGCCGCGGGAGACGATGCCGGTCACCCGCTTCGCTGTCAGGGGCACGTAGCGCAGCAGCACACCGGCGTGAATGGTAAAGTAGGACACTCCCTGCTCGGCTTGCTCGATGAGCGTGTCGCGGAAAATCTCCCAGGTAAGCTCTTCCGCCTTGCCGTCAACCTTCTCCAGCGCCTGATAGATCGGCACCGTGCCGATGGGCACGGGAGAATTGCGCAGTATCCACTCGCGGGTTTCGTGGATATTATCGCCGGTGGAAAGGTCCATCACGGTATCCGAACCCCAGCGCGTCGCCCAGATCATCTTTTCGACCTCTTCCTCGACGGATGACGCGACGGCGGAGTTGCCGATGTTGGCGTTGATCTTGACGAGGAAGTTGCGCCCGATGATCATCGGCTCGCTTTCGGGATGGTTGATGTTCGCGGGGATGATCGCCCGCCCCCGGGCGACCTCGTCACGCACGAATTCCGGGGTAACGACATTCGGGATCGACGCGCCGAAACTGTTGCCGGCGTTTGTCCGCGACGCGCCGTTGGCGCCGTTTTCGATCGCCTTCTCGCGACCGATATTTTCGCGAATGGCGATGTATTCCATCTCCGGGGTGACGATGCCCTTCCTCGCATAATGCATCTGGGAAACGTTGCCACCTGGCTTGGCGCGCAAAACCGGACGCCTGGAAGCCTCGGGGAAGCGTTCACTGTCGGAACCATTCTTCGAGCCGTTCTTTCCGTTGCCTTTGGCAAAGCGGTAGACCGGCACTTCCTCGACATCGCCGCGCGCCTTGATCCAATCGAGACGTAACGCCCGCAAACCTTTGCGAATATCGGTTTCCACGGTGGGATCGGTATACGGTCCCGATGTATCGTAAACCAGGATCGGCGCATTGCCGCTACCGGCGTGGATGTCGCCGACGCTGATGGCGCGCATCGGCACGCCGATTTCCGGACGATGATGGCTGTGAACGTAGATTTTTTGCGAAGCGGGCAAGGGTTGAGTCGTGATCCCTTCTTGCTTCGAACCATTTGATTTATTGGAGTTCGTCATGGTAATCCCTCCTTGGGATTTCACTGCCCGATTTCGTTTATACGTGACGGTAGGGCTTTACGTACTCTTCGTAGAGCCCCTCTTTGCCTTTTTCTTCCAGTTCCTTCGATCGCTTCATCAAAACCTCTTTGGTCTCGACAAAATCTTTGCGGCTGAAACCGAGATTGCCCGGATGAGTTCCCGAATCCATGCGAATGGCGTCGCAGGGGCAGGCCTCGACGCAGAATCCACAATAGATACAGCGAAGCGTGTCGATTTCATAGCGGATCGGATATTTCTCCACGGAGTTATCGGGATATTCGCCGGCCTGGATGAAGATGCATTCAGCCGGGCAGGCCGTGGCGCAGAGAAAACAGGCCGTGCACTGCACCGTCCCGTCACCCTTCAGCGTCAGCCGGTGGCGGCCGCGAAATGTTTCAGGATACGGCGCTCGCTCGTCTGGATACTGGACCGTAACCGAGGCTTGCAGATCTCTGGCCAAGCCGAACTGATGGAGAGCGTGAACCGTGAGATTGCGCCAGAAGTGATAGCCCGTAACCGTCAGACCACGGATGACTTCCGGGAAATATAATCGCTCCCAAAGAGTCATCTCTTCGATTCGTTTCATCGTTCGGTTCCGAGATTTACACACGCCCCCGCGCGTGAAGAAAGATTCGGCAAATCAGAGCCTTTGCCGTCTCAAGGTCAATCCAACTTTACCTTATAGAGCATTAAGGGGGGATGTCAAGGAAGTGAAATGGAAGCGGCCGCGCGCTCGCGGCCGTCACTCCGAATCGTATTGGAGAATCGAAAAAACACCGTGCGGCTTGAGCTTTTCCCTGCCCTTTAAGAACGCAAGCTCGATGACAAAAGCGCATTCCACCACCGTGGCGCCGAGCTTGGAAACCAACTCCGTCGCCGCCACCGCGGTCCCGCCCGTGGCGATCAGATCGTCGGCGATCACCACGCGGGCATGATCGCGAATAGCATCGACGTGGATTTCAAGCGCATCCGTCCCATACTCCAGCTCATAGCTCGCCCGATGGGTTTCGTAAGGCAGCTTCCCCGGCTTGCGCACGACGCAAAAACCCGCGCCGAGCTTGTAGGCTAACGCCGCCCCGACAATGAATCCCCTGGACTCGATGCCCAAGACGGTATCGATCTTCGCTGACTGATAGCGTTCCGCCAGAAAGTCGATGGTTCGAGCAAACAACGGGCCGTTGCCTAGGAGCGGCGTAATATCTTTGAAAACGATGCCCGGTTTCGGGAAATCGGGAATGTCGCGAATGATTTGGCGGATGGCGGCGATATCGTTACTCATGTCCGTCAGCTACCATAACCGGCCGATGGCAGCAAGAACGCTTGGCCGATCTCAAATCTCAGATTTGTAATCTGCAATTTGAGATTTGCGATTCCAAGCGAAGCGAGGATCAGCCCCAAACTTGCCGTGCCGTCTCGACGACGATCTCCAGTTTGCGCTTCTGGTCGTCTTCGCTGATGAGATTGCCGACCACGTCGGAGGAAAAACCGCACTGCGGACTGATCGCAAGCTGATCCAGTGGCGCGTACTTGCTCGCCTGGTCGATGCGGCGTTTGAGATCGTCGATCTTCTCCAGCTGCGGCACCTTCGTGCTCACCAGTCCCAGGACGACGACTTTCCCTTTGGGCAGGAAACGCAACGGTTCGAAACCGCCGGCGCGCGGGCTGTCGTACTCGAATAGAAAACGATCGTGCTTGAGCTCGTTCAGCAACCGCTCAGCGATGTCGTCGTAGGTGCCTTCGCGGTGCCACATGCTGCGCTGGTTGCCGCGGCAAAGGTGAATACCGAAGGCTACGTCGTCGAAGCCTTCGAGCAATTGGTTATCCGCCTTGAGCGAGCGGCTGAAATTTGCCTGTGGCTCTTCGCCGCGCTGGCGCATCGCCTGGAGCGACGGCGGATCGACATAAGCCGTGTAACCCGGCGCATCGATCTGCACGTAGCGGCAGCCGGCCTGCGCCAGCCCGGAGATGATCTCCCGTTCTACTTTCACGACGTCGGCCATGAATTCATCCATGTTTGGGTAAACGGCCTTCGAGTTTCGCCAGTCGAACCGTTGCGAGATGCGATCAGGGCCGATCAATGCGACCTTCGCCGGTTTGCGGGCCACGCGGCTCAAGAAGCGATATTCCTCCAGCGGCACGTTGCGCGCGAGACCGAGCCGCGCCACCACGGGTCGTCGCTGGGAAACAGCCGTCCCTTTGACCTCTCCACTATTCGGAATTTCCCAGCGTTGAAGCGGCTTGCTGCCTTCGACTCGATGCTCATAAAAATCCAAAGTCGCCCGACCCGAGTCGTAACCCGACACCGATTCACCAAAGCTGTCTTGAAAGTTGAGCCGTCGATACTCGCCGTCGGTCACAACGTCCAAACCCAATTGCTCTTGGAGCCGAACCGCCTCGCGAATCCCTTCGTCCTCCACGGCGCGCAATTGGTCGAGCGTGATTTTCCCGTCATCGTAACTGACTCGCGCCTCTTTCAACCGCGCCGGACGCAAGAGACTGCCGACGACGTCATTTCTGATTCTTGCCAGGTCATTCATGATCCGAATCCCCAATAGAGCGCTGAACAACTATGTTTACAGGCTGCTCAAAAAGATCTCAGATGCGAGGCGCGAAATTCGCATATGGCTGATCGCTTATGGCATATAGTTGGAACCATACGCTATAGGCCATACGCCATAAGCCAGCCTGGAGCGAGGCGATTGAGCGCAGCCCTTCGACCTTGCTCAGGGCTATATGAGGCTTTTTCAACAGCCTGCTAACCTTTCGGCGAAACCATAACCGACGCGGGAACGCAGCACAACCGCGGGAAATAGCGGGCAGGATCCTGCGCCGTATTGTTTTTACGGATTTCGAAATGCAGATGCGGTCCCGTAACTCTTCCGGTGCTGCCGACGGTGGCGACGATTTCGCCGCGCGACACTTTTTGCCCCTCGCGCACTAGGTTGGTCTCGTTGTGGGCGTAAACGGACATGATCCCGTCCGCATGGCGCACGATAACCATTTTACCATAGCCCCTTAACTGATCGCTGTAGATTACCTCGCCCTTCTCGATGGCGCGAATCGGCGTGCCCTCAGGCGCCGAGATATCGACGCCGTCATGAAAGGTTGCGCCCCGCGGGCCAAATCCTGAATTGATCATGCCGCTGACGGGCCACAGGAACCTTTCCGCCTCAGGTTCCACCGGTTCCGGGAAGCTCGGCGCTTCGACCGGCGGCTCCACGGGCGTGATTGTGTCCACCGGCAGTTGGCGCCTCGCTCCCGGGATAAGAATCCGCTGGCCAACGCGGAGCTGGCTGGGGTCTCGGATGCCATTGAGGCGGGCCAAGGTTTCGTGGTTGACGTCGTAGGCTTGGCCGATGCGAAAAAGATTTTCGCCCGGTCGAACAACATGATAGATCCCCTCGGGCTTCTTCGGCGGGAAACTAACAGTCCGGGGCGCGCAACCAATCCATGTGCAGAGACACGCAACGATCACAAGATCGAGCAGCGTGGAGCGGTTTCGAGTATCCTGTTTCGAGTTTCGCGTTAACCCGAATCCCGGAGCTCGAAACCCGAAACCGATTCTAATCTCGCCAGCCGTACTTCCCCCAAAGTTTGACGAACCGGCACTCGCCGAGCCGTTCTTCTGCGCAGCCAGTGGCGCCTCGCGTTATCCTCATCAGCCCCTGGGACTGCTCGTCGCCCACCGGAATGACCAATCGGCCACCGACGTTTAGCTGATCGACAAGCGGCTTGGGCACCGCCGGCGCGCCCGCCGCGACGATAATAGCGTCGTAGGGCGAATGCTCGGACCAGCCGATGGTGCCGTCGCCGACGTGGATGGCGACGTTGTGATATTCGAGCCGGTCCAAGACCGCTCTTGCCTTCCGCGCCAGGGCGCGAATCTTCTCCACGGAAAAAACGTTGAAACAGAGCTCCGCAAGCAGGGCCGTTTGGTAGCCCGACCCCGTCCCCACTTCAAGGACCCGTTCTTCGCCCCGCAGGTCGAGAGCCTCCGTCATCCGCGCGGCCATATAAGGTTGGGATAGAGTCTGTTTCTCACCGATGGGTAGCGCGCTGTCTTCGTAGGAACGATTGGCGATACCGGCATCGACGAAGAAATGGCGGGGAATCTTGCGCATCGCTTCGATCACCCGCAGATCTTTGATCCCGCGCCCAATGATTTGCTCCTGAACCATTTTCTCTCTGGCCCAGGCGAAGTCGTTTGAGATGGGCTGAGGGGCTGTCACGTGTTGATAGGCAAATGAATGATCGAGGCGAACGGATCGGAATCTAACCAAACGCACCCCGGGGGCTTTATCTAGTATCAGTTCCCTTGTTGGGCCTGAAACCAACGCGATTACAACGCGTTAGGATAGTATCATAGGACACAGCGGTTTTCGAGGGAATTTTTCATTTCCCCAGCATCGTCCTCTTCGCGTATGGACGGATTGACGCCAGGTTCGCTTCCCGGAGGGCGGCGGGATTGAATTGAAAGGTACGGAGAACAGCTTGCTGAAAAATTATGTTGGCAGGCTGCTCAAATAGATCTCAGCTACGAGGCAAGCGAAATTCGCATATGGCTGAAGGACGCACAGTTCCGGTTCGGGTCATCGCCAACTCCGGCCTAACTCGCTACGGCCCGCACGCCGGCAAGAACTCCCTGTTTCCCAAACTCGCCTGACGGCTTGGCAATAAACCGCTTGATCGATTCATCGCTGGCAAAGATCTTCTGAGCGCGCTGCGTATCCACCTCGATGGCGATGATGTGCGGGTCATCGGTCCTGGCCGCTTTGAAAACGCCGTTGTGAATCATACGGCGCACGGACAGCCGATTATCGGCCGATGGGTTCATATAATGCACAAGGTCCGTCTTGTACCGATGCAACAGGAAAAAATGCATCAGGGTCATCATTCGGCGATTGCGATATTTCTTGAACGTGTTTTGGTCTTTCACCGCAAGTACTTTTCGCCCTACTCGATCCCGATCGACCCTAAACGTGATTTCGGCGAGCTTATCGCGGGGCTCATCGAAGACGTTCAGCATCATTTCCTCAGAACCGGCAAAGCGTTCCTTAAGCTCGACGTTCAGCGCTCCCTGGTCATAAAGACCTTGCATTTTCCAATAGTCGACCCACATGTGCAGCCATCTTTCGAGCACGCTGGTGGGGACCTCGACGGCTTTACGGTGCTGCGTTTCGGTGGATTTCCCGCCCATGGACGACGTGGTGAGCGACGCCCCCCGAGCCGCGCGACGATAACGATCCGCCCAATCGCCGCCGACAAACGTCTGCGGATATTGCGCCGGGTCATGGGCCAGCCGGAGCGAACGCTGTACCAGCCTGACGAAACCTAGGACTCCCTCTTCTCTAAGTGCCCGCGCCAACCGGCCGTTGGAAAGCGCCTCGGTCTGGTGGCCTCCATAAGTGATAAAGTTGAAGACGTAGCCCATCTTGCCGAGCTCAGCGGCAAAGACGCGGATTTGGTCATCGGTAAATCCCCAGGCGTCCCAATTCCACGAAGGCGACAAGTTATAGGCCAGCATCTTGTTCGGGTAAACGGCATGGATGGCATCGGCCCATAATTTGTCATCCTCCAGGTCAGGCTTGGCTGTTTCACGCCATACCAAATCACTGAAAGGCGCCATAGCCAATCCCCTCTGAATCGCCATTTCCCGCCCGCCGGTGATCTGGTAGAAGCCTTCCGGCGTCCGCGGCAGATCCCAATCCCAGAAAACGTTGATGCCCATCGATGCCGCCCGCGCGCGCGCTTCCTGATAAGAAACGCTATTGACGAATTTCCGCCATCGCTCCACCGACATCGGACGTTTACCGCGGATTTGTGTCCGGGTGTGCATCGCCTCGGCGACCGTTTCAGCAAAGGTTTTGAGACCGGCCTTTTGGGCCCACCTCTGACGAACCGACGCCAGGACATGATCCACCGTATCTTCGGTGACTTTCTTGATCATGACTTCCAGCGCCGCCAGTTGCTCGCGGGCGTCGCGTTGGCCGACTCCTTGTCGATAAACACGCTGGCGAGCCTTTTTGAGCGCTTCGATTTCCTTGCCGATTTTCTTGATTCCTTCATTGATCAGCGCCGCGAGCCGTTCCTGTTTGAGCCACTCCTCGGCTTCCTTATAAGCCCGCTCTGAAATTTTGTGGAGCAGATGGCCGTTGATCTCGGCGAATCCTTCCTCGTAAAATCTTCTAATTACCGCCAGGTTAACGTTTTTAAAAGGGACGATCGGATTTGTCGCCCCGTACACGAACGGATGATCCCGCTCGTCATCCACGCTATCGATGTTCGTCGCATCATTGGAATCCGTTCGCGCCACGATCACGCCCGGAATCTTCATGACGTCGAACTGGAGGCGCGCCGTGTTGAGCCGCGCAATCGACTCCGTGGTTGAAACCAGCACCTTCTGTCCCTGATGCCCGCAGACCTTACAGCCAGCCCGCTGGTCTTCGATGTGAATCGAGCCGATTTTGCTTTCGACGAATTTTTTGACGAGATTGCGGATATGATGCTCGCCGCCATGACCCGTGTCGCCGTCGGGAATGATCAGTGGCGGGTTGAACGCGATGGCGGGACTCTTCTTTCGCTGCGCCGAGGTCATCCTGATTCGATTGGACCTTTGGACCTCGTCTTGATGCAGCAACGCCCGCACCCATGACGCACCTTCTTTCGGAACTCGATCCAAGGCGTAATTGGCCAGGTCGGCCCCCGGATCTTCGCTGTCAGACCCTCTTGCCGAAGTCGCCCAACCGCCAAGATAGAGAACCTTGATTCCCTCCATGACGGCCCTGACTGCTCCCGTGGGCGAAAACGGGCCGTACGTTATCTCTTGCTTCTTTTCTCTGAATAGCGTCTGCAAATAGTCATACAGTTTCACGGCCGCCTGCTTGGCAACCGTGTGTTCTTCGTGGAGGCTTCCCCGCAGCGCGACGACCTCATAGGGCGTGTGCAGGCGCATGATCTGGCGAAACCTTGGGCTTTGGAACCAGGCCTCGGTCTCACGCAGTTCCTTGGCCCATTCGACGGCCTCTGCGTCGCGCCGGGTATCCAGCGGAATAACATTATTCATTACCCAAACCTCATCTCTTTATTATTTAAGAATGGTCGGGGCGAGCGGATTTGAACCGCTGACCACACGCACCCCAAGCGTGTGCGCTACCAGGCTGCGCTACGCCCCGACGGGGTTATTGAACTAGTCGGAATGTAACACTCGCCCGGAGCCAAATCAATTTGCCCGGCTCGGCAAGGCCGCAACCGAAATGAGACAAGTCGGATTCACCACGAAGGCATGGTTCGACGTTGCTCACCACAGGCTCCGGACACGAAGGTTTTCGTAGGGTGCGCTTCGCGCACCGGTCGGTCTCGGAATATCTCCCGCAAAGACGCCAAGGCGCAAAGGTTGGATAATAAGAAGTGGACTCGTTTGAGGATCGTCATTTTTTTCTTCCGAACTTAGCGTCTTTGCGCCTTTGCGGGAGGAATGTCCGAATCCGAGAACGTTCAAACGCCAAGGCCTGAGGCGCCGATCCCACGGGTCTCATCCCGCTTGCCAACCGATGTGAAATTCACTAGCTTGGGCTTGGAGGTTATCCATGTTTGGCATCGGCATGCCGGAGCTGCTCTTAATCCTGGCCCTGGCGCTTATCGTTCTTGGCCCCAAAAAACTTCCCGAGCTGGCTAAGACGCTCGGCAAAGGATTGGCCGAGTTTCGCCGCGCAACCGACGAGATCAAGGACGAGTTCAAGCAAATGGAGCATGAAATCGACGATACCTCTCTGGCCGCCACCCCCAAGAACGATCCGCCTTTAGAAAAGCCCGCGGAACCGCTTGCTTCAACGAATCCAACCGACGCCACCGAGAAAAAGTGAGCAAAAGCCAAGGTCACGGCCAGCCGGCCGATGTCCAGATGCCTTTTACCTCGCATCTGGGCGAACTTCGTTCGCGCCTCATCAAATCCTGCCTGGCCGTCGCCGTCGCGTTTATCGGCTGCTTCGCCGTGGTGGAGGAGATTTTTTTTGTGCTGGCCGCGCCGCTACGGCGCCTCTCCATCGAAGGGCTGACCCTCATCGGCACGGGGGTGACCGAAGCTTTCTTCACCAAAATGAAGGTGGGGTTCGTCGCCGCCGTCATCGTTGCTCTGCCAGTGCTCTTGTGGCAGGCCTGGCAGTTCATCGCGCCGGGGCTCTATGAGCATGAGAAGCGCCACACGCGCAGTTTCGTCCTGTTCGGCTCGCTGTTTTTTCTCGCCGGCGCGGCCTTCTGTTATGAAGTGGTCGTGCAGTTGGGCTTGAACTTTCTCCTACGCCGATACGCGGCGCTGGGCGTGCAACCGATGATTCAGGTCGGCGATTACCTGTCCGTTGTGTCCCGGCTGGTTTTGGCGTTCGGAGCGATGTTTCAGTTGCCGGTGGTGATTTTTTTTCTGGCCCGCGTCGGCTTGATCGACCACCGCTTTCTCATACGACACTACCGCTATGCCATCGTCGCTATCGCCCTGCTCGCCGCGGTCCTGACGCCGCCCGATCTCGTCGCGCAATTATTATTGATGCTGCCCCTCGCCGTACTCTACGGGATCGGCATCGGGGTAGCCTACTTTGCCCGCCAAAAGAACGAGCCGTAAGAGCTCTCACCGCGGAGGCTTGCCCTGTGGAATTGCAGCCCGGTATTCCACAGGGCAAGAGGGCGCGGAGTAAAGAGTTTTGATTAAAAAATACTCCGAACTCTGCGAACTCTGTACTACTATAGTTGAAGACTTGCGCAGCTTGCGCAAATTTTCTGGGAGTCGAAAACTCTGGGATTCGGATATTGCTCCCGCCAAGGCGCCAAGACGCCAAGTGACAGGCCCAAGGCCTGTCATCCCGAGCGAATACGAGGGATCTAGGAAAGATTTCTCTCTTCGTTCGAAATGACAATGCTCTTCCTTTGCGACTTTGCGTCTTTGCGGGAGACTAATCCGAATTTGGTTGCGGCTTAGCCGCGCTGTGCCTCTGTGGTGAAATAACGATTGCTGCTTTGGTGGCGGCTTTGCGGCGCCAGGTTCTTCGTGGTGATTAGAAAAACCAAGAACTGTTGGATGGGCGGAGCGAAGCGATACCCATCGCATCGTTGACACACACAATAAATCCTAAGAGGATTTTTCCGGGGCAGGTGGCTTGTTGTTTTCGACGGCCGGGCTGTCTTCATTGACGAACGCGCAGGCGGCAAAGACCGTGGTCCACAGGCCGTCTTTGTTGCCGATGGAGGATTGGGTGATGTTGGAGGTGCGCACGATCTTCTCCGACATTTTGAAAAGCTGTTCGCGCTCGTCCCACGCCGTGTCGGGATTGAACTCGATACCCAAGGTCGTCGCCAACATGCTGGCCGCCAGGTCTTCGGCGTACTCTCCCGCTTTCTCATCGGTCTCGCCGAACGAATGATGCTCGGAAAGATAGCCATGCTGGGTCTCGTCGGACGGAATCGCCACGCCCACCGACGCCGCCACCAGCCGGTTCGGCTCGTTGGTGCTCTCACGGTCGTAAACGCAGAAAACGATTTCTCCGGGACGGAGAAGCTTGACGCCTTCTTCCCTGGAGATGCGCTTGCAAAACGGCGGATAGATGCTGGAGACGAGAACGAGGTTGCAATAGGCGAGCCCCGCTGATCGCAGAGCCAACTCGAAGGACGCCAGTCTTTCCTTATGGACGCCCACTCCTTTGGTGAAAAAACATTTTTTCGGAATCACTGTCAGCGTCTATAACATGAAAGAATTTTTCTGACAAGAAATTTTCGCGAAATTCTTTGCAAAAAGCGCAGACCAGAGCGCCCGGATCGAACACCGAGCGCGGCAGGCATGGAACTGTTAACCGACCTCTTCCGTGCGACGCGCATGTAAGATTTGTCAGGCGTGCAGGCGCGACCCCTCGACGCGACAAACCCGCCCACCGTAAAGTAAGCGGCGGCCACATGCAGCGAGCGGCCTTTATGCTCCGTCAGCAGTTCCTTGAGGATTTCAGTTAGAACATGACTCTGATTGTCGATGACGTAAGGGAGCTTTATTGCGAGTGCGGGACCTTGATGAGGCCGGGATATTCATCAAAGTGGCTATCGAAAGCGAAACCATGCGTGATGCCGAGTCTTTCCATAACGGCAAAGCTCGTACAGTCAACGAAGCTGAACAAGTGATCCGAATATCGCCGAAAGATTTTCAGAGCCTGTTGTAGATCGGCAGCGCTGACATTTTGCAGAATTGCAGTCTGTTGCCGCAGGATGGACGACGTAACCCGCACCGCCAGCCGGTGCCCACGCGCTGTTTTATCGCGCATCCGAATCAGCGTCGCAGTTTCGGCAAGGATATAGTCCGTTGTGATCAACGGCTCGCGGTTCTGCCCGAGCCATCTCATAGCCGCTGCGTGGTCTGGATCGTTCCGCACCGCACTGGCAAACCACGCGCCGGTATCGACGAAAATCACGAATCTTTCCTATACAAGACGGCGTCGTGTTCTCGTCCGGAGAATCCTTCCTTTAGCGTCCTCCCGGCCCACTTCTTGATGGCAGAAAGTTGTTTTCTAGCCAGCAACTCTCCGTTGCGGCCAGTCGCGTGCCTCTTGCCGTTCTGTTTTTTCAGGGAGTCAATGAACGCCTTTACTTCCCGCAAGGAATCCTGCGGCAAACCTTCCAGTGCTCGTAAAATTTCCGGCTTTCCCGCCATAACGCCTCCTCGTTTCTACGGGTCGCTCCCGTAGGCGAGTTCCCGCCCTAAATATAACAGGGATGACCGATTGAAACCAACCGACCGGAGGGCGCCCAGGCCGCGCTTCCGGCACGCGAAGTATCACAGCGTGAACCGGAGCGATCTTGGGCTTGATGATTATTAAGAAAGCTAGGCCAGGCCCCGTTGCCAAATAGGCCTTCCGTTTCGATCGAAACCAAATATCTTTATGATTTGGACGACGGCCAAGGAGAGCCGAAAGAGGATGCGGCCCGACTGCACGCGTTTAGAAAACTGCTTGAGAAGGTAACGCGAGAGTCTACGCTTTTTTGGGAGGTGATGTTGGATTACGACAAACAGCCGACTCCTGCCGATTTCAAGATCAACATGGAATACCGCGGCTCAGTGCGCCTCAAGGACTTTTGGAGTACTCCATTCGGACAGTGGTTGGGAGGGCCTTTGGCCCCGCTCAACATGACACAAAAATGCAAAATCACTGCCCGTATTACAGACCGCGCTCAGAAGGACATCGCAAGTTACGTTGTAGAAGATCACATTGAAGTCTCCGTTGGCCCATTTGCGGCGCAGCGCATGTATTTGGAGAGAAAAACGTTCGAATTCGTATTGGAAAACATGATTAGGACTATTTACAGAAAAATGCTGAGTGATCGCGTGCTCTTATATCCGTAGGAGTTGGGTGAAACGCCATCGGGTCAGACTCAACCATTATCAGCTCTGACGTTGCATAGTTGACGCTGATTTTAATCTCCGCAGTTGATCCTGTCGACCTTGGAGACCGGGTGAATTTACTCAACTCCAGACTTGATCCGTTTATGCGTTTATGGAATTCGTGCCAGGCTTGACAGACAGGAAAGAATGAAGAACCCCGCCGCAAGCAGCGGGGTATCGAAGAAAACGCGCTTCGAGCGAAATTGTAGGGTGGGTGGAGGCGCAAAGCGCCGATACCCACCGGGGGGGAACGATGGGTATCGCTAACGCTCAACCCATCCTACGCCGGAATCGCGGCGCAGCAAGCTGCGGGGAATTAACCCGTAGCGATTAAAGAACGCTGCCACTAGCCGGTGATTGCACTCAAAGGTTCCGCACTATGATCTTTGAAATGGCCGACGGTGAGCAGCGGAGGAAACCAGCAATCAACGATGGTCGGTGACCCATCTTTGGGGCACCGAGCACCAATTGTCGTCTGGCCGCAGTGACCTTGCGTGCCTGAGTTGGCGATCGCAGCATTTTCAATGGGAATTTGGCCTTTAACAAAGTTGCGAGCCGCTCCAGGGAAATCACCTCGATCCCTCGCCCTTCTATCCGCCTTTCTTTGTTTACGCGCTCTCGATAATCATCGACAAACGACTCTTCTCCCAAGCAGGGAGCAACTCGTAATTCGCGTCAGGATGCGCTTAAACATGCCGTGAGGACTGAGCAACGAGTGCTGAGGACTGAGTCCGGACCGCGTTTTCCTTACTCATACCTCAGTCCTCATTCCTCAGCACTTTATTCAGAGGGGAATATTTCCATGCTTCTTGGGAGGATTATGCAATTGCTTGTTCTTGAGCATCTCCAAGGCGCGGATCAACGTCGGGCGGGTTTCCTCGGGGTAGATCACGGCGTCGATGTAACCCGACTCCGCGGCCTTGAAAGGATTGGCGAAGGTCTCGCGATATTGCTGCGTCATGGCCGCCTGTGTCTTGGCCGGGTCTTCGCTCTTCTGCAGAGCATCGCGAAATACAATATTGATGGCTCCCTCCGGGCCCATGACGGCGATCTCGCCGGTGGGATAGGCGAGGTTGATGTCGCCGCGCAAATGCTTGCTCGACATCACGATGTAGCCGCCGCCGTAGGCTTTGCGCGTCACCACGGTCACCTTCGGCACCGTCGCTTCTGCGTAGGCGTAGAGCAGCTTCGCGCCGTGGCGAATGATGCCTTGGTACTCCTGCACCGTGCCGGGGAGAAAACCGGGCACGTCGACGAAGGTGACCACGGGAATATTGAAGCAATCGCAGAACCGGATGAAGCGCGCGGCCTTCACCGACGCGTTGATGTCGAGACAGCCTGCCAAGGCTGCCGGTTGGTTGGCCACGATGCCGACGGGCCGACCACCCAAGCGGGCAAACCCGATGAGGATATTACGCGCGTACTGGCGCTGCACTTCGTAAAAACAACCCTCATCTACCACCGCCGCGATCAGATCCTTCATATTGTAAGGCTTGTGCGGATTGTCCGGCACCAAGTCCTTAAGACGCTTGTCGCGGCGCAGCGGATCGTCGTCGGTGCGGCGAAAGGGCGGCTCTTGCTGATTATTGCTCGGCAGGAAACTCAGCAGATCCCGGATCATCAACAGGCAGTCTTTCTCTGTGGCCGCGGTGAAATGAGACACGCCGCTCTTCATGCTATGGGTGTCCGCTCCGCCCAGCTGTTCCTTGGTTACCTCTTCGTGAGTCACGGTCTTGATCACGTCCGGTCCGGTGATGAACATATAACTATTGGTCTTCACCATGAACACAAAGTCCGTGATGGCGGGCGAATAGACCGCGCCGCCGGCGCAAGGCCCCATGATGGCGGAAATCTGCGGCACCACGCCCGATGCCATCACGTTGCGTTGAAAAATCTCTCCGTATCCGGCGAGGCTCATCACTCCTTCTTGAATGCGGGCGCCGCCGGAGTCATTGATGCCGATGATCGGCGCGCCGTTCTTCACTGCCATGTCCATGACCTTGCAGATTTTTTCCGCGACCACGCCGCTTAAGCTGCCGCCGAAGACGGTGAAATCCTGCGAAAAAACATAGACCGGCCGCCCATCGATAGCGCCGAAGCCGGTCACCACGGCGTCACCGAGAAATTTTTGCCGGTCCATATCAAAATCCCGGCAATCATGCGTCCGCAGCCGATCTAGCTCGACGAAACTTCCGTTGTCGAGAAGAAGATCGAGCCGTTCTCGGGCCAATAATTTGCCTTGCTCGTGCTGGCGCCGGGCGCGTTCCTCGCCCCCGCCCGCTTCGGCGCGCTGGTTTAGGTCGCGAAGCCTGTCGAAGTTGTCGGTGGTGGTCATTGTAAGAAATCCTTCGGCGCGGGGTAAAATTTATCTCGATTGCGAGTCCCGAAATCATAACAGAAGCGCCTCGCCTGTCAACAGAACTTGCTCGTTCCCCCAGTAGAAACCTTGCAGTTCGGCCGTGAAGTTGCTAGTTTTTTTGTTCTACCGTCCCAGGAACTGACATCGCTTAACAATCTCTAAGCCTATTTATGTTCCCAGCCCAAAGCGCCCAGTCCGAGGCCAAAGCAATCTTCCTGGCGGAGAGTAATCCGCGCCGGCTGCGCAGCGATCAGGCGCTACTTCTGGTTTCCGCCAGCGAAGGCGACGCCAACATGCTTTACGCCGCCGGATTCTTTGTCCCAGACCCGTTTATTTTTTTTCAGCACAAGCTCAGAAAATACGTGGTCATGAGCGATCTGGAAATCGACCGCGCCAAGAAACAGGCCCGTGCCGACCATGTGCTGTCGCTATCGCTCTACCAGCGTAAGTTGCGCAGAATGGGGAAGACGCCGGCGGCAATGATCGATATTCTCGACCTCTTGTTCCGCGAGCGGGGTATCCGGCGCCTCGTCGTTCCCGCCAACTTCTCCGCCCTTTATGCCGATCAGTTAAGGGCCAAGGGCTACAGCGTGCAGATCAAGCGCGATCCGTTTTTCGCCGAGCGCGAGATCAAAACCGCTACCGAGGTGAAGCATATCGCGGAATCACTTCGTGTCGCGCGGCTCGGCCTCGAGGCGGGCATCCGCACACTCAAGAGAACCAATACCAAGCGCGACGGTTATCTGTATCTCAACGGCGCACGCTTGACGTCCGAAACTCTAAAAACCGCCGTCAACACCACAATCATGGCGCAGGGTTGGCTGCCCAGCCATACGATTATTTCCTCGGGCAACCAGTGCGTCGATCCGCATCACGAGGGCAGCGGCCCGATCAAGGCGCACAGCTCGATCATCTTCGACATTTTCCCACGCTCCCAGAAAAGCGGCTATTTCGGCGATCTGAGCCGGACCGTGGTGCGCGGGCGGGCATCCCACAAACTGAAAGAGATCTACGCGACGGTTCAAGCCGGCCAGCACATCGGCTTCGACGCGATTCGCGACGGCGCCAACGGCAAGGAGGTCCATCAAAAAATCCTCGACCTCTTTTCGGCCCGCGGCTTTCCTACCGGACGGCTCAACGGCCGGATGCAAGGCTTCTTCCACGGCACCGGCCACGGTCTGGGCCTGGATATTCACGAGCCGCCGCGCATTGCCCCGGTGGAAGCCACTCTTAAAACCGGCCACGTGGTTACCGTGGAACCGGGGCTTTACTATCTCGGCGTCGGCGGCGTGCGCCTCGAAGATGTCGTCGTGGTTACCGCCAAGGGCAATCGCAACCTCACCGACTGTCCGCAGTTCCTGGAGATCTAGCAGCGCGACAAAGGGGACAGGCTACTTTTTGACCGCTCTGTGCCCTGTAACGGAAGAATCAAACGACTGCAGAAAAAAAATTGCCCGTCTAGATTCTTGCCTGTAAAATGTTAAACAAAACCACTGCAAGAAAATTTATCCCGCCAGGCAACCAGGGAAACAAATCCGAAATCCGAATATCGAAATTCGAAACAAACCGAGGCCAAAATAAATCCCAAATTCGGAAAATCCAAAACACCGAATCCGAATGAAGCTCGTTTCGAATTTTCTCTTTTTTTGGTCATTTGAAATTGTTTCGAATTTCGTGCTTCGTGCTTCGAATTTTTTCTTCTTGGCGCCTTTGCGCCTTTGCGGGAGACATGGTTTTTCCGATCTCGTCTTGGTTTCCGAATTTCAAATACTTTTGGCTAGTCCTATTCCGCGGTTTTCATGAACAACGAAAAGATCGCCGCCCTCATAGCCGATCTCGACCACTCGGATAAGCCGACCATTCGCGCGGCGGTCGATAAACTCGTCAAACTCACTGCCGACGCGCCCGCGCTGGCGGACGAATTGAGTCGCCTGCTCGACGATTCACGAGGCAAACATCGATGGCCCGCCGCGTACATCCTGGCGCATCTTCCCCATCCTTCGCAGCGGGTTTTTGTTGTCTTGCTGAAGGCCCTCGGCCATTCGGACCCCGACATTCGCTGGGCGGTCATGCTGCTGTTGGTTCGCCTGGCGAAGACCGACGGCGAGATCGTCCGTCTTCTGTTTGAGTTGCGTGAGACCGGAACCCCAACCCAGAGGAGAATGGCGCTTTACTGCATCCGCGATTTAAACTTAACTGACGCCGCCAGCTTGCGGGCGTTGCTTGACTCACTGCGCGACGATGATCCCACGGTCCGCGTCGCCGCGGTCACCAGCCTGAAAGGGAGATTGGGGATCGATTCCGGCGGCAGGAAAATGCTCTACGACATTTTCGTGAACGATCCGGACTTAAGAGTGCGCAATGCCGCCGCCGTCACCCTTGCTCAGTTAGGGTCGCCATCTGAAGAGTTCTTAGCGGCGCTCAAAGAGGCGGCAGCGAGCCAGCATGCTCAATTGAAAAAGGCCGCGACCGCGGCGCTCGCCTTAATAAAAAAAAGAAGGTCCGCTCCAGCCGGCGGCTGACGCCGCGGCCGGAGCGGACCTCTAGGTGGTCTGAGGGGGATTCCGAGGCTCCAGGCCCGAATCCCCGTCAAAGATTCCGCCTAGAGCCTAGGTCTCAGCCACCTCGCAGACAATACATATATCATCAATCATGTCTGGACCACCTCCTTTCTCTGCTAAATCGCAGTTTACGAAAGCGGCCCGAATCTGTCAAATAAAAAATGAAGAAGTGTTGAAGCAAAGTGAAGGCGACAGGTAAAAAAGAAAGGCCGGCTCATGTGTTATCGGCTGTTCTTACTCATGCCATGCCCACTGCCTACGAGACCCAGCCGATGAAACTCATCTGGCGGCCGGTTTCTTTCTTTTCCCGGCGGTACGAGAAGAACTCATCGGGTGCGCAGCATGTGCAGGGACCGATTTGAAAAATCTCTTTCGACGGCACGCCGGCCGATTCGAGAATGGCGCGATTGAGCTGGCGCAGGTCTACGGATGATTTGCCGTCTCTCGTTTGAATGTTCGCATCGGCTATTCTTCCCCACTTTTCGCGCAGCGGCTCTGTCACGTCGTCTTTCACTTCATAACAGCAAGCGCCGATCGACGGCCCGAGTGCCGCTTCAATTTCTTCCGGCACCACGCCGTAGCGATGGTCGAACTCGCGAACCATCTTCGCCGCGATTCCCATCAAGGTCCCGCGCCACCCGGCGTGCACGGCCGCGACTATCTTATGCTTCGGCGCGAGGATCAGGATCGGCACGCAGTCGGCGGTCAGAACACCCAGATGAATTCCGGCTCCCCGCGTCACCATGCCGTCGGCTTCGCCGGTCTCTTTGAGCGTCTTGTCCTTGACCTCGACAATTTGATCGCCATGCACCTGCTTCATCGTCACAATCTTGCCGTCGTGAATCCCGACCAAGTGCTTCACATCGCAGACGTTTTGGCTGACGACTTGGTTGTCGTCGCCGACGCGGTACGAGACGTTTAGTCCCGCATAAGGCCCGACGCTATTTCCACCGCGCCGATCCATGAAGCCGTGCAGCAATCCGTCATATCGTTCCCACTGCGAAACCCTTAACCAGTTCAGTTCCATAGGTGATGATTATGGTGAGTTGCGCTATCGCTTGCAAGCTCTATCGTACCCGCGTGTAAGGTCTCCCTATCCTGACCCAAAGCCTCAAGCCGAGTGCGTTCACTTTCCTCCTCGTCGGGAACATCTCTGCTTTCAAAGTATTGCGTAAGCCATCAGCGACTTTCCCCGGTCGCCATCGATCTCTTTGACTCAGGGGCCGCGCCGCACTCACGGCGCGCCACCCGGTTCCAATATGTCCGGCGCGCCATCATAGGTCTTCCCCGCTCTGAATTCTTGAAACAGCGGTCTCTTGACCGCCGGAACTTCGCGTTAAGGTGGATAGTTGAGAAGGAGAGTCCTGCTCCGAAACTTGCGGCAGAATGAAAACAAAATTGTGCTGAAGCCCCAAAACCTGCCACCGTAGCCGGAAGCGGTTGAGTTTCTGGAACGTTTGGAACGGACCGATAACTATGGAGAAAGGTGAGCCTGTCGCTTCGACGCGTCAGGTCTGAGGAATAGCCCTGCGCACTTTCCCTGCGGCGATCTCGCGAAGAGCAATAACAATTTCAAGGTTATTCGATTTTATAAGCGGCTTGGCGCCTTTTAAGAGTTGTTTTGCACGCATTGACGCGAGCGTTACGAGTTCAAAACGACTCGAAACCTTATCCAAACAATCTTCAACGGTTATTCTTGCCATGTCGATTACTGTAGGCCGCAAGATCGTAGAACACAAGGGCAGTTTCTGCTGTTTTGCAGTTCTCACCGCTTGGTCCGCCACCAGTCTTCATAATCGTCAGCGATCCCGCTGAGTTACTCGAAACGGCCCGCTGGACAGGTGATTCATTTATTTTCCGCCTCGACCAGCCGCACCTGGCGCATTGGACCTCCGAGTGTAAAGTCTTGCCGCTCCGTGCCTTCCGCGCCTCGGCGGTGAAACATCCGAATCCATTTTCACCACGCAGACACAGCGCGGCTTCGCCGCAACCAAACCTGGATTCATCTCTCGCAAAGGCGCAATGGCGCGAAGGGAAAACGAATTGTCATTTCGAACGAAGAGAGAAATCCTTGTTTCGAGCGAAGGGAGAAATCTTTCCCAGATCCCTCGCATTCGCCCGGGATGACAGGCCTTGGGCCTGTCACTTGGCGTCTTTGCGCCTTGGCGAGAGGCATATCGGAATCCGAGAGTCTTCGATCACCGGAAAATTTACCCTGGCTGCGCGTTATGACAAACATGTTGGTCTTTGTTTTCGGATAGTAGCACAGCGTTGTAACGCTCTTGCGAATCTTTATCGTTTGGAACCACTGGAACGGTTGGAACGACTGAAACGTTTGGAACGGGCTTGACCCCGAAAATATTATTTGCTCTTCCTTCACGCTGTTCAAAATTTCTTCGCCGACGCTTAACTTTCAGTCTTTTTTCACTTTGGGGTCGCTAGACACTTTTAGCGCGACACCGAGAGGCAATGGACTCTCGCCGATACTCATGGCCGTACCTGCTTGTTCCATATCCCAGGATGAGACCTTCCCTTTCAAAATTGATTCTTTCGTGGCGGTATCCAAGGTATCGGCTTGGGGTGATTGGATCAGGTATTTGACATTGCTCCCGTCCTTCAGCGTGACCGAGAGAACCATCTCCTTTCCTTCTTCCCTCGCTAGTGTCTGAAGCGCGGCAATTTGAGTCGAGAGGGCGGTCTTGTTCACCGTGTACATATACAGCCAGATGAAGGAACCGATAATGGCGATTATAAGCAACCAGGCATACTGGCCGATCCTTTTCTGCCTTTTCACAGCTCGGCTTCTCTGTAAATCAAAAAAACGGCGATATGCCTCTCCTTCTATCGCCGCTCGCTTTGCCGGATCTTGCTCCGTTGAACCTGGAGGTTGATCGAAGGAAAGCCCGATGCTGTTCAATACCATGCCCACGATCACCAACACTAAGGGAATCGCAACTATAAACATGGGATTCATAGTTCTCTCCTTGATCAGGCTCTTGATAGCCTGTGGATATTGGAAGAGGGATGGAATCGGCACCGAAAATACAATCGCTGTAAGTCCGGCGCCGAACTCCCGCCACCGTTGCGTTTGTGGTCCGGCCTTTTACCTCTTGCGCGCCATTACAGTTCTTGAAAATGCTAAAAGATAGATTCCTCTTCCCGTTACAAATTAGTATAACCTGATCCCGGAGGGATTGCTGTCTAATAGTGGACAGATTTGAAAAAAATTATCGCGGAAAAAGGACCTGATCGTGAACAGCAGCCACTGCCGGATACCCTGGTCGTTTCGTGGCATGGACGAATCTACTACGATTGCGAGGGCAAGAGAAAATTTCAATTTTCTCTCTGCTGTTGCGCGCCCACGTGGATCGGTGCTAGAAAAAACCGCGGAAACGAGTTTCGCGAGCAGGAGATTTCACATGCGTCAACGAACCGACTATCCGACATTTTCCGATCAAGAGATCGTGAGACGCCACCAGGCCGTTGGCAACCTGATGGAGCAAGAAGGCGTCAACGCGGCGCTCATCTACGGCAGCGGCCGGTACGCCTCGGACATCTATTGGCTGAGCGATTGGCCGAGCAGTCGCGAAGCCTATTTACTCATGCAATCCGGCAAGGAGCCAGTGATCTTGATGCAATTGTTTAATCATTTTCCGATGGCGCGGGTCATGTCGTGGATCAAGGACGTCCGTTGGGCCGGCGCCAACACGACCAACTGCGTTGTCGAGCTGATCCGCGAGCGCGGTTTGGAATCGAAGAAGATCGGCCTGGTGGGTTCGATCACCTATCAGGTCTACAATAAGCTCCGCGAAACATATCCCAACGCGTCGTTCGTTGACTTGGGCGGCAAGCTGCGCATGATGCGGACGGTGAAAAGCGCGGAAGAGATCGAGCGTATTCGCTTCGCCTCGAAATTGACCGACCAGTCGATTCAAGCGCTGGCTGAGGGACTAAAAGAACGGATGCGCGAAGACGAAATTCCGGCGCTCATCGAACCGGTCTATCTCATGCAAGGCGGCTACGCCGGCATTCACTTTATGAGCAGCATGCCGATGCGCGAGCCGGACTTTGCCGTGCCATCGCAGTTTCATTCCAACCGCACGCTAAGAAAGGGCGATTGCTTGATCACCGAAATAAGCGGGGCTTATTCGGGCTACAGCGGGCAAATTCACCGGACCTTTTCTATCGGCGAAGGACCGACACCGGAGTGGCGAAAGATGCATGACGCGGCGAAGGAAGCCTTTGAAATTCTCTCCAAGGTCATCAAAGACGGCGCGACCACGACGGAGGCCGAAGAGGCGGCGGAAATCATCCACCAACGCGGCTATAGCACCTACGACGATTTGGTCCATGGCGTGAATCAATATCCGCCGATCTTTCAAACCAAAAGCCGCAAGCGCCACGATGCCACAGAAATGCGCTTTCGCGAGAACATGGTGATCGTCATCCAGCCGAACCTCATGACCTACGACGAGAAAATGGGCCTGCAGTTCGGCGAGACGCTGGTCGTGAAGAAAAACGGCTGCGAGAGCTTGAACGCTTATCCGAGGGAGTGGGTAACGTGCAACGGCTGAGAAAACTCTTGCTCCGGATGTTCCAGGACTCCATGCCCCCTTTTTTTGTCGCTTCAGAGGCCGCAAAACCCGACTTGAGCTTGTCGCGCAAGCTCCGTCCGGCTTTAGTATCGAGTCCGCGATCCGAATGATCGAGAAAATTTTTAAGCCGCTCAGCGGTTTATTTTACGGCTGGCGGATGGTGGCGGTCGGTTGCGCTATCCGCATGCTCGGCGGCGGGTTTCATCTTTTCGGCTTTACGATCTTCTTCCTGCCGATCACCAATGAGCTGGGACTGAGCCGCGCGGCGACTTCATTGGTTTTTTCTCTGGCCCGGGCCGAAGGCGCCATTGAAGGTCCGCTGGCCGGCTATTTGATCGACCGTCTCGGGCCCCGGCCGATGATGGTCGCGGGGGTGTTGTTATCCGGGCTCGGTTACATGTTGCTTTCGGGGGTCCATAGTTATTACGCGTTGCTCGTCGTCTATCTCGGGGTGATCTCGCTGTCCTTTTCCGCGGGCTTCATGCACTCGCCGATGGTCCTCGCCAACAGTTGGTTCATCCGGCGCCGGGCCCTGGCCATGACTTTGATCAGCGCCTCGGTCGGCCTCGGCGGAACAATTATCACGCCGCTGTTGGCCATCAGCGTGCAAACCTGGGGTTGGCGCCAGAGCGCTTTTTTGGCCGGCCTGGGATTGATCTTGTTCGGTATCCCGGTGGCGCTGGCGGCGAAACGCTCGCCCGAAAGCATGGGGCTGCAGCCGGATGGCGTGCCGGTAAATGGCGATCACACGGCGAATCAGACGGCCAGACAGGCACAAGCGGCCACGGAATTTGATCTCTGGCAAGCGATGAGAACCGGCGCCTTTTGGATGGTTATCCTCGCTACCACGACGCGCGTCGCAGTATACAATGCCATTACGGTCCACTTCGTTCCGATCATGGTTTGGAAAGGCGTCTCCGAAGCGCGCGCCGCCGCCATGCTGGCGTTCATGGCGCTGATGAGTTTGCCGTGCCATCTGCTCATCGGCTGGATCGCCGATTCGGTGAGCAAGCCGCGCCTCATGGGCGTGTGCATGGTCGTCGGCGCGGGCGCGGTCGCGCTGCTGGCCTACGGCGACGGAGAGTGGTCCCTGTGGGCATTCACGCTGCTTTTTACGGTCGTGGAAGCGATTTTTCCCGTGGGCTGGGCGACCGTCGGCGACTTCTTCGGCCGCAAGTCGTTCGCCACCATTCGCGGCACCATGAGTTTCTTTTACCTCTGGGGTCCAGCGCTCGGTCCCGTGGTCACCGGGGCGGTTTACGATCGCTATCAAAGCTATGCGCCCATGATGTCCGCCTTCATTGTCCTTTCCTTGGTTGCGGGATGTCTTTACGCTTTGCTCGTCAGGCCAACTTTGCCCGCTGCCAAGGGGTAAGTCCTCGGTGAAAGCGTGATCCTAATTTTCAAGCGACGGCTCGCGCAACTTTACTATGGCTGGTGGATGGTCGCGGGGTGCTGCATCATTCGCGTGCTCGGCGGCGGCCTGCACGCCTATGGCTTTACTGTTTTTTTTCTGCCCGTGACCCAGGAGTTGGGACTTACCCGTGCGGCAACCTCGCTGGTATTTTCGCTCGCCCGCGCGCAGGGCGCCATCGAAGGCCCGCTCGCCGGTTACTGCATCGACCGCTACGGGCCTCGCCCAGTCATCGCCATCGCTGTGATCCTTGCCGGTATCGGTTATATGATGCTCGCGGATGTCCACAGCTACACCGCTTTGCTCATCGTGTATATGGGCGTCATTTCACTCTCCTACCAGGCCGGCTTTATGGACGCGACGATGGCCGTGGCCAACACTTGGTTTATTCGCAAGCGCACCTTGGCCATGTCGTTCACCAGCGGCTCCATTGCCCTGGGCGGCACGCTCATCACGCCTATCCTTGCATACGGAGTGCTTACTTGGGGTTGGCGCCCTGCTGCCTTCGCCGCGGGCGTTGCCTTTCTTCTCGGCGGCCTGCCGCTCGCTTTCTTGATCCGCCGCTCGCCCGAGAGCATGGGATTAGCGCCGGATGGCGCGACAGGTGCCAAATTCGACCGCGCGCTAAATCTGGCGTCGAGACGCGAGTCGAACTCGCCGGAGCTCAACTTTTCTCTCCGCGAAACGCTGCGCATGCATCAGTTTTGGCTGCTCACGCTGGCGACGACTTTTAGAATCGTCTGCTCCAGCGCCGTGCTCGTGCACTTCGTGCCGATTCTGGTGTGGAAAGGGTTCACGCAGCAACAAGCGGCGTTTTACCTCGGCTTCCTCGCTTTCTTCGGCATGCCGATCCATTTGCTGATCGGTTGGATCGGCGACCGGGTGTCAAAGCCCCGCCTAATGGCGAGCTGCATGATGATCGCAAGCGCCTCATTGTTTCTGCTATTTTTCGGAACGGAGAAATGGCAGCTCTGGATCGCCCTCGCTTCGCTTACGGTCCTTGAAGGATTATTTCCCGTGACCTGGGCGACGGTCGGCGATTTTTTCGGCCGCAACCACTTCGCCAAGGTACGCGGCAGCATGAGCTTCCTCTATACCTGGGGAAGCGTGCTCGGACCGGTGATGGCGGGCGCGATCTATGACCGCACCGAGAGTTACATGTATCTCCCGTGGATTCTTGTGGCCCTGTGCTGGGTCACGGCAATCTTATACATCTTGCTTGTGGCGCCCCCAAGCCGGCTGAGCGATGGTTGACGCTATGTACGCGATTCTCACGAACGGTTGGAGCTCCGCTTTGCAACGGTGGATACCGGTCATTCTCCCTTGTAGCAATGAATACGTTCGGGGGGAATTTGTGGCGTTTTTTGGATGAGCCTTCGTCGCAAACGGAGCACGGGAGCTTAAAACACCGCCGATAAACTTGACAACGCCGGGTTAAATCGACGACCATATCAAGATATGTCGTCGTTTAGCCATTTAAAAGCGCCCCACCGGTTGGTTTTCAGCCGCGAGCGACCGGTTTTTCTTTCATTCTTGCTGCTCGCGTTTATCGGGTCCGCCTGTTCCGCCCCGGATAGCCGTCCCGTCCCGATTCTATCGCCCCTGCCGTTCCACAACCCCGCCGGCGATCCGGCGCCCCTGCGCGCACCTTCGGCGATGGAGGCCATGAGCCGGGGCATCGCCGCCGTCACCCCGCCCGGCGCGGCGCTGCAAGACGTCTACTATGAATTCGACAGCGTCGATCTGGCGGCAGATGCCCAAGCGATTCTCAAGCAAAACGCCGACTGGCTGAAAAACAATCCGAAATCGCGCGTGGAGGTCGAAGGCCATTGCGACGACCTCGGGTCCAACGAATACAACCTTGCTTTGGGCGCGAAACGCGCCCAGAGCGCCAAAGATTTTCTTGTCAATCAAGGCATCGCGCCGGAGCGCCTGGTCACCATCAGCTACGGTAAGGAAGCTCCCGCTTGCTTCGAGCCGACCGACGAATGCCGCCTCAAAAACCGCCGCGCCCGGTTTGTGATTTTCACTGAATTGCCGACGTCGTAACCCCGAAATCCACCGAAAGAGATTTCACCGCGGAGGCGCGGAGGACGCGGAGTAAAGAGTTCCTGATTAAGAAATACTCCGAACTCTGCACTGCTATAGTCGAAATTGTTCGCAAGCTGCGATGAAATTTTCATGCTGCCAAGCTGATAAGTTTGTCCGTGTCTGCTTGCCGCGCCGCCAGGAGCGCTGTCAGAATAC
>Ga0214472_10000325_pt1 | contig 60737 bp, 60 predicted proteins | sample RVTome_6_FD_207662 | JGI IMG/M metagenome (GOLD analysis project Ga0214472, IMG submission 207662) | Soil microbial communities from uranium-contaminated site in the Upper Colorado River Basin, Wyoming, United States - RVT140D175 | ecosystem: Environmental > Terrestrial > Soil > Contaminated >...
AAACCTCGCTACATGACATTGTACTCATTGTTCCCTCTACCTCTTGCGTTCCAGAGTGGTAGAATCGTTCGCTGCGAGCTGCAAAGAGTTGTCGTTTCATTAATTTCGCGACAGAAACTAGCTAACCGCCCAGGCGCTCGTCGTGAAAAAAAATGCGTTCATGGTGCGACGGGCTCAGCACGAACGAAACGGCGTAGGTTACTCCGTCAACGTCTTCGATCCGGACGGCAACCGATGGGAATTGTCTTTCGCCAAAGAGAACTAACTCGTTCAAGTGGTTCAAGCCGTTCAAAGCGTTCAAATCGCCCGAAATACTTCGGAGTTCTTAAACTACTTGAACGGCTTGAACGTTTTGAACGATTTGAACCTTCCGCCTTAATTTAGTTGTATTTTTTTAGCACTTCCCGGGCGATCACCATGCGCATGACTTCGGAGGCGCCTTCGGTGATCATCCGGCTGCGCTGATCGACGAACCATTTGGCCAGGGGCAGATCGAGCGTCAGGCCGATGCCGCCGTGGATTTGCAGCACCCGGTCGACGACGCGGAACGACATCTCGTCGGCGAAAAGTTTCGCCATGTAAGCCTCGTTACGAATGTCTTGTTTCTGGTCGTTCTTCCACGCCGCCTGATAAACCATTAAGCGAGCAGCGTGCAGTTCGACATAGGAGTCCGCCAATTTGAAAGTGATTCCCTGCCGCTCAGAAAGCGGTTTGCCGAAGGTCACCCGCTGCTTCGAATAGCTTGCGCCCATTTCAATGCAGCGCTCGGCCACACCCAACGCGCGGGCACCATGCTTTAGCCGGCCGATGCCGAGCCATTTTTGCGCGAGCCTGAATCCCTCCCCTTCCTTGCCGACGAGGTTTTCCACTGGCACCTTCATGTCGTCGAACGCGATCTGCCACGGCTCCTCGCCCATGATCGTCTTGAACTTGGTCACGAGCGTCAGTCCCGGTGACTTCATGTCGACCATGAAGCAGGAAATCCCGCCGTGAGCCGCCTTCGCAGGATCGGTGACAGCCATCAACTGACCGAAATCGGCTTCGGCGGCTCCGGTGATGAAGCGCTTGGTGCCGTTGACGACGTAATGATCGCCTTGGCGCACGGCGCGGGTTTTCATCGAAGCGGGATCGGATCCTGCATCGGGCTCAGTCTGCATGAAGCAGAGCTTTTTCTCGCCGCGCATGATTGGATCCATGAAGCGCTTTTTCTGCTCGGGATTGAGCGCGTAAAGAATCGGCCGAATCTCCGGCCCAAAGATTCCCTGCCCGCGGGAAGGAAGCGCAACCGTGCGCGCCAGCTCTTCCCACACCAACACCTGCGCCAGGCTGCCGAGACCGCCGCCACCGTACTCTTCCGGCACGTCGAACATCCAGAGCCCCATCTCCTTGGTTTTCTTTTCCAGGCGTTCGCGAATGTCCGGCTTCAGCTCCATGTTTTCGATCGTATGCATCTCGATCGGAATAAGCTCTTTGTCGACGAACTTCCGCACCGTATCTTTGAGCATCTGCAGTTCTTCAGGCAAATTAAAATCCATGCTTCTCCTCCGCGGCGGGCCTTTGAACGTTCAACCGTTTCCCTCGATACGCGCCTTGCGCTACTCGGGACAACCGGCCGCCCTGAGTAGGCGGCGTCTGCGACGCCGTATCGAAGGGCGCTCCGTGCAAACGGCTTGAACGACTGGAACGATTGGAACTACTGAAACGCTGCTATTTCTTTTCTTCGAACTTGTACGAGCCGAGCCCTGGCCGGTACTCTTTGCGCGCGAACTGTTGCAGTCCGGGCCGGCCGCCGATCGCCAGTTTGGCTTTATCGGAAATCAATCCGGAGATTTCGTAAGCAACATCCGGGGTCGAGTAGAACGTGTAATACCAAGCTTCTTTGACGGCGTTGAGCGCCGAGGGCGCCTTTTCTTTTAGATTATTCGCGAGATCCATCACCTCTTTGTCCAGCTCGGCGCGCGGCACGGCCTTGGTGATGAGACCGATGCGCTCGGCTTCTTTGGCGGTCATGGTCTTACCTGTGAGCGCATAGTATAGCCCATGCTTCGGCTGCAAATGTTCCGTCAAGACGATGGTCACTTCGCCGCCGGGAAAATGGCCGAAGTTGACTTCCGACAGACCGAATTGCACGTCGTCCGCGGCGATGGCGATGTCGCAGCCGGTGACGACCGTGAAGCCGCCGCCGAAAACCCAGCCATTGATCTTCGCGATAACCGGCTGGGGCATCTTGCGCAAAATTTCATTGCGCCACTGGCGCGACTTTTCCCTCACCTCATCGCGCACGCGCTCGGGCTGCGAGTCCATCTCGATAAAGTACTGCTTCAGGTCCTGTCCCGCGCAGAAGCTCTCGCCTGCGCCGGTAATCACGATCACCCGCGTTTCTTTGTCGTAGCGCAGTTCGTTGAGACAATCATACATCTCGCGGTGGAGCTGCGGGCTCATCGCATTGCGCTTTTCCGGGCGATTGAGCGTGATCGTCGTCACTCCGTCGTTCTTGTTAACCAAAAGCGTCTGATATTTTCCGTCGGCCATTTTTCTTTCCTCCGTTTCTTTTACTAAGAGTCTTATGTAACGGTTTCACCTTCGTAAGCTCGCACCGTCATTTTACGATGGAGTAGTAGAGTTTGCTCATTTCCTCACGGTCTTTGCCCAATTCGGACTTCACCGCAACCAGTTTGACCCCCTCGACTAGCCTGGGAAACTTCTGGGGCACGCCGGGACGGACAACCGTTCTCCCTAAGCTTGCCAAACCCTTTTGTCCTTCGATGGACAGGACGTAATCGATAAATAGACGGCCGGCATTGGGATGGGGCGCGCGTTGGGCGAGAAAAACACCCCAAGGGCGGGACATGACGGGATCCGCATTGACGATCTCTATAGGAGCTCCCTGACTCTGCATCTCCAAGGGGCGGTAGCCAAACACGTTGACCGCCACTGGAAATTCGCCCGCCGCGGTCAACTGCGCAAGTAACGTATGTCCCCTGTGAAGCGAGGCCTTCTGCTTCATAATGCCACGAAAAAAATTGACCGTTTTTTCCTTGCCCCAAACCGAAATGAGCGCGGAAAACCATTCGCTTTCATCCGCGTCCATCCCCAACTTGCCTCTCCATTTCGGATCCAAGAGATCGGCAAAACCCCTCGGCGCATCCTTCTTCGACACCAAATTCGTGTTGTAGCCGATGACGTTGGTTACGACGTAGAGGCAGCACGGCATCAGGCCTGAGGGATCACGAAACGCTTCGGGGTACGCCTCCGTCTCGGCCGACTTGTGGGGCTGGAGCATATCTTTTTCCTTCAGCACCCAGCCATTGATCCCATCCAGGTTGATGGCATCGACGAAGTAGCTCCCCGCGCGCGCTTCCGTTAAAATTTTATTCAACACCCGCTCCGAATTGGCGCGAAAGGTCTGAACTTTAACAAACGGATACTTGCTCTCAAACGCTTTAACAACACGCACCATATCGGGAGACGACATGGTGCCGTAGAAGACAAGATTCCCCTCTTTTTTAGCCTCACTAACGGTATCGGCAAGGGCCTTGACGGTTAAGAGAAAGAGTAAGACGGCAAAAACAGCAAAGGTTGTCTTCATAAACATAGTGGGGCCCTCCTTGCGTTTTTTTTCGTCATAACTCGTGTGTCGCCAGGTCTACTCTACGGAGGATGTACTGTCAATTGACGGGCCGAGGCAAACGTCAGACGTTAAGACTCTGTTGATGAGCGAGCCGCTTGAAGAGGGCCGCGAGCAACACCGTGCCAAGAGTGAAAACCAAACTAAACGCCGCCACCTCGCCGATTCTGCCATTTTCCCAAAGCTCCCAAATGACCACCGCTACGACCTGAGATCCCGGACTGTACAGCAGCAGCGCCACCGACAGCTCACGAATAGTAATGAGAAAGACGTAGATCCAGCCGGCAAAAAGAGTGGGAAGCATAAGGGGAAACAAAATTTTCCTTACCGTCTGTCTCCAGTTGCCGCCGCAGGCCGCCGAACTTTCCTCGAGTTCCCGATGGATACTTAGCAATCCCGCATAACTAAAGCGAATGCCGTAAGGAAGATACCGAACGACGAATGCGAAAAAGATAATCCAGAGTGTCCCGTATATCGGCAGCGGCACAGCTAGATACATCTTCAAGATAGCGACGCCCATGACGAGTCCCGGAAACACTAACGGCACGGTCGCCAACTGGTCCAGCATCCGCCGCTTCGAGATATTTGTCCGCACCACAATCCAAGCGGAAACAAAAGTGAGCGCCACCACGGCCGTCGCGGACGTCATGCTCACGAAGAGACTGTTCAATACGGCCCAGATGATCGCGCCGTCGCCGAAAGCCGACGAATAGTTATCGAATGAGAGAGCGGCCAGCGCCTTTTTGGACGGCGGCTGGACGTATGGCAGAAAGGACGACCAGGTTAACGCCGCGAGGGGAAGAAGCTGCAGCAGGGGCAGTATCAGCAGAAGCGCTCCGCCGAGCCAACGCCAAGAACGCAGATCGATCCGCCGAGGCCGGAAGCCCTTGCCGGTAACGGTCGAGTACTTGTAGCCCTGCGACGTGACACGATGATAAAAAAACAAGACCAGACCAACGAGGATGATCAGTAGAACGGAATAGGCGCTCGCTTCGCCGTATCTCGGCAGAAAGCCGGTTCGGATCTGCAGAAAAATCTTTGTCGTCAGAACTTCGACGCCCGCGGGCAGGCCGATGAGTGCGGGTATCTCGAAGGCCTCGAGTGATCGAACGAAGGTCAAGATCAATACGGCAAGGACGCTCGGCAGGGCCAGCGGAAAAGTGACCTTGCGGAACACCTGCAAGTTATTGCTCCCCGCCGTCAGTGCCGCTTCCTCTAAAGTCGGGTCCATGGAGCGGAACGGAGTCGCCATCAGCAAGAAAACCACCGGCGTCCAGACGAACGCTTCCACCATGATCATTCCCGACATAGAAAACAGATTGAATATCGGCGAAACCCCGGTAAGATCTTCGGCGATAACGTTCACCAGACCGGCTTCCGGTCCTAACATGAGGATCCAGCCTATGACCTTGACGATACCCGGGATTCCGAAGGACACGAATGCCGAGACATAAGCGACGTTTTGAAATGGCGCATTGGTACGTTCGGTGAGCCACGCCAGGAGAGTGCCAATGAACAAAGCTCCAAACGCGCTGCCGACGGAAAAAATAAACGAATTCCAGATCAGGACGCCGAAGTCGTCCAATGATCCCACAATGCTGACATAATGGCTTAACGTCAGAGCGCCAACGTTGGGGCCGCGCTCGGCTATGAAGCTTGCCGAGAGGATAAAAAAGAACGGCGGCACGACAAGATAAATGAGAACAGCCGCCGTTATCATGAACAGCCAGAAATTGGGGTTTAAGGCCCGCTCCGACCTCCGGAGCCAAAGGCCCGGACTGGTTTCCGCCGCCCGACTCATGATTTTTCGGCTAACGACGACTACTTCCGAGAGATTTGCCGCAGAAGTTTCTGCCAGTTGTTAAACTGTTTTTCATACTGTTCCGTGGTAAGCCCCTTTTCGGGATACCATCGCTTGAATGGGTATTGTTTCATCGAACTAGCGTACTTAAACTTTTCTTCCAGCAGTTTTTGTCCTTCCGGACTTATTAGAAAATCGATAAACAACAGCGACGCGTGGGGATTCTTCGCGTTGGCCGGGAGAGCCGCTCCCCCCGCGTTCGCGACCACCAGGTCGAGCGGAACCCACTCGGTCGGCCCACCCTTGCTCTGAGTGACGATTACGTGATTGCGAAAAATGGAAAACGACATCGCCATCTCACCCGCCGCCAGCAACTCTTGAAGCGCCCCCCCGGAAACCATGTGCATCTTGATCTCCAGGCTGCGCAACCGTTTAACAAACTCTTCCCCCTTTACGCGCATCATGGCGCCAATCATTCGCGCCCCTGTAGCGTCCCCGCTCACAGCGATTTTTCCCTTATATTCCGGCTTCAAAAGATCCGCGAAGTTCTTGGGAACTTCCGCCGCCTTGATATTATTTTTGTTATATCCGAGACCGATCAAGGATTCACGGTCGGTTGTCCAAAAAACTGTTTCCTTAGAGGCTTCTTCTTTGGAATCGTCCGGATAAAACTTCAAATTGGGCGAGAAGTATGGTGCAAGCAGTTTGGCGTCTCGTCCAGCCATCAGCGACGGGGGCGTGGTTTCGATCACATCAACCAGGTGGCGCCCCGCCTGCGCTTCCGCCAAAAACCTCTTGAGGAGATCCGTAGAGTTAGATCGGTAGGCCTCAACTTTGACTCCCGGATATTTCCCCTCAAAAAGATTTACGATCTCCTTATAGGCAATCAGGGTCGTATACCAAACCACCTTGCCTTCCTTCTTGGCTCCGGCCTCAAGAATTGTTTGCCGATCGGCGCCGGAGTACGCAGCGAGTTCCGCTGTATTGGACGGTTTCCCCTGTGACCAAGATGATGACGCGGCAAGGATTACATAAACAACTGCGAGAATGAACATTTTCATTCTACACCTCCTTGAAAGATTGGGATTGTTATTCGCATTCGACCCTACTCCAATACCCCATTTACGAAAAGCGCGGCGATCTTTTCGTCGCTGTAACCCACGACGTCTCGAAGCACAGCTTCGGTATCGCGGCCGAGCACCGGGAACTCCCACCGCCTGGTCATCCGGGCGTTGGCGAAGCGCAGAGGAAAGTTGGGCAACACCACGCGCCCGATGCGCTCGTTGTCGACACCGACGATGAAGCCGCGTTCGACGAGATGCGGATCGGCGGTCACGTCGGCCCCGGTTTGCGCCACGCCGCAGGGCACGCCGGCCCGCTGCAAGCGATCCATGATTTCAAACCCGTCCCGCTCCCGGGTCCAGCGCTCGACGATTCGGTTCAATTCGTTTCGGTGCTCAAGACGACCGGCCACGGTTTTGAAGCGTTGATCTGCTTCGATGTCGACGCCGAGAATTTGCGCCAATGCCGCCCATTGCTCATCGTTTTCCACTGCGATGGCGCACCAGCGGTCCTCGCCCTTGCAGGGATAGCAATCGTGCGGCGCTGCGAAGATCGAGGCGTTGCCCATCGGCTCGGGATCGCGGCCGGAAGCGGCCGCGTCCATGAGACTTGCGCCGACCATGAAGGCGGTCGCCTCGGACTGGGCGAGATCGATGAACGCGCCTTTCATCTGCCGGTCGCGATAGAGCACGCCGGAAATAATGATGATGGCACACAGTACGCCGGAAGCGTAATCCGGATAAACCGCCTGCGAACCGATAGGCGGATCGGTAACGCCGGGATGATTCCACAGGTAAGTGAGTCCCGTGAACGCCGTAATGTTCACGCCGACGGTCGAATAATGGCGCTTCGGCCCGGTGGTGCCGAGGCCCGGCATGCGCAGGTTGATAATATTGGGCTTGACCTTACATAGATCTTCATAGGCGAGGCCGATCCGTCCCACGACATCGACGCTATAATTGTCGAGCACGGCATCCGCCTTGGCGACCAGGTCGTGAAGCACTTTCTGCCCCTTCGGGTGCTTCAAATTCACCGTGAAGGAGCGCTTGTTCCGATTGAATTCCAAAAAGCGCGGCGACAGATTGGGATCCTCTCCGGTGCCGAAGAAGCGAAACGGGTCCATGCCGCCCTTGCGCGATTCGATCTTGATCACGTCGGCGCCAAGCTCCGCCAGAATCGTCGTGCCGTAGGGGCCCGCCAGCACATGATCGAAGCTGACGATGCGCATGCCGTCGAGCGGGCCGTTGCCTGGCGCAACGGTTTTTTGCGGCGCTGAGAAGGGTTGCCGCCCACCGCCTTCCCGCCAACCGTCGAGCAACGGAACGCTGCCGACTGCGGGCCGAGCGCCGTCGATCACGAAAGGAGAAGCCGGCTGCTTGGCGCCGCCGAAACCGGCGTGCTCCACCGCGGCCATGAAACCGCGGCTTTGCACCTGTTCGTCGTTCGCGAATTGCAACGGCGTGTTGACCGCGACGCAGGGAATTCCCTTGGGTTGGAGCAGGTTGGTCAACTCTTCCTTGGTAAATTTCCGTGTATAGGCTTCGACCGCGGCGTTGATCTCGTCCGCATGGGCGCGCCGGTAAAGATTGTTGAGCCATTCCGGCCCATCCATCTCGGCGGGATGTTCCCTCCAGATTTCAAGAAACAACTTCCAGTGCTGCCGCGTGACGTAGAGATAGACGTAGCCGTCGCAGCAGGGAAAAATTCTTGCCGGCGCCACCGTTCCGTGTTGGCTGCCCTGGCGCATGAGAATTTGCCCTTCGTTGGCGAACAGCCGAACGATATGCTCGTGGGTGGCCAACCCTTCCTGCATCGACATGTCGATGTGGTCGCCGCGGCCGGTGCGCTCGCGTCGATAAAGCGCCGCCAGCACCCCCGCCGCCGCGAAAATGCTGGCAAAGTAGAAAGCTTGGGTTTCCGGCGGCTTACATGGCGGCAGCGAAGGATCGCCTGAGATGTATAAAAAGCCGCTCTGCGCTAGCGCGATCAGATCGTTGCAGGCTAGATTTTTCTTCGGCCCGGTCTGGCCGAAGCCGGTGATCGATGCCATGACGATGCCGGGATTGATTTCCGCGAGCCGTTGATAGCTGAGTCCTTTCCCTTCCAAGTTCCCGGGTGAAAAACTTTCCAAGACGACATCGGCGGTCGGCACCAGGCGGCGAAAACTTTCGCGGCCGGCTTCATCGTTCAAATCAAGCACCTTGCTCGCTTTGCCCGCGTTCAAGTGGGCGAAAATCGCGCTGAGGGTTTTACCGCCGGCGGACTTGATGACCGGCGGCAGCCGGCGCACGGGGTCACCGCCCGGCGGCTCGATCTTGATCACTTCCATGCCGAGATCGGCGAGAATCCTGCCACAGAGTTGCCCCCCCCAGCCCGTCAAGTCGAGCGCCCGGTAACCTGCGAGAAATGCTCCGCTCATAATTCTATCTTATTTCCTGCTCGCTTAATCTAAAGTGTCAAAATCCGAAGCACGAAATCCGAAGTTCGAAACAAATTCAAAATTCCAAACTTAACAACGATGTGAGTTTCAGATTTCCCATCGAGATTTGGCCTTCAGCTATGTTTCGGATTTCGATATTCGAATTTCGGATTTTTTTTCTTACGCTCCTACATATCGGCTGCGGATGTCGTTTAGAATTTGCGATGCCTCATCGACCATTCGGTTGACGATCTCTTTGGCCGGCCGCGCGCTGTTTTCCTCGCTCAACATGCCGGCGATCTGCCCGGCCGGAACATGCAGCAGCTCGACGCGGTCGGCCGCTTCGGCGGCGCGGCGAATTTCGTCCATGGCATTGCCCTGATAAGGCGTCGGCATTGCCTCGAGACCGGAATTGATCCACGCCTTAATCACATCGCTGCGATAGTGCCGGGCGAAATGGCCGCTCGTGTAGGCCGTGCGCACGAAGTCTTCCGAGCTACCTTTTAGAATTTGGCGCTTGTAAACGGGATTGATCCCGCATTCCCGACTGACTAGAAAAGCCGTGCCGCACCAAACGCCGACCGCACCCAGAGCCAGCGCCGCGGCCACGCCGCGCCCGTCGGCAATTCCGCCAGCAGCGACGACGGGCTTCGGCTTCACCGCATCGACGATCTGCGGAATCAAGGGAAAATTGCCGATGGTCCCCGTATGCCCGCCGGCTTCGTAGCCTTGCGCGATGATCACATCGGCGCCTTTGCGCGCGTGGCTCAGCGCGTGCTTGACGGCGCCGGCAAGCGCCATGACCTTAATGCCCCGTTCATGCGCCAACGGAACGACCTCCGCCGTGTCGCCGAGGCCGATGATGAGAATCGGCACGTTTTCCTCAAGGATCACTTTAAGCTGCTCGCGCGTCGCCGCCGGAGTCTTGACCCAGCTCTTGCGATCCGGCGGCTGCGGCGTCAAGCCGAGCTTGGGAATGAGTTCATTGGTGAACTTGGCGTGCGCGGGAAATTTCTCTTCAATTTCTTTATGAACCTCGTCCGGGTCCGGGATCCTGACGTCTTCCATCTTCGGCAGCGTGATATCGACGCCGAACGGTCTATCGGTTAGTTTCCTCACGGCGCGGATGCGCTCGCGAATGACTTCCGGGCGGATCGAGCTGCCGCCCATGCAGCCCAATCCTCCGGCATTGGATACCGCGGCAACCAATTCGGGCGGCGTGGTCATTCCCTCCTTGTCCCAGCCCATGCCGGCCTGGATGATCGGCACATCGATGCCCAAGAGATCACAGAGCGGAGTGTGCAGTTTCACGTTTCCTCCTCAATGACAGTCCTGAGTACTGAGTAACGAGTCCTGAGTAAAGAGTCCTGAGTAAAGGAAGTCATTACCCGGCTGTTGCTCTTATCACTCAGGACTCAGCACTCAGGACTCATTACTTCTTTCTATCCTCCGGCTTCGCATAGCCGGTCGTGCCACCGCCTTTTTGCGAATGGAGATAGCCTTCCACGTCGCTCAGCGGGTTCGTGTAGTATCTCATCCGGTGCGAAACTAGGTCGTCGGTTTTGAGCGCCGTCATAAAATCCACATCCTTTTGCATGTAGGCGGCGATCTTGGCGCTCTCCAGCGTCACCGCGTTGCGGCTGCCGAGTTCTCCTGCGAGTTGTTCGACGGCAGCCGTCAGTTGATCGTCGGGCACCACCTGAGAGACTAATCCGATCCTCTCCGCTTCCGCAGCCGTGAGATTTCTGCCCGTTAGCTGAATGTAGAAAGCCTTCTTGAACGGAATGCCGCTGTGGAAAAGCGTCGAGGTCGCCACGGCACCATAGCTGCCGCGGATCACCTCGGGCATGCCGAACTTCGACGATTCGGCCGCGATACAGAGGTCGTGGCCGTTGATCAGCGCCAAACCGCCGCCGAGGCACCAACCGCGCACTGCTGCCACGGTCACCTGGGGAATATTGCGCAACAGCCGGACGATCTCATAAGTGGAGCCGCGCTGATCCCAGGTTCTTTTTCGTTTCCAGCTTTCGCGCAGATCGTAGAGATCGAGACCGGATGAATAGGAATCTCCCGATCCCATCGTGACGATGCACTTGATCTTGTCGTTGTCGGCCAGCTCCTTCAGCGCGGCGATCAACTCCGCCATGAACTTTTGACTCATGGCGTTTTTCTTCTCCGGCCGGTTGAACGTAAGCCACCCGACGCCGGCTTCTTCGTCGACCTTTTTCAGAACGGTCGTCATTTCGACCATGTTGCATCCTCCTTCACCGGCCCAATCAGAGTATCCCGAATTCCGCAGTTGAACATGAGCGAGGGGCGAACCTGGAGCGGCGAAGACACCCAGGTGTGCTGTTTCAAAGTCTTTTCTGCCGCTTGGCACAACGCCTTATTACTCTCACAAAATTCGCACAGCAGCGAGATTTGTCCCGAACTCAGGGGTAGAAAAGCATTGTCTTCGTTGCGCAAGGTTTGCCCCTCGTTCACAGCGTCACTTTTCCACTGCGGAATCCGGGATTATAACCAATGCCTATCAAAACACGGGCACGAATCAACCCATCGGCATTTCACTTCACCAAAATCGATGGATTCGAAGGAACAAGCTCTAAAGCCACTTGGCTCTACGGAAGCGGCAGAAGAGATAGAAGTCGAGCAGCCCCATAATCGCCAACGTAACGGGATAGCCGTGGATCCATTGCAATTCCGGCATGTACTGAAAATTCATGCCGTACACGCCCGCGATCATCGTGGGCACCGCCACCAGCGCGCCATAAGCGGCCAAGCGTTTGGTGGTCTCATTTTCTTGCAAGGTGATCAAAGACAGGGTGACGGAAATCGCCGTGGTAACCATGTCGCGCAGGCTGTCGATCGATTGGTTCAAACGCACCAGGTGATCCGAAATGTCGCGAAAGTAATCCTGCAAATCCAAGCACATCTGCGGCACCCGCCCGCCGTGGAGCCGGCCCGTTGCTTCCAAGAGCGGCTCCGTGGCGTGTTTCAACGTCATCAGTTTTTGCTTGATGCCGTACAGCGCCTCGATACTGGCGCGCTCGGTCTGGTGCGCGAAGATGCGATTTTCGACCTCCTCGAGTTCCGTCTCGATGGCATCGAGCACCGGAAAATATCGATCCACTACTGAGTCCATCAAGGCATAGAGAACGTAGCCAGCGCCGTGGCGCAGCAAGTCGGGTTCCTCTTCGCAGCGCTTGCGCACCTCGACGAAGCCGTGCTCGGCGCCGCTACGCACGGACAATACGTAATTAGCGCCCGCGAAAATACCGACCTCACCGACGGTCAACTCCTCGCGCCCGTTTTCGATAATGTGAAGGACCGCGAACAGCGACTGGCCATACTCTTCAATCTTCGGCCGCTGATGGCCATGATGCGCGTCTTCGACCGCGAGATCGTGCAAACCGAACTGGCTCTGCATCGCCGCGAGCTCGTCTTCATCCGGATCTCTCAACGCGACCCAGACAAAACAATCGGCGCGGCTGACGTAGTTGTGAATCTCACTGGCAGGAATGTCGGCAAGCTTCCGGCCATCTTGATACGCGACACAGTTGATCAGCACAACTTCACCGATTGTTCAAAACGTTCAAGCCGTTCAATACGTTCAAACCGTCAGAATAGCGGAACGGCGCGGTCAGCCTTCGTTCAACGACTTGAACCGCTTGAACGATTTGAACGTCTTGAACGAGTTAATCCTTCTTCGTTAAGAACGGCGCCACGATGTCCGCCAGCTCGTCCGGTTTCTCGTGCGGAATGTGATGACCCGCGCCTTCCACGGGTACGATCTTTGCGTTGGTAAACAGTTTCGCGCGCGGGCCGCGCACGGATTTCATGAAACCACTTTCGGTGCCGTAGACGAACAAGATCGGGCATTGCAACCGGCGGATAAAGGCCTCGATCTGCCCCTCCGACATTGCCGTCATCGTTCGATAGCGCAAAATCGGATCATGCCTCCAACGGTACCTGCCCCCTTTATAGTTCGTGCCATGCCGCGCCATGTGCAGGGCCGCGCCGTCGGGAATCAAGGGGAAGGCTTTCTGCAGGGCTGTGGCCGCCGCCTCCAACGAGTCATAGGGAAACGGAATTTCGACATAGTCCCTCCCCTTCAATCGCTCTGCCATAATGTTCGGCACCTCATCGTCGGCGCGGGCGAAGGGACCGAGCGATTCGAGCAGAACCATACGTTTCACTTTCTCGGGAAACGCGCCGGCATAAAGCAAACACATGCTGCCGCCGAGGGAATGACCGATGAGGGTGAGAGGTTCCTTGTCCATGTGCTTTAACAAGCCGGCCAGGTCGGACAAAAAGTCTTCATGCTGGTAGCCGCGGCTCGTGGCCGGCCATTCGCTGCCGCCGTGGCCGCGCAGGTCGATGGCGACCGCGTGTTTGATCGGCACCCCGCGAGCGAGCAGCGCCGCAAGAAAAGGGTCCCAACTGCGCCCTTGATCGCGCGCGCCATGAACAAACACGTAAGTCTCCTCTCTCGGATCGCCCCATTCCCAGTAATGTAAGCGTAAACCGTCGTGAACGAAATGACGGCGCGCCGGTTCGATGCCCATCGCCCCGTTGGCTGATTTTCTTGCCGGCTTATGCGACGCTTTGGATTTCGGCCGGCCCGATTTTGCGGCTTTCACTTTCTTCGCGTTGCGTTTCATCTATCTTCTCCCCAACTCCTTCAGCGCTTCTTCGACGTAACTGTGATCGAGATACTTCGACGGTCCCGGCAGCGGCGGCTTCAATAGATTGTGCTCCCCTTCCGATCACTTTCTCGCTTGGTCGAGAAACTGCCGGACAAAGTCGATCAGCTCAGGAGAGGCGGATAGCACTTTTTGTTTGAGTTTCTCCCCTTCTTCGCCGACTTCGAAGCGCGGATGAAATCGCATCACCTTCTTCGCATCGGCGATGAATTCTTCATCATTGGAGAGCCCGGCGAAAGCTTGCCTCAGCGCCGCAACCGCCTCCGGCGGCGAGCCCGGCGGCAACAAGGCCACGCGGCTGAGATTCTGGCTGGCCATATTCGCGGCTTTGAGCGCTTCGTATTTGATCCCGGTAGGCGCCTTGCCGTGAATTTGCGTGTAGACCTCGGTAAATGAAATGAGCTCGGGATAATCTGGACTCCTGCCCATCGTCCCGTCGGGTTTGACGACATCGTGATAGTATAGCGGCGTGACGATGCCGGTCTTCACCAGTTGCGGCTCGACGACGCCGCGATATCCCGGAATGTTTTCATCATGATACTGAATCTCGTTGCGCTGCACCGCCAGCCGCGCATCGTTGCTGCTGTTGTACCCGGTCACGTAATCGTATTTGACCCCGAGGATGTCGAAGGCGAGTCGGAAACGCAAGTCCTTGTTGCTGTCGAAGGATAACCCACCGGCTCGGAAGCGCGCGGCCTTTGCGATGTCCGTTGGTTTTTTTATCCCCGGCGGAACGTCCGAGCGAATGTAACAGACGGTCACGCTCGCCACCGAAGCGATGTACGGCAATTTGCCGAGATCGACCCGCAGCGTAGGAGTACGCATCATTTGGTGATTATAGGGACCGGTGAAATAGCCCATCGTCAGTCCGTCGGCCTTGGCCACCTCCCCAAGAAAGTTCATCCCCGTGACCCCTCCCGCGCCCGGCATGTTTTGCGGGATAAGGGTTGGGTTGCCCGGGATATGCTTGGCAAGATGGCGCGCGACGATTCTCCCCTCGATGTCGGTGGGCCCGCCCGCAGCGAAGTTGATAAGAAAGACGATATTCTTAGCCTGGTAAAAGGACTTTTCCGCCGCCACGACGGGGGCTAGAAAGAAAATCAAACCCGAAAGGAAAAGTAGCGAAGCTCGTCCGATAAACTTCATAAAATGTCTCCTTTTATTACTGCTGTTTAAATTCAGTCTACGTCGCACTTTCTATTTCAGCCAGGACCATTTCCCTCAACTTAACTTTGTTGACTTTGCCGACCTCGGTGTGCGGCAGTGAAGAGCGGATTTCGACGGATTTGGGAACTTTGTAAGACGACAGCCGTTCTTTGCAAAACCGGATCAACTCCTCGCCGCGAGCCGCAGCGCCCGGCTTGAGCACGATCACCGCCTTCACCGCTTCGCCCCATTGCGGGTCCGGCACGCCGATCACCGCCGCTTCGAGGACGTCGGCGTGGCCGTACAGCACGCTCTCGATCTCCAGCGGGTAGATGCTGATGCCGCCGCTTTTCACCATATCTTTTTTGCGCCCGGCGACGAACAGATAGCCTTCTTCGTCGAAGTAGCCTAGATCGCCGGTGTAAAACCAGCCGTCGCGAAACGAAGCGCCGGTCGCTTCGGGATTTTTGTAATATCCATGTGTCGCCAGCGGACTGCGGCAAACGATCTCCCCCGCCTCACCGACCTTCACCGGATTGCCGGCGTCGTCGAGGATGCGCAATTCCACGCACCAGACCGGGCGGCCCGCCGCGTTGGGCTTGGCCGCCAGGTCGGCGGGCTTGGAGATCGCCATTTGTCCCGAATCCGTCGAAGCATAGGTGCGGTAGATGTTTGGCGTAACCCTGGTTTTCAAACCCTCCAAGACCGTGGGATGAACTTTGCCGCCGGTAATAGCCAGACAGCGCAGCGAACTCGTGTCAACCCGTTTCGTCTCAAGCACATGCAGGATGCGCTCGCCCATCGTCGGCACGGCGCCGATGTAGGTGATCTTTTCCCTTTCAATCGCCGTTACCACCGTTTCGGCGTCGAAGCGCTCGTGCAATATCATCGTCCCGCCGAAATAGATGATGGCGAGAGTGAACGAGCGCCCGGCGTTGAAATAGATCGGCGAGGAAAGCAGCGCTTTGTCGTGGCCGCCGAGACCTTTCTCAATGGCGTTGTTGATGCAGTGAAGAGCGAACGTCCGGTGCGTGGCGAGGCAGCCTTTAGGGAATCCCGTCGTCCCGGAGGTGAGAAGCACGGCGAACGGATCGTCTTCATGCACCTCTACCGGCGGCTCCGCGGCACTTTGATCGTCGAGCAGTCCGCCGTAACTCAAGCCGGATGCGACGATCGGCCGAAGAAAACTCAATTTGTGGATCTTCTTGGCCATCTCGAGTTCATGGATGCAGTCCGACTGGAGAATCAGCGCTCTCGGTTTGAAAAAATCCAGCACCGAGCCGAGTTCCAGCGCCTTCCATTTTATGTCCAAAGGAATCGCCAGCGCGCCGATCTTAGCCGTGGCAAAGAGAATCTCCAGATGCTCGATGCGATTACCGACCATTACGGCGACGTCGTCGCCGTGACCTAATCCCAAGGACAACAACCCGTTGGCCAGCTGATTGACCCGCGCGTTCAGCTCGCCGTAAGTGATTTCACGGAAACGGTCTCTGGCAGCGAGCTTGGCTGGGATATTCGTGGCGTTACGGCGCAGGCCATCGCCCATTAACATCGAAGACTTCATTTTGGATTTTGGTCTGCGGGGCCGCTTTTGGATTTTCGATTAGCGGAAAAGAAAGCCGGACACCAGGGTTGGAATTCGAAATTCCTGATCCGACAATCCAAAATCCAAAATCGAAAATCTAAAATTTCTATCTGCCCTTCCACGCCGGCGGCCGCTTTTCGACGAAAGCCTTCGGCCCTTCTTTGGCGTCTTCGGTGTTCAATACCATGCTCGCAAGGTCCGATTCCAACCGCAGCCCTTGATCGAGTGACAGCTCGCTGCCCTTGTAGATCGCTTCCTTTATATACCGCAGCGCCAAGGGCGCGCCTTTCAAGAAAGAGCCCGCCAACTTCTCGCCCGCCGGGATCAATTGGTCGTAAGGAACCACCTGATTCACCAAGCCGATGCGATGACATTCTTGGGCTTCGTAAAGCTCGCCGGACAGACAAATCTCCAGCGCCTTGGGAATCCCGACGAGCCGCGCCATCCGCTGCGTTCCGCCGGACGCGGGGATGAACCCGAGGCGCACCTCGCTAAGTCCCAGCCGCGCGCCCTCCGCGGCGATACGGATATCGCACGCCAGGCTCATCAACAGCCCCGTTCCCACCACGTAACCGTGCACTAGGGCAATGGTGATTTTGTCGATTGCGGCAATCGCCGGCGCCGGCGTGCCCGGAGTGCCGGAATATCGCGCCTGGCGAAGAACCAGCGGCGATTCGGCTTCGGTCCCGCTCGCGGCCGCGTTGGCGCGCGCGCGATCCTTGACATCCCCGCCGACGGAGAACGCCCGCTCGCCGTTGGCTTTAAAGATTGCGATCTGAACGTTAGGATCGTCGTTCGCCTGTTTGCAGTAGCCGACGATCGCCGCCACCATCTCGCGATTAACCGCGTTCAGTGCCTCCGGCCGATTCAAGGTAATCCAGGCGATCTGGTCTTTGACTTCGTAAAGTATCTTGTCTGTGTCCACGGGTGTGCTTTCCTTCTGTTCCGAGTGTGGATTTCTAGATTCCTAATTCCTTTTCCACGCCCCATTGGCGTTGGACTGTCAGATCTTGCTCTTAAAAATCGCCCTGGGTCAAGCGGAACACGACGGGAAAATGGTTTATCAACCGGAATTGTGGGGTAGGCAGAGACGCGCAATGCCGAGAGCCACGGGGGGAACGATGGGTATCGCTAACGCTCAACCCATCCTACGCCGGAATCGCGGCGCAGCAAGCTGCTGGCAATTAAGGCGTAGCGATTACGCGCTGCTGCGCCTCAAAAGATGACGCCGAGAAGCTGCTGGAGATGGCGCGCAACAAACTGGGGATTGGGAGCGCCTTCGCCGACCGGGCGCGCTCAAAAATGATAATTGCCTTTCTCCTCCTAGAAATCCTTCGGCAAAATCACGGTGAATTTCGAGCCCTGCCCGTAGACGCTCTCTACCCGAATGTCTCCCCGCACCAGATCCAAAGAACGCTTCACAATCGCCAGACCGAGCCCGACACCGCTTTTGAAGCGCGCATCACCATGAGTTCCACGATAGAACTCGTCGAAAATCAGCGGCAGCTCCTCGCTTTTGATTCCAACGCCGGTATCCTCTACGACGATTCTTACGCGGTCACCGTCGGCGCGGTCTTCGAGCCGCGTGCGGATGTGACCCTTCTTCGTGAATTTTATGGCGTTGCTGACCAGGTTGAGGATAACTTGCTGCACCAGTTTTTTGTCTGATTTGATCACAACTTGTTCCGGTGGAACTTTGACCTCGAACGACACTTCACGGTCACCGCAGAGAAAGCGGAGATCGCTGGTAATATTCCGAACGAGCCCGGTCAGCTCAACGTTTTCCTTCTGAGTCGAAAAGTCGCCCAACTTCAGCCGGGTAAGTTCCAGAGTACGGTTAAAATGAGATAGGAGTTCGGCGGCTGTATTACGCATCTTTTCCACTGAAGGATTGACCTTGTTGGGCAAATCTCCCAACGCCCCATCGACCAACAGCTCTGCGTAGCTCCTAATCGCATCTGGATTTTGGAACTCGTGGGAAAGATTGTTAATGAGGTCATCCTTGACGCGATTCGCCTTAAAAATTTCTGTCAACGCGTTGCGGAGATTCTGATTTTGCGTCTGAATGACGGTAACCGCTTTCCCCAGGCCGATAAATGAAGTTAGCAGCAGTAGCCCAAGCCCTCCGAAGATCGCCAGGCCAATCAGCCATCCGGAATTACGGATGGTAATGAAAAGAGGATCAACGTTCAGATAAACCTCGGCGACTCCATCGACTGTCTTGCTTCCACTGAAGTAGATGGGAACATACAGCTCCATGAGATTGTGAAAGGTGCCCCGCTCAAACCGATGTTCCTCCTTCTTGAGGGCGGAGATTTCGGCTTCGACGTGACCTTCCAATGCTTTTAGGAGATCGGGGTTTTTCTTGGCAGCCGGCGCCATCTCCACTAGCGCCACCGCATCGGACCAAATGAGCGTCCCCCCGCGGTTGTAGATTTTGACTCTCACGACCTCCGGAACCGAAAAAAGATCGGCTATTTGTTCTCGAAACAATTCCCAGTCTGCGCCTTTTTTGACGCTTTGAAAATCTGTCTCCCTGAGTTTGTGAGCGAGAATGGCGTTAATGTACTTGGCGCGGGTCTCTTTTGTTTCGGTTACCAAATGGCCCTCGAGTATTCGCATCCCGAGCTGAAACAGTATGATCGCGATGGCGACAAAACCCAGCAGGCCGGCAACGGCAAAACGGCCGAATAGCCGGGTCGGGGAAATGGCAGGTGGAAAATCGACCATAAATCAAATGGCCTTGGCGTCCCTACAGGGATTTGAACCCTGGTTTCCGTATCGAGCCCCCCTTTTCCGTTGCGAGCTTTCAACAAGAGGGATAACGGCGTCCTGGGCCGCTAGACGACAGGGACGACAGAAGTAAGCAGCAAAACCAGTACCACTTCCAAAAGCAATGGATATCACCCCTCCTGGAAATTTACACCAAGAGCGGAGAAGTGGAGCCGCACGGGTAAGCCCGTGGGGCGAAATCATGAGCAAGAGGCTCCGGCCTTGCCCGGGCCTCGCGTCGAAGGGTGGAATTGGCTCCCCTGTCTTGCGCCCGAGAAAACTTCTGCGTGTTTTCTTATCAGCAGGAAAATTGCGCCTCAAGATTCGCCCGCTCTACGCGCACCGGAGGCAGTGACCGCTGTGGCGTAGAATTTGCTCAGGTCACTGACAAATTTTTTGAAAGGATGGAAACTATGGATCTAAAGTTGATGGCCGCACGAATCGGCCGAACGCTAGTTGCGGTGTCTGGGGGATTACTCGTCCTCGGCGTATTTCAACCACTCTGGGCCCAGTCTGGAGGTAGCATTTCGGGACGCGTGGTGTTCGTCGGTGACGCACCGCAAGCGAAGAAGGTGAAGGTGACTAAGGATAACGAGAAATGCGGTTCGGAGATCTTGAACGAAGAACTAATCGTTTCGGCCGACCGTGGGATTAAGAATGCTGTTGTCAGTGTTACTGGAGTGAAAGGAAAGCCCCAGGGAAATCCCACACTGGACCAGAAAGGATGCACCTTTGCTCCTCACGTCGTGATTGTGCCGACGGGAGGATCTCTGGATATTCTTAATAACGACGGCATCCTGCACAATTTCCATACCCACAGCAGCAAGAATGCGGTTATTAACAAAGCACAGCCCGGCTTTAAGAAAAAGATGACAGAAACCTTTGCGCAGGCGGAGGTTATGAAGGTTGTCTGTGATGCGCATTCGTGGATGACAGGTTGGGTTGTCGTTACCGACAACAAATCCATAGTGAGCGCGGCTGGCGGCGCCTTTAAAATTACCGATGTCCCGCCGGGAACACACAAGGTCGAAGTGTGGCATGAGACCTTGGGAAAGCTGACTAAAGAGGTTACCGTCAAAGCCGGTGAAGAGGCTAAGATAACAATCGAGTTAAGCAAGAAGTAACTACATTCGACTGACGTCCGCGCATTACTCCCTCTCCCAGACGTTCAGAACGCCCCGCCCAATGGCGGGGCGTTCTGACGTCGGGGGATGAATAGTTGAGAATATCACCCCCGCTACTTGCACTGCCTCAACTTAGGTCGTTATTGGAAAATTCCGGTCGAAAATTCTTTCCCCCAAGAAAAATTCGCCCGGGCCATACCGGCTCCATCTAACGATGAAATCCACATCATATCCACCACCCATGCAACTGGGAAAGACATTTCTACATGTTTTCAAGATGTTACCTCGCAGCTTTCCTTGAACACCCCCTAGTCAACAGGATGTTTTCCGCACATGCGCAACAATGGCACACCAATTGCCACTCTGACGATGTGTGATATCCGCGCATAAATATCGATCCTTAATCAGTTCGCTCCAAAGCCGGCTCGCCCTACCGGAAGCGGCCGACTTCTATTTTCTCTTTCTTCGACTTCTTACCATTTTCGGCGGACTCGTCTGGTTTTTGGTTGCGCCTCACGGCCCAAACGAACAATGGATTCTGGCTTGGATGCTGGTCGCATACATAGTTTATAGCTGTCTTCTGTATGCTGGGGTATTTTACCGACCCAAGGCAATTCGCGCGTTCTATCTAACGACCCTTCTGGTCGATCTGATCTTTGTTTTTGCGCTGGTTCACTTTATCGGTCAGTTGGCGGGCAGTTTTTTTATCGCTTTTTACCTGCTGGTCGCCATTCATTCATTTTATTTTGGTTTAGGGGTCGCTTTAGCCGCCGCCTTTGTTTCGTCCGCGCTTTACGGATGGATTTTTCTTGAGCGAAGCGGGTTTGCTCTGGTCCCCTGGCCTGACTTTCTTCTGCGTATCACGTTCCTATTTCTCATTGCCGTTTCCATGGCGTTGCTGGCCAACCGTGAAAAACGGTTGAGAAAGGAGGTCGAGGAGCTGAACCGTGATTTGAGCCGCAAGAACTCGATCCTGGAGCAGACCTATCGTCATCTCTCCATCGGCAAGCTGATCGGGGAAATCGCCGAGGGCATCAACGGCCCATGCGGGGTATTGGCCATTCGTTCTGAGCTGCTCATCGAGCAAGCCAAAGAGAACAGCCTTCCGGAGGATTTCATCAAGGGCCTTGAAGTGATCAATCGGTCGAGCCATCAAGTCGCCAAGGTCATTAAGAGCCTGCTGACGTTTTCCAAGCAAAAAAGCTTCGAGATGAAGCCACTGAATCTGAACGAGCTGATTGAGGAAACCCTGTTGTTGATGGAAAACGAATTCAAGGAAAGAAATATCAAAGCCGAGAAGCGACTCGAGTCCGCGTTGCCCCCGGTTCTAGGCGACGCCTACGAGCTCCAAGGGGTTCTCATCCATCTCATCAATAATGGCCTCGACGCGATCCGGAATGGGGGCGGAACCGTTTCCATCGCCACCACCATCGCCCAGAGCAATGCCAAGGAGATCGTTTGCACGATCACCGATAACGGGGTCGGTATCCCCGAAAACAAATTGGAGGAAATTTTCAATCCGTTTTTCACCACCAAACACAGCGAGGACGGCATCGGGCTTGGGCTATCGACGAGCCTTGGGGTCATGAAAAAACACAACGGCTCGATCACGGTAAAGAGTAAGCCTGGAGCAGGTTCGACGTTCTGTCTCACATTTCCATTTTCGCCGAATCAAAGAACGATAGGCCAATGAAGGGAAAGGGCAGAATCCTCGTTCTCGAAAGCAAGGCTGACATGGCCGAGTCCATCGGTTTGATGTTGGCCCGCGCCGGCTATGAATGCACCACCAGCATCGATTCCACCAAGATCCAAGAAATTATCGCCGAGAAGCAACCGGATTTGATCGTCAGCGATCTAAAAATGGCCGGGCTCAATGGCATGGAGGTTCTCGAACTGGTCCGGAAGGAATACCCGACTCTCCCCGTCATCATCATGACCGCCTATGCCACCGTGGATGCCGCGGTAGAGGCGGTCAAGAAAGGCGCCGCGGATTTCGTCTCCAAACCGTTTCACTCAGACGAGCTGGTCCTGAAAATCAAAAAAGCTCTGAGCCACTTAAAACTCCTCAATGAGAATCTCTATCTTCGCCAGGAACTCCAAGCGACGGACTCTTTTCCCGAGATCATTGGTCAAAGCGCGGCGATGAAAAAAGTATTTGAGACTCTGGAAAGACTCAAGGACAGCCACTGCAGGGTGCTGTTGACCGGCGAGAGCGGCACCGGCAAGGAGGTCATCGCCCGGGCGATTCACCGAACCAGCCCCAGGAGAGAGGAAAAATTTTATGCCATCAACTGCGCGGCCTTGACGGAAACGCTGTTGGAAAGCGAGCTTTTCGGACACGAAAAAGGCGCTTTCACCGGCGCTATCGCCAGCAAGCAGGGCCACTTTGAGCTCGCTGATCGCGGCACCCTTTATCTGGATGAGATCGGCGATACCAGCCCCGCCTTTCAAGCCAAGTTGCTGCGCGCCGTGGAAGAAAGTGAATTCCAGCGCGTGGGCGGCTCCAAAATCATCAAGACCGACGTCCGCATCGTCGCCGCAACCAACAAGAACCTCGAAAAAGAAATAGCCAAGGGGTCGTTTCGCGAGGACCTCTATTATCGCCTTTGCGTCGTCCATCTTCACCTTCCGCCGTTGAGAGAGCGCCGTGAAGACATCCCGGATTTGACCGATCACTTTCTTAGAAAACTGTCTTTCAAGATGACCAAAAAACTCGACGGTATAAGCAAGGCGGCGATGGAAAACTTGCAAAGCTACCACTGGCCCGGAAATATCAGAGAGTTGGAAAACGCCCTGGAGAGAGGCGCCATTATGGCTGGCGGCAGCATTATTGCTCCCGACGATCTGCCATTGAAGAAACCCAATGGTGAGATCAAGGATGGCGTTAGCACCCTGGAAGAGTTGGAGAAAGAGTTGATTACCAGGACTCTGGCTGAATGCAACTGGAACAAAAGCCTCGCGGCGAAACGGATCGGCATCGGGCGTCGAACCCTATACGACAAGGCTGTGCGGCTCGGCATTCCGCTTAAACCGAATGGCGATTAAGACAAGAGGAGGGATGATCATGTTTCACTCGGTTAAGAAAATCGTTTTCTGTGCTGGCTTATTGTTGCTCACCAGTTGCGCGCCCCAGGTAGCGGAGAAACCCGTGGACCTAGTCTGGCCGCTTCCACCGGAGCAGCCAAGAATCAGGTTTCTTCAAGTTTACTGCTGCTTTGACCATTTTGGGAAGAGCGGCTCGAATGCCTGGCTCGAAAGTCTGTTCGGTACTTCGGGAAGTATCGGTATGTCGAAGCCTTACGGCATCACCACAGATAAGGACGGGAAGGTCTACGTCACTGATACGGGTCTTGGAGCTGTCTGGGTCTTCGATGAGAAAGCCAAGAAAGTCTCTTTCCTAGGAGCTGGGCAATTACGAACTCCTATTGGAGTGGCGGTCGATGGCAAGGGTCGAGTCTTTGTTTCGGATTCGCGTGCCCAGCGAGTCTATGGTTACGACCAAACAGGGAAACAGGTAATGGCTCTGGGGGGGAAAAATGAGTTGGCAAATCCCAGCGGGCTCGCTATCGATGTCGCGACGAACCGGCTTTACGTTGCCAACGCCAAACTCCACATCATCAAAGTCTACGATGTGAACAGCGGTAATTTTCTTTTTGATATCGGAACCCGTGGGTCCGACAAGGGGCAGCTCAATTTTCCGACCAACATTACGGTGAAAAATGGCAAGCTTTACGTAACCGATACGGGAAATTTTCGTATTCAGATGTTTGATCTTGACGGTAAGTTATTGAAGAATTTTGGCCAGGTCGGAGATCGCGTTGGCGAATTCGCACGCCCTAAAGGGGTTGACGTCGATAAAGAGGGTCATATCTACGTGACTGACGCGGCCTTCGACAACTTCCAGATCTTCAACGAAGACGGACAGTTGCTCCTCTTCGTTGGGGGTAAGGGGAAAAACCCCGGCTCTTTCTGGCTTCCGAGCGGGCTGCATATCGATGAGAAAGATCGCATATATGTCGCTGATCAATACAACGGACGTATTCAGGTGTTCCAATACCTGAGCGAGCAATCCGCAGCCACAGCGACTAAGACTCCATAGACGTAGCCGATCTCTGTCGTTACCAGGCTAACTGACCAACGGCTCTCATGACATGATCCACCTCATTACCTTCGCTTCGCTTGTGAAAATTCATGAACGTGCGGTAATCGGCCAAGCTAAATCCGCACACTGTGCGGAAACAGCGCATCTCCATCTTGATTCCAACCGCCTTATTCCAGATTGCCTGTATCGCTACTTTAAACGTAATAACAATCGCTTAGCTACATATTCCACACAAGAAACCTAGCTGGCAAGGGGCTTGCGTTACGATACCATCAAGTGACGAAAACAACTATGGCGACAAAATTTGAAAGGGGGAAAATAAAATGAAGGGGTTGAAAATTACTTATCTGTTCTTGGCTATCCTAGGCCTGTTGGTTTTTGCTTCAGCTTCGCGGGCCGCAGGGATCGCGGATACAAAGCACAACCTGTCCACAAGCGGAACTGGAAGTATCCATGTTTCGAGCGGCACCGGCGAAATCTGCGTGTTCTGTCATACACCGCACGGTGCGGACACAGCGGTGGCGGCTCCATTGTGGAACCGCGCGCAGACCACCGCGACATTCTCGATGTACACGAGCCCAAGTCTAGACGCTACCACAGGGAGTGCGCCTACCGGTACTTCGCTGGCTTGCCTCTCGTGCCATGACGGGACGGTCGCGTTCGACGCGATAAGGAACCTTCCTGGTTCTGGCGGATTTACCGATAGCACCACCGTTGCGAGCGCAGGCTGGACTTTCGTAGGTGCCCCAGGCAGTGTTATGCCCGCGGGGATTACAAACATAGGCACGGATCTGAGGAACGACCACCCGATCTCGATGATCTACGCTGATGCAAGAAGCCCCAGTTCTACAAGCGCCCTCCAAACAGCCGGTTTCCGCGCCATCGTAACCACCGGCAGTAAGAAATGCGTTGGTGGCGCTGATTGCAATGATGCCGCCGCGCTGCCACTGTCGAGCGCTACTATCGGAGGCGCGGCAGATTACGTGCAGTGCACCTCGTGCCATGATCCCCACCGGTCGGATACACCGACATTCCTACGGAAATCGAATGCCGGTTCCGCTCTCTGTCTGACCTGCCACGTGAAGGATGGGTAATCCGGTGAAGCAATCGGAAAAAAGGGGGGGGATTTTCTCCCCCCTTTTTTTTTGCCAAGACATTGCGAGTAAGCCATGCAGAATACCCTACAAGGAAGAGTGCGACGGGTTTGAATATCCCTTATTCTAACCTTCGGCTTCTTCGTGGCCTCGTGGTGATTTTTTTTCTTTTTGGTTGCAGCACTGCCGCGCGGGGTCCTTTGTGGTGTAAACAGGAATCAATGAGATAAGCACCCACTGCGCGCGACCTGGCCCGTGCTCAGTGCGCGAATGGAAACGGTCCACTGACTAACCGAGCGAGTGTTCATCATGCTTTGATGGTGGAGTTGGATTTACACGTGTTTTTTTAAAAAAAAGCAGTTATATGACTTCTGATGGCAGAGCGCCCAGCAATCCAAGTTCGCCGCCTGAGAAAGAGTAGGCTTGAAGGTTTACTGGTTCTCGCCTTGTTGATTTCCCTTTTCTCGTCGAAGGCGCAAGCTCAGTTATCGGCCATGTATGGGAATATTGGTTTCGATTACGAGTACGAAAACCAGCAGTCCGAAAACGCCAGCACGAGCCGGCAACTTTTTCTGCATCAGTACAACCTGGGCGTGGACGGGAGAATTCTAGATCCTCGCCTGGCCATCTTCTCCCTCTCGGGCGGTTTCAATTCTAGTCTGCTCAGTCAACAAAACAGTAGAGCATCTTCTTTTTCGGGCACCCTTTCATTGCTTCAGGCGGCGCCCTATGGTCTGACACTGCGAGCGGGCAAGTCCTTCGGTAGCGGCGGGTCGGACACGGAAGGGAGCGCGATCGGTGCCAATCTGCGCGTTACCATGCCTGATTGGCCCCAGGGTTCTATCGACTTCGACCGCACCACTATTGAAAGTCGGGGCGACAGCCGCACCGACACATCGATTACAACAGGAGGGGCACGCTTTTCCCACCGCGTTTGGAGCACAATGTTCGAAGGTGAGCTTGGTTTCCAAAGCATTGCGGACCAGATCGCGGATACGTCCCAGGATCGCTATTTCGGGCGGCTAAACGGCACCCTCGCCTGGAGTCCGATTACCACATTGCGATCGGTGAACGACTTTTTTTTGCAAGGCAATCAGCTTGGCATGGGTTCGTCATACTCCTTGGAGAACCGCCCGGACCCCACCCTCAGTCGAACGTTAGGCATTTCGTACCGGTCTAACCGTGGGGGCGACGAAACCGACCACTCGCTAAACATGACCGGCGCGATTTCTAAGACTTTTGTTCCGTATGCATGGCTTCAGGCGAACACTTTCACCTCTGCGGTCGCGCAGAAAACCTTTGGCGCTGAGGATAATTCCGTCGGCTTTGCCTGGAGCGGAGGTAGCAGCACGGTCATTTCTTATTTCCAGCCAGCTACCCTGCTCACAGATTATGCGCTCGCGGTGTCCTACGAATCGGCATCGGGCAGGCCATCAACAACGCAACAGGCGCATTTAGGAGCTATAAGCCGCACGCTCGATCCTTTTCGGCTTTCGGGTGATTATTATTTCGGATACCAGACCGGCTTGACCCGTGGTACCCGTCAATTCATTGTCGGCCGAGCTGAAACAACCCTCGCGCCGGGGTTTTCTATGCGTTCGTTTGCAGATTTCTTGACCGAAAATACTACCTCATCGGACTCCGACGGATCATCCAACGAGAGAAAAGTGGCAAATATCGGGGCGGGCGCTTCTTATCGCCCACTTTTAAGCCTGAACCTGGATCTTGCAGGGAGCATCCAGCAGACCTTCGGTCGTGAAAACTCTGGAACTAATATGCGTTTGAACCTACTTGTGGGCTATCTTATTCCGATTTCCGGCACGCCGACGCTCGATATCAACGGCGCATGGGAGCGCAGCACGGTCGCCGACGACAGCAGGCTTGAGGTTAGAAGCCGTCTACACTATCGTCTTGGCCAAGCTACTATGGCTCTGGAGCACCGTTTTGAAAGGAGAACGACACTCAATTCGTCTGGGCTAACCAACGCGATTCGCCTTACATTTACAAGGCCTTTTAGAATCTCTTTTTACTAGTGGCACACAAGATGCTTAATTACCACGGTTTCGTAAGCATTTGAGAAATCGCAATGACTACGTTACATTTGTATAAATCCCTACCGCAACGGGCGTTGTTTCCGAAGATGCTCCGGCTTATTCCTACATGTTTTCTGCTGGCATTGGTGCTGGGTTGTGCCGGCTCGCAGGGCATTCCCAAAGAACTGAGCGCAGTGGGTCCGATTTTGGTTTGGCCCCTTCCGCCCGAGGACCCCAGGATTCAGTATGTCAGGAGCGTTGCCAGTCCTGAGGATCTAGGGATCTCCAAGGGTTTTTTTAGGAAAGTTTTTGAGTTCTTCGTTGGCAAGACGGAAGAGCGAATCCAGCAACCCTATGGCGTGACTGCGGATAGCGACGGCAGGATCTACATCGCCGACTCCGCGCTTCGGGTTGTCCATGTCTTCGATATGCCGGATCAAAAATATTGGTCTATCCGCGGGACCAACCGGGAAGAATTTCGGTTTCCGGTGGGTGTGACCGTCGCTCAGGAGCGAAGGCTTTATGTCTCCGATGCCGAGCGCCAAGCCGTGATCGGATTTGACCGCGGCGGAAATGCCATTGCGACGATCACGGAGGGCCTTCAGCGGCCGGCAGGTTTGGCGTTCAATGCAACGAATAACCTCCTTTACGTAGTCGACGTGATTCGACACGAAGTCCTGGTCTACGACTTAAAAGGAAAGCTCATGTTTACCTTCGGCGGCCGCGGCACAGAGAAGGCTCGCTTGAACTTTCCCACCAACATCGCAATCGATCGAGAAGGACGCGTTTACATTAGCGACGCCATGAATTTCAGGGTACAGATTTTCCGGTCAGACGGGACCTTCATCTCTAACTTCGGAAGACTCGGCGATGCGGTAGGCGACCTTGCCCGTCCAAAAGGAATCGGTATCGATTCAGACGGCCATATTTATCTTGTAGAAGGTCTCTATGACGTGGTCAATATCTTTGACCGGGAAGGCCAGCTTCTGCTGACTTTCGGCAGCGCTGGGGTCGGGCGGGGAGAGTTTTGGTTAGCCACTGGCATTTTTGTAGATGCCAAAGATCGCATTTATGTCGCTGATTCCTATAATAGCCGTGTGCAGATTTTTCAGTATTTGCATAATGGGAGGTGATTCAGTGTTCCAGGGGCGGATTTGTCTTCTGATCCTTTTCTCGGGCTTGTTCATCCTTTCTGGGAAGGCTTATGGTCAGGGAGGCATCTTGGGAACCAAGCATAATCTATCGGCGACGGGACCAGGCACGGTCAAAGCACTTTCAGAGACCGAGGTCTGTGTATTCTGCCATACGCCTCACTACGCTAATCTCGCGTCGACACCCCTATGGAACCGTGAGCTTTCATCAGCTAACTACGTGCCCTATGACAGTCCTTCTCTTCAGTCAGCCGTTGGCCAACCGAACGGTTACTCCAAACTCTGTCTCTCGTGCCACGACGGAACAATTGCCCTTGGCGCAGTGCGGAACATAAGAGGTCAATCAGCGACTATTCAACTGACCGGCGCGGGAGCCGGCGGTGTAATGCCCACGGGGTCAACCCTGATCGGCGCCAGTCTTTTGAACGATCATCCTGTTTCTATGGTGTTCGATCAGACCGTCAGGTCCGCCGATGGAGAGCTGGTAGATCCCACGACCCTCACCGACGTGATTAAACTCTACCCCGGAACGAACCCCACAGTACGCGATTCGGTTCAGTGCACGTCATGCCACGATCCCCACTCCGTAGTATTTGCAAAATTCCTAAAGAAGAACCCAAAAGGGCAGGCTGACAATCTTTGCCTTACCTGCCATCAGAAACCAGGGTGGCTGGGAAGCACGCATGAATCGGACACTTTCTTTTGGCCCAAAGGGCAGGCCACTGAGCAGGTCCGGGACCACTCCTGCTTCGCTTGCCACACGCCTCATACTGTCACCGGCGCGGAGCGGCTCCTCCGCAATGCGGCCATAAGCGGGCAATCCGCCATCGAAGAAACCTGCTACATGTGTCATCAATCGGCTGCGACAGGAGGGATTGCCCCCGATATCAAGACCGAATATAACAAGTTCTCGAAAATGCCCATAGCCACCTATAGCGGTCACAGGCCGGTTTTTATCACCACGCCGCCGACAGGTCTCCCGGAGGGAGTCCTGCTGAAACCTGGACAAGCTGCGCCGGATCCCCGATTCACCGATACCAAGCATGTTGAATGCGTCGACTGCCATAATCCTCACAGAGTCAAAAAGACGAACCGCACTGAAGGGATGAGGGGCATCGACCTTACCGGAAGCATCGTTGAGAACGTCATCAACGATCCAGCGCCGGCTGATGGTGTACCGAGCACGCGACAATATCCCATTTGCCTGCGCTGTCACGGGGACACTTATTCTACAGTGATTGGTGTGGGCACATTGCCGAGCGGCGCCACGCCAAGTAACAAGAAAACAGAATTTCAGACCACCAACAGCGCCTTTCACCCCATAGGAGGGCCCGGACGTAACACTTCAACGAACTTGAATGCTCAGCTCACCCCCAACGGACTTAACACGAGTTCAGTCATCAAGTGCACTGATTGCCACAACAGCAACGCCTACGAAAACACGTCGGGCCGGGCCCCTAGCTACGGGACAGGAGCGTCAACGCCGGTGGGTCCGCATGGTTCAACTTACGGAAGCATTCGCCGCGCCAATTATCAAAACAGTCTTCCCGGCCCATCTAACTGGAACTCCAACAACTTCAATCTCTGCTTCCGCTGCCATAACGTGACCGCTCTGACAGCCCGGCAAACCGGCGAGGGAGCACGGACTAACTTCTATGATGATATCAACGGGAAGGATAATCTCCATTGGGTTCACCTTATCGACCGGATTGATAAGTCTCGCCCCTTGTGTAAATCCTGTCACTACAACATTCATAGTAACCAGGAGGCGCCTAACACCCAGTACAACATCAATGGCTTTGTTACGACCACCCCGCCTCCTGGCACCCCCACGCGCCTTGTCAACTTTCACCCCAACATACGTCCAATTAGCGGCAGAGCTAAACCGGAATGGTGGCTCAACACGGCAACGAGGCAGCGCCAGTGTTTTTTGCAGTGCCATCAAAGCAACGGAGCAGCGGGCGGTGTTGTGATGGGTGGCGCCGCTGGTGAGTCCGGAGGAAAAAAAGCAGAGTACCGGCCCGCGTCAGGGGATCTGCCATAGTTATAGTACGGAGGCACTATGAAAGTGCGTGATATATTGGCTGTCGGGACTGTTATCTGCGCCCTGTTTGTGAATTCGTCTCAAGCGGCGGAGGGAGAGGCTTCGCTCCGCGGCATTCTCTATGTCAGTTATCCCGGAGACCTCTCTTACGACGTCATGTTCGGAAAGGACGTCGAAATTTTGTTATTGCGGGGGGAAAAAAGCCTGGAGAACGAGGTGGAGAGTTTGAAAGCGAAACGTTTGCCAGAAATTCGCAACCAGGAGGTAATTGCGCTTAAGGCTTATGGCGCCGTTCAAAGAATTTCGAGTAAAGAAATGGCGAAGCTAAAGGAGATGCGCGGAACTCTGGAGCGGGAAAGCGCGAAACTCACAAAACTTCGGTCCGATTACGAAAAAGAGTTTGTTGCGACGCTCGACAAGAACGCGATTCAGAGAACAAGAACCAATAGCGAGGGGAAATTCAGTTTTAGCCGGCTTTCTCCGGGCCGGTACCTTCTCCACGCGCGGTATGAAATTCCAGGCACTGTAAACCGGTATTTCTGGCTCCATCCTGCGGAAGCAAAGGAAAGAGAAGAAGCCGAGGTCCACCTTAACAAGAACGCAACCATTTCTCTTTACGAAGAGAAGTAAGGTATTTTTTCCAAGGAGGTCATGAGCATGCGCCGTTCAATATTACCCGTGATTCTTTTTGTTATCGTAACCGCAGTGAACGCCTGGGGAGCGGAGCGCAAGCCACTGACTCCGCCTCTGATGCCGCCGGAGTTTCCCCAATCTCCTTTTGGTTTTTCAAAAGGAGACCAAAAGCGCGGGGAAACAATTTACCAGCAGAATGCCTGCCCCTCTTGCCACATCATCGGGGGAAAAGGAAGCAAAGTCGGACCGGATCTCTCAAGAGTGGGTGAGAAGGGGACGCTGCCCGAATGGTACCGCCAGCAATTGGTCAACACGCATAAGCCGCCGGTCGTTCTCATCCAGCATGACATGGATGATCTGATCGCTTATCTTCAGAGTCTCAAGCTTTTACGATAGGGAGTTCGAAACAAAACCGCTAACTTTGCAGGCGCGCATCGGGCAGCCGCCGGGGTTTGAGGATCAACGTTGATGGGTATCGGCACAGCGAGAGGAACCTAGGTGTTCATCCTTCGGCTTGTTCTGCTACCCTCTCTTCTTGTGCTTTGGCCATTGTTTTCAGTGGCCTTCGAGCCGCAGGTGAGTACTGAATTTACGTTAAGCCAATCATCAGACTATTGTTTGGGTTGTCATGACGGGGCATCAGCCTCGCTGATTCATCGCAGCCATCCCGTAGATATCAATTACCTGTTTGCCCAGATGAGGAGTAAGGGCAAACTCAGGCCGCCAGCGGCTTTGGATCCGGCTGTCAATCTTAAGGACGGCCTGACCGCTTGCGTGAGCTGCCACCATCCCGAGTCACAGAATAAGGCGAAGCTGGTCTTAACCAACGACGGATCCAGGCTCTGCTTGGCGTGCCACAATCTGTAAACAAAACCACGTACGACCTGGAACTCAGCTTGCGTAATCGATGGCTTGAAAGACCCTGTCTGTGCGCTGGTCTTATCACCCTATTGAGTTGCGCGGTTTACCTGAATTCACTCGGCGGCGAATTCGTATGGGACGACGTAGCCCAGGTGCGAGAGAATCCGTTTATAACGGATCTTGGCAATCTGCCTCATTTTTTTTCCGTGAACCTCGGGAAATACACCGCGTTTCCCGGATTCAGTCCTTATTACCGACCTCTTTTTCTTGTATCTTATGCTCTTGACTACCGCATTTGGGGCCTAAACCCGTTCGGTTACCACCTGACTAATGTTTTCTTGCACTCTCTGTGCTCCCTGCTGGTTTATGTGATTGCGGTGAAACTCTTAGAGGATGTGACCGCTGCGTTCATAGCAGGGACCATCTTCGCTGTCCATCCGATACATGCCGAGGCTGTTGCTTGGATTGCTGGAAGAGCCGATCTCCTTGCCGCCGTTTTTGTTTTTGCGTCGTTTTACCTTTATGTGACTTTCAGAGAAAGCGGTAATAAATGGCGGCTGGCGTTTTCACTTCTTAGCTGCGCGTTCTCTTTTCTCTCCAAGGAGGCAGCGATATCCCTGCCGCTTCTAATCGTAGCTTATGCGTTTCTTGGCGGAGAACGCCGACAAAAGGCCGAGCCCGCAATCCTATGGCCGGTTTTGTTTATTGTCATTGCCGGCCTCTACTTTGTCTTGAGAACGCTCGTTATGGGCGCGATTGTTTTGGGCCACCCGGACGCTCCTGCCATCAATATTGGTAGGTTTTATCCTACGATCCAAGCCTTAGTGGAGTACCTACGGTTGTTCCTTTTGCCAGTAGGCTTGAAAGTCCTTTATTTTATTCCGATTCGCGCATCGCTTTCCATTCCTGAAATCGTTTTGTCCGTCAGCATCGTCTGTCTGCTTTCAATGGCGCTCCTTATCGCCTATTCCAGAGATGGAAAACTGTTTTTTGGATTGCTCTGGTTCTTTATCAGCATCGTCCCAGTCCTCGGCGCGGCCGGTCTTGTTTTAATGGCGGACCGATACCTTTATATTCCTTCCTTAGGCCTCTGCTTGGCCAGCGGAGTGTTGCTGTCTCGGCTTAGTAAATTAGCGGTCGCAACAAGATACAACCAGGCCCTCATTGCTACGCTCTTAGTGCTCTTCTTTTTAACCACCGCGCGGAGAAACACTGTGTGGAAAAACGAGTTCATTTACTTTAAGCAGGCGGTTGAAGACGCGCCAACCTTCGCTATGAGCCGTAACAATCTTGGGAAATGGTATCTCGATAATAAGATGCAACAACAGGCTGTAGCCTTATTCAAAAAGGCCGTCGAGCTTGATCCGTCTTATTCCTTCGCCCTGGTAAACCTGGGGAATGCTTACCTGCAAATGAATCAGTATGATGATGCGATCGCCGCATTTCGTAAGGCGATGTCCACGAGTCCCCGCTTCGCCGACGCATATTACAATCTCGGCAACGCCTACCGGGAAATGGCTAGACTGGAAGAAGCTGTTAAGCAATGGGAAATTACTTTGGCGCTCAAACCGGAGCATTCGGAAGCAAACAATAATCTCGGCAATGTCTATTTGCTGCAGGGTGACTATCGGAAAGCCGCCATTAGATACGCGGCAGCGTTGAAAGGGAGACCATTAAATCTAGAGGCTCATTACAACCTCGCTACCGCCCTGGAAAAACAAGGCGATTTGAAGGGTGCGATGGCGCACTACCAAAAGTTTGTAATGCTCGCCCCGAAGGAATACAAAAGCACGGTTGCAGAGGTCAAGCGGAAGCTTCGGTCGTTTGGTGATGCTGGGAATTAGAGCGGTGCAAGAGCATGCCACGGATTCCGCCGGCTCTTGACTCTGGCGCCAATCTCAATTTCCATTTAGTAAGTATCGTCCCGATAAAATCCAGTTGGGTCGGCGCTCATTGGCCCGAAAAAGAAAAAGAGCGAAGGAGGAGTCCGCAAGACTTGCGCGATGCCATTCTGATACTGCGCCGGCAGGGTACGGACAAATTGGAGCGCATCAACTAACGCTTGGTCGGTGATTTTACCTTGCCATGTCGGCATCGCTCCATGCCCTCGAGTCATAGTACGAAAAAGCTCGGCATCGCTCTTTTCCATGCGTTCAGCGAGCGCAAACGAGGGCGCGCCCACGTAAGCGGCAACGCCGTTCAGCCCGTGACAACCGGCGCAAAATGTCGCGTAAGTCAACTCGCCGGGGAGATCGGAATTCCACGGTCGCATAGCGGCACGCTCTGCCAGTTCGGCAAGGCTCTCGGGTATCTGGAGTCGTGCCGCCGAATCGCTATTCAAAGAGTTGTTATCTTTAGCCAGCCGAAAGTACCGCTGTGCCTCTTCAAGATCCTGGGGAACTCCCGCCCCCAAGTAGTGCATAATGGCAAGATTAAGCTGGGCATTCACGATGCCGTTGTCTGCCGCGCGATGAAACCAGCGATGAGCCAGGTAACGATCCTTCGGCGCGCCTTCGCCGAAGTAGTGCATGAATCCAATTAGATTCTGGCTTTTCGCATCCCCGGCCTCGGCCAATTTAAGAAACCTCGCGAAAGTCGATCTGGGCGAGGGATTGCGTTGAGACTCCTCACGTCGCCCCATAGGGAGACACGCCGTCAGAAGCATGAGTAAGCCAACGACGCCGTAAAATGAGCGCATTCAATACCTCAGACCGGGCGAAACGTCTCCTATCGCTCGAATAACGACCAAAAGATACTGTCCCTAATTTCGACACCAAAGCCCATAGAACACCCTATTTCTTACCGCCGGCGCTACACCGTGCTTAGTTACCGGCTTAGCGAGATCACGACCGTAAATCACAATACCATTTTTTCCTTAAGGAGCCCCGCACGTTCACCGATCAGATTCTGAAGCTCATCCACCTGCGGTTCCAATACCGCTTTCTCTCCGCCTGACCCGTTGCGACCTTCAAAGGCTAACGCCACTTTGCCTCCTTGGAAAAACTGCTCCCGCCACTACGGATTGCCGCAGCCAAGGCTGATTATGTGGTTACGGGCTTCGGCCCAGCCGTGCCTGTCGTGCTCGACGGCCAGATACCTGCGCCAATCATCGCATGCGAAGCGCGGGCCAATAGCGCGCTCGCGCGCCAGCGCTACGTTAAAAAGTCTCGAGGGAACATCCGGGTCAAGCCGCTGCGCTTCGAGGAAATGGGCAAGGGCTTGCGCCGCGTTTCCCTTTTTTAACGCGATTTCGCCGAGCGTGTTGTGTGCGGCGCCGTGTTTTGCGTCCACCGCCACGGCGCGCGCCGCCGCGCTTGCCGATTCGTCGAGTGCCCCCTTATCCATCAGGCAGATCGCAAGATTGTTAAGTAGGTCTGGGTCCGCAGGGAAAAGCGCTAGCGCCTGCCGGAAGACTCCGATCGCCTCGTCGAGGCGGCCAAGCTCGAATAATGATACGCCGAGGTTGCGTAGAGTCTGGTTGCGGACCAGGCTGCGATCTCCGAGAGCGAGAGCAGCGCGGTACTCGCGAACCGCCTCCTCTCTGCGGCCCTGCAACGAGAGGGCAAAGCCGAGGTTCATGTGACTGCGGGCCTTATTCGGGGATTTGGCGGCTACGTCCCGCCACAGGGTTTCCTTAGTGCGCCAGACCTTGTTGCGTTCCCATGTTAAGCCAGCGAGCACTGCCCATGCGAACAAAGTAAAGGCGACTCCCAAGACCACCGCGCGGGCGGGTGTGAGACGGTGAAGCGCCGCGGCTATCCAGGCGCAAGCGGCAGCGAATACGCCCCAAGAGGCGAGATAGAGGCGATGCTCCTCGATGACGTCGGCGAGCGGAATAAAACTTGACGTAGGGCTGAGGACCAGGAAGAACCAGAAAAACCCGAAAGAGGACAGCCGTGCCGCGGCCGCAGCTTCTCCTTTAGGACTTACTTTGCTCCACCAAGCTGGGGCGCCGGCCAGTCCGAGGATAATTGCTAGCAACACGAAGGCGCTCAGCGTGTCCAGTTCGATGAGTGACGTGCTTAAGCGGAAGTCGTAGTCCAGGTTCTGTCCAGCGGGCCAGAAGAGGAGTCGCAAGTAAGTGAGCACTACTCGCGGCTGGGTAAGAATATAGTGTCCAACACCAACGCCAGGGACTGAAAAGCCAACGGACGGGTAATCACGCATCCCCACTAACGTTACGAAAGAGAAGGCCAGCCCTGCGGCGGCGAGTGGCGCGAGCGCTAGAAGTTGCCGGGAGAGCAACCAACCGCGCGAATTATTTGGCTGACCATGCCTGCGCAGAAACCAAAGTTGATATAAAAGGTAGGCGGCAGGCATGACGATCACGATAATCTTGGTTCCGAGGCCAAGCAGAAAGGCAACAAGCGCGCCGCCGTAGGCGGCCGCTCTGGTTAGTCCGCGGCGCTCTTCGGCTTTGAGGAGCAGGAGAAACGCCAGCAGATATAGGAGCGAAGCCAGACACTCGGCGCGCTGCACGATGTAGGTGACCGCCTGGGTCTGCAAAGGGTGTAGCGCAAACAGGCCGGCAACTGCCACAGCAATTGCTACAGGAGTGGCGGAGCCAGAGTCGCGAGCGGCCCGGCGAGTGACAAAATACACGAGCAAGGCCGTCGCGAGGTGCAGAACAAGATTGGTCAAGTGATACCAGAACGGGTCCAGTCGAGCGGTCCGGTAGTTCAGGGCGAAGGTCAGATCGGTAACCGGCCTCTGAGCCGTGAAGTACATGTCGGCAAAATCGGCTTGCAAAAAACTCCGCAGGTTCTTGATGCGCGCGTTTGTGACGATTGCGTGCTCATCATCGAACTGGAACTGGCTGTGCAGCGCGTCCGCGTAAGCAAACCAAGCGAGAGCGCCGGCGAGCATCAGCCCGCCAGCCAAGGCGAAACGGTACCAGCCTACGGCGAGGGAAGGCTCCAGCTGTATGGAGCGATTGCTCACGGTCGCCTCCAATGGACGCATGTCAGAAGTCGGAAGTCAGAAATCAGTGATTGCTTTTCGTGCGCCACTTATGCTTACTCCAGAGAAGACGGCCTGCGCCTTTGCAGCATCAACCAAAAATCTGCGATTAGTATTCGAGCCAGATTGAGATCGCTCGGAGTTATCTCTCGAAGGCCTATGAGCAAAAGTGTGTAGAGTCCGACGAAGATGATGTACTGCCCAATCAGCCAAACACCTTCCACATACCACGCCCTTGCCAGAACGTATAGACAGAGTGAGGCTATCGTTACGCGACCTATCGTGGACAACGGTAAGAGTCTTCCAAAGCACCGGCCGGTGTAGATGGTCAGCAATGCCGCAGCACCGGCGCCTGTCAAGGTCGTCGCCCAAGCGGCGCCGTCCACGCCGTAACCCGACACCAACGCTTTACACAGAATTAGGGCGGTGATGCTCAAAACGACAGCGAAAACGGTATTGAATACAAATCTCCCATCCGCAATGAGGATGACTTGGAGTGTCGCCGTAATTGAAAAACACGAAAGACCGATCGTCAGCACAGCCATCGTGGACGCCGCACGACCAAATTCTTCAGACAAAAACAGACGTGCGAGCGGAGAAGCGGTCGGCAAGACGATGGCACATAGGGGGACAAGACAGACTACCAGTACCCTTACCGCCTCTCGCACGAGTGAGAGGGCTTGGGCACGATCTCCTCTTCCCAGCTCACGGCAGAGTGCGGGAAACAAAGCCAGATTCAACCCGGTCGCCAGCATGTAAGGTATGAAGGCAAAGAAGCGTCCGGCGGCGTAGTGGCCTACGGCTTGGGGGTCGACTACAAGCCGCTTTACGGTCCAGAGGTCGATAGTCAGAGCCAATTGGGTGAGCAAGACCAGGAGCAACGTCGGCAGCCCGGAATGCAACACCGAGGTTGCCAACGGGCGACTGACACAGGGAGCCGGCGCAGACTGGGTACGATGTGAAATACTGGAGCGGAGCAGTATGACCGCGATCCCTGCGGCAGCAAGCGCTGCCAGAGCGTTGCCGGCGAGCGCTCCGGCGGCAGATTGAGTTATGACACCGATGGTAATGATAAAAGCTGCTCTTAGCAGCGCGTAGACGGATATGACGCTAGCCTGCCGTCCCGCAGCCCCGACGCCCATGAGCAGCTCCCGGGATGCGGCAAACACAGCAATTGACGGCAGCTCCAGGCCTGCCACGAGTAGCAACATCGCGAGCCGAGAGTCTCCAAGCCCAGATGCGATCAGGTTCGAGGCAGCCGAATAGATTGCCCAGACAACGAGAGAATAGGGCACAAATATTCGCTTGACCCAACGCACAGCGTCAGCAAAATTTCGCTGATCTGCGCTTACCGCCTGCGCCAGAGCAATCGTAAATCCGCCGCTGACGAGGGGCTCAACCCATGCTAGGACGGATAGGGCAACCGCAAAAGAGCCGTAAGCCGCCGGCAGCAGGATCCGGGCAACGGCGACCTGAGCGACGAAGCCAGCAGCCATCGCGACTACCTGGCTGCCTGTCAGCACTACTGCGCTCCGGGAGGTGGAGAAAAGGTCAGTCACGTGGGCTGTCTCTATTTCTTCATTTGGCGTGATAGCTTGCGGGATGACAAGCCCCGAGGGCAACTTGTGGTAAAAGAAAAGGCGGTCGTCATGGACGGATTGGCTTAAAGACATAATTGTCGAGAAGCTGGCTGCCCAGCCAGCTACGTACCGGTTCGATCACCGACTCAACTGGCACGAGCTGTCCTTTCCTAATCACATGGCCTCGGTATCCATATGTTACGATCGCATCGAACAATTGGCTGGGCGTGAAACCGGCGGCGTGTAGATGAGAGGGACAGAACTCTAACATTAGAATGGGTTTGCCGGGTCGGCTGAGCAGCCCGTGCATGCCGCGCAAGACGTGCATCTCTGCACCTTCCACATCCACCTTGACAATGTCGACATGCTCGATCCGTTGTTCGGCCAAGAATGAATCCAGAGTTAGTGTGCGAACGGTGATAGTCCGGGGGGTATCCACTCTGAAAAGCGATCCTTCGCCACTGTTCTTGCCAAGGTGGAAGGTGGCTACACCTTCCGTGTCCGCCAGTGCGAAAGGGAAAGCCAGCACGTTGGAAGTGTTGTTAAGGCGGATGTGCTTCAATAATCTCTGGTAGGTATCTGGGACGGGTTCAAAAGCGTAAACTTTGCCGAAAGATCCAACAGCTAGCCCAGAGTGTAGTGTGTAAATTCCTTCGTTTGCCCCAATATCGACGACCGTCATCCCCTGGCAAATCAGAGAGCGAAAGACTGCAACCTCGCCGTCTGTGTCGTACGTGCCGGTCCAATAGCCGATTTCGACCGGGTCGGAAAGCCGTACTCGGATTCGCACGCCAGTAGGCAATTCATGCTCGAATTCCTCCGGGTGAAGCTTCCAGGCCAGCTTACCCAAGACTCCTCGCCCAGGATGAGGTGGCGTCATTTCAATATAGCGTCGAATGATGTCAGCTAATAAGTAGCGCATAACAGAGAATTCCTTCAGAATCAGAGCTCCGACAGGGTTTGTGTCTGAGGTCTAACTTGACACCAGTTGGGAGCGTGATCAATGGGTTTTTTCACTAACAGAGAACAAGGGCTCATAATATCGGCGTGTAATGGTCTCCCAAGAATATTCCTCGACAGCGCGTTGCCGGGCGAGATTTCCCAATTGGCTGCGCAAAGCCGAGTCACGTAGCAGTAATTCCAGTTTGTCAGCGAGCGCATGCGGGTCATTCGGTGGAGCGAGGTACCCCGTCACGCCGTCTATAACAATGCTCTGTAAACCACCAACTGCCGACGCAACGACCGGCTTACCGCAAGCCATTGCTTCGACGGCAGTAAGTCCGAAGGGTTCTTCCCAAACGGACGGAACGACACAGATATCGCACTCCCGATATAGATTTGGCATTTCTCGATAACTCTTCCAACCAATAAACTCCAAGTCCTCGAGGTCACTACCGCGCGGTTTATCACCTGTTATCGTCAAAATGGGCCGAAGATTTCTCGCTCTCAGCAGGTGGACCGCCTTCCTGAGGACGGCAAACCCTTTTGTGGGAGCGTTCACGCGGCCTGGAAAGAGGATACGAGGGTTCGGGTTTATCCTTGTGGTCGGCGTGAAAACCGCGGTATCAACGCCACCAGGAACAATCCCGACCTTGTTTGTAAAGCGGCTTATCACGTCAAAGATGAGCTGATTATTTACCAGAACGAAGTGTGCATCAGAAAACATTCTCGAAACGAGACGCCCGTAAGCCGGTAAAAACGTAAGTGATGTCCAATATTCCGGGCTAAGCCGGGCTGCGGTCAGCATACAGCAAGTTAGACAGGTCCGCGCGTCATCTATAACGTTCTTCCGGCAGTTCCGCCCTCTGTAGTCGACCCAAGTGTCTCGCGGACAGATCACCTCGTAGGCATAGAACTTGTGAACAACCGGGTAACCACGCAGGGCTTTTGAAATCCAGGGTTTAAGATGTAGTGTCCGACTTAGAAAAACGACATCCGGAGCCAATCGATCCACAATGGCTCTTATCCGTCTGGGCAGTATCCTACAATTGAACTCGCGCCAGCCGCAGGGGATCTTTATTATGGGAAAAGTGCAACCGACTTCCTCTTGAATCAATCCCCGGCGCGTAAAGATAGAGTAGTCGCAGATAATCAAGTATACGTCATGATTCTTCGAAAGGCTCGTAAGGTGGTGATTGAGATCGACCGGAGCGCCGCCTCTGGGTGGCAAACTGAACTCAAGATCGATTACGGCTATTTTTGCCACTACTCACTCCTTTCGCATGCTTTGACCGGTTCTTGAAGCGTGTTCATCGAGGATCTTCCGCTCCCGAGCAGATTTCACGAAACCGACGCTCCATGCGACATAATTAACCGCAACCAGCGGGGCAACGGGCACTGTCATGAGAACCGTGCTCGGTGCCGCGAGGCCAAGCTCGGCAATTACGCGTAAGGGCATTGCGATAGGAGCGAGCAAACCAAGCAGCCACGCCCGCCGAAGCCAGTGCCGTGTCGGCATCGTCGGGGACAAGATCATGGCTTGCGCAGTCATCCTGCCGACGCGGTTGCTGTGTCTGAGCACGGCAGTCCAGCCAGTCCGGTTTGTATGCGCGACCTGGTGCTCAGGCCGAAAAATAATTCTATCACCGCCGGCACGAATTCGCTCTGCAAGAAGGGTGTCCTCTCCCGCCCAAACAGGATCAAAGGGACCGTAGCGATCGAAGAGTTCCCGCGTCAGCGCGAGATTGCAAGTTACAAATGTGTGCATGTCTCGGGCTGGCATAAGGTAATGGAACGGCCTAAATTCCAAAAAGAATAGCGCTAGACCCGTGGCCGATCGCGGGTTCGCAGGCAAGACGCCGCCACACACCGCCATAGTATTTCTGGCACATATCTCGGTCACCATCCCCGCTAACCAATTCGGTTGCGGAATGCAGTCGCTGTCAACGAAGCAAAGAATCTCACCAGCGCTCTCGCTCACCCCGATATTTCGTGCCTCTGAAGCAAAGGTTCGGCGATCTAAGTGAATGAGCTTAACCGAAGGGAAATCACGCGCCACAATGCGTGGTGTGTCATCTGACGAACTATCAACCACAATGACTTCTGTCCCACATGCGGCAGCCTGCGGTATCACCGCACCAAGACACGCGGAGATTGTCGCCTGGGCATCATACGCCGGAATAATCACCGATGCTCGGGAGGTAGACTTATGCATCAGCAGCAGACCTTCGTATTGATTCGTCCACAGTTGACAATTTTTCACGCATCATTTGCTTGAGAGCTGTCGCTCGATGGCGGTAGGTGTGAGCTTGGGTCACGCGCTCTCGACCCGCTTTTGCCAAAGCTCGCCGTACTTCGGTGTTGACGATTAGCTCTCTGTATACATCGGCCACGCTGGTTTCCACGCGGGCGACGAGCACCTCCTTGCCAGGCTCAAACCACTCATCCAGCCCTTCAACCGGGTTGGTGACGATGCAGCAACCCATCGCGGCAAGTTCGAAGAGACGCATGCAGGAGGATCCATAAACCGTCGCGTGCGGAGCCCGTGCAATGTTGACATTGATCTTCGCGCGCGCGGCGTAGCGACGGATCTCGGAGGGCATGACTGGCCCGATAAACTCTGCCCGTCCCAGATCGACGTTGAGGCGCGATCCTCCGACCACGAAGCGGGCATCCGCCAAGCTGTGAGAAGGTTCCGAGATCATCTTGCGAATTTCGTCTTCTCGCTGCTCGGATCCGTAGGCATAGAAGAAAACATCTAGGTCCTGTTCCTGTGCTTTCAACGGGAAAAACAGATCCGGGTCCACCGCGAAATAGAGCGTGCGGGCAGCGCGCGCGCCTAATTTCGTCAGTTCTTCCTCGGCCCCCTTGGAATTGCTGATGACAGCGTCATACTCGGATAGATCTGCACCATCATAACCGCGCACTCCGGATGCGTAACCGCCGAACACGGGCAAGCTCATCGGCATGTCGCCGTCAAGGTAAAACACGGGCAAACGGAAACGCTCCCGGACATAAGACGGAATGCTCGCGAAATGGTTCATAGGAACATTGATCACGAGTACGGCCGTAATGCCGGTTTCCCGTTCGAGAATTTTCGTGATGTGTTCCTGCCATTTTGGCCGGATCCGGTGACGCACCAGTGCCTGGGCCAATTTTCCCGACCCGCTACCAGGCTGCGGACCAAGCACGCGGTTGACAATTCGTTTGGCCGCGAGGAATACTTGGCTCTCGGCGAGGCAGGGATTGGGGTAGGACCGCCACCAGGGGCTTTCCACCGCCTCGCCGGCATAAGGAGTTGCCACAATGTCGACCCCGATCTCGTACAGTCCCTTAAAGAGCTGCCACCATGCGCTGGTAGCTCCGAAGCTTAGCCTAAGGTCCAAGGCAGAAGTGACGGCGAGAATCTTCATTCCTCAATCGCGTGACAATACCCAAGAGACTTTTGGTTGGACGAAGGTTGACTCCCCGCATCCCGAACGAGAAAGATTAGTTTTATCTTATAACGCATATCTGGCATAATCCACCTCAAAATTGATTTCAATATTTTCTATGCACCGGGGCGAAGCTTTGGGTCGCGGAAAGAAGGGCATCGGTTGAGAGCGCTGGTTATTATTCCCGTCTTCAACGAGGCTGCTAATTTGGGTAAGGTTCTTGCGCGGATTCGGCTCGCTCACCCCGAGCTTCCTGTCGTTGTTATCGATGATGGGTCGAGCGACGAGACGAGCAAGGTTGCACGGGAAGCGGGAACCCATGTGCTACGGCTGCCCTTTAACATGGGTTATGGCGTTGCGTTGCAGACAGGTTACAAGTATGCATTGCGCGAAGGTTATGATTGTGTGGTCCAACTCGACGGGGATGGCCAGCACGAGCCCGCCGATGTTTCCGTGCTTCTCGATGCTATCCAACGCGGAGATACCGATGTGGCGCTAGGCTCGCGCTTTCTGGATGGAGGCACGTATCAAGCCGTTATCGCCCGGCGACTTGGGATGCGCCTTTTTTGTCTCTTAGCCTTTGTACTTACGGGGAGTAGATTTTCGGACGTTACGTCAGGCTTCCAGGCCCTGAACGCGGATGTCCTCCGTTTTTTCACAGCGGAACGCTACCCGGCAGATTATCCCGATGCCGACGTTTTGATCATGCTTCAGCGGGCGGGCTTCAAGATAAAGGAGGTCCCGGTGCGCATGTACCCACGGACAGACGGTGGCTCCATGCATTCCGGGCTTCGACCACTCTACTACATCTTTAAAATGTTGTTGTCAGTCTTGCTTACGCCTTTGAGGCGCGAAACGCCCAAAAGAAAGGGAGCATGAGATGGAGATAATAATCACTCCACATCAACAAGTTTTTGCCATACTAACCGCGATCGCCGTATTTCTTATGATTGTTGAGCTTGTGAGGCGGAGACGGCTACGCGAGGAATACTCCTGGCTGTGGTTGTTGACCGGAGCCGGGATGATCCTGCTTGTCGTGTGGTACCGGCTTCTGCTCTATATCACTCGGCTCATCGGCGCGGGGACCCCGGTGACGACGCTTTTTCTCTTTTCAACACTGTTTCTCCTTATTATCGCGGTGCACTTCTCGGTGATCATCTCGAAGCTGACCGTCCAGATAAAGAATCTCACCCAGGAGCTAGCCCTCCTGCAAAACCGGGTCGAGCAAGGCGACGAAAAATGACACCATGAGCGAACGCGTCGTCCGAGGCATCTTCGCTGGCTTGCTGCTTGCGTCGGTCTTCGCCTTGGGAATCATCAAGGTCGAGGACACCGATACGTGGACGCATCTCGCGCTTGGCCGAGACATCATCCAATACAGAGGCTTTCCTGCGGGCGAACAGTTTAATTTTCCCAGCCTGGACAAGCCCTACTTCAACTCGGAATGGCTGTTTGACGTTGTGTTCTACCTCGCCTACTTCCTTGCCGGCATTCCCGGTGTGATTCTTCTGAAGGCGTCCATTGTCACTCTCGCGTTTTTTATTCTTTTCCAAGACTCCCTCATCCCGCGGGACCGACCACCACATCGCCTCTTGGGCGTGGTAACGGCTATCGTAGTGCTGTTCCCGATTCTTTTGGTCGTCAGGCACCGATTTGTCGAGCGCCCCGATATTGCGCTGATGACATTCCTCGCTTTCACGATCTATGCACTCAACGCCTACGTCTACGAGGGTAAACGCTACCTTTATCTCCTCCCGGTGCTGCAGGTGCTTTGGGTGAATATGCACCCCAGCATCGTGGTGGTCATGGTGCCGTTCGGGGCCTTTGTGGTTGGCGGGCAGCTTCAACGCGTCCTTCAGAGGCGTTTGGGAATAGAGATGCCCGGCACCCCGATAAAAAGCCAATTGCAGACTGTTGCGGCTGTCTTTGCCGGTGTCCTTGTCGCAGCGCTCCTGAATCCGTACGGAATTGGGGCGTTTCTTGTCCCGTTCCAGGTTACGGCGAATCTCTGGCTTATGCACGAAATTGTGGAACTTCAGCGGCCGGGCTTCGCAGACCTTTACGGCGCGCCCTTCATCGTCACAGGACTTCTCGGTCTGGTCTTTTTTCTAACTCTCCGGCGACTCTCGCTCATCTCCGTTCTGCTCGTTGTCCCCTTTGTGTATTTGGGGCTCTCGGCGCGCAGGTTCGTTTTCCTGCTGGCGATTGTCAGCGCTCCCATTCTTGCGCGCCACGCAAGGTTGTTCGTCGGACGGCTGAAAGCCGAATGGGCGTCTCGTGTTAGCCGTCCAGCAGGAGTTTTTACAGGGGCCGTTATTGTTGCAATGACTGGTCTCTTTCTCACCCGGGTGGAACCCTTTGTCGACCCGATTAAGATTTCGGGATTTGGTATTAACTACGATACCTGTCCAGAGGGAGCGCTGCGTTATCTGGACCGCATCGGCGCGAACGGGAAAATTTTCAATGCCTTTAGGTGGGGTGGCTACATCGTGTGGAGGGATTATCCTAACAGAATTCCGATCATCGATGGCCGAGGCCATGTGGCCCCGGACCTTCTGGAGGACATTCAGCGGGCGCAGATCAATTCAGCTTCTCTGGACCGGCTCCAGAAGAAATACGAGTTCAACGTGGCGGTCGTGGACTATCCGCTCCGGACTGAAGTGTATGGTGACGTTGTTCCCAACGTGGATTTAGCATTAACCTCTCCAGACTGGGCGCTGGTTTACTGGGATGATCTCTCCCTGGTCTACCTCAAGCGGACTGACGCGTTTGCCGAGATCATCGGGCGAGATGAGTATCGTCATGTAAAACCGGCGAACGGCATCCCGGATCTGAGACGCAAACTCCGCGACAAGAGTCTGATCGCTCCCATCGAGGCGGAGCTTCGTCGCAACATCCGTGAGACCCCGTCGTCAACTGGTTATATGTTTCTCGGCGTCCTCTACACCGATCTGGGCGCCTACCAGAAAGTGATCGAAGTGCTGAGTCACGTGCGAGATTTCCCGCTGCGCAGCCATCTCCCAAATGCGTATTTGGGGCTTGGATTCGCCTACGACCGTTTAGGGCGGACCGAACAGGCCATCTCGTACTACCAACAGGCGGCGCGACTCAATGAGACCTCCAACATCCTGTACTCCCTTGGACTGGCTTTCGAGAAGATCGGAAATGATCGCGAGGCCATCCGCTATCTTGAACGCGCAGTCGATCGTGATCGCCATTTGGCTTTGGCATATCCTCCGCTGATTCGGGCCTATCGCCGGTTGGGCATGACGGATCGCCTACAGGGGGTCGAGACAGCCTACCGCCAAGCGATCGAACATGGTCGAGCTGAGGAGCACTTCAGGAAAGGCGTAAACTTATACATCGAGAAAAAGCTCCACGAGGCGATGGCCGAGTTTCAAGCATCCCTTAGGGTCAACCCTGCCAATCCGGATACGCTAAGCAACCTTGGCTATATATACTTCGACCTGGGTCAGCTCGACAAAGCGATTGCCGAGCAGAGGCGAGCCTTGGAAATCAACCCCGGGCATTCAAACGCGCACTACGGCTTGGCTCTTATCTATCGGGCGCAGGGCGAGCATGCTAAGGCCCGGGAACATTTAGAGGAGTACCGGCGCCTGGAGCCGCGTGGCTATTGGTCGAGAAAAGCACAAGAAACACTGAGCCGGAGCCGTGAGTCGTGATAACGGGAAATTCAATTGCTCTATGCCGCGGGAAACTACTACGCCATCATGATAGCACCACCTCTTCCAACGAGCATTTTAGCATGGCAATCAACGGCGTGACGTCTCGCCAGCCTGCTGTAGACGCTCTCCAAGGACGCTCGCCAGTGCAGGAGTAAACCCTTCGAGAGTATCCTGCTCCACACGCGCTCTTTCAAAATCTCCGATAGCGAGGGAAGCGACGACGCACACGGCGAGCCAGCTTCGACCACACCGCCTCCTCGACTTCGACTTCGTCGATCCTCCCCCCCGAAAGCTGCTCGACATCTTGCAGTGTCTTAAAGTGGCGCAGAAAATCTCCCGCGGCGGTCGGTTCTGGAATCCGACACGCTCCTATCAGTCGGCGCACCGCTTCGCTCCTTTGCAACGCCGACTGGTCCTCCAAACACGTGCCGTCGGTGTACAGCGTGTAGACGAGCGCCAGCTCGTGGCCCGACTCGTGGTAGGAGGCGTGGCGCTTGAACAGTACCAGATTTTGTCACTCACTCCACCAATTTCTGTCACAGGGTCCGACGGCCGTCATGCGCATCGGGGCAAAGATGGGACAACGATGGCAGGGACGGTTACCTACGAGACTTAATTTTTCCTAGCCGTTCCTGGCATGGGTGATGCTCTAATCTCGTGACCCCTGACCCAGCGGTTGATCATTGGGGTCGTGGCGCCCATCGTTCGGGTGAGCGACTCTCGAGATTCCTTAAAGGAATCCGTCTTATTGCCGATTCAAAGAGTGAAAGGGTGTGACCCATGACGAACTCAAACCGGTTTCGATGACCGATTTTAGTTGTTGTCGCTGTCGCCGCTGTAATTCTATTGGAAGGTGTCGTTGCCACGCAGGCGCAAATTAGTCTGTTTCGCCAACGGCCGGTGCCGACGGGCGCCGGATCGTCGCGGTCGGCTGGCTCACATCCCACAAAGCGATTATTTGAAGCCTAGTCCTCAACATTTTGGAATCTACGGCTCGATGAATTTCATACGGCTACTGGTCGTGAGTCTGGCTTATCTTGTTTCGTCCTCCTGCCTGGCTTTCGATGAAACAAGCAGCTTTCCGGTCGCCCTGCGCTCGGGCTCGCACTATTGCGAAGGCTGTCACGATGGCGTAATCGCGATTGAGGCCGAGCGGCGGCATTCTGTGGAAATGGATTACCGCCTGGCACAACTCAGAAACCGCGGTAAATTGAAAGAAGTCTTTCAGCTAGGCCCCGCGATCCAACTCGAAGACGGTCGTGTGAGCTGCCTGAGCTGCCATAGCCAGACCTCCCAGCTCAAAGCGAAGCTGGTGATTAGCAATGACGGTTCGCGGCTCTGTTTTTCCTGTCACGATCTGTAGCCGAGTTCAACCCAGCATTCGCTCAAGTTACCACTCCGCTATACAAGCCCCTGCTTTGACCGCTCATCACGAACATCCCTAGATTTTGCCAAATCGGCCTCACTTATTATGGCAGGTCTGACACAGTTGAAGATATGACTTCACGTTAAAATTCCAAAGCTTGGGCATATTCGAGGCGTGCGGATTGTGGCAGCTTCTACAACTGAACTCTCTTTCAGGCTTCATCGGATCGGGCCGTCCACGCGTCGGATGGGTATTTCCACTGGGTCCCCAGGCAATCACGTGCCTACCGGAGGCTTTTTCCGTGTGGCAAGTCGTACATAGCTCCCAGGGCGGTTTTTTTAGCCAAAATTCGTTGTTACTGCCATGAGGGTTGTGGCAGATCGTGCACATACCCGTGGCCGTCGGACCATGCTGATATGGACTGGAGAAGAAATAGTCCTTCTGGTCTACGTGGCAGGCATAGCAGAGATCCCGCACCGGAACGGGAGTCGCGTACTTCGCCGGAGCAGAAGTGGAATTGTGACACGCAAGGCACATCCACAGGGAGGCCGGCCCATGCACGTTCTTAACCCGGGTCAAATCCTGATGGCAACTGTAGCAGGAGGACGCGGCCGGCGACGCGGGCGACAGATCGCCCTTCTGGGGCTCCAGGACATGGCAGGCAGCGCACTTCTCCGGCGTCCCGCCCGCGCGATGAAATGGATGGGCGGCAAAACCCTCGGGCAGTATCTGTTGTTCCCCCGCGATAGGAGAAAAGAAAAACAGTTCACGTTTTTCGCGCGCCACAACCCCGTCTCCTTCGAGCGCTTCCACATCCACTCTGTTGGCGCCGAATTGAAGCCGAAGAAGATAGTGGTGAACCTTGTCTGTTAGCTTCGACGGGTCCACGGGCCGCCCGTTAAGGTTGACCGATACCCTCACGGAGGGAGCGATCTCAAGAACCAGGTGAGAAAATCCCGCGCCGCCGACGACCGACCGGTCCGGAGGATAAAGCAGCGTCAAGGCCGGCGCGCTTGCGGCCGTCACGTGTCCCCGCAAAAAAGCGCAGCAAAGAAGGATGATAAAAAAATGGATTGACTTTGCCAAACTCACTAGTCCTGGGTGGTCAGGTTCGGATAGATGACGATCTTGAGAACGCGCCCGCTCGTCAGCGTCTCAAGCTGTTCGTCCAGATTGTTGGGGCGCAATATTTCATAGTCCTTTCCCAGGATGGCACTCGTCGCGAGACCGTTTTCCGCCTCGATTGTGAATTCCAATTCCTGAGCAATCCTTGAGGCCTGCAGTTTTTGGCCGCGAAACTTGATCTCCAATAGTGTCAATGGATAGTAGGTCTTGCTTACCTGGCTTAAGCCAGGATGATACTCTGCTACGATCTCCTCGATGGCCCAGATGGGGACTTCCTGCTGGCCTTCAAGCCCTAATCGGTCCGTGCGTAGATCGGCCTTAATCTTGCCCGTCAAAATCTTTCCGTCTCTAAGCACGATAAAGCTTTTATACTCTATGTTATGCAACCTCTCTTGCTCCGCCTTGGCGCGCGAGGCTGGGGTCCCTCTTCCCTTTTCGGTAAGGAGCTTCCAGTACTCCCTGGCGTAATCGAGCCGGCCTTTCTTCAGCCAATCCGACGCTTCGCGCAAGACATCATCCGCTCCCTTTGCGGTCAAAGCCCCATCGATGATCTCGACCTCGTTCCCCGACCTGAGGCGCACCGTCTCCGCCGGCAGTGGAGAAAACTGGAGGAAGAGGAAAACCGCGGAGAGCAATCCGACTTGCGACGGCTTCATGGGCCAGCTCTATCGCCTGCCCTGCAAGAGCTTTCGCACCGCCCACTTATACGCATGCATGGCTTCTTTGAGGTTCCCTTTCTTTTCGTAAGCCTTGCCCAACTCGTAGTAGCCCTGCACCGGATCGGGGTTGATTTGCACCGCCTCTTTGAGAGTTTCTATTCCCCGATCCAAATCCCCCAGGCGGACCGCTGAAATTCCCATGCCCAATTTCGCCCCGGGTGACGCGGTATGCTGCTTGAGGACCAACTCGAATTCCCGCTGCGCCACACTGGGCTCTTCGGAATCCAAATAAGCGTAGCCCAGGGCGAGATGAGCGTCAATGAGCGCCGGGTCGAGGGATAAAGCCTGCTTTAACTCCGACACGGCGTCTTTGGATTTTCCCTGACGGGACAGGCGCAGGCCGGTTTTGAAATGATCTTCGGCTCTGATCCTCTCGCTGCCCAGCTCCTCGCCGATCTGTTTCATTTGCAGATCGAATTCCTTCTCACTCGTCAGGCCGAGTTCGACCCTGAGCCGCGCCTGAATGATCTGGCGGTAGTTGCTGTTGCGGCTCGGCAAGTAGAACTTAAGCTGTCCCCCCGACCCGACGATACCGGTGCTGGGAAAAACGATGACGCCAATTTTCTCCTCGATCCTGTGTTCGGCGTCCAGGTATACCGGATAGGAAAGGCCGAGATTCTTAATCGCTCCTTGCACCGCCGGCGTGGGCGTTCCGCCCTCCGCAACGGCGATAATCTCCACCCCCCGCGACGAGAATTCCTTCTTGATCTGCTCCAGATCCTTCAGCGCCTCTTGGCTGAATTCTTGATTGGCGCGCCAAAAAAACAGCACCACGGCGCGCCCGCTGAAGGTGAGATTGACGTCCCGCCCGTTTAAGTCTTTGACGGTCGCGGCGGGGACCTTGCTTCCCACCGCAACCGAGCGAAACGCCAGCGCAGGCTTGACGAAAAACAACGAGGCGAGCAAAAGGCACACGGCGATCAAAGAGCGAAGCATACAAACTCCTCAATAAAAGAGCACGAACTGTACTAGATAATTGCCCGACACCACATCCTGACGCTGGTAAAGCAAGAGCATACGGTGCTTCGGGAAAACCTCGCAGGGGGCATCGAGATCGACATAGTGCAGTTTCTCATCCGGCCGGGTTCCGGCGCCGATTTTAATCTCTCCCAGCGTCGCGAGAAATTTTCTATAAGTCATCTTCTTCCCCTGGCCGAAAAAGGGTCTCAAGTCCTGATCCGTGGTTCCCCACTCGGGCGAGAGGAAAATCGACTCGATGGTCCCTTTCACCCCGATGTTGAGAATGACCGTATTGAGCCGCACGTTCTGGCCGTTGGCATCGGCGGGGTCAAAAACCTGATTCTCGTAAAGAAGCTGCTCGCGGTACTCCCGCGCCGGCGTTCCCAACGCTCTTTTCGCGTCGTCGACGGTCGACTTTTGGAGCTGAATTCCGCGCCAACTGTAGGACTCCGGCGCGCGGGGAGCGGCTCCCATGAGCATGAAGCAGCTCAACAGTAAGACCGCGGCTTTCACTTCGCTCCTTTGGCTCCGTCGAATTTCAATCGCTGGCCATTGGCCTGATACCACTTGGACCATTCGTCATATTCCGCGGGGGTGTCGCCGGTCATTTTATCTTTGGTCATTTCAACCAGAAAATTCTGCGCGATACGCCGAATAAATCCCTGCTCGTCCTTGAGCAGGCCGATGAGCGCAGGGATCGCCCGCTGATCGCCGATCGTGTACAGCGCCACCGCCGCCGAGCGGCGCAAGAAAGGGTTCGGACTCTCGAGCACGAGGATCAATGGCTCGACCGCTTGAGGATCTTTAAACGATGCCAGGGCGTTCATCGTCACCACCTTGCCCCACTCGTAAGCTTCGCCCTTCTCCAGATATTCGATAAGCGCCGGGACCGCCTTCTTATCGCCCATTTCCCACAGCGCCTCGGCGGCCGTCCAGCGAATCGCCTTGTTACTGTCTTTGAGCGCTTCGGTAAGAAACTGGAGATATTTTGGATTTTTCGCCTGGCCCAACGTGATCGCCGCTTCCATGCGCTTATTGGTGTCTTTCTGCGCGTCGGCCAGGACTTTGGCCAGATCGTCAAGATTAGCCTCCTCCGCGCCCAAAGACGTAGAGAACGGCGCCGCGAGCGCAATCAAGAGGAGCGCTCCCACAGCCGATAGCAAATCAAGTTTCTTCTTAACGCCCATACGATAGGGGAAAAAGCTCTCTTTCTTTATAGAGTCTTTCGTAAACCTTCTTATAGAAATCGACGGCGTTTTTCTCCATTCCTCGATCTTCGTACGCCCTGGCCATCGCCAGGTAGCCTTGATGGTCCAACGGATTGAGCTGGAGCGCCTTGCGAAACTCCGTCTCGCCCTCTTGGGTTTTTCCCTCCCGCACGAGCAGCGAGGCCAATAAAAAGCGCGCCGGGGTGTAGGAGGAGTCCAGTTTGATCGCCTCCAAGAGCCTCTCTTTCGCCGCGTCGCTCTTGCCGGTCGCGATACGAACCATAGCGTCTTCCACGAGAACCGCGGCGTTCGGAGGCGTGAGTTTCAGGGCCTTTTCGATAAGCTGGGCCGCTTCTTTCAGATATTTTTCTTTTTCCGCTTTGAAAGTCGCGGTGACGACCGCCGCGCCCCGAAACTCGATCGCTTCTTCGGTCTCCGCCCGCTCGCGGTAAAGTTTAGCCAGAAGCAACAGCGGCAGGACGAACTTGGGATCGGTGGCGATCGATCGTTTGAGATTGTCATCCTCGGTGTCGGACAGCCCGCGGCTGACCATGGCGCGGGCCAAGTTGTAATAGCGTACGGCCCTCGGCTCAGGTTGATAGCCGGTCTGTACTTGAGGTTTTGCTACTTCTCGCTTCTCGGCGACGGCGTCGATGAGATCGAAGAAATCTTCCCTCTGCGCGATGGGGAAGGAGGCCATCTCGCCGCGAATCGTGCCCTCCTTATCGACCACGACGGTCGAGGGAACCGCCACCACGCCGAATTCGCGGAAGGTTTTGAGCCCCTCATCCAAGAGCACGGTGATGGTGAGCCCCAGGCGCGTGACGGTTTTTTTAATCTCGGCCATATCCTGGGCGTCGCGTTGCTGCTTTTCTACATTGACCGCCAGCACACGCAATTTTTCCCTCTTGTGCTTGCGGTAAAGCTGCTCTAAACGCTCGAGCATCGGCGCCGAGTTGTCGCTCCAGGTCGCCCAGAAAACGATGACCACCGCGTTGGCATCTCGCTGGTCCGCCAGCGCCACTTCCTTACCCTGGAGATCTTTAAGCTTGACCAGCGGCGCCTTCATCCCGACCTGCAGCCCGTCGAGGGCCGCGGCCGGCGCAGCGAAGCACAAAATGGCCAGCGACAAAAACAAAGCCCATTCAGTTTTGCGGTTGATCGGGATTAAATTTTTCATACTCGATGGGGTTTTGAACCTTTCTCGCCCGGCTATATCCCCGCGGGACATGGCACCCGGGAGAACATTTTCCGCCGACTCGATACTTCACGTAATTCGTCGGCAATTGCCAGCCGCCGTAGGGAACGGAATCGCGAATGTGTTTTGGGTTGTTGCTCGCATGGACTTCGTGGCAGGCCCGACAAGTCCTTCCTTTGACGGTCTGGTTGACATGACGAAAATGGAGGTTCTCATCGCCGTTGCGAAAGTTGGTGAGCGTCGTGGTGAAGCGGTCGAGGGCGAGGGTCTGCTCGTGGCAGCCGAAGCACAGACCGTATTTCTCCTGAGCGAACGGCGTATAAAAATCCCTGGGATAAGGACGCTTCAACAAACGGAAATTGTCCGTGCCATGGGGATTGTGACAGGCCGGGCAATCTTTCTGCCGGATCGGCCCGTGCCAATCATTATTCCCGTCCAGCCATTTTTTCATGTTCATGATCTTTCCCGTCGGAGTTTCAAGTTCCTTGTTGTGGCAAGAAAGACATAGATCCGCCGGCGCCGCCCGCAACTGCTTGGGGAAGTTCGTATAGTGAGGATCATGGCAATTCAAACATTTTCTCTCGATTTTGTAGGCGTCGTGCTGGGTTTTTGCCTTAGCAATGTGATCCTTCTTTTCTGGATGGCACCCAAAACAGAGCGCCGGCACCGAATTATTCAGCCGCAGAGGGTTGGGCGACGTGTGAGGATCGTGACAGTTCGAGCAGTTGAGCGCGGCCGGAGGGTGGCCGAATCTCTTGGACAGAAACTCTTCCTTTTTTTCCGTATGGCAAGTGAAACAGAGGTTCTGCCCCTCGGCGATCAAACGATACTGAAATGGCGAGCTGTGGGGATCGTGGCAGGCGACGCAATCGCCGACGGCTACCGGACCGTGCACTTCCTTGTTGATCGTCTTATCGTTGACGTGGCACTGAAAGCAGAGCTTGCTCGGCGGGCTCGCTTTCAGCCGATAGCGATACGGCGACTGATGGGGATCGTGGCAGGCGGTACATAGACCGTATCGCACCGGGCCGTGCACGACTTTCTGCGCGTCGAGCCGACGCTCGTGGCAGAGATAGCAAAGGTCTCTTTCCTCTCGCGCCAGCTTGAAGCGATGCTTTCTTGCGTCGTACATGTTTTCTTTGTCGAGCGGTTCATGGCAGCGCACGCACTCGCCGGTGGCCACCGGGCCATGAACATAACGCTGCTTGGCGAGATCGCCGTGGCAGGACAGGCATGTCTTCTCCGCCGCCGCCGCGTCAACCGGCCGGTCGGACACCGCGAGCCAGAGAGTAAGGCCAAGGACGATAATAAAGCAGTTTTTCATTTCGGTTCCACGGTTCTAGGGGTTCCTGCAAAACTCGGTTGCAGGCCGCTCAAAAAGATCTCAGAGGCGAGGCGCCTGTCTGCCGTGCTGGCACAGGCAGGCGCGAAAAATCGATCCTTCGGCTTTCGCTCAGGACAGGCTCTCGATCCCCTCGATCTGTAGGATGGGTGGAGCGAAGCGATACCCATCAGTACGTTGTAGCGAGGAGATTGAGCGCAACGAAGCATATGAGTCTTTCTCAGCAGCCTGCTAGTTCTTGGGGCCCAGGACATAAGCGGCCAATGCTCTGGCTTCCTCGGGCGAGACTTTGAGATTGGGCATCCGCGTATTGAGGTAATGCTCGGGTCTCTGAATAAAGCTGACGACCCAGCCGGGTCGCAACCTTTTTTCCGCCTCCGTAAGCTCAGGCCCAATGCCCGCCGGGTTGGAGCCGATCCGATGGCAGTTATCGCAGGTCTTGTCGCGAAAAAGTTTTTTTCCTTGCTTGGCCAATGCCGGATCAATCGGCCCGATCTGGTCGGCCTGTTTGTCCACCAGGACCTCGGTTATGTATTCGACCACCGCCTTGAGCTCTTCATCGGTGAATTTAAACGTCGGCATGCGGGTGGGACTCCCCATCAGCCCGTATTCGGGTTTGATCGTGTAAGGCGCGCGTAAGAAGGCGACGAGCCAATCCTTGCGTACCCGGCTCCCTTGAAAAGTAAGATTGGGGCCGACCAGCCTTCCTTCCGGCAGAACCGCCATTTCGTGGCATCCCGTACAATTGAGACTCTTCATGAAACCCCGGCCCTCCGTCGGCGTCACATCGGCATACTTGGCCTTGGCTGCGCTGTAAGCGGTAAATTTCTGTGCTTTTCCGATGCTCGTCAGATAGTCACGCAGAGCGGCTGCCTGTTTCGACTCGTCGCCGCCGAGAATATCGTCCGGACCCGAATCCTTGTCGGGAAGAAAGGCGGGCATCTTTGTTCCGGGACGATATTTGTCCGGCGCTTTGAACCATCTAAACAAGAAATCGGGATTGATCCGGCTCCTCACCCGGCTAAGATCCGGCGCCCAATCCTCAGGCTTGCCCTTGGGGGTTTGGTCGCCAAAGACGTGGCAATTGAAACAATCAAAAAAGTCCTTGGACGTGAGCTTCTTGGCGGCCTCCATCTCCTGCTGCGCGGATTTTCGCGGATTTTGCCGCGCCTGTAACAGCAAATCGTTCGGCTCTTGGTCCGTAAGACTGCCAAGGTATTCGGTGATTGCCAGAGCTTCGCGATCGGAAAGCCTGAAGTCCGGCATGCGAGCTTTTATCGCCGGCCTGATTCCATGCGGCTTTCTGAGGAAGTCGAAGAGCCAATCCCGTTGCACGATCTCCCCTTCGTAGGTGAGATTCGGCGCTTCCACTCTTACGTCGCTGCTATGTTCCTTGATTTCGTGACAGGAGACACAGCCCAGTTCGCGGACAAGGGACTTGCCCTTCTCAACCAGTGCCGCATTCGCCTCCGCCGCCACGCTGTCCTTCGCCGCAGACATGGCGAGAAGGATGACGGCAACGAACATCCGGAGGGGAAAGGCCCTCAATCGGGGGGACCGAGTCGACATCCTGAAAGCGCTTTTTGCAGAGAACATGCGAGGGGAAAATTGCGCAAGTCCTGTGCCAAAGATCCCCTAATTTGGGCTTCGAAATTGGTTGAAAATTAAGGGGAGTTAGAATGAAATAGAAACAATATTTCTAAAAATAAGAAAGGGAAATTTATTTTCTTAGAATATGGAAAGGTCGCGACCTAGAAGAGGTTCGACGCTGATTGTTCTCTGTCCCACCACGCGAATTTCAGTGGGGTGATAGAAAAGAAACCTTTCTCTTGCCCTCGGAATGGTAGTAAATTTGCCCATGCCACGGAACGACCAGGGTATCCGGCAGTGGATACTCTTGAGACGGCTCGAAGCGTCGGCGTGCGCCACGATGGATGAGTTGCTCCGATTTGTCCCCGAGGACTACCCGAAAAATTCCCGTACCATCCGCAGAGACATGGTAAGGCGAATATTGCGAGTGCTACAAAAAACCAGAAGGGTCGAGTGCTTAGGTCGGGGACCGGGAGCGATATGGCGGAGAAAGGGTAGTACCCTTAAAAGAGGGTAATAGAGAGGGTAATATCGCCTGCCCCACTCCGGCAAAGAGGTAATACAACATTAACGTAAACGACTTGAACGGAGCGCAGCGATTGAACGGCTTGAACGATTGGAACGTTTGGAACGGGCCTCAGTATTGAATAGCGCAGCGATTGAACGTCTGGAATGGCTGGAACCGGGGCGGTGGAGGCGGCGCGGGGCCAAGTGGAACGGTTATTCTCTTGGTCATCGTGACCTGGGATGCCGGCATTTCGTGCTATAGTGCCCAGGAGTTTAGGGAAACGAGAGATCGGGTGATGAGAAAATCCAAGAAAGTTCCCCTCTGGCTTCGGCGGATCGACCTCGTGAAGGCAGAGATGAAAGCCGTCCGATTCCCGCGCACGGCGCAGGAAGGATTCCGTCAGTGCGTAGCGCTATCCGAAACGGCACTCCGCTGGTTCCGGGAATCCATTCGAGATAGCCATCCCGGGGCTAGCGGGGAAGAGACCGAGACAGAGCGGCGGTTGCTGCTCGCCCGGTTCTCCGCCGCTGAAGCCCGCCGGCTCACAAAGTGGAAGAAAGAGCGTGACCGATACTTCAGAGAGTAGCATCACCGCACTGTTGAAACGTATCGTCGCTTGTTTCCGGCGCGAGCGAGTTCCGTACGTGCTGATCGGCGCGTGGGCATTGGCAGTCTGGGGAAGGCCGCGGGCAACCAACGATGTGGAATTCCTGGTGTTGGTGAAAGAGGACGACCTACCTGCTCTAAGCGATCGGATAATCCAAGCTGGATTGACGGTCGACGAAACCTGGATGAAGTGGAATCCCCTGCTCAGAGGCTTTCAGCTTCGTTTCCAGTTTGGCGGGGTTGCCGTCGATATCTTGCGTCCCCGTGATGCGCACGATGAACAGGTCTTCAAACGGAAGCAGAGAAGGCGCATGGACGGACGCCCCTACTGGCTTGTCTCTCCGGAGGACTTCATTTTGCAAAAGCTTAAGGTGGGTAGGCCGAGGGACTTCGAGGATGCCCTTTCTGTGTTGGAGCGCTCCGGAAAAACCATGGACAAGCGATATCTTCGGCGCTGGGCCGACCGGATCGGCGTGTCGGCGGAACTCCGTTACATACTCTCTCTCTGACTGCCGAGCGCCTGAAATATCGTGAACGTTTTGAACGGTCTGAGCTTTTGATTGGCTTGATCACGGGTTAAACGATTTGAACGGCTTGAACGATTGGAACCTTTGGAACGGAGCGATCCCCCGTGATGAACGGAGCGCCGGTCCTGAGCGCCGCGAAGCGAAGTCGAAGGGAACCGGTTGAACGTTTGGAACGATTGGAACGGGCTTCAGTATTATTTGAACGGCCGGAACCAGACTTTAAGACTGGACACAGCAAGATCCAAGACCTGACGCTCGAGGCGACGCTCCCGAACACTGTCAACGAGGCAGAAAAGACCAATCTACGAGATCGGTTAGGTTCACGCGCTCCAGGGCTTTCGGACCTCTCTGGAGCACCAACCTCCTGAGACTGTCTTCAGAGAATTTCCCGTTATCACTAAAAACTTTGAGCCCCAGTTAAAAGTGCTCCTCGGCATTCCTTGAGTCAAGCGAAAGCTTCTTTGCCAGAAAAGCAACCATTTCATCGGGGTGGCGACTATCACCTTTTGCATTTGTTGAGCCGCTACCGGGACCGCAATCGTCAGGACGAAGGACAGCGCAAAGACCAGGTAACGAATCCCCATTTTTTTATCCCCCCCTCACGTTGCGGCAAACGGTCAGCCTGTTGTATCCCAGCAATCCGGACCAGTGTAATCCCACGCATCGTGACCCACCTCGGCAAATGCGCTTTTTACTCATAATCCTCTCGGTCCACAAATCGACTGCCGAGAATCGCGGGGAATCACGATGTTGACTAGCTCGACTTCGTCCCAGGAACGCACGTAACGAAAAAACTTCTCTCGCATCACTGAAAGCGCCGACGTCGCGCATCGGCTTTTTGTCAAACATTTTGACGTTTTGAGAATTGTCAAAACGTGGAAGCGTCCCGCCGAGATTGAGTTTCCTTGAACATTGAACCTTGAACAGCCGAAAGGCGTTGAACGCTTGAACAAGACTTTAAGACTGGCCACAGCAAGATCCAAAACCTGACGCTCGAAGGTAGCAAAGTTTAAGATTGTAATCATTGTTATGTCAGACCCCGGATCTTAGAGAGGCTCCAAACAAGATTGTGAACTATTTCACTAAGTGATACATTACCAGGAATGAAGCGAGTTTTCATGACCCGTCACTTCAGTCGATGGCTCGGCAAAACTGATCTTTCGATTGACGCGCTTTGCAGGACTGTTGAGGAAATGGAGCGAGGGTTGATCGATGCCCACCTTGGCGGCGGAATCATAAAGAAACGCGTAGCCCTGCCGGGTCGCGGCAAAAGGGGCAGTACACGCACGTTGGTTGCAACAAACAGTGTAAATCGGTGGTTCTTCGTATTTGGGTTTGAAAAAAACGATAGAGACAATATCAACGCAAAGGAGTTAAGCGCGCTCAAAGCTCTTGCTTCTGATCTTCTCCGACTCGGAGTGTCTGAATTGTCAGCCGCTGTAGCGGCACAAACGTTGCGGGAGATATGCCATGAAAACTAAAACACAAGAGAAAAGTCGAATTTTAGAGGCTGTTCATGGGACGGCCGCGGATCTCCATTCGGCCGGATTCATTAGCAAACGTCGAATGCGCGAGTACGACGCGCTCTGTCTCGCCCCGATACCGCGCTACTCGCGTAAGAAGATTCGCGCTTTACGCCAACGGCACCGTATCAGTCAAGCGGTACTGGCGACGGTTTTAAACACGAGCCTTTCAACCGTGCGTCAATGGGAGATCGGCGCCAAGCAGCCAAGCGGGCCGTCTCTGAAGCTTCTCGACCTCCTTGACCGTAAGGGATTGGAAGCTCTGATCTAGTAACACCCGGCTTTGGTGTGGCGCCGGTAACTCGGACAGTCATTTCGAAGACATCAGACAATATCGACGGTTTGCGAACCTCTCTTGGCAATAAATACTGCGCGCTCGTTAGCGTCGAAAAACTTTCAACAACGTCCCGGATTTCCTGGCCCCTCGAAAGTACGCCAATGAGGTAGGGTCGAGGACTGGCGCGGTATCTCGGAGGTGAAGCCGATCTGTTACCGTCTCTTTCGTTTGACGGTGCCTCACTAGCCTCACCGTAAATCCGTTTCCAGCCCCCGCCACATCAAACCGGACGTGACCCTTTCGGTCATCCGGCTTTTCTGAGCCCTTCACCGTAAGGCGCTATACGCCTGTTCTGCTGGGAGCACTTTCACAGAATCTGCTACTCCGCCTCTTCCGGCCAACTCAGCTTTCGCCTTACGGTATATCCTTCGCCTCAGTTCTTGCAGATTAACGGAAGGTTTTATCATGCCTCCCCTGCCTCACCTAGCGGTCGAAGAAATCAAACTCAGCATGGCCCCTTTGCTCCAGAGACATTACTCTCCTTCTTCGCTCCTACGGGCCACTCCGCCATCCTGCTGCCTTCAGCCCCTTTCCCGTGTCAGCAGTTATAGGGCCAACCTGCTCCGAAGATTTCTCTCCGGGGCATACAGGACTTCTCCAGTTTCTGCCGTCTCCCTGTCACCGTGTCGCCGCCACTACCCCGCCGGTGTGGTCTATCCCGTTAGCCAGTGTGAGATACCCCATACTGTCTTCGCCACATATTGACTGGCTCGACCACCGGTTCTTGACATTTACGAGGCTTGCTCAGCGTTTACTCACGTTGCAACCCGGTCACTCGCTCATCAGCCCGAAGCTGACTTTGTCGGTAGGCTCCAGCATCTCGATTGCTCTCCATGCTGCTACCCAAGCTAGCCCAAGTTCGTCAAATAGGACGACACTTCCTCGACAATACAACAACTTAGAGAAAATTATCGTCACTACTTATTTTCCAACATAGTGTTTCCTCGGCAGCGGCTCGGGGTCAAGACCTAA
>Ga0214472_10000327_pt1 | contig 60601 bp, 59 predicted proteins | sample RVTome_6_FD_207662 | JGI IMG/M metagenome (GOLD analysis project Ga0214472, IMG submission 207662) | Soil microbial communities from uranium-contaminated site in the Upper Colorado River Basin, Wyoming, United States - RVT140D175 | ecosystem: Environmental > Terrestrial > Soil > Contaminated >...
TTTGAATAGGGAAAACAGGCCGGAAACTGCAGCATTCAGAAATGCACCCGGCCGCCTTGAACAGACCGGATCACACGGTCGGGAGGAGAAACAGAAAGCCATGAAAACGCCGATCAGATTTCCAGCGGCCTTAAAATTTCTAACGATCGCGGCCATTGCCGGCGCCTGCGCGTTTCCTCCGGCCGCGTCGGCTTACACGGTTTATGTGTCCAACGAGAAGGACAACACGGTCAGCATCATCGACAGCGAGACCCTTGAGGTCACGGCTACGATCGAAGTCGGCCAGCGGCCGCGCGGCATCCTGCTGACCAGGGACGGCAGCCGGCTGCTGATCTGCGCGAGCGACGACGACACCGTTCAGGTCTTCGACGTGAAGACCCGTCAGCTGGTCAAGCAGCTGACCTCCGGCCCCGATCCCGAGCTTTTCATCCTGCACCCGAGCGGCAATCCCCTCTATATCGCCAACGAAGACGACAACCTGGTCACTGTGGTCGATATCGAGACCGACAAGGTTCTGGCGGAAATCCCCGTCGGCGTCGAACCGGAAGGCATGGGGATCAGCCCGGACGGCAAGGTGCTGGTCAATACCTCCGAAACCACCAACATGACCCACTTTATCGATACCGAAACCTATGAGGTCTTCGACAACGTCCTGGTGGACAGCCGCCCCAGATACGCCGAGTACGACCACGCTGGCGACAAGCTGTGGGTAACGTCCGAAATCGGCGGCACCGTCGCGGTGATCGATGCGAAATCGAGAAAGATCATCACCAAGATCTCCTTCGACATTCCAGGCGTGCAGCCGGAGGCGATCCAGCCGGTCGGCCTGCGTATCACCAGGGACGGCAAGCAAGTCTTTATCGCCCTCGGACCCGCCAACCGGGTCGCGGTCGTAAATGGCGAGACTTACGAAGTCGAGAAATATCTGCTGGTCGGCCAACGGGTCTGGCAGCTCAGCTTCACCCCTGACGAAAAGCTGCTCTTTACCTCAAACGGCGTCAGCAACGACGTGTCGGTCATCGATGTCGGCAAACTGCGGGTCATCAAATCGATCGGCGTCGGACGCTTTCCCTGGGGCATCGCCATATCCAATGAGTGAAACCCGCACGCTCCGCCCCACGATTCAGATGCCGCCTGAGTCCGGGAACGAGACTCCGGTGAAGGCTCTGGAAATCGCCGGACTGACCCATGCCTTCGGCGCCCGGAAAGCACTGATTGATGTGAACATCTCCATTCCGCCGTCGCGGTTCTGTGTTCTCCTGGGCCTGAACGGCGCAGGCAAGACAACGCTCTTCTCCCTGATCACCCGTTTCTACAGCAACATCTCGGGAAGCATTCGCGTCTTCGGGCATGATGTGCGGCGGGATCCGGGTGAAGCCCTGCGCCGACTGGGCGTCGTGTTCCAGCAACGGACACTGGACCTCGATCTCACAGTCATGCAGAACCTGCTGTACCATGCGGCCCTGCATGGTTTCTCGCCCCGCGAAGCCCGCGAACGGGCCGAGACGCAACTGGACAGGGTCAAGCTTCTGGACCGGGCAAAAGACAAGGCACGCGGCCTGTCCGGCGGCCAGATGCGGCGTGTCGAGATCGCGCGCGCCCTGCTCCACGGGCCGCGGCTGCTGCTGCTCGACGAAGCAACGGTGGGCCTCGATATCGATGCGCGGCAGGACATCCTCGAACGCGTCACCGCCTTGTGCCGGGATGAAAAGCTCGCGGTCCTCTGGGCCACCCATCTGATTGACGAAGTCACGCCGGACAGCCAGGTCGTGGTGCTGCACCACGGCAAGGTATCGGCCGACGGCCAGCGGGACGACCTTCTGGCCGCCACGCAAACACAGTCTATCGGCGCCGCCTTCGCCCATCTGACCCAGGAGAAAACGGGTGGCGGGGATGTCGTTGCATCATCCGGACCGGTTGGGCAAAGCTCGGTATGACGGAACGCACCGCAAGCATCGAGGCAGAGGACCGGGGTTTCAGTCTCGGCGCCAGCCTCTTTTGCCTGCGCGGCATCGTCTGGCGCGAAGCCCTGCGGTTTCTGCAGCAGCGCGAACGCTTCGTGGCGGCCCTGGTCCGCCCTTTGGTCTGGCTGTTCATCTTCGCCGCCGGCTTTCGCTCGGTGCTGGGTGTTTCCATCATTCCGCCTTACGAAACCTATGTTCTTTATGAGGAGTACGTCACTCCGGGACTGGTTGGAATGATTCAGCTGTTCAACGGCATGCAGTCGTCGCTTTCCATGGTCTACGACCGGGAAATGGGCAATATGCGCACCCTGCTGATAAGCCCCTTTCCCAGATGGTACCTTCTGACCTCGAAGCTCATGGCCGGTGTCGCGGTATCGCTGCTGCAGGTTGCGGTCTTTCTCGCCATTACCTGGTTCTGGGAGGTCCGTCCGCCACTGATCGGATATGTCACGGTCATTCCCGCCCTGATCCTTTCCGGACTGATGCTGGGCGCTTTGGGAATGCTGCTTTCGTCGGGCATCAAGCAGCTGGAAAATTTCGCAGGCATCATGAACTTCGTGATCTTCCCGATGTTCTTTGCCTCCTCGGCTCTCTATCCGCTCTGGCGGATGAAGGAGACCAGCCCGCTGCTGTACGACCTCTGCCTGTTCAACCCCTTCACCTACGTCGTCGAGCTGATCCGCTTTGCGCTCTACGGGCAGCTCAACCTGCCGGCACTCGCCATCGTCGCGGGCTTTACCGTCCTGTTTCTCGGCGGCGCGATCTTCGCCTACAACCCCTCGAAAGGCCTTCTTGCCAGACGCGGCGCCCCCGGGCCGAAAGGAGGCTGACTCATGGCCCAGACAACGATTTTTCCGGAGAGGAAAAAGCCACTCCAGCGTCCTCTCAAGGCTGTGGTCCTGGCCGCAACCATGCTGGCCTCGTCGCTCGCGTCCACGGCGGCAGTTGCGGCCGACCCCGAGAATCCCTACTGGCCCTGTATTCAGCGCAAGGTCCCGCATATCTCGGCCGGGATGATGTGGGACGGCCCGCCGGTCGACGAAACCGACCGAAGCTGGCGCAAGGATCCTGGAATATCCACTCTGGTGGAAACCCTCACATCGCGCCGCCTGCCGATCGAGGAAGCCGAATCCCGCATCGACCGCTTTGCGGAAAGCCTCGGCGAAGACAAACAGCAGACGCTGACCACGCTCTTTACGGCCCTGCTGCAGCATACCAATTCCGAGCGTTCCGAAATCATGGCCGGAATTGAGAAATTCGCCCGCCAGCAGATCGCCCTGTCGGAACGAATCAAGGAGGCGGCCGCGCAATCAAACGATCTGCAGAACAAGACGGATGCAAGCCAACAGGACATTGCCCGTGCCGGTCAGCTCGATGAGCAGCTCCTGTGGGATACGCGGGTCTTCGACGAACGCGAGCAATCCCTGACTTATGTCTGCGAGGTTCCGGTTCTGCTGGAACAACGCCTCTTTGCGCTGACCCGTCAGCTGGCAACGCATCTCGAATAACGAACAAAAAACAAACCAGGAGGAAAACCCCATGAAATTCGCGACTTTTGTCTCGCTGGCGGCCTTTGCCGCAACCGGACTGGGTGGCGCTGCCGGCGCGAACGCCATCGAAGTTCTGAAGACCACCGTGGTCAATCACCCTGCGGAAAAAGTCTGGGCCCTGATCGGTGAATACGGGCACCTCGACAACTGGCATCCGGCGGTGGTCAAGCTTGAACTCTCCGGTGATGGCGGCAACGGGGTGGTCAGAAAGCTGACCCTGCCGGACGGCGCCATTCTGACGGAAAAGCTTCTCTCCTACTCTCTGAACGACATGAGCTACAGCTATGCGATTCTATCGGGTCCGCTGCCGGTGCAGAACTATGTCTCGAAGATAACGGTGCGCCCCGGTGACACCCCCAGTCAGTCAGTGATCGAATGGTCCTCGACCTTCGAGCCGGACAACGTCGAGGCCGCGGAAGCCCAGAAAATCATTGGCGGAATCTACACGGCGGGCTTTGACGGTATCGCCGATAAACTGAAATAGCTCTCCAGTGCCATAGGGTAACCGGATGCGCGGCGTTCATTCGATGATTTGAGCGCCGCGGATGCAGCGCTGTCTGGTTCAGATCCGGTTTGGATAGAATCGCCGCGAACGAACTGCCGGACAAAAAACGTACGGACTATGGCGTCATCGGCACGGGCTCCGAAGGCTCGGTTTCTCCGCCAAGTCCCGTCCAGCCATCGGTCCCGTCGGGATACCAGTAGACATTGCTGTAACCATAGGACAGCGCCCGCCTGGCGGCGTTCCACGACATCCAGCAATCGGCCAGGCAATAGATCAGAATTCCCGCCGATTTATCGCCAGCGGTGAGGCGCTCGAGATTACTCCGGAAGTATTTCTCGGTTTCCGGGTTAAGCGCGCCAAAACCAACATTTACCAGCCAGACGCTGCCGGGAATATTGTTCCGGGGCCTGGGCCGCCAGACCACGTCGTCCGGCAATTTCTCCGGCTTCGGGGGGCGCGGCAGGACATCGATGAAGATGACCTCTCCCGACGCATGCAGTTCGAGCACCTGCTGGTCCGACACAACCCGGGCACCGGCCAGCGTTTCGGGCACCGGCGCCCGGAAAGCTTCCATGCGATAGCCTTCCGGTTCCGCCACCGTCTGCGCGCAACTCTCGCCGGAGACACTCCATGATCCACCGGCGACGAAAGCAATGATCGCCAGCGCGCGCGATAAATCCGGAAATGCCCTGCGGGACCTTGGCATCATTTCGTGATCAGTTGATCTTTCTCATCCAGAAGCGGGACGCCGAAATCGAGAAGAACCCTGTTTATCTCCGGCTGATTGACCTTGATGAAGTCGTTCAGCTGATGCTTCCAGTCGGGTTCCTGGGGACGCAGCCCCATGGTGATCCGATAGACCATTCGCGGTCCCTTCGTCTCGCCGACCAGCGGCACGACAGTTATCGGCACCTTGCTCTGCTTCGCATAGTAACCGCCCATCGGCCCCCATAGCAGTCCGCCATCAAGAGTTCCTGCGGCAATTTCAGAAACGATGTCCTCGGCAGGTGAGGAAACGCGACGATCTACCATCAGGTGGAACGGCCTGGCGTTTTTCAACAGGCCGTTCATGGCCATTACGGTTGCCGGAGGCGTCCCTGCAATCACCCCAAGCTTCTTGTCGGCCAGCCTTGGATCATCGAGGTTCGAGATCCCCTTCAGGTCTGAATCCTCGCGGTGAAGAAGCACATAAGCCGAACGGTAATAGTGGTTGGTGTTCTGCACCAGTTCGTGCCCCTGAGCATAGCCCATGATGACATCGCACTTGCGCAGGCGCAGCGTACGCCGCACGAAACCGGTGGCCTGGGGAAACCAGGTATAGGTAACGGGCAAGCCAAGCTTTTCGCCCAGAAGATCGGCAAGCTTGTTTTCATAACCCGTCTCTTCCTTGCTGGAGAACGGCATGTTGGCCGGATCGGCGCAGACCCGCAGATGGGTACGATCAACCAGATCCGAGGTCTGTGCAGATACCGGTGCCGATACGGCAAGAGTGAGACCGGCCATGACCAACAGCCCGCTGAGCAAAGCAGCGCCTGCTCCCGCCGGGCCCGGCCTCATGTTCAGCAAAACGCTGCAACCCCTACTCCGCGACACATTCATTTTCCTCCTCACGCGTTGCATCCGATTTCGGCTCTTTTTTCATGGGCCGGCCTCTTCCGAGCGCGTCGTCCGACCTGGCCTTCAGATAGACATAGATATCGTCGAGATAGCAGATAACATTCCGATTGACCCCGAAGGACGGCATTTTGCTGTTTTCCGAAGCACCGACCTTTTCCCGACCATTGATGACGACTTCGAGAAAGCCTTCATAGCTCATGGTCTTCAGAGAATCGTACAGGCCGGGAGCAAAGGAACTCCCAAGGGCATCCGGCCCGTGACAGACATGACATTCCGAGTGGTAGCGCCGGAAACCGCTGTAGGTAAACCAGTCAACGGTCCCGTCCTCACCAATCTTGTAGGTCGGGTTATCCTCGGCGTCGAAATACTTTCCGTTTTCGTCATACGAGATCTCGTTGGAATGTCCGACAGAGCTCCATGACAGGAACGTCAACGCAAAAGTCAGTATCCACGACAGGCGAAATTTCATCTTGTTTCCTCACGCTCGCGGCAGGGTATCAGATCAGCGAAACACCCTACCGCCTGTAACTTCGTTGTTTGCCGGATCCGACAAAAAAATGCCCGGTATCACGATGGAGACAACGCGATACCGGGCTACAGGGATTCGGCTTTGGATCAGTCTACAGCGAACACTGTCAGCTGACCGCCCAGAGCCGTGTAGTTGCTCAGAGCAGCATAGCCGCCAACGGCACCAAGACCTTCGGTTGGTCCCGTCAGACCTGCTGCCAGGCCAATTCCGGCCCAACCGCCGACACCCGACAGCACAGCAACATACTGTTTGTCATTATGCTTGTAGGTGGTGACGTTGCCGATGATGCCCGAAGGAGTCTTGAACTTGTAAAGTTCATCACCCGTTTTGGCGTCAACCGCTTTCAGATAACCTTCAAGCGTGCCGTAGAAGACCACGTCGCCGGCTGTTGCGAGTGCCCCCGACCAGACCGAGAAGCGCTCTTCTTTCGACCAGGCGATTTTGCCTGTGGTGGCATCCCAGGCGATGAAGTTACCCATGTGATCGTCGCCTTCAGGCGGATACATCGACAGAGTGGCACCGACATAAGGCTGACCCGCCGTGTAGGAGACCCGGAAGGGCTCATAATCCATGCAGACGTGGTTGGTCGGCACGTAATGCAGGCCCGTCTTGGGTGAGAAAGCAGCCGGTTGCTGATCCTTGGACCCCAGAGCGGCCGGGCAGACACCGGTGGTATTGGTGTCTTCGCCGTTCTGATCCGTGGAGTACTTGGCGACAACCTGCGGACGGCCGGTTTTCAGGTCGACATGCGTCGCCCAGTTCACCGAGGGATCGAACTTTTCAGCAATCAGGAGCTGGCCGTTTTCACGATCCACGGAATATCCGAAACCGTTCCGGTCGAAGTGAACCAGCAGCTTGCGCATCTCGCCGCCCACTTCCTGATCCGAGAGGATCATCTCGTTCACGCCGTCGAAATCCCACTCGTCGTGCGGGGTCATCTGATAGACCCACTTGGCCATGCCGGTATCGGGATTACGGGCAAAGATGGCCATGGACCAGCGGTTGTCGCCGGGTCGCTGAGACGGGTTCCAGGTGCTGGGGTTACCCGTACCGTAGTAGACCAGATCCAGCTCGGGATCATAGGCATACCAGCCCCAGGTGGTGCCGCCACCGATTTTCCACTGATCACCTTCCCAGGTGTTCAGTCCCGAGTCCTTGCCGACCGCCTCACCCAGATGGGTGGTCTTTACCGGATCGACCAGGATGTCGGAGTCCGGTCCCATGGAATAGGCACGCCATGCCTGCGTGCCGTCCTTGATGTTATAGGCGGTCATGCTGCCCCGGACGCCGAACTCGCCGCCCGAGATGCCGATCAGCACCTTGTCCTTGACGACCATCGGCGCAGAGGTGCCGGTTTCGCCCTTTTTCGCATCGCCGTTGGCGACTTTCCATTCAACGGCGCCGGTTTCGGCATTCAGTGCCACAACCGAGGTGTCCGCCTGATGCAGAATGATCTTGCCGTCACCATATGCCACACCGCGGTTGACGGTATCGCAGCACATCACCGGAATGGTGTCCGGATCCTGCTTCGGCTCATATTTCCAGATGATCCGCCCGTCGTCGTTCAGGTCGAGAGCATAAACGATGTTCGGAAACGGCGTATGCACATACATGGTATCGCCGATGATCAGCGGCCCGCCTTCATGACCACGCAGAACACCGGTTGAAAACGTCCACGCAACGTTGAGGTCGCCAACGTTGTCCTTGTTGATCTGGTCGAGCTCACTGTAACGCTGATTGGCGTAATTGCCTGTCGGCATGACCCAATCATCCGCATTCTTCTGCATGTTCAGCAGCTCGTCGCTAGCTGAGGCTGCCGCTGACGCGAACAATACCGCCGTCACGGCAACACAAGAATATCTGAGAGTCCTTTTCACTCCGGTTCCTCCCTAAATTTGTTATCGACATCTGCTTTCGAGATTGAAAACAGCATTAAATGCCAACAATTTTTTTTATCGGCAGTTATTGAACCTGCCGTATGCGTTGTGTCGCTTTTAGGTATCCCGCAGCTTGCGACCCCGTCTTGCGACCGAAGCGCTGCAAACATGCTTTCTTCTCACCGACGCCCTGCGAAACCCACCACAATCAGGCAAGTCGACAGGCCGAGCTTTGCAGTAACGTCGACTTGTTTCCATCCTAGGAAAGCCCATCTATGCGAGCAATTAGACCTTCGCACAACATTTACTCAGATCCAGGATCCGGCGTGTGGTTCGATCCGCAACTGCAGCGGTTCCACACGCCCGAACCCACGTTAACAGGGCCTGTCAGGCATCCTGCCTGTCAGGCCACCGGATCACCGGTCATGGCCCAGCCCGGATGGCGGTTCAGGCCATCGTCGGGAATCGTGACCATTGGGTGCTTGGAATCGCAAAATACCCAGCGGTCGGGATCCTTGCCGACATCAACTCCGCGATCCAGTGTCGGAACATGCACCAGAATGAAGTCCGGGAAGGCATCCACATAGAGGAACATGTGACAGCCGCAGTCCTTGCAGAAGCGGCGGTGACAGGTCGGTTTGGTATCGATGTTCTTTATCTTGTCTTCGCCCTGGGTGATGCTGAACGCGGCGCGCTCGACCACGGCGATGACCGCCAGAGCGCCGCCACAGGTGTCGGTGCAGTCCGTGCAGAGGCAATAGTGAACCTCGAAAGGTTCCTTGGTGTATTTGTAGCGGACCGGATTGCTATCGCAACGGCATCCGCCAACTGCATTAATCGTCATGACGTTTCCCCCTCTTCATTGAGACGATCCGCTTTCCGCGAATCATCATGGCTTCACAAATTGCCAAACAGCCGGAAATGGAGCGCTTCAGCAGAACGGGCCGGATCGATGAAATGGAAAAACCGATAACTCTTTGTCGGAGACCTGCCCGTGATCTTGATCCAACGGCCTGAACCCCACGCAATCGTCGTGTCGTGGGCTAGCGGCATATTGCTGCTGTCCGGTCTATTTGAGAAACCAAACGCTATCACCACACAAATACGGCGAACAGCCAGACCATAGTGCAATGCCCCATCACGGGGTTGTTTTGCCAACAGCTGTCCGACAGCAGCGAGTAAGACCATAGCATCACTGGGCGCACTGCCGTCTTTGCTCTAATCTGCGCCCACATTCTGAAACAACACTCACCGAACCGCCCGGTCTGTCTGACCGGACAGCGACAGTTGAGCCGTTGTCAAAGGAGGGATCCGCATGATCAGTCCGCCTGCCCGCGCAAGGATCGCACGTTCAGTCGCGCCGTCGCCGATGGCGCTGTGGCTCATGGTCCTGATCACGGCGACGGGAATTGCAGCACCGCTCACGGCGCAGGAACTGTCATCGGAACAGATTGCCGCACAGCTTGCGGCGGCCGCGAAACAATCCCGGCAGCCGGATTTTTCCGGCCGTGACCTCTCTGGACTGGATCTTTCCGGCTTCGACTTTCTGAGCGCCAATCTTCGCGGGGCCATCCTGAAAAACGCCGATCTCTCGAACAGCAATCTCCGTGGCATTGAAGCTCAGAAAGCCGATCTCTCCGGGGCGAATCTTTCAGGTTCGAACCTTGATCTGGCGATTTTGCGTGGCGCCAAACTCGTCGAGGCGGACCTCAGAAACGTCAGCGCTTTTTCGACCGTCTTCGCAGAAAGCGACATGACCGGCTCGGACCTCAGGGGATCACGCCTGGTGTCCAATTTTGACCGGGCGAAACTGCAGGGCGCGAATCTTTCCGGCGCGGTCCTGGCCGCGGATATGAAAAACCAGCCGATGGGCCTGATGCGGGTTTCTCTAGTAAAAGCGGACCTGACCGGCGCCAATCTGGAAAACGCCGATCTGGCCATGGGCATGCTGGAGTTTGCCGATTTCACCGGCGCCAGACTGACCGGCGCGAACCTGCGGCGTGTCGAGGCCGCTGGTGCGCGCTTTAGCGGTGCAAACCTGAGCGGAGCGATTTTCAGGGGCGCCGATATCGAAAGCGCGCGCTTTACGGGGGCGACCGGGATTGAGCAGATCATCGACCTGGATCAGGCCCTGAACCTGACGTCAGCAGTTTTCGACTGAGATGAAATGACCATGCGCCCGCGCCTCATACCCGCTGCCTTCATGATCTGCGCAGTGACAAGCGCACTCCTCCTGCCGGCCCTCGCGCCCGCCACACGAGCAAGCGCCGAAACTGCAGACTCGATAAAGCCGGCGGATGTGGCCGAGGTCGCCCCCGGGGTCTTCGTTCGGCACGGTACTCATGCCCTGATCGACAGGAGCAACGCCGGCGGCATCGCCAACATCGGCTTCGTCATCGGCAAGGACGCGGTGGCGGTGATCGACAGCGGCGGCAGCTTTCTCGATGGCGCCCGCCTGCGGGCCGCGATCAGACAGCGCAGTCCACTTCCCATCCGTTATGTGATCAACACCCACGTTCATCCCGACCATATCTTCGGGAACGCGGCCTTCCTGCAGGACAACCCTGTCTTCATCGGCCATTACAATCTGCCCCGGGCCCTGCAGGCGCGCGGCCGGCATTATCTGGATGCCAACAGGCTGCTGCTCAGCGCCGACGCGTTCGAAGGCACGGACATCGTGTATCCGTCGCAGGTCGTGGAAAAGGAGGCCACCCTGAAACTGGGCGGTAGACGCCTGATCCTGGAGGCCAGGCCGACCGCGCACACCGACAGCGACCTGACCGTTCTGGACGAGTCCACCGGGACCCTCTGGACCGGCGATCTGCTGTTTCAAAAGCACCTGCCGGTGATCGACGGGCGCCTGAAAGGCTGGCTCGATGTGATGGATAAGCTCGCCGCCCTGCGGGTCGCGCGGGCGGTTCCCGGACACGGACCGGTATCGCTGCCCTGGCCGGAGGCTCTGGAACCCCAGCGCCTCTATCTCACCAGGCTGGCCGGGGATCTGCGCGGGATGATCGCCGAAGGCAAAACCATGCGTCAGGCCACGTCTCTGGCCGGCCAGTCGGAAAGGGACAAGTGGCTGCTGTTCGACGACTTCAATACCCGTAATGCCACCGCCGGCTTCGCCGAGCTGGAGTGGGAGTAACGCAGGATTGACCGCACTCGAACATTCGAAGAGATGACCTGACGGCCAAACTGGCCTAAAGTACCGGCCGCCGCGAAGAATTGCGGGCGGCAGATGGAGGTGGAATATGACAGCTCTTGCCTTACGGACCCCGCTTGCGGCATGGCGCTTTTCTGTCGTTCTTGGGCTGCTCGCTCTGGCGGGCCTGTCAGCGCCGCCGGTCGCGGCGGAAGAAGATATCTGGCCCGAACTCAAGGAAGAGATCTTCGGCAACCGGCCGATTCTCGATGGTCGGGACTGGGTGGCGCTGGAAGCCCCTTACCGGGCGCATGACGCCGCCGTGGTGCCGGTCGATATCATCGCCCTGCGGCCGCAGGAGCAGGATCGCTTCATCAAGACGATTACCCTGGTGATCGACCAGAATCCCGCGCCTGTCGCCGCCGTTTTCCATCTGGGTAAATCCATCGGTCTGGCGTCTCTCTCGACCCGCGTGCGGGTCAACGCCTACAGCCAGGTGCGCGCCATTGCCGAAAGCAACGACGGGCAGCTCTATATGGTCAGCCGCTTTGTCAAAGCCTCCGGCGGCTGCTCGGCACCGGCGTCCAAGGATGCGGATGAAGCTCACGCGAATATGGGCAGGATGAAGCTGCGGCAATTTGCCATGACCCCCAGACCGGAGACTCCGGCACCGGTCGCGTCAGCCATCAGCCATCCGTCCGGCTTGAGCAATCTGCGGCAGGCGCAGATCATGATTCGTCACCCGAATCATTCGGGCCTGCAGATGGATCAGGTTACCCGCTACTTCATCCCCGCCCATTACGTCAGCGACATCGAGGTCCGTCAGGGTGATGAAGTGATACTCTCAGTGGAGGGCGCGATCTCGCTGAGCGAAGACCCGGCGATCCGTTTCCACTATCTGCCGAACGGCAGCCGTCAGCTGAATGTCGTGATCGAGGACACCGAAAACCGGGTTTTCACCAATTCCTGGGACATCGAGGCCAGTCCTTCGGGATCGTGAGGCGACAGGGCCAGGCCTCTGGAAAGCGCTCGTCAGGGGACGAAGCGCGCCGGAACCGACCGGAAAGGGAAGCGTGCGTCAGAAGCAGCGGATTTCGGCTTCCGCCTGTGCCCGTTTGAGATCGGCGACGGCATTCTTGAAGCCGGCGCCCGCCCGGAACACGGCCCCCTTTTCACCGCCCAGGTGCCTGAGCTGCAGAACGGTCTCGGCTTCGATGTAGCGGTCGTAGGGAATGATCGACGCGATGACGTCGATGCTGCAGGAACAGCGTTCCAGAACCTCTCGGGTCTGACCGTTCGACGACATGCAGGCAAATACGTAATCGGCGCGGGTTGCGGTGGTGTAATCGTTGGAGAGGTCGTGCGCCACGGCAGGCTGTGACAAAAGTAGGTCAAAAAACACGACGAGGGCGGTCCTTTTAAACACTTTCGATACCTCAATTCTCTCCGGACTTTAATCAAGACGTTAGATAATTCTGCGAAAATCCGCCATACAATCAGATAGCAAGTCAATCGAACTGGAGCAATTGTGCCAAGGAACAATAGCGGCGCCCAAAGCCGGACCGCAAGGCGTGCTTTACGAACCAGTCCCGGAAAAGGAAGTCGCTGGCTTTGACGCGCCTTGCCGAAATCGTGGCCGAGCTTCTGCTTTTCGCCCAGATAACAACAGGCTATGCCCCGGCTGTGGCTCGGCCCGATGTTGTCTTCGTTTCACAGGCGGAACTTCAGCGTCAGGCCTGCAGAAATCCGTGTAAAATCTTCGGCTGGTATCCGAACGGCTCGACGGTCTATCTGGATAAGCGCCTGGATCCCTTCGCGAATCTGCAGGCCCGCGGAATCCTGCTGCACGAACTGGTGCACTACCTGCAACATGAAAACGGTGCTTACAAAGACGGCAGTGCCTGCATGAACTGGGCGCGCCGGGAACGCGAGGCCTACAAGGTCCAGGCCGCCTGGCTGCAACGGAACAACGTGGCGGCATCGGCTTTTTCCGGGACACGCCCGCCCTGGTCGCGGATTTGCCGGGATACGTCAGCCGACAATGCGCCCGGATAGGGAACAGCCCCGGAACGTACTATCAGAACTCAGCTGCCCGCTTTTTTTTCACCGGTACGACGTTTTTTCGACATCTGGAAAAAGTCCGAGTGATACGAAAGTCCTATGAGGCAATCGGACAAGGTATGGATAAACTGTTCCAATGATTTAGCGTGTAGTAAATTGCCTTTTCATACGACAGCGTGACGAGGAAAAGATACAGCCGTTGAATGCAATTACTTTGGATACCGGGCGGAAGATCGATCATCGGACGATTGTCGGCAGCGGTGCATAATTGAAAAGGCTACGGCCGGTTGGTCGGAGACAGCGGCGACGCGGCGGATGACAGCAGGCATCGACAGGTCCGGCCTATCCATCGTACGTATCGATGATGATGTTTTCGTACGGCCGAGAAGCGAAATCCCACATTCTGGATTCGCACGTACACCGACCTGGAACAAGCGATGCAAAAAATTCTGATCGTCGATGATCACCCCCTGTTTCGCGAAGCCGTATGCAGTTCGATAAAACAGGCATTCGACTCCGCCGAAGTCCTTGAGGCCAAAAATCTTCAGGAAACCGTTGAAATCATTGCCGCCAACAGCGATATAGATCTCGTCCTTCTTGATCTCAATATTCCTGACACGACCGGATTTAACGGTCTTCTCACGATCCGGACACAGCATCCGAAACTGCCGGTTGTCGTGGTTTCCGGCAATGACGACCGGCGGATCGTTGCCGAGGCGTTGAGCTATGGCGTTGTCGGATTCATTCCGAAATCCTCGCCGAAATCGATGCTGAAAGAAGCCATACTCGAAACGCTTGCGGGCGGGGTCTTTCTGCCGCCGAGCTACCAGCGCGTGCCGGGGGACAAGGAATGCAGTCCTGCGGACGAAAACGACTTGCCGAGACAGCTGGCGACCCTGACGCCACAGCAGTTCCGTGTCCTGCGCATGTTAAGCGAGGGCAAGCTGAACAAACAGATCGCCTACGAACTCAGCGTCGGGGAAACCACGGTCAAGGCACACGTCTCGGCGATTCTGCGCAAACTCAAGGTTTACAGCCGGACGCAGGCCGTCATTAAAGCACAGAACATCGAGTTCGAAAATGTTCTGGCCGCCGGGGAAGAGTGAGGCCCGACAGGACCTGAAGAGCTGCGCCGGCACCTGCCGGAAAAGGGCCTTTGGCCCGGAAACGTCATCCCGGCGCCTTGGTCCCTGAAACGATGCCCCCCGAAATTCCTGGGTTAAGCCAGCAGGTGAGCCATCAGCGATCTGAGTTCGGCCGGTTTGAGCGGCTTTTGCAGCAACTCGAAACCCGCGTCCTTCACCTCCAGACGGACCGGCGAGGTATGATCCGCGGTGACGATAATCCCCGGAACCGGAGACTTGCAGTGCCGCCGGATCTCGGAAATGGCATCGACGCCCGTACGACCTTCATCAAGATGGTAATCGGCAATAATCAGATCCGGGCAAAGCTGCTGCCGTTCCATCATCGCACTGGCTTCGGTCCCGTCGTTTGCGCCGATCACCCGACATGACCAGCGCTGCAGCAGCGCTGCCATGGCTTCCCGATTATCCTGATCGTTCTCCACGAAGATCACAGTCGCGTTTCCGAGGCCATAGTTCTTATGCAGCGCCGGCGTCAGATCCATGGTGTCCAGACTGCTGATCTGACCATAGGGAACCTCAACCGCGAACATCGCGCCCTGCCCGGCGACCGAGTGCAGTTTAAGCGGATGGTTCAGAATCCGCGCGGAGCGTTTCGCGATCGCCAGCCCCAGCCCGAAGCCGATATCATTCCCGGACTCCGGCTGTGCAAAGCGTTGAAATTCCTCAAAAACCGCGCGCTGATTTTCTTCGAGAATCCCCGGACCGGTATCCCAGATCTCAATCGACAGGCTGTTGGCCCTTCGGCGGCACCCCATGAGTACGCGGCCGCTTGACGTGTAACGAACGGCGTTGCTGATAAAATTCTGCAGAATTCTGCGCAGCAGAAGCATGTCGCTTTTGATCACCACATGACAGGGCACAACCTTGAAATCCAGTCCCTTGTTCTCGGCAACCAGCGCAAACTCGCTGGCCAGCGCTTCAAGAAGGATGTCGACGGGGAATTCGCGCCATTCCGGCGTCACCGTTCCGGTGTCTAGCTTGGAGATGTCAAACAGAGCCTTCAACAGGCCGTCAACAGATTCCAGCGCGGTGTAAACGCGTTCAATCAGGCGATTGACCTCGGTGGAAGGGTCGGAATCAAGCAACGCCGAGACGAAAAGCCGGGCCGCGTTCAGTGGCTGCAAAAGGTCGTGACTTGCCGCGGCCAGGAACTTGGTCTTACTGAGATTAGCCTCTTCGGCCATCGCCTTCGCGGTTTTCAGCTGCTCGTTCAGCTCAGTCAGTTCGGCGGTGCGCTCCTGCACCCGGATTTCAAGATTCTCCTTGGCCTCCTCCAGAACCTTCGCAGTCCGGCGCTGTTCGGTCACATCGGTATAGGTCGAAACGAAACCGCCGTCCGGGATCGCATTGCGCCGCACCTCGATCACCACCCCGTCACGGCGATGATATTCCGCCCGGAATGGTGTGGCCCCACCTTTGAACTGCAGCCAGTCAACCAGATCGGACACCATGTCCGTATCGGGAAAGGCCTGTCTGACCTCAGAAGACCCCAGTATCCGGTCGAAACGCATGCCTTCCCCGACCATCGGTTTGGACAGGCCCATCAGCCAGACGAAATGCTTGTTCCAGTAGGCAAGGTGATGTTCCTGATCGAACACCGAGACACCCTGTGCAAGATTGTCCAGGGTCGCTGTCAGCTGGATCGATTTTTCTTCGAGTTCGCGTTCGCGCCTTTGGGATTCGACCTTTTTGATTTCGGTAACGTCGGTATAGATACCCACGGTTCCGTTCTTGGTCGGCCGTTCGCTGACCTGAACCCATCGGCCGTTTGCCAGGGAAAGCAGGATGGTGTCGCCGGGATCCCGGTGATGTTTGAGCCGTTGTTCTATCCAGCTTTCGTGATCACACTTGGGAATCGCCAGAACGTTGCGCTTGAGAATGGTGTGTAAAAATTCCGCGAAGGTCATTCCAGGCGTTATCACGTCTTCCATGTCCGGATAGAACGCCCTGAACTTCGAATTTGATTGCACCAGATGATCTTCTGCGTCGAACAGCGCAAATCCCTCTGACAGCGACTCTATGGCATCAGCGAGGCGCGTGCGTGCCGTCTCGGCTTCTTCATTGGCGACCGTCAGGGCGGTATTCGACTGCTCGAGATTGAACAGGGCATGCTTGAGCTCCTCGGTGCGGTCCCGCACCTGGCTTTCCAGCAGAATTGCCGTCTGAAACAGAGAGAAGGAATTGCCGTGATAATCGACGCTGCGCTCGACCCGCTTCATCAGAGCGTCATTTATCTTGCTCAGTCGGGTGACCTGCTGCTCCAGCTCGCTGATTCGGTTTGCCGCGTCGCGATGTCCCTCGAACGACACCAGTTCAGCGGATGCCGGCGATTCTGCGAGGCCCGTTTTCCGCGGTGCATCTGATTTCTGAACTGCCATCAATCAGCCTCGCGTCCGATAGCAACCGCGGTGAAGGTCTGGTTGACGTGCATCGAGTGATACTGTTCTCCGTAGGTACTGAACCCGATGACCTTGTTGCCAAGCAGTATTTCCGAAATGGCCGATTTGACTTCTTTGCGCTCCATTTCAAGGCGCCTCAGGATACAATCGAATCCGATGACAACCTGGATATTGGAGAGAGATCCGCGAATTTCTGCGAACTGGTTTTCAAGGTCCTTGACGATATCGCCGCTTTCGGCGGCTGTCAGAACGATGCCTTCATCGATGGCGCATAGAAAACTCAGGCTGTCGTCGTCATTCGCCTTTTGAATCGAGCGCACATGATATTCCCCGCCGACCCGCACAACGAGGGGATGGGCGGCGAAAACCAGCGGATTCAGCGCCTCTTTGGGAAGACCGATGACCCTGGCATATTCACGCGCGGCCGGCTCGGCATTCAGCTCCCCAACGCGCCGGTCACTGTCGGCGGCCGTTACCACCATCTTCTGTCCGGTACTGCGGAAATGCTCGGTCTTGAAAATCCTGAAGGGATGCCTGGTGTGAACCAGCACAAGCACAGCGGAAGAACTGTGGAACTTCCCGTTCTGAAAGACATAGGACGCGATATACGACAGATCGTCGCCGGCAGACCCGCCGAGCAATGGGATATCGCCAAGCGCATTGAAGACCGCGGAGGCGATCTGCTCTTCCTGCTGCGACATTCCGTCAATCATCAGGAAGGCAAAGGTAGTGCCGCTTCCACGGTGCGGCGCCTTCTGGTCGAGCTTCCTGATCGCGCTTTGCACAACCTCCCGAATCACCGAGATGCTGAGATTCTTGAGATCACTGATTACTTCCGACACCGCGGCAAAATCAGGCGCCGAAAACCCGACTCCGGTGATGCTGCCTTCGATATAGCCGCGCGGAGTGATCTCTCCCGCCGTGGTACACCCCACCAGGTGAACGTCGCCGAACAAACGGTTCAGCTCAATCCCCATGCGTGAAAGATCGTACTGTGGCGAACAGAAGAACAGGACCGTATCGAGATCCGGCCCCTTGACCCCTTCAAAGAATTCCCGTGCCGCGGCAGCCGGATCGCGCACGCAGGATACGCCGGTGGTAATCTGCGCCGCCTCTTGAGCCGCCGCCGGATACATTTTTTTCCTCCCAGGTGCGACTCCAATTCCTGTCCTTAAGACCAGGAGTCACTATTTTTATTCGATTTTCTTTTAATCCTGCCTCTTCTATCGACAGAAATAAAGCATGTTGCGCAGGCTCCTCAGTTATTGCACCGCAGCATTACTTTCAATCAGACGGAGAATGCTCACTGACCAATCTGAGTAAGTTACAGGCGCCGGAACAACTCCATAAAGCGATACTCCCGCTTCTCTGCAGCTATTTCAGTCGACTCTACTTTGGAATTATTCAAGACTACGACTTTAGTAGGGTGGTACAGGAGCCAATCAACGCGTTAATATGCATGCCATTGCAGTCGTCCTGTTGCGGTTTGCCGCAGGTTTTCGGGGATAGGACGGTCTGCACAAAGCTGACGTTGATAGAGAGGCTCGCTCCGAGAGCGGTGCTTATCGCTGACGTCTACGAAAAAAGCGTTTCTGAAACGTGTTTCACTGGAGGAAAAAAATGAGCTGGGCAACCCCAAAAGTCATCGAGATCTCCGTAGGTATGGAAATCAACTGCTACGCTTGCGCGGAGCTGTGAAACTCCGCTCCGGAGTTGGTTCCTAAAAGGCCGGGAGCGTTGTCCGACTGTTCCGGACTGTCGTTCCCGGCCTTTTTTCCGCCTGACGTCGTTTTTTTTGATTCCGCGGATTTGGTCACACTGGCCGGATCGCAGGAATCAAGGCCCTCGGGCCTCACATAGCGGGAGAAGTTGGAGTGCTACGCGTCCTGGTGCTAGGCGCTGCGGCAGGTGGCGGCTTTCCGCAATGGAACAGCAACAACGAAGCATCGCAGCGTGCGCGGCGTGGCGATTCAGCCGCACGGCCATCAAGCCAGTCGTCTGTCGCCGTTTCAGCTGACGGCGAGAACTGGGTGCTGCTGAACGCTTCGCCGGATATCAGACAGCAGATCAACGACAATCATCAGCTCCATCCGAAAACCGGCGTCCGCCACAGCCCCATCGCCAGCGTTCTTCTGACCAACGGAGATGTCGATCATGTTGCCGGGCTGCTGACTCTGCGCGAGCGTTATCCGCTGGCTATTTACGCCACCGGACGCGTGCTGGCGGTTCTGGCCGCAAACTCTATCTTCAACGTTCTGAACCCGGAGTTCGTCGACCGGCGATCCATGTCGCTCGGCCAGGCGTTCGAGCCACAGAAAAAAGATGGAACCGGCACGGGCCTGAAAGTCACCCCCTTTGCAGTGCCGGGTAAAGTCGCGCTCTATCTGGAAGATGCCGCCGCCGGCGACAACTTCGGAACAGTCGCAGAAGACACGATCGCGCTGCGCATCGAAGACATCAAGACCGGCAAGCACGTTCTTTATGTTCCGGCCTGCGCGAAACTCTCCTCCACAGTGACCGACCAACTGGACGGCGCAGCGCTGCTCCTGTTCGACGGGACACTCTGGCAGGATGACGAGATGGCGATACAAGGCGCCGGCAGCAAGACGGGGCTGCGTATGGGGCACATGAGCCTGTCCGGCCCTGACGGTACGCTGGCAGCCTTTGCCAACAGTCCGGTCGAACGAAAAGTTCTGATCCATATCAACAACACCAATCCCATTCTGCTGTCAGATTCGCCGGAGCGCGCAGCGGTCGAAAAGGCCGGCTGGCAAGTCGCTTTCGACGGCATGGAGATAGAAATATGAACGCCGTTCAAGAGGTCACTGCCGATAGCATCAGCCCCAGGGCATCGACCGAAGGCGGCAAGCCTGCAAAAGAATACGGCGCGGACGAGTTTCTGGACGCGCAGGAATTCGAGCGCCGCCTGCGACAGGTCGGTGCGGAGCGCTATCACAATCTGCATCCCTTTCACAAGCTGCTGCATTCCGGCGGCTGCACCCACGCCCAGGTCCAGGCCTGGGTGCTCAACCGCTTTTATTATCAAAGCCGCATTCCGCTGAAAGATGCCGCGCTGATGTCCCGCGCCGAGGATCTCGATCTGCGGCGCGAATGGCGCAAACGGATCGAGGATCATGACGGGCACAGTGGAAACGCCGGTGGCATCGAACGCTGGTTCGTGCTGGCCGAGGCGGTTGGCCTGGAGCGCGCATACGTTGAGTCGACCGACGGTATTCTGCCCGCAACCAAGTTCGCGGTAGAGGCTTATGTCCACTTCGTGCGCGAGAAGTCCCTCCTCGAAGCCGTCGCCTCGTCGCTCACCGAACTCTTTGCACCGAAGATACATGAAGAGCGCATTGCCGGACTTCTGGAACACTATGACTTCGCCAACGACCGCACGATCGCCTACTTCACGACACGCCTGAACGAAGCTCCGAAGGATGTGAAGTTCGGCCTGGCCTATGTTCTGCGCGAAGCCCGCACCCGGGAACAGCAGGAACAGGTTATCGCCGCGCTCCGCTTCAAGACCGACGTCTTGTGGGCTCAACTGGATGCGCTCCATCACGCCTATGTCTCACCCGGACATATTCCCCCCGGCGCCTTCGTACCGGAAGGACATAGGGGCGAAACCCACCATCGTGTCGGCCAGATGCAGACTGCCGCGCCATGACAACCCGCACTGCCATCACCGAAGCCTCGGTCCCGGCTTTACCGCGGGGCGTCAAACTGCGCTTCGACAAGCAGCGCGACCGGTGGGTTCTGCTGGCGCCGGAACGCCTTTTCGTGCTCGACGATATCGCCCTGGAAATCGTCAAACGCTGCAAAGGCGAGGCGACCATCGATGAAATCTCCGACGATCTGGCCCGAAGTTTTTCCGCCCCCAAAGACGTGGTGATGAAAGATGTCATCGCCCTGTTGCAGGACCTCACGGACAAGAGGATCCTGTCAGCATGAGCACCCCAAACCTGACAAGCCCCGCCCCCGCGGCGGCGCCCTCTTTCCCGCTCGCGATTCTGGCCGAGTTGACGCACCGTTGCCCGCTACAGTGCCCCTATTGCTCCAATCCCCTGGCGCTGGAAGCGGCAAGCGCGGAACTGGACACCGCAACCTGGGTGAAGGCAATCGAGGAAGTGGCGGATCTCGGTGCGCTGCAGATCCATTTTTCCGGCGGCGAGCCGACTTCACGCAAAGATCTGGAGGTTCTCGTCACAAAAGCCAGCGAAGTCGGCCTCTATTCCAACCTCATTACCGCCGGGGTTCTGGTCGGAGAAAACCGCCTCAGCCAACTTGCCGACGCGGGACTCGAACATGTTCAGTTGAGCTTTCAGGACAGCGAAGCGGCCGGTTGCGACCGGATCGGCGGACTTAAGGGCAGCTTCGAAAGGAAGCTGGAGTTTGCGAAGTCCGTCAACGCGCTTGATCTGCCTCTGACAGCAAACATGGTCGTTCATTGCCAGAATCTGGCCAATTTGGAAACCATGCTGGAGCTGGCGGTGAAACTCTCGGCCCGACGGGTCGAGATCGCCCATGTGCAGTACTACGGCTGGGCCTATGTCAATCGGGCCGCTCTGATGCCGACCCGCGAACAACTGCAACGTGCCACCGAGATCGTCGAGGAAGCGCGTGAGCGGCTGAAGGGGATTCTGGTCATCGATTATGTGGTGCCGGATTACTATGCCCAACGCCCGAAATCCTGTATGGGCGGCTGGGGGCAGCAGTTCCTGAACATCTCGCCCGCCGGGAGAGTCCTTCCCTGCCACGCGGCGGAATCGATCACGTCACTGACGTTCGACCGCTTCCCGGACAAGAGCCTGCGGGAGATCTGGGAAACCTCGGAAGCCTTCCTCGCCTATCGGGGGACCGACTGGATGCCCGAGCTCTGCCGGACCTGCGAGCGGCGTGAAATCGACTGGGGCGGCTGCCGCTGCCAGGCATTTGCCATTACCGGCTCGGCAGGCAACGTCGACCCGGCCTGCGCGCTCTCACCTGATCACGAGATGCTGCAGGCCCTTGCGGAAACAGATTCGCAGGCGGAAAGCGACGATTTTCTCTATCGGACGCGGCGAACCGGGCAGGAACTGCAGAATACATCCGACAAACCGCTGGTGACTGCGCCCTGACCGGTAATCGTAGGACTGCGCCTCGAGCGACGGTCTGACTTAACAAATCTCCAGTCTCGTCGTGCCCTCCTGAACCCGCGCCTCACGCACAAAAAAAACAGAACTCCCGGCACAGATCCCACGGCTCACAGCCCAGGAATTGCACCAGGCCTTTCTGTGAGGCAGTCAGAAAATCTTCGATGCCCGCAGGTTCAGACTGGCCAATCACAAACCCATGAAGCGTCACCTGCGGTGACTTTCGCACCGGGCGCGATTCAGATAAGATTATCATGGGTCTGGATCTGACCGATTACACCCACTTTCTACCCGGTATGATCGAACACTGCGCGCTGGTGCCGGTGTCAGGGCACGAGCGAGCTAACGGAGAGATCCATGACAGAGCATGAAATCCGCAAATCCATCATCCAGAACTGTCTGAAGATGAATTCGAGCGGTCTGAACCAGGGAACCTCGGGCAATCTGAGTGGGCGCTACAAGGACTTGATGCTGATCACTCCCAGCGGCATCCCCTATGAAACCATGAAACCCAACGACCTTGCCGCCATGCCAATCAACGGCGAGTACGGGGCCTGGGAAGGACCGCTCAGACCGTCCAGCGAATGGCGCTTCCATCTCGACATCATGAAAAGCCGGCCGGACGTGGGCGGGATCGTCCATACCCACTCAACTTACGCGACGATCCTGTCGATCGCCGGCAAGGAAATTCCACCCTGTCACTACATGATCGCGGCCTTCGGAGGGCCGACGATCCGCTGCGCCGACTATGCGACCTTCGGCACAGAAGAGCTGTCACAGAACGCACTCAAGGCACTCGATGGCCGCAACGGCTGCATACTCGCCAACCACGGCATGATCGCAACAGGTGCGGACATAGCCAGGGCAATGTGGCTTGCCGAGGAGCTGGAAACCATTGCCAGGCAATATTATCACTGCCTGCTGATCGGTGAGCCCAACCTGCTGAGCGACGCGGAGATCGCAAAGGTGATGGAACGTTTCGAGGGCTATGGCCTGCAGGACAAGAAGCCCGCGAACAACGATCGCAAAGCCAAGCGCACGGCAAGGAAACTGGCCTGATCCCGACGCATCGGAAAAGACACCCAAGCTCTCGACGCCGATATGTGGGAAAATACCGGAAACAACTCGACGTGGTTGCGGAAGATTCTTGAAAATTGTTCCCACAGCATCAAGTTTAACGCCTGAGTGAGAGAAGCCTTGTGATGGACTCCGCAACGATATCTGACGGCCTGGCGGTTGGGATCGATGTCGGCACAACTGCCGTCAGAGCGGTCGCCCTCGACGCTTCGGGCGCCGAAGTTGCAAGGGCCGGCAGCCTTTTGTCGGACTTCGGACCGAACCTCCGCAACCCGGCAGTCTGGCAGTCCGCGACGATCCGCACACTTCAGGCCCTGATGTGTGATCTGGACGGCGCACGCATACGAAGCCTCGCCGTGGACGGGACTTCGGGTACCATTCTGGCGGTTGACACCAACGGCACGCCGCTCGGCAACGCCTTGATGTACAATGATGTCATCACGACACCGGAAGCAATATCGAACCTCGAAGCACATGCCCCCGCGACGTCGGCTGCCCGGGGCCCGACATCGGGACTTCTAAAAGCCATCCGGCTGCAGGAGACCGAAGGCATATACAAGATTCTGCACCAGGCTGACTGGATCGCCGGGTGCCTGAGTGGACGCTTTGATGTCAGCGACGAGAACAACGCCCTGAAAACCGGTTACGATCCCATCCAGCGCCGGTGGCCCGATTGGCTCGCCCGCACCTCTGTCAATGCAGAACTATTGCCGGAAGCGCTTGAGCCCGGAACCGTGATTGGCGAAATTCTGCCCGGGATTGCCGATAGTCTGGGCATTTCACGGCACGTTCTTATCGTCACCGGAACCACGAACGGATGCGCTTCCTTTCTGGCGACAGGTGCTGAAAGCCCGGGCGATGCCGTCACCTCCCTCGGTTCCACCCTGATTCTCAAGATACTCTCCGACAAACCTCTGTTTGCCCCGGAGTACGGCCTCTATAGTCACCGCCTGGGGAATCGATGGCTCACGGGTGGGGCCTCCAACAGCGGCGGCAAAGTCTTGGCAAAATACTTCACACCTGAACGGATTGCGGAACTGTCAGCAAAAATAGACCCCGGGAAGCCGACCGGTTTCGATTACTACCCGTTGGCGAAACCGGGCGAGCGCTTCCCTGTCAACGACCCGGAACTTCTGTCGAGGATGAACCCGCGGCCACTTGACGAAGCCCGTTTCCTGCAAGCGATGCTGGAGGGGATAACCGGGATCGAAGTTCTGGGTTATCAGCGCCTGAAACAACTCGGCGCACCGAAGGTCAAATCCCTGCGCACGGTCGGCGGTGGCGCGCAAAATGCGACCTGGACCGCGATACGCCAACATGCACTTTCGGTTCCCCTCCTGCCTCCCGCGTCCCTGCAGGCAGCTGCCGGCACGGCGCGACTGGCGCTGTCGGCTGCCCGCACTGCAGATTTACTATGATCCGCCCCAGACAGATCGACGGACTGCAACTGATTGCCGAAGATTACGATCTCTTTCTGATTGATCAGTTCGGTGTTCTTCATGACGGCCATACGCCTTATGACGGCGCGATCCAGACTCTCGAACACCTTAAATCAGCCGGAAAGAAGGTGATTCTACTTTCCAACTCCGGCAAGCGTTCGGCGCCCAATGCCACACGGCTCAGGAGGCTCGGCTTCACCGAAGATCTCTATGACCTGGTCGTGACCTCCGGTGAGGTCGCCTGGCAGCAGTTGTCCTCGGAAGACGAAAAGCTACGCCGGCGGCGCTGCCTGTTGCTTTCGCGCGGTGGCGATCTTTCGGCGATCGAAGGTCTTGGCCTGCAAACCGTCGACGATGGCGCAGATGCGGATCTCGTGCTGATTTCGGGCAGCGAAGGCGATGAAGTCGCTCTCGACGACTATGCCAGGCGCCTGCGGCCGGCGGCCGAGCGTAACGTGATCTGTCTTTGCACCAACCCGGACAAGATCATGATCACGCCGACGGGCCTGAGTTATGGCGCCGGGCGGATTGCCGAACTCTACGAGAGCCTCGGCGGCACAGTGCGGTGGATCGGCAAGCCCTGGCCCGCGATCTATCGTTTTGCCCTCGAACGCAGCGGGAATCCGGCCCCTGAACGCGTGATCGGCATCGGCGACAGTGTCGAACACGACATCGCCGGCGCAAAGGGCACAGGTGCCGCAACCCTATTGATCCGGGGCGGCATTCTCGCCGAGGCAAACGACACCGAACTCTCGGATCTGTTCAAACAGCACGGCGCAACTCCCGACTTCCTGCTTCAGTCGCTCGTCTGGGATTGATTTCGACAAGCTGTATCCGGAGAACACCGATAACCTTCAGGCGCCGGAAGGAACTTCTCTCTTGCCGCTGCGTTCAATCAGGATCGTGGCAACGCCGAAAATCACGACGGCGCCGCCCAGAGCTATCCTGACACTCAGATCCTCACCGAGGAAGGCAACGCCCCCGATGACCGAGAAAACCGGCAGCAGCAGAAGAAAAGGCGCCACCATGTTCACCGGATGGCGGCGCAGAAGGCTATACCAGAGGCCATATCCTGCGGCGGTCATCACCAGCCCGAGATAGGCGACCGCGCTCCAGACGACCCAGCCTGCCGATTCGATGGCACGCGCCTGATCCGTTTCGAAAATCAGCGACATCACCAGAAGCTGCGGCGCGGCGAACACGGCAATCCACGCCGTCATGGACAGGCCGTCGATCCCCTGCAGCCGCCGGATCAGCGCCTGGCCGAAAGCCCAGGTGAACGCGCCGCCGATTACCATGAACAGCGACGTCCAGGCGCCCCCCAGTCTGGGTTCGCCGGCAATCAGCGCCACGCCGCCGAAGGCCAGAAGAATGCCAAGATATTTCCGCATCGCCGGCCGTTCCTTGAGAAGAACCACGCCGAAAAGGACAAGAAACGGGACTTCCAGCTGAACGACCAGCGCCGTTACCGAGGCGTCCAGGCCCTTCATGCCGGTAAAGGTGAGGCTGTATTGAACCGCCGCTGAAATCAGAGCTATTCCAAAAATTCTGCCAAGGGCATGCAAGGGCGGTTTCACGAACCACACTAGGACCAAAGCCGTAACGGTAAACCGTAGCGACATCAGCAGAATCGGGGGAAAATGATCGATCGCCGCTTTCGCCACAACAAACCCCATTCCCCATATGAGCGCGATGGATATCCCCATCGCAATATCGAGCCGCGCCATCCCCGTCCTCGCCTGTTCCCCATGCCTTTCCAGAGCCGGGACAGACGCTAGGCCTTTACCGCTTTCCGGTCACGCGGTAAGACTCCTGCAGTAGCTGTCTCAAGCTACTGTCCATCCGGAAAACGAACACGACCAGATCAACCCGAAGAGATGCGACACGGCCCGAAAGACAAGGGCTCTCTACGCGCCCTGATCGGCAGGCGGCCCATGACAGCACTTTCCCCCGCCGGCACGGCAAATCCGCCGCCCTCTATCGGGCGCGCCATGGCCTGGATATCCGTTGCGCTTGTTTCCTTTTCGGCGATGGCGGTTGCCGGCCGCGAAGTCGTGCCGCACCTGGACACCTTTTCCCTGATGTTCTACCGCAGCGTCTTCGGGCTCGCGGTGGTTCTCGGGTTTCTGCTGATTTCAGGAACCGGCTTTTTCGCGATCGGTACGCGTCGCCTGCCGCTACATCTCATCAGGAACCTCTTCCATTTCACCGGACAGAACCTCTGGTTCTACGCGGTATCCCTGGTTCCCCTGGCGCAGGTTTTCGCACTTGAGCTGACCACACCGATCTGGGTCGCCCTTCTGGCGCCTCTGCTGCTCGGAGAGCGTTTCACAGCGGTGCGGCTGGGGGCCATCCTCCTTGGCTTCATCGGCATTCTGATCGTAATCCGACCAGGCTATACTACGCTTGGACCAGGTGAATTCGCGGCCATGGCCTGCGTCATAGCCTTTGTCGGAACCGTGATTGCGACGAAAAAACTCACCAGAACGGAAACGACGCTGACCTTCGTTTTCTGGATGACGCTGCTGCAGACGATCATGGCGCTGGTCATGTTGAGAGGATTCCCGGCGATTCCCGAAGGCCCCCTGGTCCCCTGGGTGGTTCTGGTCGCTGTCTGCGGCCTGTCGGCCCACTTCAGTATCGCCAAGGCCTTTCGCTATGCTGACGCTTCAATCGTTTCGCCGATGGACTTCCTCCGCCTTCCCCTGATCGCTGTTGTCGGGATGATTGTCTACGGCGAGATGCTCGACATCTGGGTGTTTATCGGCGGTGTCGTGGTGTTCTTTGGCAACTATCTGACCATCCGGACTGCACGGCAACCCGGCGTTGCCAATACGCAAACCAATTCCGAAAACCTCTAGCATCGTAATGAGCACCGTCGACCTCTGCGTCGCACCAGTTCCGACAAGCTGAACTGATGCTGGCGAGAGGTCGACGGACGAGCTTCAGGTCACGGTCAGAGCCACCTAGGCAAAGAAACTCCAGCTTCAGCTGGCTTTCCCGCCCACGGGTATGAAGCCCCCTGGATTTCGGGGATCGAAAAACATCGACAACTGAAGGCTTTCGGCGATCCGCTCCGCCCGCTCGATGAAAAGGGCCGCCGGTTCCTCAGTACAAAGACCCCGCGCCGTTTCCCGAAACAGTGCAAGCCAGCGTTCGAAGTGCTCGGGCTTTATCCCGTCGAGACGCCGATGAACTGCCATTGGATTGCCCTTGTAGCGGCCGGTCATGCACAGCATCGAAGACCAGAAATCAACCAGCTTTGACAGATGCGGTTCCCAGTCGTCGCCGATGACCGCAGCGAAAATCGGCCCAAGGACCGGATCCAGACGAATTCTGGCATAAAAACCGCGCACGACCTGCTCGATCAACGCTTCGGTAATATCCGGATGCAGGGGTTTGCGCCGCGGATGGGCTCCGGCCATCTCCGTGGAAGGGGGAGTGCTGTCCACCATGATCTTCGCTCTCGCTGATATTATTCGCGCTCCTCGGACACATATTTAATTGCCGTGCTTTGCCGTACAAGGATAAAAGCAGTATTCTTAATACATCTTTTATGGAGCAGGTTTGTGCGGTTAACGCTCTTCACGGATTTTGCCTTGCGGCTGCTGATGTATCTGGGCACGCACAGTGATGATTTGTGCCGAATTCAGGAGATCGCGGATGCCTATGGAATTTCCAAGAACCATTTGATGAAGGTGGCGCATCAGCTTGGACGGGCGGGGTATGTGGATACCCTGCGGGGCCGCAGTGGCGGTCTGCGCCTGGCCAAAGCGCCGGCGGAGATCCGGATCAGCGACGTGGTGCGCGTTACCGAGGAGGATTTCCGCATGGTCGAATGCTTCGACCCTGCGCGCAATACCTGCGTGATCTCTGGAACATGCCGTCTGCGCGGCGTTCTGGCGGAAGCTCTGGACGCCTATCTCGCCGTTCTGGACCGTTACAGCCTGGCTGATCTGGTCAGCGATGGAGGGGCGCTGGGAAGTGTTGTGTTGCGAACGTCCGGACAGGAAGCCGTTCTCGAAGCAAAAACCTCATGTGACGGGAGATCCCCGTCCGGATAGCGCCCGGTCAGAACTTCCGCGCCCCGGACCTGATTACCCGGCAGCCTTTCCTGCGAAAAGGGTTCACAGACACCCACTCACAGGAAAGGCATGCTCGGGACGATTATGCAGCCGAAATACCGGCGATGAAACCCTGTACAGTCTCCCGCATACGTTCGGCGTGCCGCGAAAGTTCGTCCGCGGCGGTCAATACATTACGCGAAGCACCACCGGTTTCGCTGGCACCGGTTTTAACCTCCACGATATTTTTGGTCACATCCGCGGTGCCGCGAGAAGCTTCCGCGACATTTCGGGCAATTTCCTGAGTGGCCGCTGATTGTTCTTCCACCGCCGCAGCAATTGCCCCGGTAATCTCATCCATCTGCTGAATGACAGTCGAAATGTGGTCGATTGCGCCGACCGCGTTCTCCGACTCCGCACGCACGCTGTCGATCTGCGCTGAGATCTCTTCAGTCGCTTTCGCGGTCTGGGTCGCCAGGCCCTTGACTTCGCTGGCCACCACCGCAAAGCCCTTGCCCGCCTCGCCGGCGCGCGCAGCTTCAATTGTCGCGTTGAGTGCCAGCAGATTGGTTTGCTCCGCAATTTCGTTGATCAGCTTGATAACGTCGCCGATCGAATCGGACTGTTGGCGCAGACCGTTGATCACCTGAGACGTCTGTCCAGCAGCGGCAACCGCAGACTGAGCCACATCGGTGGCTCTGGACACCTGAGACGCTATTTCGGAGAGGGAAGAATTGATCTCCTCGGTAGCAGATGCCACCGTCTCCACGTTGGCAGCAGCCTCCTCCGCCGCGGCGGCGACACTGACGCTCATCTCTTCGGTACGTTCCGCAATCTGGGACATCGAAGTCGCGACTATTTTCAATTCGGTCGAGCCTTCAGCAACACTCGAAACCAGCTGAGTGGAAGCCCGGTCGAATTCCGAGGTCATTTCCTCGATGCGCTTGGCACGGACGGCTTTTTCCTCATTTTCCTTAACCGCGTGCTGTTCCATTTCCCTATTCTCGATCAGACGCAGGCGAAAAAATTCAACTGATTTCGCCATCTGACCGATTTCGTCAAGACGCTCCTGGCTGGCTGTAGGCTCATCGTACCGGCCTTCAGCCAAACTGCCCATGAAGGTCGACATGCCATTGATCGGCGTCGCGATAGCGCGCGACAGGATAAACCAGGCTGCGGCGGCAAAAAGCAGCGCCACCATGGTGCCGATCATCAGAACGGCAAGAGTGAGATCGAGTGTTTCTCCAACAATCACTTCATTGCCGTCGACCAGCTTCGAGGCCAGCTCATTGAGATTGGTCAGATCCGCGTTCGCTTTTCTCAGCATCCGCTCACCGTATCCATTGGCTTCAAGGACCCGGGCCTCATCAACCGTCAGCGGATTCCGCATCAGATTGATCTGCCGCGTGACGATGTCGCTTTGCCAGGTGGAGATCAGACTGCTCGCCGTATTGATCAGATCCTTGGCTTCCGGGACAGTCAGGCGCGTCTGCAAAAGCTCCAGCAGAGACCCGTACGCGGCTTTAGCGGTCTCGTAATCTGTAATGTATTGACGGTTGCCGCTGAGCAGCAGGCCACGAACGGCAGCCTGCTGATTGGAAACCTGCTGGCGCAACGCTTCAATATCGAGGGCGATTTTGTTGATACGCGTCGTGTCTTCAACACTGCCGCGGGCCTTTTCGAGCTCAACAAAGGTTACGCCTGCAAGGCAGGCAATGATGAAAACCAACGTTGCGAAGGCCGCAATCAGCTTATTGGAGATCCGCGTGTTATTTACGATATTCATTTTCTGCTCCTGCAAAATCGCTCAACTCAAACTTTACCGGCGTCACGCCGACGGCGAAGTTCGGTAACGTTGATTTCGACTGTGATCGCGCCGACGGTCTTACCGTCTTGAGCAATCGACAGATTCACCTGAGCGTTTTCGGTTCCCGATTCCTCGTTCACTTCGATCTCATCAATAAAAATGGCGTCGGGGCCGACCTGGAAGGTTTTCTGCCACTTTCCTTCGTCACCCTGCCAGAAATCGGAGGTAATAGCGCTTTGTCCCGCGTTCAGTCCCCTCGAATCCATCACGAAAATTTCGGTATAAAGACCACGAGAGCCTGCCTGAATCTTGGTTAGATAGCTCGACAAGGGACTGGAGAGCACAGCGGTAATAAGTGGCTGATCATCCGTTTTCCGTTCCGCGCGCCACTGTTTATCGAGCTCGTCGATACCCGCTTGATCAAGGTCTGCGTACCGCTGATTACTCGCCTCGAGCGTCAGCAAGACAACCGGCGAGTTGGCCCAGGTACGGATCTCGTCCACAACAATTCCGCGAATAAGCTCTTCTTCACCCGATGCGCCACCGGTAAGAAAAACCGGCACACAAACGGCCAGCACGCTGGCAACACTGCGAAAGGACAGCATTGAAACACCCCTCAATGAAAAAACTGAACAAACAACCAGCAATATTAATGTGAGTACGTGTTAATTAGTGGATAACTTGCATGTTTTTCATGCAATTAGATTGCTCGCATCACTCACCCAGTGCTTATCCGAACGCCCCCCTCGAACCTGCAGGGTCTAAGAGGGGCGATTACGTGAGTTAAGCCGGGCCGCAGTAATCCGATCCGCAGATTTTGACCCGTAACTTTCCAGTACACTCGTGGATCCCAGCGCACTCGTGGATCACCGGCAGTTCTCGCCGGAAGCTCGGTGTCGAACACATGAAGGACTAAATCTTAGGCACGCCCATTTTACTGCCTATTTTTTGGGCCTTTTGCGTGGGCAACCAAACGAAAACCCAATCTCGGCGTGTGAAATTACTGATTAGTTCCAAGTGCCTAACGGCTTTATTACCAAAGTGTGAATAACTGGCACGGCGATTGAAAAGAAATGACCTGTCGCGAACATTTCAGCGGGAGAAGCAACATGTCAAAATTAAACTTATTCAAAAGCGGAATCGGGGCCGCAGTCGTCAGTGCCGTGTTAATGTCGGCAACGGCCAGCGTCTCAGCGGAAGAGACCATCAAGGTCGGGATTCTTCATTCACTCTCCGGCACCATGGCCATTTCAGAGACCACTCTGAAAGACGTCATGCTGATGCTGATTGAACAGCAAAACGCAAAGGGCGGACTGCTCGGTAAGAAACTGGAAGCCGTGGTTGTCGACCCTGCCTCCGACTGGCCGCTGTTTGCCGAAAAAGCACGTGAACTCATCGAGCAGCAGAAAGTCTCTGCCGTATTCGGGTGCTGGACTTCGGTTTCGCGCAAATCCGTACTGCCGGTATTCGAGGAACTCAATGGCCTTCTCTTTTATCCGGTGCAGTACGAAGGCGAAGAAAGCTCGAAGAACGTCTTCTACACCGGGGCAGCCCCCAACCAGCAGGCAATCCCGGCCGTGGATTACCTGATGAGCGAAGAAGGCGGTTCCGTGAAGCGCTGGGTGCTGGCCGGCACCGACTATGTCTATCCGCGTACCACCAACAAGGTTCTCGAAGCTTATCTGACATCCAAGGGTGTCGCTGCCGAAGACATCATGATCAACTACACACCATTCGGACATTCCGACTGGCAGACGATCGTTTCGGACATCAAGAAATTCGGCTCGGCGGGCAAGAAGACTGCGGTGGTGTCGACCATCAACGGCGACGCCAACGTGCCGTTCTACAAGGAACTGGGCAACCAGGGCCTCAAAGCCGAAGACATCCCCGTCGTGGCCTTCTCGGTCGGCGAAGAAGAACTCGCCGGTCTCGACACCGGACCGCTGGTCGGCCATATGGCGGCGTGGAACTACTTCCAGAGCGTCGACGCACCCGTAAATGCCGCCTTCGTCAAGGAATGGAAGGCCTACACCAAGGATGACAAGCGCGTCACCAACGATCCGATGGAAGCGCACTACATCGGCTTCAACATGTGGGTCGAGGCCGTCAAGAAAGCCGGAACCACGGATCCCGACGCTGTCGGCGAAGCCATCATAGGCGTAACCACCCCCAACCTCTCGGGCGGTTATTCAGCCATGATGCCGAACCACCACATCACCAAACCGGTGCTGATCGGTGAAATCCAGGAAGACGGTCAGTTCGACACGGTCTGGCAGACATCCGGTACGGTTGCCGGCGATGCATGGTCCGACTATCTGGCCGGGTCGAAGGATCTTATTTCGGATTGGCGCAAGCCGATGGCCTGCGGAAACTTCAACGCGAAGTCAGGCAAATGCGGCGGTCAAGGCAGCTAAGCGCCCTTCAGATCACCTGGATTGGGGAGCGGTGTGCGTCTCGGCGCGCATGCTGCTCCCCACCCTAGTCAACTCCCATCACCGCACTCGACTCAGTCTGGACCTATAACCCGATGATCAGTTTGCGATCCGCCATCTTCACATTGCTGACATTGCTGGCACTCGCGGTTGGGATTCCAGCATCCGCCCACGCAAGCGACCTTGAAACCGCCGTATCGGGCCTGAAGGAAAAAAGCTTCAAGACCCTCCTCAATACCGTTGACGACATTGCAGCAACGGGAGACGACCGGGCGGAGATCATTCTGATGGCCCTGTCGGAAGGCAACGTTTTCATCGCCAATCCCGGCGGGATTGTCGTCATGTCGGACCCTGCGGCACCGGGGAAATATCTCAATGCCGCCAGCGGCGAAAGCGCCAGCGATTTCGCCAAAGCAGCACTGCAGAAAGTCAAAATCAACAATCGCCTGCGTTCAGCAATCCGGGACGCAATCGGCACACTCACTCTGCGCGCCAAAGATCCCGTGCGCCGGCTGTCGGCCGCACAAACCATCTTCGCATCCCGGGACACGAGCGCGATCGCCATTCTTGACGACGCCATTTCTGCGGAAACAGATGATGACGTCAAGCGTGCCATGGAACGCGCCCGAGCGGCAGCGATACTGGCCTCGGATGCGGATAGTGATGCAAAACTGGCGGCCATCCGGATCATTGAGCCGATGGGCAATCAGGATGCGGTCGCGCTGCTGTCTCAGGTAGCGGCAAATCAGCCCGGCCTGTTAGCGGATGAAGCCAATAAGGCAATTTCGGGAATGCAGCGCTCGATTGCCGTCTGGGGAGCCGCCCAGAACGCCATCTACGGCTTGAGTCTGGGCTCGGTCCTGCTGCTTGCCGCCATCGGACTTGCCATTACCTTCGGCGTCATGGGTGTTATCAACATGGCCCACGGCGAAATGGTGATGCTCGGCGCCTACGTCACCTTCGTTGTGCAGGACACCATCCGGATCTCGATGCCGGGGCTTTTCGACTGGTCTCTGCTGATCGCCCTGCCGCTCGCCTTTGCCACGACCGCGCTCGTCGGCATCGCGATGGAGCGCGGCATCATCCGCTTTCTCTACGGCCGGCCGCTTGAGACTCTTCTCGCGACCTGGGGCGTATCGCTCATTCTGCAACAGGCAGTCCGGACTATTTTCGGGCCCAACAACCGTCTGGTCGGGAACCCGTCCTGGATGTCCGGTTCGCTGGAGCTGGGCCAGCTGACCCTGACCTATAACCGGCTCTACATTATTGCCTTTACCATCTTCGTCTTTTTCGCGCTCTTCGTCGCGATGCAGAAGACGAGTTTCGGGCTGCAGATGCGTGCCGTGGTTCAAAACCGGCGCATGGCCGCTTCGATGGGCATTCGTACCAAGTGGATCGATGCCCTGACATTCGGTCTGGGCTCGGGGATTGCCGGCATCGCCGGTGTGGCGATCAGCCAGATCGACAACGTTGGGCCAAATCTGGGACAGGGTTATATCATCGACAGCTTCATGGTGGTGGTGTTCGGCGGGGTCGGAAATCTTTGGGGGACCCTTGTGGGCGCCATGACTCTCGGTGTCGCCAACAAGTTCCTGGAGCCGTTTTCCGGAGCGGTCCTTGCCAAGATCCTGATGCTGATTTTCATCATCCTCTTCATCCAGAAACGTCCAAAAGGGCTCTTCGCTCTCAAAGGCCGGGGAGTCGACGCATGATCGCGCGCATGGTTCTGCGTGCTCTCGACCGCAGCAGCTATTGGTTCCTGGGCGGGCTTGCCCTCGTTGCCCTCGTGATACCGGCGTTGCACCTTCTGCCCTCTCCGGACAGCGCACTGCACATCTCGAGCTATGCCGTTGCTCTCATGGGGAAATATCTCTGCTACGGACTGCTGGCACTCGCGGTCGATCTCATCTGGGGATACTGCGGTATTCTCTCACTGGGACACGGTGCCTTCTTCGCGCTGGGCGGGTACGCCATGGGCATGTATCTGATGCGCCAGATCGGCAGCCGCGGCGTCTACGGCAATCCGGATCTTCCCGATTTCATGGTGTTTCTGAACTGGACCGAACTGCCGTGGTACTGGTCCGGCTTCGACAGCTTTGCATTCGCCATGGTCATGGTGATTGCGGCGCCTGGGCTGGTGGCCTTCGTGTTCGGCTGGTTTGCCTTTCGCTCACGTGTCACCGGCGTCTACCTTTCGATCATCACCCAGGCCCTGACCTACGCTCTGATGCTGGCGTTTTTCCGCAACGAGATGGGCTTTGGCGGCAATAACGGCCTGACCGACTTCAAGGACATTCTCGGATTTTCCCTGCAGGATGACGGCACCCGCGCCGCGCTCTTCGCCGCCTCTGCGGCATCTGTCGCTTTCGGCTATGTCGTCTGCCGCATGATCACACGCTCGCGCGCCGGCAAAGTCATGGCCGCGATCCGTGATGCGGAGAGCAGAACCCGCTTTCTGGGGTACAGAGTCGAACACTACAAGCTCATGGCCTTCGTCGTTTCAGCCTGCCTCGCGGGAATCGCCGGCGCGCTTTACGTCCCCCAGGTCGGCATCATCAATCCGGGCGAGTTCTCACCCGCCAATTCGATCGAGATCGTCATCGCCGTCGCGGTCGGTGGACGCGGAACCCTGATCGGCGCAGTTCTGGGCGTAATCCTCGTCAACTATGCCAAGACCTGGTTCACGGGCGAATTGCCCGAGTTCTGGCTCTTCGCACTCGGCGGGCTGTTCGTGGCCGTAACCCTGTTCCTGCCGCAAGGCATCGCCGGCTTCGTACGCACACGCTGGCAACTCTTCGCACCCCGGAGAACACCGGCGATGGCCACTGTGGAAACCCCGGTGGCTCGAAACGACGGAGTAACCTGATGGATGCGCTTAAAACCTCGGTGCTCTATCTGGACGCCGTCACAGTCAGTTTCGACGGTTTCATCGCACTCAATCGTCTTTCCCTCGTCATAGAACCGGGCGAGATGCGCGCCATCATCGGCCCCAACGGAGCCGGGAAAACCACAATGATGGATGTCATCACCGGCAAGACACGGCCTGATTCCGGCGAGGTGTTCTTCGATGGGCAGACCGACCTCAGCAAACTGGACGAAGCCTCTATCGCCCAACTCGGGATCGGTCGTAAATTCCAGAAGCCGACGGTTTTCGAGAACCAGACCGTTTACGAAAACCTGCAACTCGCACTCGCGGGGGTTCGGGGCGTTCTGGGCGCCTTGACCTGGTTTGCGTCCGACAAGGACGATGCGCGCATGAAAGAGCTGCTCGAGATCATCCGGTTGAATGATGTTCGCGACCAAATGGCCGCCTCGCTGTCTCATGGGCAGAAACAATGGCTCGAGATCGGCATGCTGCTGGCACAGGATCCCAAGGTTCTGCTGATCGACGAACCGGTAGCCGGCATGACGGATTCGGAAACAACAGAAACAGCCCGCCTGCTGCGAGACATCGCGCAAAACCATTCCGTCATCGTCGTCGAGCACGATATGTCCTTCGTGCGTGATCTCGACGTGAAGGTGACCGTGCTGGCGGAAGGATCGGTTCTCGCCGAAGGTTCTCTGGACAGTGTCAGCGCCGACGAGCGCGTGATCGAAAGCTATCTGGGGAGATAGAGTCATGCTCAAGGTTTCAAACCTCGATCTCCATTACGGCGCTGCGCAGGCGCTGCGTTCGGTCAGCCTGCAGGTGCCGGACAATCAGGTGACCTGCCTTCTGGGGCGTAATGGCGTGGGCAAGACCAGCCTACTGCGCGCCATCGTCGGACAGATTCCCGCGTCCGGCGGCAGCGTCTCCTGGAACGACACCGACATATCGAAGTCATCGAGCGAAGACCTTGCCCGGCTCGGACTGGCATACGTGCCTCAGGGGCGTGAGATTTTTCCACTGCTGACCGTCCGCGAAAACCTTCAGACCGGCCTCTTCGTCCTGCCCCGCCGCGAGCGGCAGATCCCGGACGAAATCTTCGAACTTTTCCCCGTGCTGGGCGATATGCTCTGGCGCCGCGGCGGCGATCTGTCCGGTGGTCAACAGCAACAGTTGGCTATTGCCCGCGCACTGGTGATGAAGCCGCGTCTGCTCATTCTCGATGAGCCGACCGAGGGGATCCAGCCGTCAATCATCAAGGACATCGAGCGGGTCATTCGGCTGTTGCGCGAGCGTGGCGGAATGAGCATCCTTCTGGTCGAGCAATATTTCGATTTCGTCCGCGCCCTTGCCGACACCTATGCCGTCATGGACCGGGGTGAGATTGTGATGGCCGGCGATATGCACAGCGACCACGAAGATGCGATCATGAAACATATGACGATCTAGCGGAGCTCCGACGACAGTGATCGTGAAGACCTTAGAACCCCGGGCCAACGTGCGGACACCGGAGACCGATCGCACAAAGCCCGGAACGGCCATCGCGTTGCAGCGTGCGCAGGGCGAGGTCCGCCTATCGTTTAAAAAATCCGGCGAGCGCAGCGCCCTCGACGAACTTTACCAGAAGGGCTGTTTGAAGGCGCGGCTGCCAAGAACACCCGGCGGCTGCCCTGAAGCCGTCCTGATCAACACGTCGGGCGGCCTCACCGATGGCGACCGCTTGTCCATCGGGGCCGAATGGCACGCCGGCACCAGCGCAGTCATCACCACGCAAGCCTGTGAACGGATCTACAAGTCCCGGGCCGCCCCGGCCCGGATCGAAACCCGACTTTCGGTCTGCAACGAAGCCTCAGCTTTCTGGTTGCCGCAGGAAACCATCCTCTTTGATGGCGGACGGCTTGAGCGGCGCAACCATGTCGCGCTGTCCGGCTCGGCCCGGCTGATCGCCTGCGAATCCGTTATTCTCGGCCGACCGGCTATGGGAGAGACGGTGCGCTCGGGCCTCTTGCGAGACAGTTGGCATATCGAAAGAGACGGCAAGCTGATCTTTGCCGATCACCTCGGACTCGAAGAAAATCCATCGGCCTGTCTGGACCGTCAAGCGATGGGAGCCGGTGCTCGAGCCTTTGCCAGCGTGATTGTCTGTGCCCCTGATTCTGTCCGCCTGCGCGACAGAGTTCTGCCGCTGTTCGACCGGCTGAAGCTTGAACGACCGACCGTAATCACAGGCTGCAGCGATCTGGGGGGCGTTTTGCTGGCGCGCCTTCTGGCTCCGAGCGGCCACGAACTGCGCGCGGCTTTGATACCGCTGCTTGAATTCTTGCGTGGTGGTGACGAACTGCCGCGCGTTTGGACCTGTTGAGAGACCCGGAAGGCACACGATGAATCTGACACCGAGAGAAAAAGACAAACTGCTGATCAGCATGGCCGCGATAGTCGCGCGCCGCAGGCTCGAGCGCGGCGTCAAACTCAACTACCCCGAAGCCATCGCGCTGATCACCGATTTCGTTGTCGAAGGTGCGAGAGACGGTGTCAGCGTGGCGCAGCTGATGTCTGACGGCGCCAAGATCATCTCCCGCGCGCAGGTCATGGAAGGTATTGCCGAGATGATTCACGACGTACAGATCGAGGCCACCTTTCCCGACGGCACCAAACTGGTGACCGTACATGAACCGATCCGCTGACGGAGACATTGCCATGACATTCACATCTGTTTCCGGCACCTTCCCGCTGCCATACGCCTTTTCGAGCCTGAAGCCATTTCGCCACAATGCTGCGGAGTCAGGCCGTTGTGGTTTGAAACCCGGCTTCGGTCCGGATGCCGACGAGACGGCGCAATCTGCCTGGAACGCGGTGCTGCTTGCCAGGAGTTTGAGAGTATGATCCCGGGTGAAGTGATTCCGCTTGAAGGCGACATTACACTGAACACCGAAAGCGAAGCGATCACGCTGACGGTGGCCAATTCCGGAGACCGGCCGGTGCAGGTCGGCTCTCACTATCATTTTTATGAAGCCAATCCCGCGCTCCAGCTAGACCGTAAGAAAGCGCGCGGCATGCGTCTGGATATCGCCGCCGGCACGGCAGTGCGCTTCGAACCCGGTCAGACGCGCGAGGTGACGTTGGTGCCCTTGCTTGGGCGACGCCGTGTGTTCGGTTTCAATGGCGAAATCATGGGAGACCTCGACTGATGCCCGCCCGCATTTCACGCGCGACCTATGCCGCCATGTACGGCCCGACCACAGGCGACAAAGTCCGTCTCGCCGACACCGAACTCTTCATTGAGGTCGAAAAAGACCTGACCACCTACGGCGAGGAGGTAAAGTTCGGCGGCGGCAAGGTAATCCGTGACGGCATGGGCCAGAGTCAGGCCTCGCGTGCCGAAGGCGCTGTCGATACGGTCATCACCAATGCCCTGATCGTGGATCACACCGGAATCTACAAGGCCGATGTCGGTCTGCGAGATGGACGGATCGCCGCCATCGGCAAGGCCGGAAATCCGGATACCCAGCCCGGCGTGAACATCGTCATCGGAATCTCCACCGAAGCCATCGCCGGCGAAGGCAAGATCCTCACTGCCGGCGGGTTCGACGCGCACATCCATTTCATCTGCCCGCAGCAGATCGAGGAAGCGCTCTATTCCGGCGTGACGACCATGCTCGGTGGCGGCACCGGCCCGGCAACCGGCACCAATGCCACCACCTGCACGCCCGGCCCCTGGCATATCGAGCGTATGATCGAAGCCGCGGAAGCCTTTCCCATGAACCTCGCCTTCGCGGGCAAGGGCAATGCCTCGCAACCGGCCGGACTGGTCGAACAGATCGAGGCCGGAGCCTGTTCGCTCAAACTGCATGAAGACTGGGGCACCACACCGGCCGCCATCGACTGCTGCCTCTCGGTGGCCGACGAGATGGACGTGCAGGTCATGATCCACACCGATACGCTGAATGAATCCGGCTTCGTGGAACATACCATCGACGCAATCAAGGGCCGCACCATTCACGCCTTTCACACAGAAGGTGCTGGCGGCGGACATGCACCGGATATCATCAGGGTCTGCGGCGAGCAGAACGTCATTCCCTCCTCTACCAATCCTACACGGCCTTACACGGTGAATACGGTCGACGAACACCTCGACATGCTAATGGTCTGTCACCATCTCGATCCTTCCATTGCTGAAGACGTTGCCTTTGCCGAAAGCCGTATCCGCAAGGAAACCATCGCGGCGGAAGACATCCTGCACGACATGGGTGCCTTTTCGATCATCGCCTCCGACAGCCAGGCCATGGGCCGGGTCGGTGAAGTGCTGATCCGTACCTGGCAGACCGCCGACAAGATGAAACGTCAGCGCGGCGCGCTGTCCGAGGAAACCGGCAACAACGACAATGTGCGGGTCCGGCGCTATATCGCCAAATACACCATCAACCCGGCCATCGCGCACGGCATGTCCACCCACATCGGTTCGGTCGAAACGGGCAAGCTGGCCGATCTGGTGCTCTGGTCCCCGGCTTTCTTCGGCGTAAAGCCGGACCTGATCCTGAAGATGGGCAGCATTGCCGCCGCCCCCATGGGCGACCCGAATGCTTCGATCCCGACGCCGCAGCCAGTGCATTACCGGCCGATGTTTGGCGCCTTTGGAAAAGCCCTGCCGCACAGTCGCGTCACCTTCGTCTCCAAGGCTGCGATGTCGGCGGGTATCGGGGTGCGACTGGGACTGGAAAGCCATCTGATCGCAGTCGAAAACACCCGTACGGTCAGCAAGAAGGATATGGTTCTCAACAATCTGACCCCGAAGATCGAAGTCGATCCTGAAACTTACGAAGTGATGGCCGACGGCGTGCTGCTGACATGCGAACCGGCTGAAGTCCTGCCGATGGCCCAACGCTACTTCCTGTTTTAACCGGTAAAGGCAGATACCATGATCCGTGCAAGCGAGCATCGACCGGCCGGCCAGTGGACGGAGGCATCCCATGACAGCGTTACGCTGAATCAGGATCAGCGGGATCGCCGCCGTATTGTCCTGACAAGCGACAGAGGCCTTGAATTCCTGCTCGATCTGCCCGCACGGGTGCTCCTGCGTCACGGTGACGCTCTGCTGCTGGAAGACGGCCGCAGAATCGAAGTGCACGCCCTGCCGGAGCCGCTGCTGGAGGTTTGTACGACCGATGCCCGCCATATGCTGCGGCTCGCCTGGCACCTGGGCAACCGGCATCTCGAAGCTCAGATCGACCAGGATCGCATTCTCATCCGCCGCGATCAGGTGATCGCGGAAATGCTGGAAAATCTCGGTGCCCGCGTCCGCGAAGTGGTTGAAGTCTTCAACCCCGAAGGCGGCGCCTACGATCAGGCGCAAACGGGACGCACGGGCGGCCACAGCCATGACTCCGATCGTCACGGCTTTGGACAGGGGCCTGAGCATCGCCATGACCACTGAACAGACTGCAGCACTTTACCGCCTGCTGACCTGGTTATCGCCGTCCTATCCGGTCGGCGCGTTCGCTTACAGTCAGGGTCTGGAAGGCGCCATAACACAAGGGTATGTCCGGGATCCTGCAACAACACGAGGCTGGATCGAAGACAGTCTGACGGCGGGCTGCCTGTGGAGTGACTCGGTCATCTTCGCGCGCGCCCATGCCGCCGCAAACGATGACAACGCAGACGCGCTTGCGGCGATCTGCACCTTTGCCCAGGCGTTTCAGCCGACGGCGGAACTCAAACTGGAAACACTTGCCCTGGGCAACGCCTTCCTTGGCGTCACCCGACAAACATGGCCCTGCGAAGCCCTTGCCCGACTGGAGCAGATGGCAGGCCCCAACGTCGTGTATCCGGTGGCGGTTGCCACGGCGGCAGCCGGTCACTGCGTCGCCCTGGAGCCCTCCCTCGAGGGCTGGCTGCACGCCGCGGTGTCCAGTCAGATCTCCGCTGCGATCCGGCTTGTTCCTCTGGGGCAGAGCGAAGGGCAACGCATTCTGGCCGACCTGGAAAAAGTCATTGCCGCCACGGCGCTGAAGGCCCGGCAGACTGAACTCGAAGACCTGACCACCTGTACCCTGATGGCAGAGATCTGTTCCATGTCCCACGAAACCCAGCATACGAGGTTGTTCAGATCATGAAATCCCCCAACGGCCCTTTGCGTGTCGGGATCGGCGGTCCGGTCGGCTCCGGAAAGACAACCCTCACTCAGAGACTCTGCGAAGCGCTGCGCGGGCAGCTTTCCGTTGGCGTCATCACCAATGACATCTACACCCGCGAGGACGCCATGTATCTGGCCCGGGTTCAGGCTCTTGCTGAAGATCGCATCATCGGAGTGGAAACCGGTGGTTGTCCGCACACTGCAATCCGCGAAGACGCCTCGATCAATCTGGCGGCTATTGCCGATCTCACCGCCCGCCATCCCGATCTCGACGTGGTTTTCATCGAGTCCGGCGGCGATAATCTGGCGGCCACTTTTTCTCCCGAACTCGCCGATCTGTCCCTCTATGTCATCAGCGTCTGCCAGGGCGACGACATTCCCCGCAAGGGTGGCCCGGCGATCACCCGTTCCGACCTTCTGGTCATCAACAAGACCGATCTTGCGCCCCATGTCGGAGCCGACCTCGATATCATGCGAGCCGACGCCGCACGCATGCGCGGAGGCAAAACAGTGATCTTCAGCGACCTTCGGCACAGCAAAGGCATTTCCGACATCGTCGAATTTCTTGTCCGCAACGGAGGATTGAGTCCCGCGACATGTGAATCTCCAGACCAAAGCATCGCCGCCGCCTCGTAACAGCGCACACTCGCAAGCTGCACCAATCAAAAACCGCCTGTGAAAACCCTACCCGTTCACGCAGTCTTTGGTCGGCGGGCTCAGCATCACATCGATGGCGAGCCTGCTGATTCGGGCGCGTAAGCTCGCGCGCGTGTATGAAGCAACCGGCAGTGCGCTCCCTGCAGCTCTATAGCCGAACCATCGATATGGGTCTGCAGGTTCTGTTGCAGCAGAATTCCCGGCCCGAAAGCGAACCGGAACGCACCGGTGGAGCGACCGGTATTATCGTCTTCGGGTCGGATCACGGTTTGTGCGGGCGCTTCAATGAACAGATTGGGCAATTCGCGAAAGACGAACGGTTGAAACGGCAACTGACGTCGGAGACTCTTCTCTGGCTAAGCGTCGGCGTCAGAGCCGCAGCGCGGCTCGAAGCCCTGGGGGAAGACGTCGATGAATGCTTCACCCTGCCCGGGACAGTGAGAGGACTGACGGCCACGGCTCATAGCATCCTGCTCAAGATCGACGCCTGGCGTGAAAGATCAGGCCTGGGCAAGGTGCTGTTGATCCACAACCTCCGCACCGCCGAAAGCACGGCCTCGCCCAATCTGGTTCAGCTGCTGCCGTTGGCATCCGCCTGGCTGCACGACCTTAAATCCGCGCCGTGGCCATCGCGCGGGTTGCCGACCTTTACGATGGATCCCGCTTCGACTGTCCGTGCATCACTCTGGTTTGATACTATTGATATAGTCAATCAGTGCCGCGATTTCATTCCGCGTCAGATTAAGATCGGGCATTTCGCCGTGCGGCGTGCTGAGCCAGGTTTGCAGATGCTCGTCAGTGGTTTTCGGATCACCGGAGATCTCGGTAAAGGAGGGAACCCGGCCCGAAGACATTTGTCCCTTCTCGATCACATGACACGATTCGCACCACTGCCTGGCGAGAGTATAGCCTTCTGCGCTCATATCAAGCGCAGAAGCTTGGGTCGCGGCAAGGCTTAGGCCGATGGCGACAGCAGTCACTACCAAACAGCGATAATTTAATGTTGGGGTTGTGATCAAACGCTTCCGGAATTCATGCGGTTTCATAAACCTCGTTCCCTCTCCCAGATCCGAATTTTTCGGCGATCACGCCGTTTGCACTCGACAAAACCTACAAAACGATCTGATCTTCCAAGTGACTTTCAAGTTCCTGCAGGCTGAGTTTGGTGTAATCGCGGGCGACCTCGGCGGTAACCTTTTCGCTCGCCTGATCGTTGAGCATCGCTCGCAGGTCACCTAAAGTTTTTGCCGGCGCAACCAGAACAAGGCGGTCGAAGGCCTTTTCAAGCGCGGCCTTGTTGAGTATCTCGGCGCCTTCTTTGGCAAACTGCGTCTTTTCGAAAACATGCCAGTCCACGCGCGGCGTTATGCTATGGCGTCCTCCGCCTTTACGGTCATAAACACGGCCCGGCCGTTCAGTGCCGATTTCGTGCGTTGGAAGACTGCTGGCGGAATGAACCTCTTCGCCGAGCATCGCAAGCCCAGTCCCAGGCCCGGTATTCACGAGCGTGCGCGCACGGGCACCATCTGCGACAAATATCCATGTTTTCAAAGGCTTCATTGGATCCTACTATACAATACTGGATGGAAACCGGACCTTCTGCACGGTATTGAGGGAACCGCTCGCAAGCAGGAAACGCTTGATACCACCCAACCCGCGACTCCTCAGAATCAGCAAACCCGGATTGTCAGTTCCAGACGCGTGACGATCGCCAGCCATCTCAACGGCCTACCGGGCATTATCGGATCCCCCCGTCACGGTCAGAACTCCTTCACACACGACAGCCCCTTCAAGCTGTTCCCTCTTTTTAGCTCCTGATAAACTTCCCTGCCTTGATCCGGATCAAAGCCGGGAATTCAGAAGCATCCTCGGCGACCACCTTTAGCCGGCAGATTTTAAAAGAATCACCGGACAGCGTGCTCTTTTCAGCAGTATTTCGAACTGCTGTTCGTAGAGCATCGACACCCCGGCAGCCAGGACAACGAGGCCCCGTTCGCGATGAAAGAGACTCTGAATTGCGGCCGGCACTTCAACGCCAGTTACCAGACGCGGACCCGGCAAAGGCCTTTTGTCCAAAACATCGTGAACAAGCTGCCGCCGCTTTTCCAAGGTTGCGGCATCGTCTTCCTGAACCAATATCTGCAACTGCATTGCATCGGCATGGGCAATGTTCGCGGCGAGCTGTAACGCCTGTATAGAAGCCGCCGAACCGTCGAAAAGAACCGTCACCGGCCCTTTCCTAAAGGATAGGCTGTCATTGATCAGCAGAACGCCCGATCCGCCACGACCAGACTGGAATTCAATCCCTGCATCCGGTTCGGAGCGTGATTTATCGGGCCTATGGCCTCTCGAGACTGCAATGAGATCCCGGGCTTTGGCCTGAGTCGCTATTTCGGTTTCGCGTTTTCCGCGCACCGTCTTAAAGGACCATCCGATCTGATGCCGCAGTGCGATCCGCGCCACGGTTTTTTGCATTGTAGCGGCCTGCTCCCTCATTTCCCGTTCGAGCCGGCCTGAGTCAAGATTGCGTACTGTCGAATGCACGATCGACACCTCGCGCGAGAATGGCAGCTTGGCGAGTGTGAAAAGCTCCTGTTCCTCGATAAAAAGCGCCGACAACTCGCTGCGCATGACCGATGCCATGCAGGCTGCAAGCTCCACGACAGCCAGGCTTTCAGGCGAATTGTCCAGTGGCACAAGAATACGCCGAATGGGAATGAACTCGTATTTTTCGATCACTGGCCGGATCCTGTAGCTGCGCCCCCGTTGTCATTTCCGTCCTGGCGGGTATCTCCTTCCCGGGCAAAATTCTGCCGGCTTCTGGCGAATCCGACCAACCGGTCTTCGACGCCTCGGTTAACGGAGTTTTCGGGGAAGATGCCGTCCTGGCCACAAACACCCGCCGGAACACCTGTCAGCAGTTCCAGACCTTCGTCGATCGTGGAGACCGGGTAGATGTTGAATTGACCTGCTGCGACTGCTTCGACGACGTCGCTACGCAACATGAGGTGCTTTACGTTGGATTGGGGAATGAGGACCCCCTGCTCGCCGGTCAATCCCCTCAGGCTGCAAACGTCGAAGAATCCCTCGATCTTTTCATTCACGCCACCAATGGCCTGGATCTGCCCATGCTGGTTCACCGAGCCTGTCACAGCCAGGCTTTGTTTCAGCGGAATCTGCGCCAAGGCCGACAGCAAAGCGTAAAGTTCAGCTGAAGACGCGCTGTCGCCCTCGATGCCGCCGTAGGATTGTTCAAACACCAGGCTCGCCGCGAGCGAGAAGGGTACGTTCAGCGCATAGCGGGAAGAAAGAAACCCGGAAAGAATCAAAACGCCCTTGGAATGCAGCGGTCCGCCGAGCTCCACTTCTCTCTCGATGTCGACAACCTTTCCCATTCCGACCCGGACCTGCGCGGTAATCCTGGAAGGCCGACCGAAAGCAAAACTGCCAAGCTGCAGGACGCTCAGTCCGTTAACCTGACCGACCACTGCCCCCGAAGTATCGAGAAGTACGATGCCACGCTGAATGCTCTCATGACTTCTCTGGCGAAGCCGGTCGGCTCGAAAGATTCGCGCGTCGATAGCCTGCTGAACATGAGCCTCGGCAACAACCCGTCCGCCCTCTTGGTCTGAAAAGAAATCAGCTTCCCTGAGAAGATCCACAAGTGTCTCCAGCTGAATGGAAAGTCGTTCGGCATCGTCCGCCAAACGCGAGCCATGCTCGATGACACGCGCCACACCGCTTCGATCCAGCGGGCGCAGTTTCTCTCGCCGCACCATGGTAGCCAGCAGGCGTGCATAAACCTGATGTCCATCGTCATCTCGCGGCATGATGTCATCGAAATCGGCAGCCACCTTGAACAGGGTTGCGAACTCCGGATCATAGGCGTTGAGCAGATAGTAGATATAGGGATCGCCACAGAGCACCACTTTAATGGAAAGCGGAATATCCTCGGGTTCCAGAGAAACTGTGCTGATCAGACTCAACATCTGCCCCGGTGACTCGATGTTGATGTGACCGGCCTTGAGATTCCTCTTCAGAGATTCCCAGGCAAAGGGCTGCAGCAGGACCTTGCGGGCATCCAGAATCAGATAGCCGCCATTGGCCATATGAAGCGCGCCGGGCTGGATAAGCGTGAAGTCGGTGACAAGTGTGCCCATAAGAGCAGCGTGCTCGACCCGCCCGACAAGGTTCGGCATGGTCGGATTGTCTTCGTAGACAACAGGCGCGCCTTTTCCGGCCTCCTGCCCCACGATCAGGTTGACGGCGTAACGGCTGAAGGCGTTTGGATTGCTGACCGCAAGCGAGCCGTTGTCCAGTTTCTGTTGCTCGCTCGACTGCTGAATACTGAGTATCGTATGGATGTTTTCGACCAGATCTGCACGGACTTTCTCCAGATGATCGACAACCTCGGGCAAATCGGAGACCACCTTGATCAACTCGTCGATCGGATGCCCGATGGTCAGGGCCGTTACCTCGCGTTTTAACGCCCGCACTGCGTCCTGATGCTCTTTTGCCCAAGCCGGAATCTGCTTAACGATCGCCTCAAGCTCATCTTCAAGTTCAGAAATTTCAGATTGAATTCTCTTCTGCTCGTCTTCCGGAAGCTTTGCGAATTCATCTGTTTCAACCACAGCGCCATTCTTAACCGGCGCAAGGGCAAAGCCCATGGGCGTGCGGATCAGAGCAATCGATTTTTCTTCAGCCTTTTCACGAAGCCGCGTGAAAGCGCCCGATTGCTTCTCATGCGCGGCTTCATCCAGCGCCTGACGCCGGTTTCGATAGTCATCGCTCTCGAACGCCGCGGGCACCGAAGTCTGGATGTCGTCGATGAGGCTCTGGACCTTCTGCTGGAGCGAGATTCCGCGCCCTGGCGGAAGCGCCATGGCTTTGGGTTTGTGCGGCGTGGCAAAGTTATACAGATACACCCAGTCGCATGGCGTGTCGTCTGCTGCGGCGGCTTCTGTCAAGAGTTTGGTGACTGTGCTGTGTTTACCTGTACCAGCCGGCCCCAGAACGAAAAGATTGTAACCACGCTGTTTGATCTTGGTTCCGAATCGGATCGCCTGCAACGCGCGCTCCTGACTTGGAAGCTCCTCCAGGTCTTTGAGCTCATCCGTCGTATTGAAGGCGAACGAAGCAGGATCGCATTTACGGTATAGCTGTTCCGGGCGCAGGGCTGACAAGTTCTCACCTCTCTGAAGGATCGCTGAAACTCTATCCGAACGCCTACAATACCGCATCGAATTCACGATTGCTGTAGATCAATTCGGGCAATGCATTCGGCCGGAGCCTTGCGATGACATAAATCATCATCATCGCAGCCCGAATTGCGTTAACTTGTAGGGCAGCAATGAAATCGACAGGGTTGGTTCCGAGTGATCACAACGCACAGTTCATCGACAAAGGCGGGTTTTCGGAACAATCGGCTGCTTCAAGGCCTAGCCCTGTTTTATCTGGCCGTGTGGCTGTTCGCGGCCATTGAACCCCTGTTCCCCTTCGACTGGTTTCTCGAAAATCTGCTCATTTTTCTCTTCGCCGCAATATTGATTTTCAGTTACCGCAGAATGCCTTTGTCCGATTTATCCTACATTCTGATCACAGTCTTCGCATCGCTTCACACCTTGGGATCTCACTACACTTACGCCGAAACCCCGTTCGGATTCTGGATGCAGGATCTGTTCGGCTTTGAGCGCAATCATTACGACCGTGTGGTTCACTTCAGTTTCGGTCTGCTACTGTCCTATCCTCTGGGCGAGATCATCAAACGCAAGACATCTTTGCGCAGTGCCTGGACCAGCATCTTTACCCTCACCTCGGTCATGGCCTTCAGCGAGGGATATGAGATTCTGGAGTGGCTCACCGCAACGGTTGTGGATCCGGCGGCAGCGCTGGCATTTCTCGGAACTCAGGGTGACGAATTCGACGCTCAGAAAGACAGTGGGCTAGCAGCAACCGGCGCCGTCATATCCATAGTCTTTGTGCGTTTCACAGAAGGAATCCGGAGGCGCGCCGGATGATATTCCCTTGTATGGACTTCCCGAACAGCCAGCTCTGAACTCTACCGCCCGGAGACAACTTTCTAAGGATTAACCTCCCCGCAGAGCAGCTTGTCGACCTGCGCGATGACATCTGAAGTCCGGCGGCCGTTTTCAGTCAGGACCATATAGTTGACCAAGTCATTGCCGCCAGTTACCGGTTAATCTTTGTGCCACTGACATAGGTATGGAGACTCCACCCCAACGAGCATTGCATTCGATCCAGTTGAACCGGAACCGCACCGACGAACTTTCCGCCTTGCCCCAGGACTTCCTGTGTATAAAAGCCTTCCGGAACCAGCGGTCCCTGACACGGGAGCGGGATCCAAAGCTGTGCGGATGGACTACACAATACAGGCGTTTGCCAGGCCGATACTGCCAGGGGAAACTCCCCATACCAGCCGATGCCGCCAAGCAGGGTCATGAGTTTGCGCCGAACTCCGCCGACAGAAAGAGATTTCATGCCGGCCGCCTCAATACGCAGATTTCCCATTGACCCGGCATTGGAGGGGATTTGATGTGAGGATGCAGCCGCGCCAACGCGATCACTTCGCCAACCAATACGGCCGGGACCGCAAGCCACGAAGTCGTTGAGGCGGCAGCGTGTATTTTATCAGCTTTTTACAGATCCCAGCCGCCAATTCACATAACTCTCAATCAGTATCGCAAGCGTTTCGAAATGAAGATTGCAGAGAATCAACCTACTTTTCTCAATGCAACCTATGGCTTGCCGCCTGATCCCTCGGACAGGGTTTGCGCAGGGCAACTGAAATTCCTGAACGACAATTGCAAACTCATGGATCAACGGATCCAGAATGGGCACTTCGTCGAAGGTCATGGCGACCTCAGGCCGGAGCACGTCTGTTTGACCCATCCGATCGAAATCATCGACTGTCTGGAATTCGATCGGAATTTGAGGTTACACGATCCAGTGGGTAAAGCCGCTCCATTTCTTATTGAGCGCCGAGAATTTCGTGAATCTCATTCAGACACTCCCGGGCGGCCTCCAGTACTGCGATGACCACAAGGGGGTCGTCAGAGTGCAATGCTTCCTGGCAAAAGGATTCGACTTGTTTGGCGAGTGCCGCAACCGACAACCCCATATCAGGATTGCTGAACCACTCTACGGCATGATCAAGGCGCAGCCGAACCGCGTCAAGTTCCTGGAGCACAGACAAAACCGACGGATGAGAGTCATTTCTACTGGCCATATTCGCCACGCCCGGCACCCATACCCTCTGCCTCCTCACTTCCATCAACGAACAGCAAAAAATCCAGTCATTCTGTGTGGACAGCCGAATTGACTAGCAGACACCTGACAATTAGTATCTGATCTAGGTCAGTTTTCCCGCAAAAGGCGAGGGCATCCTCCGTCCAGTCAGACGAAAACAAGCTGCTAATACTCAATACGGTTGATCAATTTTTCTGTCCCAAGACAATCCCGTCAAAACACTGATTGATGTAAGTGCGAGGATATAAATTGATTCAGACAGCAGCATCACCTCATTTCCCCTGTGCAACGTGTCAGGTCAGAGACAAAGCCATTTGTTCCGCGTTGAACGACGAAGAACTGCGCACACTCAACAGCATCTCAACCTCCACGACCCTGCCGACAGGCGGAACGGTTTTCTACGAGGGCGATGACAGCACCTATCTGTTTAATGTCGTAAGCGGTGCCGTTCGCTTATCGAAACTCCTGTCGGACGGACGACGCCAGATTACCGGCTTCCTGTTTCCCGGGGACTTTCTGGGCCTGTCGGTTCGCGACGTCTATGCCTACACTGCAGAAACCCTGACGAGCACCACATTGTGCCGTTTCGAGCGGCCAAGGCTTGTCAAAATAATGGAACGTTTGCCCAAGCTCGAACATGAACTTCTGAAGCTGGCCTCCAACGAATTGGCGCAGGCTCAGGATCACTTGATGATGCTGGGTCGCAAGACCGCAAACGAACGCCTCGCCACAGTCCTAATCACGTTATCCACCCGCATCGGGCGACCGCACGATGCGGGATATATGATCGATCTTTCCATGACCCGAGGGGATATAGCCGACTACACGGGACTTACGACTGAAACCGTAAGCCGGACGCTCACTCGCCTTCGCAAGGAGGGGATCATCACGATCCCTGACAATCGATCGATCTACATTCCCGAATTAGAGAAACTGGAACGCCTCAACGGCGACTACTGAATTGCAGTTTTTGCTTTTTGCGCGCTATCGAGCGCCGCAAGCATCTCCGCGTGCCGGGCTACAAGCGACTCAGCTTTCGCATTGGGGCGCAGAATGTCCCACCCCCGGCGGCTGCCCGACGGATCAACAACATCAACCGGACGTGGCAGATCGATTGTGGTGCCGTTTATGAAATCGTGAACCTGAAAACAGCACATCAGACACCCTCCTTTGCAAAATTGCGGATTTCACAATAGGACAATTAAAAGCAATAGCCTTGACATGGGTCAGTTCAGCTCAAGAAAGAACGAATTTCTTGTGTCAGCAGCGCTGCTTCAGGTTCGCATGACCGTAATGCTCTTTCTGAAACGCGCTGCGGCGAAGGCGAAGAAAACACCCCCGATCGCCGTCACAAGGACGAATTTTGGCCACACGACATCGATGCCGGCACCGCGGTAGAGGATCGACTGGGCGAAACTCACGAAATGCACTGAAGGCACTGCCTGCATGATCATTTGCAGAAATTCGGGCTGGCTCTCGATCGGTGTTTCCCCCCCGGACAGCAGATTCATCGGCAGAACGACAAGCATGAAGAGCAGACCGAACTGCGGCATGGAGCGCGCAAGCGTCGCCAGAAAGATCCCCAGCGCCGTCGCAAAGAACAGATAGAGGGCGGTGCCGGCCAGAAAAAGCGGCTTCGAACCAGCGACGGGAACCTGCAACAAGATCTCGACCACGACCCACAGCGACAGGCCGGCTGCCACGAGAATGACCAGACCATTGGCCCAGACCTTGGCCATCATGATTTCCAAGGGGGTCAGCGGCATGACCAGAAGGTGCTCGATCGTACCGTGTTCCCGTTCGCGGATCAGTGCCGCGCCAGTCAGCACGATGGAGAGCATCGTGACGTTGTTGATGATCTCCATAACGCTCGTGAACCACGAACTGGTCAGGTTCGGATTGAAGGCATATCGGGTCTTCAGCTCCACTGCAGATCCCGTTTCCGTGCCTCCAGGACTGACGTACTCTCGGATGACCTGACTCAGAATGCCGCTAATGTAACCGTCACCTATGCCCGCCTGCATCATCGCGGTTGCATCGATATTGACCTGTATCGTCGGCTTCCGCCCGGCGACAACATCGGCCTGGAAACCATCGGGAATAACGACAACAAAAGTATATCTCCCCGAGTCCATCGCCGGGTCGATCTCCTGAAAGGAAATAAGTTTCGGCTCTTTGAAGTAGGGTTGCAGGAAAGCCTGCCAGATGCGCCCGGAGAGTTGGGACCGGTCCTCGTCGACAATCGCGATGGAGCCATTGCGAAGGTCATGCGACATCCCAGTTGCCGCGGTGTAGATAGAGAAGGAGAAGGCCCAGACGACCAGCGCAAGCAGGACTGAATCGCGACGCAGGCTGAAGAGCTCCTTGACTCCCAGCCGGTAGATATTTTCAAGCCGTCTCACGGTCAGCGCTCCTGTTTGCGCAGGAACAGAACACTGAGCAGCGTCAAAACCGGGATAAAAAGAGCGAGAGCCAGATAATTCGCCAAAAGATCGGAGACGCCGAGCGCTTTGGTGAAAGTTCCAACGCTAATCGTCATGAAGTAGCTGGTCGGGAAGATTTTTCCAATCAGGGCCGCACCTCCCTCCAAGGACGAAACCGGCTGCATCATTCCCGAAAACAAGGTGGCCGGCACCATGGTCGCAATCGCAGTCCCGAACAGTGCGGCAATCTGTGTTTTCGTGAAGGAAGAGATCACCAGCCCAAGCCCCGTGGTCGAGGTCACATACAACAGCGCGCCGAAGCTCAAGGCAACAAAGCTGCCCTTGACCGGAACGCCGAACACGACGATCGACAGGCCGACCATCAGAAGAAAGTTGATCATCCCGAGGGCGATGTAAGGAAGCTGCTTTCCGAACAGAAACTCCAGGCGCGTCACCGGCGTGACATAGAGGTTTGTGATCGACCCCAGCTCCTTTTCCCTGACCACGCCAAGGGCCATCAGAACCGCTGGAATAAACACCAGCATCAGGGCAATCACCGAGGGAACCATGGCAAAAATGCTCTTGAAGTCCTGATTATAACGGTATCGGGACTCGATATCGATCGGCAGAATCTCCGGCTCGACACCCAAATTGCGCCGAGAAAGGTCGGTCAGATACCCCAGATGCAGCCCCTGCAGATATCCGCTGATCGTTTCTGCGCGAAACGGCATGGCCCCATCGATCCAGGCTGCGACTTCGGGCGTTCGCCCCTGCAACAGCGCCTTTCCGAAGCTCGGCGGTATCTCAATCGCCAGCGTAATATTGCCGCTCTTCAACCGCTGATCCATTTCATGATGACTGTTGAGCGGCGCACGTTCCTGGAAATACCGCGAACCGGCGAGCCCTTCGAGATAGCCACGGCTTTCCGGAGTCTGATCGCGATCGAGCACGGCATACGTCAGATGTTCGACATCGAAAGTGATGCCGTAGCCGAACACCAGCATGAGAAAAGCCGTGCCAAGCAATGCGACCGTCAAACGGATCGGGTCGCGCAAAAGCTCCATCGACTCCCGCAGGCTGTAGGCAAAAAGGCGTTGCAGGCTGAAACCCTGTGGCGCGACCACTCTCACCTTGCCGACGTTTGAGACAAGGGGGGCATTCGAGACAGGACGTGGGCCCGGCTCAAGCTCCTCAGACGGCTGCACCTGAAACCCGCCCCCTGGCTCCGGCGTCGTCGCGTCTGCGGCCTCCTGAAGATAAGCGATAAAGGCTTCCTCCAATGTCTCCGCCCCGCGCTGCTTCATGATCGCAGCCGGCGTGTCACTGGCAAGAACGCGCCCGGCGTGCATCAGGGAAATCCGGTCGCAGCGCGCCGCCTCGTTCATGAAGTGAGTCGATATGAAGATGGTGACTCCCTTGTTCCGAGATAGATCAATCAGGAGTTCCCAGAAACGGTCCCGAGCAATCGGGTCAACCCCCGAAGTGGGTTCGTCCAGAATCAGCATTTCCGGTTCATGAATGATGGCGACGGCAAGTGAAAGACGTTGGCGCACGCCCAAAGGCAGTTTCTCGGCAAGTTCCGCCGCATAACCGGAGAGGCCGAATTGCGTGATCAGTTCCTCAATCCGGCCGGCAACACGATGGCGCGGCAGATGGAACAAACGGGCATGAAGATCGAGATTTTGCATGACCGTGAGCTCGGCATAGAGCGAGAAAGCCTGCGACATGTAACCGACCCGCTTGCGCGTTTCAGTGTCATGCGCCCGCGCCAGCTCTCCAAAAAGCCAGGCTTTTCCCTCTGTCACCGGCAGCAACCCGGTCAGAACCTTCATTGTTGTTGTCTTGCCGCAGCCATTGGATCCCAGAAACCCGAAAATCTCTCCGCGCTCGATCTTGAAACTGACACGGTCGACGGCCGTGAATTTGCCGAAGCGGCGTGTCAGATCCTCGGCGACGATGGCCGGTTGTCCATCGTGAATGCTGCGCGGCGGTATTTCCAGAGCCCGGTGTCCCCGGCGTTCCTCCTCAGGCAGGAGCCGTATGAAAGCATCCTCAAGACTATCGGCGCCAACATGCGCCTTGACCTCCGCCGGGCTGCCGCTAGCAAGAACCGCGCCGTCGTTCATGGCAACCAGAAAGTCGAAGCGTTCCGCTTCATCCATGTAGGCAGTGGCAATGAGAACGCTCATGCCCGGACGTTGTGCGCGAATTCGATCGATCAGGTTCCAGAACTGTCGCCGCGACAAGGGATCGACGCCGGTCGTCGGTTCATCGAGGATCAGAAGGTCCGGATCGTGGATCAGGGCGCAGCAAAGCCCAAGTTTCTGCTTCATGCCGCCCGAGAGTTTCCCCGCCGGTCTATCGGGGAAAGGGTCGAGACCGGTACTCTTGAGAAGATCGGTGATGCGTTCCCGTCGTTCTTGCCGGCTCTGACCGAACAGCCGGCCGAAGAACTCCAGATTCTCGAAGACCGTGAGGTCCATATAGAGATTCTTCCCCAACCCCTGCGGCATATAGGCAATACGGGGGCAGACCCGCTTTCTGTGCGTCCGGCTGGTCATATCACCACCCAACACTTCGATTTGCCCCGATTGGATCTGCCGAGCGCCCGCAACCAGAGCCAGCAGTGTCGATTTACCGACGCCGTCGGGGCCGATAAAGCCCACCATGCCGCCAACCGGAAGCTCAAGCGAGACGGCATCGAGCGCCACGGTCTTCCCATATCGATGGGAAACGGCTGCCAGCCTGACCGCCGATGCCGGTTCCAGGGTCATTGTGCCGGCGTTGGGGGTAACCTGACAAAGAACCGCTCGGGCCAGGCAACATCGGGTCCAAGCCGCACATAGGCTTCACCAGGAAGCCCTGTCTTGATCTTTTCAATGTGAGCGAGCAGGAGGACAGGATCGATCTTGATTTTAACGCGGAACATAAGCTTTTCACGCTCACTCCGCGTCTCCACTTCCCGCGGCGTAAACTGAGCGTTGGCGGCGACGAACGAGACCTTCGCCGGGATCACATACTCGGGTGCCGCGTCCAGAATGATCCGCGCCTCGGAATCGACAAAAACGCGACCCACCTGCATGGTCGGCAGAAAAATTGTCATGTAGACGTCGGTCAGGTCGAGAAGCGTAACGACCCGACCACCGCTGGCAAGGACCTCACCGGGTTCGGCAAGACGGTACTGAACCCGTCCCCGGCGTGGCGCCCTGAGAACCGACTCGTTGATTTGAGCCTGAATCCGTCTGACTTCCGCTCTTGCGGATTCGACCGCCCGCTGCGTACTGATCTGGCGCGCTTGTGATGCGACGAGCACAGCCTGCGCAGTGTCCCGTTCCGTTTGCCGTTGATCGAGGTGTTGTCTGGAAACATGGCCCTTTTCGACGAGGAAGGAAGCGCGATCGAGTTCCTGCTGGGCAAACTTCAGTTCGCTCTCACGCTGGCTGATCTGCGCTTTGGATTCGGCAACGGTCTCCTGAGCCTGAGCAACGTCAGCATTTGCCTTTGCGAGACTTGCCTCCAACTCCGCTGTGTCCATGCGGGCAAGAATCTGGCCGGCTTCGACCATTGCCCCCTCTTCAACCAGAACTTCGGCAACACGCCCGGCATACTGCGCCGCGACATGAACTTCTTCGGCTTCGATCCGGCCGTTACCGGCGGCAATGCCTTCCGGCAACAGGTTCTGCTGCTGCAGCCACCAGTAATAACCGACGCCGGCCGCACAGGCCGCCAGAATAGCAAAAACCAGGAAGGTTCGGAGAGTCATCAAAAATCACACCTCAAGCCGGTATCCCGAGCCCCGGGGGAACCGATAACCACTGCGGCCGAGCGTTCACAGTAAACGATTTCACGCCGCACTGAAAAAGAGCCCCCTGCAGAGTTGTCGGGTGTGACAGGCAATAATGCGTTCTTCGTCCGCCGGGATGACAAACACCTCGACGGCACTGTCGCAAGTCGAAATCCGCGTCGCGTTCGCATCGTTGGCATCACCATCGAGTGATACTCCCAGCCAGGCGAAACCAGCCGCAATCCGGGCGCGCACTTCGCCTGCATTCTCGCCGATTCCGCCTGTAAAGACGAGCGAATCAATCCCGCCAAGCACCGCAACCAGCGCGCCGATCTCTGACACCGCCCGATAAATGAAAAGATCCACAGCCTCTCTGGCGCGGGCGTCGTCGTCAGCAAGAAGTTCCCGCATATCGTCAGACCGTTCCGAAACACCCAGCAACCCCGAACGATTGTTGAGCAGATCCGCGACGTCCGCGATACTCATGCCCTTGTCCTGCAGAAGGTGAAGCACCACACCCGGGTCGAGAGTGCCCGAACGCTTACCCATCACCAGACCGTCAAGCACTGTGAACCCCATGGTGGTTGCCACACTTTTGCATTCTCGCATGGCACAAAGGCTGGCGCCATGCCCCAGGTGTGCAACGATGGCGCGGCCGCTGGCAGCCTTGCCGGCATGCTTTGGCAGGACCGAGGCGATGTGCTCGTAGGACAGGCCGTGAAAACCATATCTGACAATGCCCTCTTCCGTCAGGGCGCGTGGAATGGCAAAGATCTGAGCAACACGCGGCTGGGTGCGGTGAAAGGCGGTGTCAAAGCAAGCCACTTGCGGCAGACCCGGACGCACATCCGCAACGGCCTTCATCCCAGCCAGGTTGTCCGATTGATGATGGGGGGCCAGAGGCACCAGGATCTCAAGCTTCCGAATAACTTCGCTGTCGATCAAGACGGGTGCAGCGTATTCGCGGCCGCCGTGCACCACCCTATGCCCCGCCGCAACAAGCCGATGTCCCGGCAGGGACTTCTCCAGCCAGACGACAAGCCGCGCGATCAGGGCGCCGTGGCTGTCTTCCTTGCCAAACGCGCCAAAGCTCCCGGCCACAGGCAGGCTCTTCATCGTCAGCTCGGGCGATCTTCCGATCCCGGAAATCTGCCCCGCACAAACAGGATCCACGTCTTCGCTCGCGGCATAGACCGCGAACTTGATGGACGAGGAGCCGACATTGAGGACAAGTATCGCTTCGTTCATGCCACAACTGCCAGACGGCAGAGAATGCTGTCCGCCCGGCCATTCAGTGCAAACGTCGTGGGCGCGCAATTCCCGATAAAAGGCTCGCTTCTTTCCTCGTGCGGCTCAAAAGCCAAACCCTTTTCGCTAAGCCTGATGGACATAGGTCCCCGGCGCATCACAAATTGGGGCATATCCCTTGCCGGGTGCGCCCATGGACGGCGGATCGACCAGCTTCACCGACTGATCGACAAGCCAGGCCTGCCATTCAGGCCACCAGGAACCGTCTTGTTCGGGGATCTTCGCCTGCCATGTTTCAGGATCGATATAAGTCGAAGCGCTGTTCGCCGGCGCAATTTGATAATGCCGTCCTGCATGGCCGGGCTCGCTTACGATACCCGCATTATGGCCGCCGCTGGTCAGAACAAAGGTTACGTCCGTGTCTGCCAGAAGGTGGATTTTATAAACCGAATGCCAGGGGGCAACGTGATCGTTTTCCGTGCCGACCGCGAAAATCGGCGCCCGGATATCGGTTGGCGTCACCGGGCGCCCCTCCAGCCGGTATCGGCCTTCCGCGAAATCATTATTCAGGAAAAGGCGTCGCAGGTAGTCGGAGTGCATCCTGTAAGGCATACGCGTCGCATCCGCGTTCCAGGCCATCAGGTCATACATGGCCCGGCGTTCGCCGAAGAGGTAGTTGTGGAGCCGGTATGACCAGATCAGATCGTTGGACCGCAGCAACTGGAAGGCACCGGCCATGTGCTTGGTGTCCAGATATCCCTGCTCCCACATCATGTCTTCCAGAAAGCGGACCTGGCTCGCGTCGATGAACAGCGTCAGTTCACCCGCATCCTTGAAATCGACCTGGGCCGCAAACAGCGAGAGAGATTTCAGACGCTCGTCGCCGTCACGGGCCATCGCCGCGGCAGCAATCGAAAGCAGCGTGCCTCCCAGGCAGTAGCCAGCGCCGTGCACTTTCTGCTCCGGTACTATGCTGGAGATCGCGTCGAGCGCGGCCATCACACCGAGCTTGATGTAATCCTCCATTCCCAGATCGCGGTCATCGGCATCGGGGTTTTTCCAGGAGATCATGAAGACCGTGTGCCCCTGTTCGACAAGGTACCTGACCAGAGAATTCTGCGCTGAGAGATCCAGAATATAATATTTCATGATCCAGGCGGGCACGATAAACACGGGCTCGGCATGCACGCTTTCCGTGGCCGGCGCATACTGGATCAGTTCGATCAACCGGTTACGGTAGACGACTTTGCCGGGCGTGACCGCGACAACCTCGCCCGGTCGGAAATTTTCAGCGCCGACGGGCGGTTTTCCTGCTATCTCCCGCTCCCAGTCTTCAATGAAATTCGTAAAGCCCCGCTGCAGATTGGCGCCGCCCTCTCGAACGGTCTCGGCCAGAAGTTCCGGGTTGGTGTGAATGAAGTTGGACGGAGAAAAAAAGTCCAGCATCTGGCGGGCGGCAAAAGACACCACCTCTTCATGATGCTTCGACACTCCCGGTACAAAGGTGGTCGCATTGTGCCACCACTGCTGCTGGAGAAGAAACGACTGGTACATGAAGTTGAATGGCCATTGCTGCCATTCCGGAGCGGAAAAACGCTTATCCTGTGCCAAGGGCTCTATGCAGGGCCCGGACTTGGGATCGGCCGCGCAGTGGCACGCGTGCAACCATAATCTAACTGCCTTGCGCATGGCCTTCTCGACAAGCTTGGCGCGCTTGCCCGGAGCGATTGCCAGATGGATCGCCCAGTCGCCATAAGCCTCGATGAGCGAAGCCGGTGAAAGACCCATTGTCATGCGTGCCATAGCGGCATGGACCTGCCGGTCAATCGTCGCATCATTGAGCCCGCCCCAAAGAGACTCCGGCGGCTCGGTAAGCCCGGGGATATCACATGAAGCCGAATGGGGCTTTGCCTTGAACTTCGGGTCGTTCTCCCGCAACAAGTCCACCTGCCGCTCCGGGCCTTCGGCGGATTGCGACGGAACAACGCTGAGTCTTGTACCTCTTCTAGCCATCTCAAACTCCTTTCAACCCCAACTCGCCAAGAGTGAACTCCACAGATGGCAACGCAGAACAGCCAATGCCAGCCTACAAGGCGGTTCAGCCGGCTGGTGTCCGCTTTGCCTTCCTCAGCACCGCCGTACTTTTAGCCAGACACCCTCACCCGCAGAACAGCCGTCTTCGTTCGTTCTGCATCTCACCATTTATTGTGCGCTGCAGCAGCAGGCCTTGATATGGATCAGGCTTCAAGACTCTTTTACTCGTGAAACCGGTAAATCTGTGCCGCGAGATCTAACAAAGTGTCACAGCAGCCCCCCACGCAGCTTGATACGGATCAATGGCAAAACCCAAATATCGTCCTAGCGTCACTGTCGAGAGACGCGGACAGAAACAAAGGCCTTGATAAAGAACATCCTAATATTCATATTTTTGCATATATGGACACTGGAGCAGCGGAAGACGCCGTAATGCTCCCTTATGAAGGAGAACTTTACGCATGGCCCAGTCTCAATTGCGCGAGGTCGATCCCGTGACGCTGAAGGCCTGGATTGATGAGGGCAAAGCCGTTCTCATCGACATCCGGGAAACAGACGAATATGCCCGCGAGCACATTCCCGGTTCTCGTCTGGTTCCCCTTTCAGGTTTCGACCCTGACGATTTCCCCCGTGATCACAGCAAGGTCGGGGTCTTCCACTGTAACAGCGGAAACCGCACCTGCGAGGCGGCGCCTCAAATTCTGGCTACAGGCTTCAGAGAAGTCTTTCAGCTTGAAGGTGGTCTTCAGGCCTGGAAGAAAGCGGGACTCGCGGTGAACGTCAATCGCAAGGCACCTATCAGCATAATGCGCCAGGTTCAGATCGTGGCCGGCTCCATGGTGGTACTTGGCGTCCTCCTTGCTGTTCTCTTCTCGCCTTGGTTTATTGCTTTGAGCGCTTTCGTTGGCGCCGGATTGATGTTTGCCGGTATCAGCGGAACCTGTGCCATGGCCAATATCCTGTCAATCATGCCCTGGAACCGGCCCTCCGCGGCGTCATCGGCAGGAACGTCATCGAAACCCGCGAACGCATAGAGCGTAAGTGCAGCGGCCCAGGACGCGGGCAGTTGAAGCAGATAGAGATGCAGATACGGCCGGACAGTTGGCGAACCCGGGGCTTGCTCCGTTGAATGGTTTACCAGGTAATCGCACTCGAGGAATGTTGGAGCAATTGATATGGCAGGAATGGTTTCGGTGAAGCCGGAAGTAAAATCGTTCTTTGACGAAGCGACCTTCACGGCAACTCATCTGGTGATCGACCCGGCTACCCGGCATTGTGCGATCATTGACTCGGTCCTCGACTATGACCCGAAGTCCGGCCGCACCAGCACCAAGTCACCGGACGGGGTCATCGCCTATATCAAGGCTCAGAACCTCAAGGTCGACTGGATACTGGAGACCCATGCACATGCCGACCATTTAAGTGCAGCGTCCTATCTCAAGGAGCA
>Ga0214472_10000328_pt1 | contig 60499 bp, 53 predicted proteins | sample RVTome_6_FD_207662 | JGI IMG/M metagenome (GOLD analysis project Ga0214472, IMG submission 207662) | Soil microbial communities from uranium-contaminated site in the Upper Colorado River Basin, Wyoming, United States - RVT140D175 | ecosystem: Environmental > Terrestrial > Soil > Contaminated >...
AGCGACAGGTACACGGTGAGCGGCTGGCCCTCGAGTCCGCTCGCCATGACGCGAACCAGGCAATAGGATCCGAGAAATTCGATCTTGTCGATCGTCGCATCGATCACGTTGGGATCTCCGGCCTCGATCGGGCGCGCGACGATGTCCTCCGGGCGCAGGTAGGCCCGCGCGCTGCGCCCCGGCGAGCCGCCGCACGAAGCGCAGGCGAAGCTGTACGAGCCGACGCGGATGCGCCCGGCGGATTCGACGGTGCCCGCAAGCATGTTCACTTTGCCGACGAAATCGGCGACGAATGGCGTTGCCGGCTCGCGATAGACCTGCATCGGGGTGCCGATCTGGTCGATGACGCCGTGGTTCATCACCACGATGCGGTCCGCCATCGAGAGCGCCTCCTCCTGGTCGTGCGTCACCATGATGGTGGTGACCCCGAGCCGCTGCTGCAGGGAACGGATCTCCTGCCGCAGGTGCACGCGCACGATCGCGTCGAGCGCCGACAGCGGTTCATCGAGCAGCAGCAGCCCGGGCGAGGTGGCGAGCGCCCGCGCGAGCGCGATCCTCTGCTGCTCCCCGCCCGAGAGCTGGCTCGGGTACTTGGCGGGGCTGCCGGACAGGCCGACGAGCTTGAGCAGCTCGCCGACCCGCGCCCGGATCGCGTCGCGCCCGGCGCGCCGGTTCACCAGCCCGTAGGCGACGTTGTCAAAAATGCTGAGGTTCGGGAACAGCGCATACGACTGGAACACGATGCCGTAATCGCGCTGCGCCGGGGGAAGGGCGGAGATGTCGCGCTGGCCCTGGTGGATCGTTCCGGCGCTCTGGACTTCGAGCCCGGCGATGATGCGTAGCAGCGTGGTTTTGCCGCAGCCCGAGGGGCCGAGGAAGCATACGAACTCGCCCTTCGGGACTTCGAGCCGGATGTCCCGAAGGGCGGTAAACGTGCCAAAGTTCTTGCCGATGCCCTCCAGCCGCAAATACGGCTCGCCCTGCGGCGAACTCACTTCTTCTCGGTCTTGACGCTGTAGCGCTTGTTCCACTCGGCGAGAATGCGCTCGCGGTTCGCCGCCGCCCAGGTGAAATCCATCTTCACCAGGCGCTTCTCGTAGTCTTTCGGCACGTTTGGCAGGGGCTGCGCCACACCCGGCACTGCGGTGATGGCGAAATTCTTGCCGTAGAGCATCATGGCGTCCTTGCTCGAGGCCCAGTCGGCGAGTTTCTGAGCCGCCGCGAGCTTCTTCGTGCCCTTGTGGATGCCAAACGCCTCGAGGTCCCAGCCCAGGCCTTCTTTCGGGAATACCAGGTCGATCGGCGCACCCTTCGCCTTGTTGGTGTTGGCACGGTACTCGAACGAGATGCCGACCACGAATTCGCCGGCGGCGGCCTGGTTGCAGGGCTTGGAGCCCGAATGGGTGTACTGCGCGATGTTCTCGTGGAGCGCGTCCATGTACGCCCAGCCGCCTTTTTCGCCATAGAGCGCGAGCCACGCGGTGACATCGAAGAAGCCGGTGCCCGAGGACGCCGGATTGGGCATCACCACCTGGCCCTTGTAGGCCGGCTTGGCCAGGTCTTTCCAGGTTACGGGCTTCGGGATGTTGCGTTTTTTCGCCTCCACGGTGTTGAAGCACACCGTCGCGCCCCACACGTCCATTCCGAACCACGCCGGCGGGGTCTTGGGGTCACGGAACTTCGCCGAAATGGCGGCGAGATTTTTCGGTGCGTACGGAATCAGCATGTCCTGCGAGGCGAGCAGGGCAAGGCTGGAGGCGGCAACCCCCATTACGGCGTCGGCCTGCGGATTGTTCTTTTCCGCAAGGAGCTTGGCGGTGATGACGCCGGTCGAGTCGCGCACCCAGCGGATCTCGATGCCGGGGTTCTGCGCGTAGAATCCCTGTTCATAGGCCTTGAGCTGATCGGTCTCGAGCGCGGTGTAGACGAGCAGCTGGGTCTTGCCTTGCGCGAGCACGGCACCTGCGGCAAGCAACCCTGCGAGCAGGGCGGCGTATCGAAACGGCTTTTTCATTGAGGTCTCCCTGTGGATCGAGGCGGAAAGCTTATTGCGGGTTTGTTGCTGTCTTATTGCAGCGTGCGGTTGTCCGGTGAGTGAGCGTCTTGCTACGAGGGGTCGTTGACAATCTACAAGTGCGCCGATTCAATGTCAATGAACCTCCCGCGCGGCCGCCCAGGCCGGCCGACGCGGCCCGAGACCAGACCCCGGAGGATGGAGCGAAGGGATATGCCGGCACGGAAGGCATGGGTGGACGTCAATGGCTTGAAATACCGCTGGCCGGATCGGCCGGTGGCGGTCGTTTGCATCGACGGCGGCGATCCCGCCTACCTGCGGCAGTACCTCGGAAACGGGTCGATTCCCAATATCGAGCGCTTCATGAAGGAGGGCTTCAGCGTCGTGGCGGAAGGCACGGTGCCGAGCTTCACCTGCCCGAACAACATGTCGATCATCACGGGCACGCCGGCCTCCAGGCACGGCATATCCGGCAACTTCTACCTCGACACGAAGACCGGCGAGGCCGTGGTCATGACCGGTCCCGAGCTGCTGCGCGGCGACACCATCCTTTCGCGGTTCGCCGACGCGGGTGCGAAAGTCGCTTCCATCACCGCCAAGGACAAGCTGAGAAAGCAGTTGGGCAAGAACCTCGACCTCTCGAAGGGGAACGTTTCCTTCTCCTCCGAGTTCGCAAGCCGCTGCACTTTGAAGGAAAACGGCATCGAAAACGCGCTCGAGCTCGTGGGCATGCCGCAGCCGGACATGTACTCGATGGAGCTGTCCTGGTTCGTGCTGGAGGCGGGTATCAAGCTGCTGGAGCGGGACCGGCCGGATCTCCTTTACCTGTCGCTGACCGACTACGTGCAGCACAAGTACGCGCCGGAGGAGTCCGAGGCGAAGCGCTTCTACGAGAAACTTGACGACTGCTTCGGGCGGCTGGCCGATCTCGGGGCGATCGTTGCGCTGACTGCGGACCACGGCATGAACGACAAGTCGAACGCCGCAGGCAAGCCCAACGTGATCTGGCTGCAGGACATCCTGGATTCGAAATTCGGCAGGGGCGACACGAAGGTGATCTGCCCCATCACGGACGCTTTCGTCGCTCACCATGGCGCGCTCGGCGGCTTCGTGCGCGTGTGGTGCCTTGGAAAAGCGACGCCCGGGCAGGTGATCGATGCGATCAAGGGGCTCGCGGGCCTGGAGTCGGTGCTCGACAAGGAAACCGCATGCCGGCTGCACGACCTGCCTGCCGACCGCGAGGCCGACGTCGTCGTCATTTCGACGGCGGACGTCTGCGTCGGCGCCGCCGAGAGGGACCACGACCTCTCGGGACTGAAAGGGCACCGCCTGCGCACCCACGGCGGGGTGTCCGAGGCGAAAGTCCCGTTCATCCTGAGCGCGCCGCTGAACGACGAATACAAGCTCAAGGCGGGCGCCGCGACGCTGAAGAGCTACCAGATTTTCGATTACGCGATCAATGGCGCACAGCAGTAGAGATAGCATGCGAAAATCGTGACCGATGGCCGAATTGAGATTTCGGAGTATCCACGGAGAGCAAACATGAACTTCAACTACCGGCGCAGCTACTGTGGACCGATCGAGGCGGTGCTGCTCGACTGGGCGGGCACCACCATGGACTTCGGCTGCATGGCGCCGGCAGTAGTGTTCGTCGAGGTATTCAAGCGCAAGAAGGTGCCGATCACCGTCGAGGAGGCGCGCGCGCCCATGGGGGCCCACAAGCGCGTGCACATCCAGCGCATCACCGAGCTCGAATCGGTGCGCCGGCGCTGGCAGGAATCCCACGGACGGCTGCCGAACGAGAACGACGTGAACGCCATGTTCTCCGAATTCGTGCCGCTGCAGCTCGAGTGCCTGTCCACCTACTCGACCCTCATTCCGGGCACGCTGGAGGCGGTCGCGGCACTGCGTTCCCGCGGCATCAAGATCGGTTCGACCACCGGCTATCTCACCGACATGATGAAGATCAACCACAGGGACGCGAAGCGCCAGGGCTACGAGCCGGACTCCACGGTTTGCGCGGCCGATGTGCCGGCGGGTCGCCCGTATCCTTACATGTGCCTGCAGAACGTGATCAAGCTCGGCGTGAGCGCGGTGCAGGCCTGCGTGAAAATCGACGACACCATCCCGGGCGTGGAGGAGGGTCTGAATGCCGGGATGTGGACCGTAGGGCTCGCCGTAAGCGGCAACGAGGTGGGAATGTTGCTCGACGAGTGGCGGGCGCTTGCAAAGGCGGATCAGGAAGCCAAGCGCGAGCGCGCCTACACGCGCATGGCGCAATGCGGCGCACACTACGTGGTCGATACCATCGCCGATATCATGCCCTGCATTGAGGATATTCAGGCGCGCATCCGGCGCGGCGAAGCGCCCTGAACCCGCGTGCAGCCGAGAAATGAGTAAGGACGAGGCCGCCGAGGGCGACGTCAACCTGACGCCGCGCAGGAAGCGCTGGGAGGCGGAAAACCTCGGGCCGCGGACGCGCTCGCTTCTCGCGGAGGACGCGAAACATTTCCTGCACCAATCGCTCTCGACCCCGTGCTTCAATGCGCTCAAGTCCGCCTCCGGCATCTGGCTGGAGGACCTGGAGGGCCGGCGCATCATGGACTTTCACGGCAACAGCCTGCACCAGATCGGCCACGGGCATCCGCGCGTCATCGAGGCGGTAAAGCGCGCGCTCGACACGCTGCCGTTCTCGCCGCGCCGCTTCACCAACGAGTATGCGGTCTCGCTTGCCGCGAAGCTCGCCGCGCTCGCCCCAGGCGACCTCGGCAAGGCACTCTTCGCTCCGGGCGGCGCCGAGGCGATCGGCATGGCGCTCAAGCTCGCGCGCATCGCCACCGGCCGGCACAAGACGGTGTCGATGTGGGACGCGTTCCACGGCGCTTCGCTCGATGCGATCTCGGTCGGCGGCGAGGCGGTCTTTCGCCGCGCCGTGGGGCCGCTCCTGTCCGGCACCGAGCATGTCCAGCCCTGCGCTCCGCGCGGCTGCCACTTCGGTTGTGGCGGCGAGTGCAACGCGCGCTGCGCCGATTACGTCGAGTACGTGCTGGCAAAGGAGGAGGACGTCGCCGCGGTAGTGGTCGAGACCGTACGCTCGACCGACGTGCAGGTGCCGCCGCGCGCCTACTACGAGCGGCTGCGTGCGGCGTGCGACCGGCATGGCGCGCTGCTCGTGCTCGACGAGATCCCGATCTGCCTCGGCCGAACCGGAACGATGTTCGCCTTCGAACGCTACGGCATCGTTCCGGACATGGTGGTGCTGGGCAAGGGCCTCGGCGGCGGCGTCTTCCCGATGGGGGCGCTCCTCGCGCGTGAGGGACTGGACGTGGCGGCGGACCGCGCCCTCGGGCATTTCACGCACGAGAAGACCCCTCTCGGCTGCGCCGCGGCGCTCGCCACGCTCGAGGTGATCGAATCCGAGCGCCTGCTCGAGCGTGCGAACCGGCTCGGCGCGCTCGCGCTCGCGCGGCTTCGCCAGATGCGCCAGCGCCGGCCGGCAATAGTGGAAGTTCGCGGCGTCGGGTTGCTGCTTGGCATCGAGCTGGCGCAGGCGGCGCTGGCCGAGGACGTGATGTATCGGTGCCTTGCGCGCGGCCTGTCGTTCAAGGTCGGGCAGGGCAACGTGATCGTGCTCGCGCCGCCGCTCGTGATCGAGGAAAGCGACCTCGACCAGGCGCTTGCGATCCTGGATCAGGCCATAGGGGAGGCGGCGGCGTGCTGATCGGTGCGCTCGGCTACGCTTTCGCAAAACCGGACAAATGCCCGAGCTGAGCCTGGGCGTGACGCTCGCGGTGCTCGGCGCGGCGATTTTGCACGCGACCTGGAACGCCATGATCAAGTCGAGCGACGACGTGTTGCTCGATACGACGATCTTCATCGTAGGTGCCGGCGCTGCCGCGGTGCCTTTCATTTTCTTCGTGGCGCCCCCAGCCCGCGCGGCGTGGCCGTATCTCGCCGCATCGGTCGCGATTCACATCGCCTACTACATCGCGCTGGTGGGCGCGTACCGGGCAGGTGACCTCTCGCACGGCTACCCCATCATGCGCGGCGTCGCGCCGCTCATCGTCGCGGTCTGTGCGCTGGCGTGGCTCGGCGAAGCGCCGAAGCCGGCGATCTGGGCGGGCGTGCTCCTCATCGGCGGCGGCGTACTCTCGCTCGGGCTCGCGGGGTTTCATTGGCGCACGTCGCGCGTTTCAACCGGCTGGGCGCTTGCCAACGCGGTGATCATTGCCACCTACACTCTCGTGGACGCGGCGGGCGTGCGGCTCTCGGACAGCCCCGCGGGCTACGCGCTATGGATCTTCGTGCTCGACTGCCTCCCGTTTCCCCTGGTCGTACTTGCGCTCCGTGGCAGGCGGTTCGTCGAATACGGACGTCGCTACTGGGCGCGCGGCTTGACCGGCGGCGTGCTTTCCGCGGCGGCCTACGGGATCGCGCTCTGGGCGATGACGCGCGCCCCGGTTGCGGCGGTTGCAGCGTTGCGCGAAACGTCGGTCATCTTCGCGGCGCTGATCGGCGCCTACATCCTGAAGGAAGGCCACGCGCGAGTTCGGCTGGGCGGCGCGGCCGCCGTGCTCGCCGGCGTGATCGCGCTCAAGCTATGAGCGTCATTTCACCGCACGCGGAGATCGTCGTCGTCGGCGGCGGCATCGCCGGGGCGAGCGTCGCCTATCACCTCGCGAAGCTGGGCAAGCGCGACGTGCTGCTGCTCGAGCAGGGCAGCCTCACTTGCGGCACCACCTGGCACGCGGCGGGGCTCATCGGCCAGATGCGCCCCAACCGCTCGATGACCCGCATGAGCCAGTACGGCATCGGACTCTACGCGTCCCTCGAGTCTGAAACCGGGCTCGCCACCGGATGGCTGCAGTGCGGCAGCGTGAATGTAGCGAAGACGCCCGAGCGCTGGATCGTCTACCAGCGCCAGGCCGCGATGGCGCGCAGCTTCGGCATCGAGGTGCACCTGATTACGCCGCGCGAGGCGGCGGACAAATGGCCGCTGTTGCGCGTGGACGACCTGCAGGGCGCGCTCTGGTTTCCGCAGGATGGCAAGGCGAACCCTGCCGATCTCACCCAGTCGCTCGCCAAGGGCGCGCGCAACCTTGGGGTAAAGATCGTGCAGGACGTGAAAGTGACCGGCGTGAAGCTCGCCAATGGCGCCGTGGCGGGCATCACGACCTCCGCGGGGGAGGTGGCCTGCGAAGTGCTGGTGAACTGCACCGGCCAGTGGGCGCGCGCTTTCGGCACGCTCGCCGGCGTGAACGTGCCGCTGCATTCGGCCGAGCACTTCTACATCGTCACCGATCGCATCGCGGGCGTGCGCCCGATGCTGCCGGTGATGCGCGACCCCGACGGCACCATCTACTTCAAGGAGGAGGTCGGCGGCCTCCTCATGGGCGGCTTCGAGCTGCAGGCGAAGCCCTGGGGCATGGACGGCATCCCGGAGAAGTTCGAGTTCCAGCGCCTGCCCGAGGACTGGGAGCAGTTCCAGCCGCTGATGGACGCGGCCATCCATCGCGTCCCCGCGCTCGAGGCGGCGGGCGTCAAGATGCTGCTCAACGGCCCGGAGAGCTTCACGCCGGACGGCAATTTCATCCTCGGCGAGGCGCCCGAGGTGCGGAACTATTTCGTTGCCGCGGGCTTCAACTCCGCCGGCATCGCCAACGGCGGCGGCGCCGGCAAGCTTCTCGCCGAATGGATCGTCGGGGGCGAGGCGCCCATGGATCTTTTCGAGGTGGACATCCGGCGCTTCGGCGCCTACGCCGCGGACACAGACTGGTTGAGGGCGCGCACCGTCGAGACGCTCGGGCTTCATTACGCCATGCGTTGGCCGCGTCACGAGCTGGAATCGGGCCGCCCCCTGCGGACTTCGCCTCTCTACGGGCGCCTGAAATCGAAGGGGGCGTGCTTCGGCTCCAAGATGGGCTGGGAGCGCGCCAACTGGTTCGCGCGGGCCGGGGCAAAGCCCGAAATGCAGTACACGCTCGGCAGGCCCGCCTGGCTCGATGCGGTGATCGAGGAGCAGCGTGCCGTGCGCAGCGCGGTGGGCGTATTCGACCAAACGTCCTTCGGCAAGCTCCTCGTGCGCGGGCGCGACGCGCGCGGCGTGCTGGAGCGCTTGTGCGCGAACCGCATCGACGTGCCCGCGGGCCGCATTGTCTACACCGCGATGCTCAACGCGAAAGGCGGCTTCGAGTCCGACTTCACCGTGCACCGGCTCGGCGCGGAGGATTTCTTCATCGTCACGGGCACGGCGCAGCCGGTGCGCGACGCGGCCTGGATCAGGCGGCACCTGCGCGAAGGCGAAGTTGCGAAGGTGGAGGACGTGACCGCCGCCTGGTCGGTGCTCTCGGTCATGGGCCCGCGCGCGCCGGCGCTGCTGGCCCGGCTCGATGCGGCCCGGCTCGGCTTCCGGACAGTGGAGGTATCCTATGTCGGCGGGCCGGGCTGCGAGCTCTACGTGCCGGTGGAGAAGGCGGCTGCGCTCTACGACGCGCTGCATGCCGCCGGGCTTGATCTGGGCCTGCGCGACTGCGGCTATTACGCACTCGATGCGTTGCGCCTGGAAGCGGGGCGGCGCGCGTTTCCGGCCGAGCTCTCGCCCGATTTCACGCCCTGGGAAGCGGGCGTGGGTTTCGCCGTGAGGCTCGACAAGGGTGAGTTCGTCGGACGCGAAGCGCTTGCACCTGCCCCGCGCGAGGCGCTCGAGAAGCGCCTCGTGATTTTCGTCTTTCCGGAGACGCGGCTCTTCGCCTGGGGCGGGGAGCCGATCCTCAGGGACGGCGCGCCGGTAGGCGAGATCAACTCGGCAGGCTACAGCGCCGCGCTCTCGGCCATGGTCGCAATGGGCTACGTGCACAGCGCGAAGCCCGAGACGCGGGACGAGGTCCTGCGCGGCCGCTACGAGATCGAGGTGTCGGGAGAGCGCGTTCCCGCGCGAGCGATGCTGAAGGCGCCGTGGCCGGGATAGTCAGGTGAACCACCGCGCCAGGCCCGCGTAGCGCAGGTCGGTCGGCGCAATCGCGCCTTCGCGCAGGAAGTGATCGAGCGTCACCAGGGCCGCATCCAGGGTGAATTCCTCGGTGTCGCGAGCGAGCGCGAGAACCTCCTCCGCCGGCGCGAGGCGGAATTTCTCCACCTCGCCATCCTGGTTTCGCGGCTGAAAATCCGGCGGCAGCACCAGATCGTGGACCAGGATCGTCTCCGACTGCACCCCCTTTGCCACTTCGCGCAGGATGCGAATCGTTCCGCCGCGCGTCGCGCTGCGCGCGAGCGCTGCTTCGATGCCCGCTTCCTCCCAGGCTTCCTTGGCCAGGACGTCCTGCACGCTGAACCCCGCGCCCACGCCGCCCCCGACCAGATTGTCGAGCATCCCCGGGTCGATGGATATGGCGCGGCTGCGGCGCGCGATCCAGAGATTCGTCGGATTGCCGGCGGTGATGCCGTTGACGTGCACGGCGAGCGAAGGCAGGCCGAACGGGCGCACGGCCGCGCGCTCGATGTAAAACAACGTCGGCCCGGCCGGTGCGGTCGAGATCGCGTTGCTTTCGCTGCGCCATCCGCTCACCAGCCCTTCGTCTGCGAGTTCGCGCACGACGCGCGCCAGCGCTTCGCTGCGTGCTTCGATCGTCGCCAGCCGGCGGGCAAGGTGCACTTCGCTGGCGCCGGATTCGAACAGGTCCGGCCAGCGCGCCAGACGCGCGCCCAGCGCCGGCCGCAGCCAGCCCACCGGTTCGCCGGCGACGAAAAAGCGCAGGAAACGCGACCGGTCGAACCGGCCCTCACGCGCAAGCCGCCGCGCGAGGACGCTCACGCGTCACGCAGGTGCCAGGCTTTGGGTCGCGTCATTGCCTGGATGCCGTAGGTGGACAGGGTAAGCCCGATCCCGGAGTGCCCGATACCCGACCAGGGCAGGCGCGGACTGACGCGGTCGCAGCAGTTCCAGTAGACCGAGCCCGAGCGGATCTGCGCGAGGATGCGTTGGGCGCGCGCTTCGTCCGGCGTGTAGACGCCCGCGGTCAGCCCGTAGTCGGTGTCGTTCATGAGACGCACGGCCTCCACGTCGTCCGCGACCTTCTGAATTCCAATCACCGGGCCAAAGCTTTCCTCCCGCATCAGCTCCATCGTGTGGTCCACGCGGGAGAGCACGGTCGCCTCGAACCAGTTGCCGGGCCGCGCGATGCGCTTGCCGCCCAGCAGCAGCTTCGCCCCCTTGGCGACGGCGTCCGCGACCTGGCGCTCGAGCACTGTCAGTTGCGGCGCACGCGCGAGCGGCCCGAGATAGGTCGCCTCGTCCATCGGATCGCCGCACCGGTAGCCCTTCACGGTGGCGACGAAAGCATCCACGAGCCGGTCGTGGACGCGCTGGTGCACGTAGATGCGTTCCACCGAGCAGCAGCTCTGCCCCGCGTTGTACATCGCGCCGTCTGCGAGGGATTCCGCTGCGGTCTGAATGTTGGCATCCTCGCAGACGTAGACGGGGTCCTTGCCGCCCAGTTCGAGCTGCAGCTTCACCATGCGCGGCGCACAGGCTGCGGCGATCCGCGCGCCCGTCGCGTAGGAGCCCGTGAAGAATATGCCGTCCACCGCCTGCGATGCGAGCGCCGCGCCCGCCGCGCCTGCGCCGCTCACTACCGCGAAGATGTCCACGGGCACGCCCGCCGCCTGCATCATCTCGCCAATCGCGCGGCCCGTGAGTGCGGCATATTCCGAGGGCTTGTAAAGCACGGCGTTTCCCGCGAGGAGCGCCGGCACGAAAACGTTCGAGCCGACGAAGTAGGGGTAGTTCCAGGCCGAGATGTTCGCCACCACGCCGAGCGGCTCGTGGGTGATGCGCTCGCGCAGCTTCGGCTCCTCGAGCACCGTCTCGGGGGCGAGCGCGCGCGCAGCGTGCTCGAGGAAGAAATCGAGCCGGCCGGCGAGCGCATCGAGCTCGTTATGCGACTGGCGGATGGGCTTGCCCATCTCGCGCGTGAGTGTGCGCGCGAGATGGGACTTGCGCCGCGCGACCTCGTCCTTGAAGCGCCGGATTGCGGCGAGGCGAGCGCCGAGCGACGTTGCCGCCCATGCGGGCTGAGCTGCGCGTGCCCGCGTGTATTTTTCCGCAATCGCGGCGGCCGAGTCCTCGGCGATCTCGGCTACGGGTGAACCGTCAGCGGGATTGAGAATTCTCACGCACAGCCTGGAGAAAATCGCCGAGCAGCGGCGCGGCATCCAGCACGCCGTCGCCGCGGCCGTGCAGGAACTCAGGGTGCCACTGCACGCCCGCGACGTACTGCGGCCCCTCGAGCCGCGCCGCCTCGATCACGTCATCCTCGAGCGCGCGCGCTTCGACCGCAAGGCCCGCGCCGAGCCCCTTAACTGCCTGATGGTGGATCGAGTTCACTTTCGCCCGCGTCACGCCCGGGTAGAGCGCGGCGAGCCGCGTGCCGGGAAGGATCTCGACGTAATGGTACTTTTCGTCATACACCGCGCGATCCTGGTGCGCCTCCGCGCCGGGCTTCTGCGTCGCGGTGTCCTGGTAGAGCGTGCCTCCGAGCGCGACGCTGATGAGCTGCAGGCCGCGGCAGATTCCCAGCACGGGCTTCTTCACGTCGAGAAAGCGGTGGAAGAGATCAAGCTCGTAGCGGTCGCGCTCGGGGTCGCCGCCCCACTCGGGCCTGAGCGGCGCCTCGCCGTACATCTGCGGCGAGACGTCGGAGCCGCCCTGCAGCACGAGCCCGTCCAGCTCCTGCGCGTAATCGGCCAGCGTGAGCGCGTTCGACGCGCGGTCCACGACGTCGGGGACGAGGTAGACGAGCACGCCCGCCGATTGCAGCCAGCGCGCGAAGGCTTGCTCAAGGAAGTAGAGGTTCTTCTTGAGATACCCGAGCTTTGCCGCATCGCCGTACTGGATGCGCGCCGAGACGCCGATCCGCAGCCGCCGCTTCATAGCGCGCCGGCGAAGAGGGTCTCGAAGTCCCGCGTCGTGCAGGAGCGGGGATTGGTCCGGTGGCAGATGTCGGCAATCGCGACCTCGACCAGCCGCGGCAGGTGCTCCTTCTTGACACCGAGGGCCCCCAGCCTCGCCGGGATGCCGATCTCCGCCTTAAGCTCGGTGAGCCACGCGACGAGGTCCACCACGCCGGCGACGCGCGCCAGCTCGGCCATCTTCGCCTCGGCGGCTTCGCGATTGAAGCGCATGACGTGGTCGATCATCACGCCGTTCGCGAGCCCGTGGTGCAGGCCGGCGACGGTGGAGAGCGCGTGCGCGCAGGAATGCACCGCGCCGAGGTCCTTCTGGAATGCGATCGCGCCCATCATCGAGGCCATGAGCATGTCGCTGCGCGCCTGCAGGTTTCCCGGTTGCTTCACGGCCAGCGGCAGCGCGCGCGCAGCGATGCGCACGCCTTCGAGCGCGATGCCGTCGCAAAACGGATGGTACGCGGACGAGAGATACGACTCGATATTGTGGGTGAGCGCGTCCATCCCGGTCGCCGCGGTGATGGGAGCGGGGAGCCCGAGCGTCAGCTCCGGGTCGGCGAACACGGCCTTCGCGAGAAGCGCGGGCGAGAATACGATGCGCTTCACGTGCGTCGCATCATCCGATATGACCGAGGAGCGTCCGACCTCGCTGCCGGTGCCCGCGGTCGTGGGCAGCGCGACGAAGTGCGGCAGCGGCTTCTCGATCGGCCGCACCCCGGGGTGGTCCCAGGCGTACTCGAGCACGTCGCCCGGGTGCACCGCCATGAGCGCCACGACCTTCGCCACGTCGAGCGCGGCGCCGCCGCCGAAGCCGACCACCGCATCGGCGCGGTGCACCCGGTATGCATCCACCCCCGCGCGAACTTGAGCGGCGACCGGGTTGCCCTGCACGCCCGAGTACACGCTCGCCTCGAGCCCCTCGAGCGTGGCGACGAAGTCGGCCAGCACCGGGAGCGCGGCGATGCCGCGGTCGGTGACGACGAGGGGACGCTTGCAACCCGCTTTCTTGAGATGCGCCGCGACGAGCTTCCTCGCGCCCGCCCCGAAATGGATCGCGGTCGGAAATGCGAACGCGTGGACCGCCATCAGATGATCTCGAAATAGCGCTTCAGCTCCCAGTCGGTCACTGCGTCCTGGAACTGGCGCCACTCCCACTCGCGCGTGCGCACGTAGTGGTCCACGAAGGTCTCGCCGAAGAGCTCGCGAGCGGCCGCCGAGCGCTTGAGGTTCGCGGTCGCCTCCATCAGGTTGCGCGGCAGGCGCGGAATCTTCGCCGCCTTCGCCGCGTCGCCCGAGACCGGCGTGTCCTTGAGCTTGAGCTTCTTCTCGATGCCCCAGAGTCCCGCGCCGACGCAAGCCGCAAGCGCGATGTAGGGATTGATGTCCGCGCCGGGGCAGCGCGACTCGAGCCGCGTGGACTTGGGCGAGCCGGGAATGACGCGAAGCGTCGCGGTGCGGTTGTCCACGCCCCAGCTGCGCTTCACCGGCGCCCACATGCCGTCGACCAGCCGCTTGTAGCTGTTCACCGTCGGCGCGTACATCGCCTGGATGTCCTCGAGGAGCGCGAGCTGCCCCGCGAGGTAGCTCTCGAAGAGTTTGGACATGCGGTGCGGATGGCGCGCGTCGTAGAAGAGGTTGCGCTTGCCATCCGACAGGCTCTGGTGGATGTGGCCCGAGCAGCCCGGGTACTGCGTGTTCCACTTCGCCATGAAACTCGGCATGATGCCGAAGCGGCTCCCGATCTCTTTCGCCGCCTGCTTGAAGAGGATGGCCCGGTCGCCCGCTTCGATCCCGGGCGCGTAGAGCAACGCCGCCTCGAAGACGCCCGGCCCGGTCTCCGTGTGCAGGCCTTCGACCGGCACCCCGAACGCCGGCATCTCCTCCATGAGGGCGCGGAAGAACGGCTGGTTCTGCGCGGCGCGGATGAGCGAGTAGCCGAACATGCCCGGCGTGATCGGCTCGGGCCGCACGTAGCTCTTGGCGGCGAAGCTTTGCGGGGTCTCGCGGAAATTGAACCACTCGTATTCCACGCCCGCGAGCACCTGGAAGCCCATATTTTCCGCGCGCGAGAGCACGCGCTTGTAGAGCTGGCGCGGACAGATGGGGAGGGGTCGGCCGTCGGCCTCGACGAATTCGCCGAGGAAGAAGGCGACGTTGTCGTCCCAGGGCACGCGCCGGAAGGTGGAAAGGTCGAGCTGCACGAGCGCGTCGGGAAAGCCCGTGTGCCACCCGGTCCAGGTGGTGTTGTCGTAGCACTGGTCGTTCGAGTCCCAGCCGAAGACCACGTTGCAGAAGCCGAAGCCGGACTCGGCGGCCGAGAGGAACTTCTCCTTGTGGAGATACTTGCCGCGCAGCACGCCGTCGGTGTCGGAGACCGCGACCTTGACGCGCGTCGCGGGCGAGCCGCGCACCTGCTCGATGATGCGGCGCGCCGCCGCGCGCGAAATCCCCGCCATCGAAATTCCTTCCCCGAAAGGCTTGCCGTTAAACTATATCAGGAATGCCAAGGGTGCCGGCCATCCCAAAGAAGACAAGACGCCCGCTGAAAGGGCGTCTTGTTTTCTGGCGGAGAGGGCGGGATTCGAACCCGCGGTACGACTTTCGCCGTACTCACGCTTTCCAGGCGTGCGACTTAAACCACTCATCCACCTCTCCGGCGGCGGAAATTCTAGCAGACTACTTCACGGACTCCTTGATCTTGTCGACCACCTCGGGATTGGCGAGGGTGGAGACGTCCCCCGGGTCCTGGCGGTTGGAAATCGCTGCCAGCACCCGCCGCATGATCTTGCCCGACCGCGTCTTGGGCATATCGGGGACGATCACCACGTGGCGCGGCCGGGCGATCGGGCCGATCTCGGAGACGACCGCGCCCGAGATCCGGTCCGCGATCTCCTTGGATGCCTGCAGGCCCGGCTTCAGGGAAACGTAGAGATCGGGCACTTTCCCCTTGATCGAATCGGCAACCGGTACCACCGCCGCTTCCGCCACTTCGGCGACGGTCAGCGCCGCGGATTCGATTTCCTTCGTGCCGAGACGATGTCCCGCCACGTTGATCACGTCGTCAATGCGGCCGAGGATGCGGTAGTAGCCGTCGGCGGATTGAACCGCGCCGTCGCCCGCCATGTACGGCCAGTCGCGCCAGTCCTTGCTCTTGGGGTTCCTGCAATAGCGGGCGTAGTACTGCTTGACGAAGCGGTCCGGGTCCTTCCAGATGGTCTGGAAGCTGCCCGGCCAGGGGTTGCGGATGCAGATGTTGCCCGCACGGTTCGAGCCGGCCGGCAGCTCGTTGCCATCGTCGTCGTAGATGACGGGATGAATGCCCGGGATTCCGGGGCCCGCGCTGCCGGGCTTCATCTTATGGATACCTGGCACCGTGCTGCAGAGAAAGCCGCCATTCTCCGTCTGCCACCAGGTGTCCACGATCACCGCCTCGCCCTTGCCGACCACCTTGTAGTACCACTTCCAGACCTCGGGCTCGATCGGCTCGCCCACCGTCGTCATGTGCTTGAAGTGGTGGTTGTACTTCGACGGTTCGTCGGGCCCGGCCCGGCGCAGCGCGCGGATCGCCGTGGGCGAGGTGTGGAAGATGTTGACGCCGAGTTCCTCGGCGATGCGCCAGGGCCGTCCCGCGTCCGGATGAGTCGGAACGCCCTCGAAAACGACCGATGACGCGGCGAGCGCCAGCGGACCGTAGACGATGTAGGAATGGCCCGTGATCCAGCCGATATCCGCCATGCACCAGTAGACGTCCTCGGGATGGATATCCTGGATGTTCCTGGATGTCCAGGTGACGTAGGCGAGGTAGCCGCCGATCGAATGCTGGCAGCCCTTGGGGCGCCCCGTGGTGCCGCTGGTGTACATGAGAAAGAGCGGTGCTTCGGCCGGCAGGCGCTCGGGCTCCACGCGTTTCCCGCGGTACTGCTTGAGAACGTCGTTGACGATGAAGTCGCGCCCTTCCACGAGCCGGGTCGGGCTCGAGTACTTGCCGAGGTAGCGCTGCCAGATCAGCACCTTGTCCACCTTGTGGCCATCCTTAGCGGCTTCGGCCACGGCGATGTCCGCCTTCTCCTTGTGGTCGAGCAGGGTGCCCGCGCGGTAATAGGCGTCCATGGTGATGAGCGCGTGGCTTTCGGAATCCGAGATGCGGTCGCCGCAGGCCTTGCCGCTGAAGCCGCTGAATACCTGCGAATGGATGATGCCGAGCCGGGCGCACGCGAGCATCGCGATGGGCAACTCCGCCACCATCGGCATGTGCAGCGTCACGCGGTCGCCTGCCTTGAGGCCGCAGAAATCGCGCAGCAAGGCCGCGAATTCGTTCACGCGGACGAACAATTCCTGGTAGGTGACGTGTTGGATTGCCTCATGCTCGGGCTCCGGCACGAAATGAATCGCGGTCTTGTTCTTGTGCTGGGCGAGGTGCCGGTCGACGCAGTTGTAGCAGGCATTGATCTCGCCGCCGACGAACCAGCGCCAGAAGGGAGGATTGCTGGTATCGAGGGTCTTCTTCCAGCGCTTGTACCAGTCGAGAAGGTCCGCAAATTCCTTGTAGCATTCGGGAAACTTGTCGAGGCCGAAGCGCTTGAAGATGCCGGCATCGGTGAGATTCGCCTGGCTGACGAACTTGGCCGGGGGCGAGATGAGGCTTTCTTCACGCCAGTGCACCGCGATCTGCGCCTCGGAAACATCGGCGCCCTGCTGCGGCTGGGCCCGGCGGAGCGGTTGTTTCTTGCTTGCCATTGCGATCCCCCTTTGAAAAGCGCGACCTGCGATGCGGCGGGCACCCGGGCAGCGGGCGCCTCAAAACCAGTTGACACCGGAATCGACTAAAATGGAATCATTATACGGCGCGCTTGTAAAGGCGCAGGGGTCGCGGGGGCGCGCGCAGCGGCGGTCATGCGATAATGCTTACGATTTGCTTACGGCGGGCCTCCCCGCATTGCATGGTAGTGAACCTGGTCAGGTCCGGAAGGAAGCAGCCACAGCTATTCTTTGCAAGTGCCGGGGGTAAGGCTCGCCTCCCCATTTTGAGTCTTGGATGACCCAGGTCCTCGCCCGCAAGTGGCGCCCCCGGACGTTTGCCGAGCTGGTGGGCCAGGAGCACGTGGTGCGGGCGCTCGAGAACGCGCTCGCGCAGCAGCGGCTTCACCACGCCTATCTCTTCACGGGCACGCGCGGCGTGGGCAAGACCACGCTCGCGCGCATCATCGCCAAGGCGCTCAATTGCGAAACCGGAGTGACCCCGACTCCGTGCGGCCGCTGCACGGCATGCACGGAGATCGACGGCGGCCGCTTCGTCGACCTGCTCGAGCTCGATGCCGCCTCCAACACCCAGGTGGACAACATGCGCGAGCTCCTGGAGAACGCGCTCTACGCGCCGACCGCCGGCCGCTACAAGGTCTACATCATCGATGAAGTGCACATGCTCTCGCGCAGCGCCTTCAATGCCATGCTGAAGACGCTGGAAGAGCCGCCGCAGCACGTAAAGTTCATCCTCGCCACCACCGAGCCCCAGCGGGTGCCGGTGACCGTGCTGTCGCGCTGCCTGCAATTCAGCCTGAAGCGGATCCCGCAGCAGCAGATCGGGAGCCGGCTGCAGCACATCCTGGAGGCGGAAGGCATTCGCTGCGAGCCCGCCGCGTTGCCATTGATCGCGCGGGCCGCCCAGGGCAGCATGCGCGACGCGCTGTCATTGCTCGACCAGGCGATCGCGCATGGCGGGGGCAGCGTGACGCAAGACTCGGTGCGCGCCATGCTCGGCGTGATCGGACAGGATCACCTTTATGCGATCCTGAGGGCGCTGGCGGCGCGCGACGGCGCCGCGCTGGTGGCGGAAGCCGAGCGCATGTCGGAGCGCAGCCTGTCCTTCGATACGGCGCTGCAGGACCTCGCGTCGTTGCTGCACCGGTTGTCGCTCGCGCAGGCGGTTCCGGAGACGATCGGCGCGGATGATCCGGATCGCGACACGCTCAACGAGCTGGCCGGCTGCTTTCCCGCGGACGACCTTCAGCTTCATTACCAGATCGCGATCCAGGGTCGGGGCGACCTCGGGCTCGCGCCGGACGAGCAGGCCGGCTTTACCATGACGCTCCTGAGGATGCTTGCGTTCGCTCCTGCCGGGCAGGAGGCCGCGGTGGAGGCTTCCGGCGCGGCGCGCGGGTCGGGGGTGCCGGCGCCGGCCGCCGGCCCAAAAAAAAACCGCGGTGACCCGGACTGGCAACAAACGGTCGACCGGCTGGGTCTTACCGGCATGGCGCGCGTGCTCGCGCAGCATTGCGAGCTGGTTACCCGCGACGCGGGGCGCATCGAGTTGCGGATCGCGCAGGCCCACCAGCACCTGTTGGACGGGCCGTTCCAGCAGCGGCTGAAGGCGGCGCTGCAGCAGCACTTTGGCGCCCCCGTGAGGGTCGCGATCCAGGTCGTGCCGGATGCCGGTGGCACGCCCGCTGCGATCGCCGACCGCGATCGCCAGCAGCGCCAGGAGCAGGCCATCGCGGGAATCGAGAGCGACCCCTTCGTGCGCGAGCTCGTGGAAGGGTTCGATGCGCGCGTGATCGAATCCTCGATCAAGCCGGCACCATCGCCGGACGGTAAACAGTAAGCACGGAGCCCGGAATGAAAGACGGAATCGGCAACCTGATGAAGCAGGCGCAGCTGATGCAGGACAACATGAAGAAGCTGCAGGGCGAGCTCGCCGCCATGGAGATCGAGGGCCAGGCGGGTTCCGGCATGGTGAAGGTCGTCATGACCGGCCGCCACGAGGTGCGTCGCGTCACCATCGACCCCCGCCTGCTCGCGGACGACCGGGAGATGCTGGAGGACCTGGTCACCGCCGCGGTCAACGACGCCGCCCGCCGCGTCGAGGCGATGACCCAGGAAAAGATGGCGGGCGTGACCGCGGGCCTGCCGTTGCCGCCGGGGATGAAACTTCCGTTTTGAGGATGAAGGCTCCTTCCTCGCTGGAGGCGCTGATCTCCGCCTTGCGCTGCCTGCCGGGCATGGGGCCGAAGTCGGCGCAGCGCACGGCATTCCATCTGCTGCAGCGCGACCAGGCGGGCGCAGCGCGGCTCGCCGCCGCGCTCACGCAGGCGCTCGCGAAGATCCGCCAGTGCGAGCAGTGCAACAGCTACGCCGAGGCCGCGGTATGCGAGTTGTGCAGCTCGCCGCGGCGCAACCGGGCGCTGCTGTGCGTGGTGGAGACGCCCGGCGATCTACTCATGATGGAGCAGGCGCAGTGCTACCCGGGGTTGTATTTTGTTTTGATGGGCGCGCTCTCGCCGCTCGATGGCATCGGTCCCAGGGAAATCCACGTCGACCGCCTGATCCGGCGCGCCACCGACGGCGAGGTGCGCGAAGTCATCCTCGCCACCAATTTCACCGTGGAAGGCGAGGCGACCGCGCATGTTCTGGGAGAAGCGTTGCGCGCTCGAGGCCTCACCGTGAGCCGCATCGCCCGGGGGCTTCCGGTCGGCGGCGAACTCGAGCACGTCGACAGCGGCACGCTGGCGCAGGCCGTGCTCGAGCGGCGCGAGGTGTGAGGGAGGCGGCGCTCAGCAGGAGGGCGAGCAGTTGTAGAGCCGTACGCCCGCAGCGGTGGCGCTGCCAGCGGTCGCGCCGAACGCTGCGCCAACGTGATTGCCCTGCGGGCCGTAAAACGTACCCGAAACGCCAAGGGTGATGGGGACACCCGAGCCGCATACGGAGCCCGAGCAGGTCCCGCCCGTGTAAGAGCCTTGGATGCCGGCGCCTTGCGGCTTGATGACGACGTTGGCGCTGCCCGGCGAGAAGCTCCAGGATTGCGATGACGGGAAGGTCCAGACGAAATCACTCAGGCTTACGACCCTCGAAGTGAAGTTGATGCTGAGCGTGGGATAGGTGGATGAGGACAGTGCGCTCTCGCCCAGGTGGTTCGTAGGCGTAGTACCCGCGCCCCCGATCGGGGAGAAGTTGACGACGCCCGTCTTCGCCGCGACCTTGTCCGGGGGCGCGAGATCGCCCAGCATGTAGTGCATTCCCCCAAGGCCGACCGTGAAGGCTCCGTTCAGGTCGGTGAAGTTGCCGCTTGTCCACCGGCCCCAGTGTGCGTTGATCGAGGGTAGAGAGCCCGTGTCCATCACATTTCCGGTAAGAACGCCCGTTTCCGCAACTGGGAACGAATCCGGACTTTGATACGTCAACGTGGTGCCTGCCGGAATGTTGTATGCGGTGAGCGTCGCCCCCGACCGGTTGCCCGACAGGGTCAGCATGGAGGACGAGACGTAGAATCCGATGTCGAGCCCGCTCCCCAAATAATCATAGGCCTGGATAAACCCGAAGTCCCCCACGAACTGGGGTGTTTGCGTCGCCGCCGTGCCCGTGACACTCGTCACCGGGTCGAGGAAGCCATCGGTAGGCGGTCTGGTGCCCGTCAGAGTTCGCGGCAGGACGTCCCGTGGGCCCGGGTGCGTCCTACCCCGTGGATCTTGCTGAGCGCCACCGGCGGCGGTCCGCTCGATTCCGGTGCCGGCGAGGGGCTTGGCGACGCCGCTCACCGGCACACCGACGAACGGAGGCGGCACGAGCAGCCGCTGCGGTTCCGTCGAAATGTCCGCAGCGAAGAAGCTGTCGCCGATGCCGAATTCACGCTCCGGCGCCTGATTGGAATACGTCACCCGGTTGGTGCCGTGGGAGGCGCCGATGACGCGCGTGTACTGGCCGTCCCTGGCGAGCGTGCCGTCGGGATTGCGGCAATCCTGCTGGCATAGCGTGGTGGCGAAGTCGGTGCCGCGAATCCCGATCGTGCCGACGACCGATTTCATGTGGTAGTTCTTGTGGTGGGTGCGGCCGACGAGTCCGGTTACCTTGCGCAGTCCGCCCTTCAGCAGGCTGAAGAACCCGCGCTCGCTTCCGTCCTCCTTGCCGGAAAAGCGGAACTCGTCGATGCGGACCTCGCTGTTCTCGCGCATCGCAAGCATGCTCTCGTCGATGAAGCGCACGTGGAGCGTGCTGGCGGGGCCGGTGCGCAGCACGTCCCGGTCCCGGACGGCGGAATTGTGCACCAGCCTGAAGATCTGTTTGTCGCGCACCACGACTGCCTGCCCCGTGGCGAGCAGCACGCGGCCGATGTCGGCCGCTGCTACCGGGCCGGCGGCGATGACGAGCAGGATCGTGACCGTGCGGAATAGTCCTCGCACCATGGGCTTCTCCTTACTTGAAGTCGTAGCGGAACTTGAGTGCCGCCACGTCGCGTCGGTACTCGAACAGCTCGATGTTGCTGTCGTTCTTTGACACCAGCCCCTCCAGGCGCGCGCTGAAGCTGCGCGTGATGGCGTAGCTCGCGGTGAAGTCCGCGGCGTAGTAGGTGTCGCGCCGGGTCGTCGCCAACAAGGGGATCTCGGCCTCGTAGGCGCTGTACTGATAGGTGACGCCCAAGCTCAGAGCCCACTTGGGTGCGGGTGTTACGCCGACGGCGGCGCGCGCGCTCCAGATGTCGCGCGAGAGCTCGTCGAAGTCCTTGCGGTTGTCCTCCTTCGCGTAGCTGGCGCTCAGGCTCAGCAGGGGCGCGCCGGGCGCGATGAAGGCGCGACGGTAGCCGGCGCCGACGCCATAGAGACTCGAGTCGCGCATATTGTTCACGCCGTCGTAATCCAGATCGGCGTACTGCACGAAGCCGGTGAGCGCCTGCAGCTCGTCGAGCTGGCGCGTCCATTCGCCGGTGGCGGCGGTCACGTTGCGAAAACGGTCGTTGTCCACGTCGAGAGTATTGTAGGAAGCGCTGATGCGGAACAGGTCGTTTTCCCTCAGATAGGACATTCCTCCCAGGATGCCGTAGTTGTTCTGGTCGAATTCGTCGTGATTGTTGTAAAACCTGTAATCGGCGCCGAGCGAGCCGAACAGCGCGAATCCCGGGGCGACCGGATGCGTTAGGTTGATTCCGGCCGTCGCCTGGCCGAAGCTCGACCCGGTCTCGACACCGCCGGGTGCCACCGTGATCAACCCGAGGTTGGGCACGATGATGTTGGCGCTCCCGACGCCGCCATTGATGTTGCTGTCGTAACCTCCGCCGAGCTCGATGAACGCGCCGGCGGTCGTTCGATAGGCCGACTCGCGCGCCCGGATCGCGTCGAGGTAACGATCGATATTGGCGACCACCGGCGCCGGGGGCTTGGCTTTTAGGACCTCGTTGAACTCCTCGCGCGCGCGCAGATCCTCGCCCAGGATGAAATAGCCGCGCGCGAGCTCGAGCCGCGCCTGGAGATTATCGGGATAGTTTGCAAGGTAGCGCTCCAGCGCGAGCACGCCTTCTCCGGCGCGACCGCTGTCGATCGCCGCGACGCCGAAATAGAAATCGAACGCGGGATTGCCGAGCGCCTCTGGATGCTTCCTGCCCAGCTCATACGCTGCCTTGGAATCGCCTTTTTCGAGCAGAGCCTTGATATCATCGGCGGGCGCAGCGAGCAGCGTGCCCGCAAACACCAACCCGCATAATGCGAGTGTTATCTCCCTGTACGCGCACATATTGTTTGGGGGGCGGAAGATGATGCACTTAGGGCGCAACTCGCGCAATTTACTGCGTTAGTTCCACCCGCGGCTGCGCTTGTTGCGCCACTATCGTATATGGCAAGATACCAGATAAACAATACGTTGCGGCTTTTATTTAAAGAACAACCTCGTAACAGCCGCGAGCGCTGTAGGTCCTGAGATGGCTTCGGGGCGACCGCCGGCAGACCGGCACCGGGAGGGCGCGACCCAGAAGCTGCAGAAGGTGCTGGCGCAGGCGGGACTGGGGTCGCGGCGGGACATGGAGCAGTGGATCCGCGACGGGCGCGTGCTCGTAAACGGGGCCAGGGCACAGATCGGCGCACGTGTGGGGCCGCGCGACATCATCCAGGTCGATGGCCGCCCGGTGCAGGGCGCGGACAGCGGAAGCGCGCCCCGAGTGCTGCTCTACCACAAGCCGGAAGGCGAAATCGTGAGCCGCGAGGATCCGGCGGGACGGCCGAGCGTTTTCGACCGACTGCCCGCGGTGCGCGGTGCGAAATGGCTCGCGGTGGGCCGTCTCGACTACAACACCTGCGGGCTGCTCGTTCTCACCACCGCCGGCGAGGTGGCGAATCGCATGATGCATCCGCGTTACGGGCTCGAGCGCGAATACGCGGTGCGCGTGCGCGGCAGACTTACCGCGGCGCAGCTTGCGCGCTTGCGCTCCGGCGTCGAGCTGGAGGACGGGGCGGCGCGCTGCGATTCGGTCGAGGATGCCGGCGGGGAGGGCACGAACCACTGGTACCGCATCGTCATTCGCGAGGGCCGCAATCGCGTGGTGCGCCGCCTGTTCGAGGCATTGGGGCTGAGCGTGAGCCGTCTGATGCGCGTGCGCTTCGGCCCGGTCATGCTGCCGCCGCGTTTGAGGCGCGGCCAATACGTCGAGCTTCCGCCGCGCGAAGTACGAGACCTGCTCGCGTCGCTGGGATTGTCGGCAAACCCTAATCCCGATCCGGTCGCCCGGGCGTCGGGCGGAGCAGCTGGTCGCGGCCGAGGACGAACACGGAATCACCCGCGGCCGTTTCGGGCCAGTTGAACGGCACACGCGGAAACGCGTGCTCGAGGCGCCGGCGCCCGGCGCCCACCTCCACCACCAACAGGCCTCCAGGGTTGAGGTGGGCGGCCGCATCCGAGAGGATCCGGCGCACCACGTCGAGGCCATCGCGGCCGCCGGCAAGCGCGCGGCGCGGCTCGTGCCGGTATTCGCGCGGCAAGCGCCGCATTGCGGTCGTAGTGACGTAGGGCGGATTGGAGACGATGAGATCGTAGCGTTTTCCGCGCAACGCGGAGAACAGATCGGACCGGAGCAGGCGAATGCGGCTGTCCAAGCGGTAATCCCGGACATTGGCGCGGGCGACGGCCAGCGCTGCGGGCGAGATATCGGTGGCGTCGATTCGGGCACGGGGAAAGCTGTGTGCAAGGAGCACGGCGAGGCAGCCCGAGCCGGTGCAGAGATCGAGCGCGGTCCTTATCGCCCGGCGGCCGGCGACCCAGGGCGCGAGGTTATCGCGCAGCAGGCCGGCGATGTGCGAGCGTGGCACCACGACGCGCTCGTCCACGCGGAAGCGGAAATCGCCAAGCCAGGCCTCGCCGGTCAGGTAGGCAGCGGGCTTGCGGCTGCGGACCCGGCGCTCGATGAGGGCGAGCGCGCGCCGCGCTCCACGCGGCCCGACCGGCCGTCCCGCGCCGCCGGCCGCGGCATCGGGCGGCAGGTTGAGTGCGTGCAGAACGAGCCACGCTGCTTCATCGCGCGCGCTCGTGGTCCCGTGGCCGAATGCGAGACCCGCTTGCCGGAAGCGCCGGGCGCCGTAGCGCACCAGCACGCCCACGGTCCACGGCCGTGCCGCCATCGCTGGCTTAACCGAGGGCGTCGAGGTTCAGCTTGATGCTGGTGATGTCCTCGCCCGGCTGCTTGCCCGTCGAGAGCTGCTGGGCCGCTTGCGCTTCCGTCACCTTCGGCGCGTTCGTGAGCAGCCAATGCAGGTTGGTCGGCGAATCGGAGTTCGCCATGGCCTCGTCGATCGCGACCTTGCCGCTCACGATCAGGTAGTACAGCGCCTGCTCGAAGGACTGCGAGCCGGGCGCCATGCTGCGCTCCAGCGCCTCCTTGATCTGGCCGATCTCGCCGGTCTTGATCAGGTCCTGGATGTGCTTGGTGTTGAGCAGCACTTCCATGGCCGGGATGCGCCTGCCGTCCACGGTGCGGACGAGGCGCTGGGAAATCACCGCCCGCAGCGCGATGGCGAGGTCCGCGAGCAGCGCTTCCCGCGCCTCGCGCGGGAAGAAGCTGATGATGCGGTTCAGCGCGTTGTAGCTGTTGTTCGAGTGCAGCGTGGACATGCACAGGTGGCCGGTCTGGGCGAACAGCAGCGCGGTCTGGAGCGTCGGCCGGTCGCGGATCTCGCCCAGCATCAGGAGATCGGGCGCCTCGCGCATGGCGTTGATGAGGGCGCTTTCGTAGGAATGCGTGTCCACCCGCACCTCGCGCTGATTGACGATGGACTTCTTGTGCTGGAACACGAACTCAATCGGGTCCTCGATGGTGAGAATGTGGCCGGACCGGATGCCGTTGCGGTAGTCGATCATGGAGGCCATGGTGGTGGATTTTCCCGAGCCGGTTGCGCCCACGACGAGGATCAGCCCCAGCTTCTCCATGATGAGGTCCTTGAGGATCGGCGGCAGCCCCAGGGTTTCCATCCCCGGCACCTCCGGCTGAATGAAGCGGATCACCATCGCCACCGTGTTCTTCTGATGGAAGATGCTGATGCGGAAGTTGCCGAGGCTGCCGCCGCTCTGGGCGAAATTCATCTCGTGCGAGGTCTCGAACTCCTTCACCTGCGTCTCGGTCATCAGCTCGTAGCAGATTTTCTTCACCTGATCCGAGTCGAGCACCTGGCTGCTCACCGGCATGACCTCGCCGTTGATCTTGATCTGGACCGGCGACCCGGCGCTGAAAAAGAGGTCCGAGGCCTGTTTCTCGGCCATCAGCTTGAAGAGCGGCGTCACGAACATGACGGTCTCCTTCCGTTAACCGGCGCGAAGCGTCCGGTTTAACGCTAATTCTGCCAACTCCTCGCGGCATTGCATAGGCAAGTTCTCACTCAATCGCCGCGCAGCAGCTCGTTGATGCTGGTCTTGGCGCGGGTCCGCGCATCGACCTGCTTGACGATCACGGCGCAGTAGAGGCTGCAGCGCCCGTCCGCGGCGGGCAGGCTCCCCGGCACTACCACCGATCCCGCCGGTACGCGCCCATAGAGGATCTCGCCGGTCTGGCGATGAAAGATGCGGGTGCTGGCACCGATGAACACGCCCATCGAAATGACGCTTCCTTCCTCGACCACCACGCCTTCGACGATCTCGGAGCGCGCGCCGATGAAGCACCCGTCCTCGATGATGGTGGGACCGGCCTGCAGCGGCTCGAGCACGCCGCCGATACCGACCCCGCCCGACAGGTGCACGTTCCGGCCGATCTGGGCGCAGGATCCCACCGTGGCCCACGTGTCCACCATGGTGCCTTCGTCGACGTAGGCCCCGATGTTGACGAAGGAGGGCATCAGCACCACGTTACGGGCGATATAGGCGCCGCGCCGCACCGTGGCCGGCGGCACGACGCGAAAGCCGCCTCGCCCGAATGTGTGCTCAGTGTAGCGGGCGAACTTGGAGGGGACTTTGTCGAAGTAGCGGGTCGCGCCGCCTTTCATCACGAAGTTGTCCTGCAGCCGGAACGACAGCAGCACTGCCTTCTTGATCCACTGGTGCGTGACCCACGCTCCCGCCGCCTTTTCCGCGACGCGCAGCCGCCCCGTATCGAGCCCGGCGATGGTCTGCACGACGGCGCGTTTCAGCGCCGCACCGGCCTTGCGCGGGGTGATTTCGGCCCGGCTCTCCCACGCCCGCTCGATGACGGCCTGCAATCCTTTCATGCGGCGATTCCTCTTCGTGTCAAAACGCGGACCACCGGCGATCAGCCGCGCGTGCTCGGGAACGTCGGCAGCGGGTCGAGACTCACGGGCGGACCCGGTTTCCAGCCGGGTTCCGCGTGCTCGGCGACGACCGTCGTGAAGATCCCGCCCCGAACGTAGAATTTGGCGGTGAGCCGCATGAAGCGCGGGCGCGTGACGCGCACCAGGTCATCGAGGATGCGGTTCGTCACGTCCTCGTGGTACGCGCCCCGGTTGCGGTACGACCCGACGTAGAGCTTGAGGCTTTTCAATTCGACGCAGCGCGCGGCCGGCACGTAATCGAGCACGAGGGTCGCGAAGTCGGGCTGGCCGGTGCGCGGGCACAGGCAGGTAAACTCCGGTATTTCCATGTGAATCCGGTAGTCGCGCGCGGGACGGGGGTTGGCGAAGGTCGCGAGCTTCGCGCTCGGTCGTTGCGGCATTATCGCGGCGGCCCAAATCCGTTAGAATGTCATTCCCAAATGGCCTGCGGATTATAACCTCTACCCCAGACCGCTCAATTGCGACTCAAACAGATCAATCTGGCAGGCTTCAAGTCTTTCGTAGACCCCACCCACATACCCGTCCCCGGACAACTGGTAGGCATCGTCGGCCCCAACGGCTGCGGCAAGTCGAACGTCATCGACGCCGTGCGCTGGGTGCTCGGCGAGACCTCCGCGAAGCACCTGCGCGGGGACACCATGCAGGACATCCTGTTCAACGGCTCGGGCCAGCGCCAGCCGGTGAATCGCGCGAGCGTCGAGCTGATTTTCGATAACAGCCTCGGCCGCGCGGCGGGACAGTGGTCGAGCTACGCCGAGATCTCGGTGAAGCGCGTGCTCGCCCGCGACGACGAGTCCACCGCCTACTACATCAACAATGTCCACGTGCGGCGCCGCGACGTCGCCGATATCTTCCTCGGCACCGGCCTCGGCAGCCGCGCCTATGCCATCATCGAGCAGGGCATGATTTCGCGGGTGATCGAAGCGAAGCCCGAGGACCTGCGGATCTTCCTCGAGGAGGCGGCCGGCGTCTCGAAGTATCGCGCGCGCCGCCACGAAACCGAGCTCCGCCTCCAGGATGCGCGCGAGAACCTGCTGCGGGTGGAGGACGTGCGCGCCGAGCTCGAGAAACAGCTCGAGCACCTGCAGGCGCAGGCGGAAGTGGCGACCCGCTATCACGAACTCCAGGCGCGGACGCGTGCGACGCAGAACCTGCTGTGGCTCCTGCGAAAACAGGACGCGGGCGCGCAGCGCGAGCGCCACGCCAGGGAGGTCGAACGGGCAGGGCTGGAGCTGGAAGCGCAGACCGCCGCGCTGCGCGCGGCCGAGATGCGTCTCGAGGAGATGCGGGAACAGCATTTCCGCTCGAGCGACGCCGTTCACGCCGCGCAGGGCGCCTTCTACGAAGCTAACGCGGAGACCGCGCGCCTCGAGCAGGAGATGGCGCATCTGCGTGAGAACCGCCAGAGGGTTGAGCGCGAGCTCGCCGACTTGCGCGCCCAGATCGATCGCGATCGTGACCAGCTGGCAGCGGCCCAGGCGGAGCTGACCGAGTGGCAGGGCGAACGCACCTGCGCCTCACAGCGGCTCACTGCGAGTGAAGCCGCACTGAAGCTCGAAGCAGGCAAGCTGCCGGTGGCAGAGGAGGCCTTCAAGGCCACCCGGGGCCGTTACGAGGAACTGCAGCGCACGCTTGCGCTAGCCGAGCAGGCGGCCGGTGTGGAGCGCACCAAGCACGAGTATGCGCGGCAGACCCTGGAACAGCTTGCGCAGCGCACGCAGCGGCTGACTGACGAGCGCTCCGGATTGCAACCCGCGGATGCCGCTCAGCTGGCGCTTCTGCGCAACAATATCGCCGCGCTGGAAAATGAGTTGCGGGGATTCTCCGGAACGCTCGCGGCGCATGAGGCGCAGTTGCCACAGGCCGAGCAGGCACTGCGGGATTGGGATGCGGCGGTCGAGGGCGCACGCGAGCGCTTGACCGGGGTCGACGCGCGGCTGCAGGCCTTGCGCCAATTGCAGGAACAGGTTGCACGCGGGGCACAAACCGAAGGCTGGCTCGAGACCCGCGGGCTCAAGGGCGCGCCGCGGCTGTGGCAAGGCATCCGCATAGAGCCGGGCTGGGAGGGCGCGCTCGAGGCGGTTCTGCGCGAGCGCCTGAACGCCATCCCGTTGGAGCGACTGGAGCAGGCTGAAACCTGGTTCGCCGAGCCCCCTCCGGGAAAAGTCACGATATTCGCCGCGACGCGCGAGGTCGGGCAGGCGTCTGCGACGCTTGCCGGCTGCGAACCGCTAAGCCGCTACGTGAGCTGTACCGATGCCCGCATGGAGGCGGTGCTCGCGGACTGGCTGCACCGGGTCTATGTGATCAGCGATGCGGCAGGCGGCCTGGCGGCACGCGCGCAGCTTCCGGAGGGTGCGCTGCTCGTGACGCGCGAGGGGCACATATTCACCCGTCACGCGGTGAGCTTCCATGCGCCCGACAACGAGCTTCACGGGGTATTGACCCGGCAACGCGAGATTGCGCAACTCGACGGCACGTTGCAAGAGGCACGGGCCGAGGTCGAGGAACTGCGAACGGCAGCAACCGCTGCCGAGCAGGACGTTCACGGGCGGCGCGCACGAATCGGCACGCTGCGCGAAACGATCGGCGAGCGGCAGCGGCGCACCCATGTGCTGCAGCTCGAGGCAACGCGGCTCGCGGCAGTCGATGAGCGGGTGCGGAGCCGCACGCAGCAGATTGCGGCAGAGCTTGCCGAAATCGATGCCCAGGCGGACGTCACCTACGCGGCGGAGCAGGCGGCGTCGCGCCGCATAGCCGAACTGCAATCCGAAGTGGAGGAGCTGCGCGCCCAGCTGGCGTTGGCGACCGACCTCTACCAGCGCGCCGAGGGCGTGCTGGAGCGCCAGCGGTCAGCCTTGCAACAGGCGCGCGACGAGGCCCAGGCGGCGACTTTTGGAAAACAGTCATGCGACTCTAAAATCAATGAGATAGATTCATCAATTAAGGTTATTTCTGAAGGCGGCGAGAGGCTCCATTCGGCATTCGAGTCCAGGCAGAAGGAGTCCCAGAGTTTCGACGAAGCGCCGGTTCAGCAGCGCCTGCAGTTGGCCTTGACGACACGCACTCAGTGCGAACAGGCGCTGGCGCGCGCGCGCGATGCGCTGGACGGCATGGAAAACGGCCTCAAGGCGGTCGATGCAGAGCGCCACGCAGCGGAGCAGCAGCTCGAGCCGCTGCGCGAGCGCAGCGCGGAGGCGCGGCTCAGGGAACAGGAAGCGCGCTTGAACGAAGAGCAGTTTGCCGCGCAACTGACGGCTGCGGGCGCGATCGAGGACGAAGTTGCGCGGCAGTTGGAAAAGGGCATGCGGCCGGGCACGCTGGCCGCCGACATCAACCGGCTGGGCGAGGAAATCAATTCCCTCGGCGCGGTCAATCTGGCTGCGCTGGAGGAGCTCGAATCGGCACGATCTCGCCGGGATTACCTCGACTCCCAGTCGCGCGACCTGAATGAGGCGATGGCGACGCTTGAGGACGCGATCCGGCGCATCGATCGCGAGACGCGCGAGCGGCTCCAGCACACCTTCGATGAAGTCAACCGCCATTTCGGAACCCTGTTCCCGGCGCTGTTCGGCGGCGGACAGGCGCGGCTGGTGCTGACCGGCGAGGAGATTCTCGACGCGGGCGTGCAGGTCATCGCGCAGCCCCCTGGCAAGAAGAACACCACCATTCAACTGCTTTCGGGCGGCGAAAAGGCGCTCACGGCGCTCGCGCTGGTATTCTCGATGTTCCAGCTGAACCCGGCGCCGTTCTGCCTGCTCGACGAAGTCGACGCGCCGCTCGACGATAATAATACCGAGCGCTTCTGCGAGCTGGTGAGAACGATGTCGCAACACTCGCAGTTCCTGTTCATCAGCCACAACAAGATCACCATGGAGATCGCCGAGCAGCTGCTCGGCATCACCATGCAGGAAGCCGGAGTGTCGCGCGTCGTGGCGGTCGATATCGAAGAGGCGATGAAGCTGTCCGAAGCCGCGGCCTGACGCGGACCTGGTCCATGAGCGATCTGCAGTTAAGCCTGCTCGTCATCGGCGCGGTGGTGGTCGGCGCCGTTTATCTGTACAACTGGCTGCAGGAGAGGCGGCTCCGCCGCCGCCTGCAACAAGCATTCGGGGACGTGCACGAGGATGTGCTGCTGGGAGCGGGGGTCCAGTCCGCGCCAGCTGACGGACGCCGCGAGCCGCAGCTCGTGCCGCCAGACGATGCGCGCGTCAGGGACACCGCGGACGATGAACCGGCTGGGGTGCCGGCGGCGGCGGGATTCGATGCGGTGCTCGATTATGTCGCGGAGATCAATGGCTCGACCCCGATCGCCGATGCCCTGATCGGGGAGCTTTCCAGCAAGATCGCATCCTGCGGCAAGCCCGCCCGGATCACGGGGTTCGAGCCGCGGGGCGGCGCTTGGGAGGAGATCGCGCGCGGCGCCGGCGGCCGCTACACCAGGCTGCGGCTGGGGCTGCAGCTTGTGAACCGCTCGGGCGCGGTGAACCCGGCCCAGCTCGCGACTTTTTGCGATGCGGTGAGGCAGTGCGCGGACCGGATACCGGCGCAGGCCGTCTGTCCCGACGCGCAGGCGGGGCTCAAGGTCGCGCGCGAGATTGATGCGTTCTGCGCCAACGTCGACGTCGCCATCGGGGTTAATGTCATCGCGCAGGAGGGCGGCGTATTCGCCGGGACGCGGATTCGCGCGCTCGCGGAATCGGCGGGGTTCAAGCTCGAGCCCGACGGCGTCTTACACTATCGTGACGAGCGCCGGCACACGCTGTTCACGCTCGACAACCACGAGCCCGCACCCTTTCTGCCCGAAAGCATCAAGGGCATCTCCACTCATGGCGTCACGCTGCTGCTCGATGTTCCGCGCGTGGCGCATGGGCCCGAGGCGCTCGAGCTGATGTTGAAGATCGCGGTCGGCCTCGCCGCGGGCCTGGGCGGGCGCGTGGTGGATGACAACCGCGCGGTGCTCACCGAAGCCGGCGCCGCCCGCATCAAGGAGCAGTTGCGCTCCATCCACGCCGCAATGGCGAAGCAGGGCGTGCCGGCCGGCAGTGCGCGCGCGCTGCGCCTGTTCTCCTAAAATGGCGGCAGCGCGCGAGCTGGCCGCGCGTGCCGCGAAGCTGCGGCAGGAAATCGAGCGGCACAACTATCAGTACTACGCACTCAATCAGCCCTTGATCTCCGATGCGCAGTACGACGCGCTATTTCGCGAGCTGCAGAAGTTGGAGGCCGCGCACCCGGAGCTCGCCACATCCGATTCCCCTACCCAGCGCGTGGGGACGGCGCCCGTGGACGCGTTCGCCGAGGTCACGCATCGAGTTCCCATGCTTTCGCTCAACAATGCGTTCGACGAGGATGAAGTCAGCGCCTTCGACCGGCGCGTGCGCGAAGGGCTCGCAATCGACGAGGTGGAATACGCGGCGGAACCCAAGTTCGACGGTCTGGCCGTGAGCCTCGTGTACGAGGGGGGTGCGCTCGCGCGAGGCGCGACGCGCGGCGATGGCTACACGGGTGAGGACGTGACGGCCAACCTGCGCACGGTGCAAGCCATTCCCTTGCGGCTAAGTGTGCAGCGCCCCCCGCGGTTGCTGGAAGTGCGCGGGGAAGTCTTCATGCTGAAGCGTGATTTTGAGGAACTGAACCGTCACCAGCGCGCAAAGGGGGAGAAGGAATTCGTCAACCCGCGCAACGCCGCCGCCGGTGCGCTGCGCCAGCTCGATTCCCGGATTACCGCCAGCCGGCGCCTGGCTTTTTTCGCGTATGGCCTGGGGGCGGCCGCAGGTACGCCAGCGATCGCGAGACACAGTGAGCTGCTCGACTACCTCGCGGGCCACCGCTTCCCGGTCGCGCCGATTCGCGAGGTCGTGAGGGGGCCGGACGGACTGCTCGGCTACTACCGCCGGGTCGCGACAATGCGCGAGCGGCTGCCTTACGACATCGACGGCGTGGTCTACAAGGTGAACGACCTCGCGGCGCATGAGCGGCTCGGCTACGTGGCGCGCGCGCCGCGCTTCGCTCTCGCGCACAAGTTTCCGGCGGAAGAGACAACGAGCGAGGTAGAGGCGATTATCGTGCACGTCGGCCGCACCGGGGCGCTCACGCCGGTTGCGCGCTTGAGGCCCGTGTTCGTTGGCGGCGTGACCGTCACCAACGCGACGCTGCACAATGAGGACGAGATCCGGAGAAAGGACATCTGGCGCGGCGATACCGTCTCGGTCAGGAGGGCCGGGGACGTCATCCCCGAGGTCGTTCGCGTCGTGAAGAAGGGACCCCGGCGCGACCACGACCGGTTTGTCATGCCGCAGCACTGTCCGGAGTGCGGATCGAAGGTCGTCCGTCTGGAGGACGAGGCGGTGGCTCGCTGCAGCGGCGGCCTCTACTGTCCCGCCCAGCGCAAACGGGCCCTGCTGCATTTCGCCTCGCGCAGAGCAATGGACATCGAAGGGCTTGGCGAAAAGCTCGTGGATCAGCTCGTAGAGCGCCAGAGGGTGAACGACCCGGCGGACATCTATGCGCTCGACGCCGGGGCGCTGGCCGGGCTCGAGCGCATGGGGGATAAATCCGCTGCCAACGTGATCGAGGAGATCGATCGCTCGCGCGAAGTGGGCCTGGCGCGATTCGTTTACGCTCTGGGCGTGCCGGCCGTGGGCGAGGAGGCCGCGCGGGTCCTGGCAGGTCACTTCGGCGATCTGCATGCACTGATGGCTGCCGATTGGGATGCCATTGCACAGGACAAGAAGACGGTGCAGAAGGAAAACGCCGCGAGGAAAAAACGGGGCGATGCTCCGCTTCCGGTTCCGTTGGAGGGAATCGGGCCGGAGGTCATGGATTCGATTTCGAAATTTTTCGCGGAGCCCCATAATCGAGATGTCATCAGACGGCTTACGGGCAGGCCGGGGCGCATCACCTTTGCCGCCGCCAAGCGCCCGATTGCAGCGGGGCGCGGTCGCGTTGCCGGCAAGCTATTCGTCCTGACGGGCACGTTGCCGCATCTCGCGCGGGAAGAGGCGAAGGAACGGATCGAAACCCGGGGCGGCAAGGTTTCCGGCAGCGTGTCCAAGAAAACCGACTACGTGGTGGTCGGGTCCGATCCCGGCAGCAAGCATGACAAGGCCCGGGAGCTCGGGATCGCGGTGCTCGATGAAGAGGGGCTGTTGAAACTACTGAAGGAAAAGGACTAGCCCATGTCCAGAATCACCAAGGCGGTGTTCCCGGTGGCGGGCCTGGGCACGCGCTTCCTGCCGGCGACCAAGGCAAGCCCCAAGGAGATGCTGCCGGTCGTGGACAAGCCGCTCATCCAGTACGCGGTGGAGGAGGCGGTGGCAGCCGGCATGACCGAGATGATCTTCGTCACCGGGCGCGGCAAGCGCGCCATCGAGGATCACTTCGACAGGGCGGTGGAGCTGGAAGTCGAGCTGGCAGAAAGCGGGCGCACGGAGCTCCTCAGGATCGTGCGGAACATCATTCCGCGCCGCGTGAGCTGCACCTACGTCCGGCAGGCGCAGGCGCTGGGGCTCGGACATGCGATCCTGTGCGCCGAGCCGGTGGTGGGGGATGCGCCCTTCGCGGTGGTGCTCGCCGATGACCTGATCGACGGCGATCCGCCCGTGTTGCGGCAGATGGCGCGGATCTTCGAGCGCCGCCGCTGCCCGGTGGTGGCGGTGGAAAACATCGCGCGCGAGGAGACGCGGCGCTACGGCATCGTCGCCGTGCCGCGGAAATCACGCTCGCCTCATCGCATTACCGGCATCGTGGAGAAGCCGGAGCCGCGTGCCGCTCCGTCCACGCTCGGCGTGGTCGGCCGCTACCTGCTGACGCCGCGCGTGTTCCACCATCTGCGCCGGGTCAGGCCCGGCTCCGGCGGCGAGATCCAGCTGACCGACGGCATTGCGGCGCTGCTCGGCGAAATGGACGTGCTGGCTCACGAGTTCCACGGCGTGCGCTACGATTGCGGAAGCAAGCTCGGCTACCTTCAGGCCAACGTCCAGCTCGGGCTGAAACACGCGGAAGTGGGCGCGGCATTCGGACGCTACCTGCGCGGGCTGCGGGGCCGCGCTGCAAAATAGCCTTCACTCATTGAGTGGCATTCACTCCCGACCAGGCGCGGCGCGTGCTCGAGACGGCGGATCTCATGTGTTCCGCCGCGGCCGTTTCCACGGCGGTGAGCCGTATTGCGCGCGAGATCACCGCCGCGCTTTCCGGCAGCTTCCCGCTGGTGCTGTGCGTGATGCGGGGCGCCGTCGTCTTCGCCGGCCAGTTGCTGCCGCAGCTCAAGTTTCCGCTCGAGTTCGACTATCTCGACGTGAGGCGTTACGGCGACACGACCCGCGGGGGAGCGATCGAGTGGCGCGTGTTGCCGGGCACCGCCGTGGCGGAGCGGACGGTGCTGGTGCTCGACGACATTCTCGACCAGGGGAGCACGCTGGCTGCGGTGCGGGAAAGGCTCCTTGCGGCGGGCGCGAGCCGCGTCTATTACGCGGTACTGACCGAAAAGGACACCGGCGGCGCGAAACCGATGCACGCGGACTTCGTCGGCTTGCGCCTGCCCGATCGCTACGTGTTCGGATGCGGAATGGACGTCGGCGGGGTCTGGCGCAACCTGCCCGAGATCTACGCCCTGAAGGAGGAGAATTGATAGGAATCATCGGCGGCAGCGGCCTGAGCGAGCTCGAAGGCGTGGAAGGCGCGCGGCGCCGCGCGGTGCGCACTCCGTATGGAAGGCCTTCCGGCGCGCTCGTCCTCGGCACCCTCCGCGGCCGCAAAGTGGTGTTCCTCCAGCGCCACGGTCCGGGGCATGCGATCCCGCCGCACGAGGTCAATTACCGCGCCAACATCTGGGCGCTGCACGCGCAGAAAGCGAGGAACGTGGTGGCGATCGCGGCTGTGGGCGGCATCCGCCGGGATCTGGGACCCGGCGCGTTTGCCGTTCCCGACCAGATCATCGACTATACCCATGGGCGTGCCTCGACTTTTTACACGCGCGGTCGCGGCCCGGTGACGCATATCGATTTCACCCGCCCCTATTGCGAGGCCATGCGTCAGCGGCTGCTCCGCGCCGCGCGCGCGGCGGGAGTCGCGGTGGCGGCCGAAGGCACTTACGCCGCCACGCAGGGACCGCGGCTCGAGACAGCGGCGGAAATCGGGCGCCTCGAGCGCGACGGCGCCCACCTGGTCGGCATGACCGGCATGCCCGAGGCGGCGCTCGCGCGCGAGCTCGGGCTGTGCTACGCCGCGCTCGCGATCGTCGTCAACCACGCCGCCGGCCGCGGCGCGGCCGAGCGTGAAATCCGCCCCGCGGAGCTGCGCGTCGTGGCGGAGCGCGCCACGGGGCGCGTGCGCGCGATTCTCGAGCAACTGGTGATGCTCGATGGCGATTAGGACAGTGCTGCGGATGGGGGACCCGCGCCTGCTCGAGCCGGCGCGGCCGGTGGAGCGATTCGACACACCGGAGCTGCACGCGTTGATCGCCGACATGAACGACACCATGCGGGCGCTCGACGGCGCGGGCCTGGCGGCGCCGCAGATCGGGGTGGGCCTGCAGGTCGCGGTGTTCGGCGTCGAGCGCAATCCCCGTTATCCCGACGCCGAGCCGGTCCCGTACACCGTGCTGGTCAATCCCGCGCTCACGCCGGTCGGACGCGAAATGGAGGAGGGCTGGGAAGGGTGCCTCAGCGTGCCCGGCATGCGGGGGCTGGTGCCGCGCTACCGGCAGTTGCGCTACCAGGGCTGCGACCCCTACGGCCGGCCCCTCGACCGCACCGTGAGCGGATTCCATGCCCGGGTGGTGCAGCACGAGTGCGACCACCTCGCGGGGATCCTCTACCCGATGCGCATCCGCGACCTGCGCAACTTCGGCTTCAACGAGGAGCTGTTTCCCGGGCAGGACCTGCAGGACGAGTGAAGTTTCAAGTTCCGAGTTGCGAGTTTCGAGTTGGAAGCCCGCATCGGTCGGGAATTCTTGCTGGCGGCAGTCGCCGCGCACGAGGCAACTGGAAACTCGAAACTGGAAACTCGAAACCGGCTACGTGCGCAGCTGCTCGACCAGATCGCTTTCCAGCCGCACCACCGTCTTTGCGTTCTTGAGCGCCGCGCCGGTGATGATGAAGACGTCCTCGGCGCGCGCGCCGAGCGTGTTGATCTTTGCGGTGTGCAGGTTGATGTCGTAGGCGGTCAGCACCCGCGCGATGCGGGAGAGCAGTCCGGGGCGGTCGCCGGCGATGATCGAGAGCACCGACGAGGTGCCTTTCTCGTCCGGCTGGAGGTTGACCTCGGGCGAGATCGGGAAATGCCGCAGCTGGCGGGAAAGCCGCGGACGGGTGAGCGGCGGCAGCGGCGCCTTCAGCCGCAGGCGCTCGGCGAGATCATGCTCGATGAGCCCGATCACGTCGCGGTACTGCGGGCGGCGGTTGTTGGCGTCCTGCACCTGGAAGCTGTCGAGCGCGTAGCCATGACGCGTGGTGTAGATCTTTGCCTCGTAGATGTCGTAGCTGATGTGCTCGAAGAAGCTGCAGATGCGCGCAAACAGCTCCTTCTGGTCGGGCACGTAGATCATGACCTGCAGGCCTTCCCCCGCGGGCGACAGGCGCGCCTTGACGACCGGGTCCTGGCTCTGCACCCGGTAGTAGAGCAGCCGGGTGTGCCAGGCGATTTCCTGCGGCTCGTGGCGCAGGAAATAGGCGTCCTCGAGCCCCCTCCACAATTTCTGCTCGGCGGCTTCCGGTACCGCGTAGAGCCGCAGCTTGGCGCGCGCCTCGTTCTGGCGCGCCTGCAGGCTGCTGGCGAGCGCGAGACTGTCCCCTGCGAGCAGCCGCCGGGTCGTCCAGAACAGGTCCTCGAGCAGCTTGGCCTTCCACGCGTTCCACACCTTGGGGCTGGTGCCGCGGATGTCGGCGACGGTCAGCAGGTAGAGGGCGGAGAGGTGGCGTTCGTCGCCGACGCGCTGCGCGAAGGCCTGCACGACGGCCGGGTCGGCGATGTCGCGCTTTTGTGCGGTCATGGACATCACCAGATGGTTCGCGACCAGCCAGGCGACGAGCTCTACGTCCTCGGGCGCGAGGCCATGGTCGCGGCAGAACTGCCGTGCATCCGCCGCCCCCAGCTCCGAATGGTCGCCGCCGCGTCCCTTGGCGATGTCGTGAAAGAGCGCGGCAAGGTAGAGCACCTCGGGGCGCTCGAAATTGCTCATCAGCCGGCTGCACAGCGGAAACTCGTGCGCGAGCTCCGGAATCGAGAAGCGGCGCACGTTGCGCACCACGCGCAGGATGTGCTCGTCCACCGTGTAGACGTGGTAGAGGTCGTGCTGCATCTGCCCGACGATGCTGCCGAATGCGGGAAGGTAGCGGCCGAGAACCCCGTACTGGTTCATGCGCCGCAGCGCGCGTTCCACCCGCGTCGGGCTCCGCAGCAGCTGCAGGAATTGCTGCCGGTTGCGCGGGTTCTTGCGGAAGGCCGGGTTGATCAGCCGACGTGCCCGCCAGAGCGCGCGCAGGGTGGGCGCGCCGATGCCCTTCAGCTCGGGATGCTGCTGCAGGAGAGTAAAGCACTCCAGTATCGCGGAGGGCTCGCGCTCGAACAGGCGCTCGTCGCGCGCCGCGAGCAGCTCGTCGCGCACGCCGAAGCGCTCGTTGATCGGGTGATAGCCCTTGTCGTGCGGCGGCGCAACGCGCGCATCCAGGTTCTGCAGCACGAAGGTGGCGAGGCGCGTCACCGCCTGCGCGGTCCGGTAATAGCGCTGCATCAGCTGCTCGCTGGCGAGGCGGTGCGGGCGGTCGTGCAGGCCGAACTCGCGCGCCAGCGCGGTCTGGAAATCGAACAGCAGGCGATCCTCGCGCCGGCCCGCGAGGTAATGCAGCCGGATGCGCAGGGCCTGCAGGAACTGCTCGTTCTGGTGGATCTCGCGCACCTCGGCGCGGGTGATCACACCCCGGCGCGCCAGCTCGCCCCAGCTCGCGCCGATGCCGGCCGCGCGCGCGATCCACAGCACGGTCTGCAGATCGCGCAGCCCGCCGGCGGACTCCTTGATGTTGGGCTCGAGGTTGGTCTCGGCGTAACGCATGTGGCGCTGCTGCTGCTCGAGCAGCTTCGCCTGCAGAAATGCGGAGGGGTCGAGGGCGTCACGCACGCGCTTGACGAATCGCGAGAACAGCTCGCGCCTGCCCGCAAGCAGCCGCGCCTCGAGCAGCGTGGTTTGCACGGTGACATCCGCCGCGGCCAGCGCAAGGCATTCGTCGATGGTGCGCACGCTGTGGCCGACCTCGATTCCGATGTCCCACAGCGTGCCGATCAGGCGCTCGATCTTGCGTGCGCAGTCGGCGTCCGCCGGTCCCGGGAGCAGGATCAGGATATCGACATCCGAGCAGGGGAAGAGCTGTCCCCGGCCGTATCCGCCCACCGCGGCGAGCGCAATTTCGCGCGGCATGGCGTGGCTCACCCAGACTTCCTTGAGCTGGCGGTCGACCAGCGCAGACTGGCGGCGCAACAGCTCTTTCGGAAAATTGCGCGAGGACAATTCCTCGCGCAGCAGCGCACGCGAGGCCGCGAGTTTTTGCTTCCAGTGTCCCGCTCGGGCGTGCGCCGCGATTGCCGGGGCGGCGGTGGCGGTTTGCAGATCGGCCATGCTCTCAGCTCTGGAGCGGGGGCCGCGGCGGCGCGCCTTCAGACACGGTGAGGACCTCGTGGCCGTACTCGGTCACCAGCACGGTGTGTTCCCACTGCGCCGAAAGGCTGTGGTCCTTGGTCACGACCGTCCAGCCGTCAGCGAGCTGCCGGATGTCCGCCTTGCCGGCATTGATCATGGGCTCGATGGTGAAGGTCATGCCCGGCTCCAGCCTGAGCCCGACGCCCGGCCTGCCGTAGTGCAGCACCTGGGGCTCCTCGTGGAACTTCCTGCCGATGCCGTGGCCGCAGAACTCGCGCACCACGCTGTAACCGTGGCCTTCCGCGTGCTCCTGTATGGCGTGCCCGATATCGCCGAGATGCGTGCCGGGGCGCACCGACTCGATGCCCCGCCACAGGCACTCGAATGTCACCTCGCACAATCGCCGCGCCTGGATGGAAGGGCTCCCGACGTAGAACATGCGGCTGGTGTCGCCGTGGTAGCCGTCCTTGATGACGGTGATGTCGATATTGACGATGTCGCCGCTGCGCAGCTTCTTGCCACCGGGCACGCCGTGACAGACCACGTGGTTCACGGAGGTGCAGATCGAGCGCGGGAACGGCCGATAGCCGGGCGGGGCGTAGTTGAGCGGAGCGGGGATCGCGTGCTGCACATCGGCAATGTATTCGTGGCACAGGCGGTCAATTTCCCCCGTGGTCGCGCCCGGCTTGACATGGGGAGTGATGAAGTCGAGCACGTCCGAGGCGAGACGGCCGGCCACGCGCATCTTTTCGATTTCGTCCGGGGTCTTGATGCTGACGGCCATGGAGCTGTGCCGCGCGCTGCGGGCGGCCGCGGCAGGGGGATGGGGGTGCTGGTTTTTCAAGGACTGCGGATTGTAGTCCAGATCGGCGCGGCACGCACCCGCGGCGCTAATCTTGAGGGGGGATATTTTACTGTGCTAAAATAAATAGTTAGCTTTTCGGTTGGGGACGTTGATCCGTGACGGAAAAGCGCAATTCGCACACCCGCCATTTACAGTGAGGGTGGCCCTTGCAGGCAAGGGCCCCGCGGTGGGTGGAGGCTCAACCCTTACAGGAGAACAAGGCAGCATGTCAGTCACGATGCGCGAAATGCTCGAAGCCGGGGTCCACTTCGGGCACCAGACCCGCTACTGGAACCCGCGGATGGCCCCCTACATCTTCGGCCATCGCAACAGGATTCACATCGTCAACCTCGAGAAGACGATGGAAAAGTACCTGGAGGCGCTGAAATTCGTGCGCCGCCTCGTCACCAACAAGGGCACGGTGCTGTTCGTCGGCACCAAGCGCCAGGCGCGTGAAATCATCAAGGAAGAAGCCGTGCGCTGCGGCACGCCCTACGTCGATTATCGCTGGCTGGGCGGCATGCTGACCAACTACAAGACCGTCAAGCAGTCGATCAAGCGGCTGAAGGACATCGAAGCCATGGCGCAGGACGGAACGCTCGACAAGCTTCCGAAAAAGGAAGCTCTGCGTTATCAGCGCGAGATCGCCAAGTTCGACCGCAGCCTCGGCGGAATCAAGGACATGAACGGGCTGCCGGATGCGCTGTTCGTGATCGATGTCGGCTACCAGAAGGGGGCGGTCGCGGAAGCGAACAAGCTCGGCATCCCCGTCATCGCGGTGGTCGACACCAACCATTCGCCCGAGGGCGTCGCCTATGTCATTCCCGGCAACGACGACTCGAGCCGGGCGATCCGCCTCTACGTGCGCGGCGTCGCCGACGCGGTGCTCGAAGGCCGCCAGGACAGCCTCAAGGAAGTCGTCCGGGGCGGCGAGGAGTTCGTCGAGGTCGAAGAAGCCGAGGAAGCGTGACGCGCGGTCCGGATGTCACGGCGGGGGCGCGAGCCCCCTTTTTTTAACCACCGGGGACGGGAAATGGCGGAAATCACCGCGAGCATGGTCAAAGCGCTGCGCGACAAGACCGATGCGCCGATGATGGAGTGCAAGAAGGCGCTGGCGGAAGCCGGCGGCGACTCCGCGCGGGCCGAGGAGATCCTGCGCGTGAGGCTCGGCAACAAGGCGAGCCGGGCCGCGAGCCGGATCGCGGCGGAGGGCGTGGTGGTGGCCCACGTTGCGCCGGACGGCAGGATCGGCGCTTTGGTCGAAGTGAATTGCGAGACCGATTTCGTGGCCAAGAACGGCGAGTTTCTCGCGCTGGCCGCGGCGATTGCGGAACTGGTCGCATCGCGCAACCCCCCTACCGTGGAAGCACTCGGCCAGCTGCCGTTTAGCGGATCGACGGTGGAAGAGGCCCGCAAGGCGCTCGTCGGGAAGATCGGCGAGAACATGGCGATCCGCCGCTTCACGCGCATGACGGCGCAGGGAAGGCTTGCGGTCTACATCCACGGTGGGGCGAAGATCGGCGCGATGGCGGATGTCGTGGGCGGCGACGACGCGCTCGCCAGGGATATCGCCATGCACATCGCGGCGAGCAAGCCCGTGGCGCTTTCGGCGGCCGCGGTTCCGGCCGAACTGGTGCAGAAGGAACGCGGCATCGCCGCCGCCAAGGCGGCGGAGTCGGGCAAGCCCGCCAACATCGTCGAAAAGATGGTGGAGGGCGCCGTACAGAAATTTCTCAAGGAAGTGACGCTGCTCGGCCAGCCGTTCGTGAAGAACGACAAGCAGAGCGTCGAGCAGCTGCTGAAGTCCAAGGGGGCCACAGTCGCCGGTTTCACCCTCTACGTCGTCGGCGAGGGCCTGGAAAAACGCAAGGACGATTTCGTATCGGAAGTGATGGCGCAAGTCGGCCAGACGGCGTGAACGTCCCGCTCCGGCCAGCCGACCTGCCTGCTCCCGCCCGCACCGGGGACCCCATGCCGCAGACGCCCGCCTACAAGCGCATCCTCCTCAAGCTCTCCGGCGAGGCGTTGATGGGGCAGGAAAGCTACGGTATCAGCCGGGAGACGGTCGACCGCATCGTGGGCGAGGTGGCCGAGGTGGTGAATCTCGGCGTGGAGGTGGCGGTCGTCATCGGCGGCGGCAACATATTTCGCGGCATCGCGCCGGCGGCGTCCCACATGGACCGCGCGACCGCGGACTACATGGGGATGCTCGCGACGGTGATGAACGCGCTGGCGCTGCAGGACGCGATGCGCCGCGTCGGCCTGGTGAGCCGGGTCCAGTCCGCGCTTAACATCGAGCAGGTCGTCGAGCCCTACATACGGGGCAAGGCGATGCGCTACCTGGAAGAGGGCAAGGTGGTCATTTTCGCCGGGGGCACGGGCAACCCGTTCTTTACCACCGACACCGCGGCCGCATTGCGCGGCATGGAGATGAACGTCGACCTCGTGTTGAAGGCCACCAAGGTGGACGGGGTGTATACCGACGACCCCAAGACCCACCGCGACGCAATGCGCTACCAGCGCCTTACCTTCGACGAGGCCATCATCAAGAATCTCAAGGTGATGGATGCCACCGCGCTGACGCTGTGCCGCGGCCAGAACCTGCCGATCAACGTCTTCAGCATATTCAAGCCGTCGGCATTGAAGCGCATCGTTCTCGGCGAGGACGAAGGCACATTCCTGCATAATTGAGGGCCACCACGGTGATGACGGGAGGCGCAACATGATTGCCGACATCAAGAAGACCGCGGAGCAGAAGATGCGCAGAACGGTGGACGCGCTGAAAACGGACCTGGCGAAGATCCGCACCGGGCGCGCTCACACCGGGCTGCTCGATCACATCATGGTGGACTATTACGGCACGTCGACCCCGGTTCCCCAGGTGAGCAACGTGACGCTGATCGACGCGAGGACGATCTCCGTCAGCCCTTGGGACAAGAAGATGGCGCCTGCGATCGAGAAGGCGATACGCGATTCCGACCTCGGGTTGAACCCGGCATCGATGGGCGAGACCGTGCGGGTGCCGATGCCGGCCCTGACCGAGGAGCGCCGCAAAGATCTTATCAAGGTGGTGCGCCATGAATGCGAGAACGCGCGCGTGGCGGTGCGCAATGTGCGCCGCGACGCCATCCACCACCTGAAGGAGCTGCTCAAGCAGAAGAAGGCCTCGGAGGACGAGGAGCGCCGGGCCCAGGACGATATCCAGAAGCTCACCGACCGCTCGATCGCCGACATCGACAAGCTCATGCAGCAGAAAGAAGCTGACCTGATGGCGGTGTGATGGCGACGTTCACGAGCTCCACGGTCGAAATTCCCCCGGACCGGCGCATTCCGCGCCACGTCGCCGTCATCATGGACGGCAACGGGAGATGGGCGAGGCAGCGCCGCCTGCCGCGGGTGGCGGGCCACCGCCAGGGCGTGAAGGCGGTGCGCGAAATCGTGCGCTCATGCGGGGAGCGGGGCGTGGAATACCTCACCCTGTTCGCCTTTTCGAGCGAGAACTGGCGGCGTCCCGCGGATGAGGTCAGTTTTCTGATGCAGCTGTTCGTGATGGCGCTCGAGCAGGAAGTCGAAAAACTCCACGAGAACGGCATCCGTTTCAAGCTGATCGGCGACGCGAGCCGGTTCGAGCCCAGGCTCGTGCGGCTCGCCCGGGAGGCGGAAGCGCTTACGGCGGCGAACCAGCGGCTGACGCTGACCATCGCGGCGAACTACGGCGGGCGCTGGGACGTGCTGCAGGCGGCAAACCGGATGCTGCGGGAGCGTCCCGGGCTGGCCGCGGGCTTCGGCGAGGGCGATCTGACCCCGTACCTCGCGCTGAACTACGCGCCCGAACCCGACCTCTTCATCCGCACCGGGGGCGAGCAGCGCATCAGCAATTTCGTGCTGTGGCAGCTCGCCTACACCGAGCTCTATTTCACCGATACGCTGTGGCCGGACTTCGACGCCGCGGCACTCGATCGCGCCATCATTTCGTACCAGCAGCGCGAGCGCCGCTTCGGGCGCACCAGCGAGCAGCTGCCGGCCGGCACCGGGCTGGCTGACTTCCGCGCCGGCGCATTCCGCTCTGGCGAGTAACGGCGGCCGAGGCCGTCGAAGCTTCAGGAACGTATGCTCAAGGCGCGGCTCGCCACGGCGCTCACCCTTCTTGCCGCTTGCATCGCGGCGGCCCTGTTCCTGCCGAACCGGTGGTGGGCTGCGCTGCTGCTGGCGGCGCTGGCGCTCGCCAGCTGGGAATGGGGCGGGCTGGCAGGCATCAGGGGGACGCGGCGCGGGCTGTTCTCTGGCGCCGTGCTCGTCTCGGCGTGGGCAATCGGACAAATTGCCGGAGAGGAGGGCGGGGGGGCGAGCCGGCAGCCGGCGCTGGAGGCCGCGGTCTACGGGGCGAGCGTCGCGTTCTGGGTGCTGATTGCGCTGCCGTGGATGATGCGGCGCTGGCAAGTGCGCTCGCCGCTCGCGGTTGCCGCCGCCGGGTGGATCGTGCTGGTGCCGGCGTGGCTCGCGCTCGCGCGCCTGCAGGCGGATCCGGAGCGGCTGCTCGCGCTGCTCGGCATCGTCTGGATCGCCGATACCGCGGCTTTTCTCGCGGGACGCGCGTGGGGACGGCATCACCTCGCGCCCGCGATCAGTCCCGCCAAGACCTGGGAAGGCGTGGCGGGCGCCGGTGCCGCAGTGGCAGTGTATTATGTCGCTCTGTCGATCTTCACGCCTGAATGGCGCGGGTGGAGCGGCGCGTTGCTGTTCGCAGGCGTCACGGTGATGAGTATCGTGGGGGACCTGTACGAATCGTGGATCAAGCGCCAGGCGGGGGTGAAGGACAGCGGCGCGCTGCTGCCGGGGCATGGCGGCGTCCTCGACCGGATTGACAGCCTGAATTCGAGCATGCCGTTTGCCGCCCTGCTGCTCTCCTGTGTCCGCTAGACCGCCCTCGAGCCATGGCTGACAAAAAACGCCTCGCGATACTGGGTTCCACCGGCAGCGTGGGCACCAGCACGCTCGACGTGGTGGCGCGCCATCCCGAGCGGTTCGAGGTGGTGGCACTCGCCGCGCGTCACCAGGCCGCGGCGCTCTACGAGCAGTGCCTCGCGTTCCGGCCGCGCGTCGTGGTGCTGCTGGAGCCGACGCCGGCCCGCGATCTGCAACGGCGCCTGCTGCAGGCGGGACTCGGCTGCGAGGTGCTGAGCGGGGCAGGCGCGCTGGAGCGGGTCGCGAGCCTGCCCGACATCGATACGGTCATGGCGGCGATCGTGGGCGTGGCCGGGCTGCGCCCGACGCTTGCCGCGGCGCGCGCCGGCAAGAAAATCCTGCTGGCGAACAAGGAGTCACTGGTGTCTGCGGGCGCGGTGCTGATGGACGCGGTGCGCGCAAGCGGTGCGACGCTGTTGCCGATCGACAGCGAGCACAACGCCGTGTTCCAGGCGCTGCCGCGCGCGCGCGGCGGTCCCGATACCGCGGGCGTGCGCCGCATCCTGCTCACCGCCTCCGGCGGGCCGTTCCGCACGGCGTCGCTGCGCCAGCTCGAGGAGGCGACACCCGCGCAGGCGTGCGCGCATCCGAACTGGGTGATGGGGCGCAAGATCTCGGTCGATTCGGCGACCATGATGAACAAGGGGCTGGAGGTGATCGAGGCGCGCTGGCTGTTCGGGGCGCGCGCAGACCAGATCGAGGTCGTGATCCATCCCGAGAGCGTGGTCCATTCGCTGGTCGAGTATGTCGACGGATCGGTCATCGCCCAGCTCGGCAACCCCGACATGCGCACCCCGATCGCCTACGCGCTCGGCTTCCCTGACCGCATCGATGCCGGCGTGGAGTATCTGGATCTCGCGCGCATCGGCGCGCTGCACTTCGAACGTCCCGACCGCGAGCGGTTTCCGTGCCTGCGGCTGGCCTATGAAGCGCTCGCGGCGGGCGGCACCGCGCCGGCGGCACTCAACGCGGCGAACGAGGTTGCGGTTGCGAGCTTTCTTTCCGGAGCGGCCGGGTTCCGGCAGATCCCGGCCGTAATCGAGGCCGTGCTGTCGGACACGGCATGGCGCCCCGTCGACAACCTCGAGGACGTGCTTGCAGCGGATCGTGACGCGCGCGAGCGCGCCGACGGGTGGCTGCGCGCGGCGGGGCGCCGCCCGCTCGCCACTCACGGCACCTGAAACATGTCGCTGCTCATCACCATCGCCGCCTTCGTGGTGGCGCTCGGTTGCCTGATCGTAGTTCACGAATTCGGTCATTTCATCATCGCGCGCGCGTGCGGGGTCAGGGTCTTGCGCTTTTCGGTCGGCTTCGGCAGGCCGCTGTGGGCAAGGCGCTTGGGGCGCGACGCGACGGAATGGGTGATCGCCGCCTTCCCGCTCGGCGGATACGTCAAGATGCTGGACGAGCGCGAGGGGCCGGTGGCAACCGCGGAGCTCCCGCGGGCGTTCAACCGGCAATCGGTCTGGCGCCGGGTCGCGATCGTGGTTGCGGGGCCTGTGGCGAATTTTGCACTGGCGATTGCGCTCTATTGGGTGCTGTTCGTCTACGGCGTGCCCGGCTTGAAGCCCGTAGTCGGGGAGCCGCCCGCCGGCACACCCGCGTACCACGCCGGTTTCGCGGCCGGAGAGGTCATTGTCAGGATCGGCGACGAGCCGGTTGCGAGCTGGCAGGACGCGCGCTGGATACTCCTGCAACACGCCGTCCGGAAATCCGCGATCGAGGTCACGGTGTCGCGTGCCGGAGGCGGGACCGCCGCGCGCCGCCTCGACCTCTCCGCAGTGAGCGCGGCCGACCTCGACGGTGATTTCCTCCGCACGCTCGGCCTCATGCGCTATCAGCCGCCGCTGAAGCCGGTCATCGGCGAGGTCGTGAGCGGCGGCGGCGCCCAGCGCGCGGGGCTGAAGGCAGGCGACGAGATCGTGGCGATCAACAATCAGCGCATCGAGAGTTGGGATCAAGTAGTCAAAATCGTGCGTGCGCACCCCGGCGCCCAACTCGTGTTCGAGGTCAGGCGTGGTGGCGCGCTGCAGCCAGCGATCGCAATCTCCCCCGAGACCGTGGTCGAGGGCGGGGGAAAGTTCGGCAGGATCGGAGCGGCGCCGAGAATCGACCGGTCGGCGCTCGCGGACATGGTCGTCGACGTGCGCTACGGGCCGCTGGAAAGCCTCGGCCGGGCCGTTCAGAAGACCTGGGACACCTCGGTCTTCAGCCTGAGGATGCTCGGCAAGATGATCGTTGGCGATGTCTCGCTCCGGAATCTTTCCGGCCCGATCACCATTGCCGACTACGCGGGGCAGTCGGCGCAGAGCGGAGCCACCTCGTACCTCCTGTTCCTTGCCCTCATCAGCATCAGCCTCGGCGTGCTGAATCTCCTTCCGATCCCGTTACTCGACGGCGGGCACCTCATGTACTATGCGATTGAAATTCTCCAGGGTCGTCCCGTTTCGGACCGTGCCATCGAGATCGGTCAGCACGCCGGCCTGGTGCTGCTGGTCGCACTGATGGCCTTCGCGCTCTATAACGACATTCACCGCCTCCTCGGCGGCTAGGAGCCCCTAACACGATGAAACGCGCGATGCGCTGTCACGATTTTGGCTCAGGGCGCGAAGCAAGGCCCGCCGCTTAGACCGACTAAGCAAGGGACTTGCGACAAAGCCATGGGCCAAAATTCGTGCCAGCCCCTGGGTTGTCATTGGAAATTCAGATGCCTGCGCCGGGGTTGCGGCTAAAATCGGCGCTAACTTTGTCGCTCGGCTTGCCAATATCGACATATTGACTGCACCTCGCTTCGCGTTATCACCGATTTTGGCTCGCAACGCACGCGTGTTTCATCGTGTTAGGGGCTCCATCATGCGCCGGTTCCGCGCAGCATTGCTGCTTCTCGCGTTTCATGCGGCAGCGGCAGCCGCCCTTGAGCCTTTCGTCATCCGCGATATCCGGGTGGAGGGCATCCAGCGCACCGAGGCCGGCACGGTGTTCAGCTACCTTCCGGTCAGGGTCGGGGACAACCTGACCGACGAGAAGGCGGCCCAGGCCATACGCGCGCTGTTCGCGACCGGGTTCTTCCGCGACGTCAGCCTGGAGCGCGAGGGCGAAGTGCTCGTGGTGGTGGTGCAGGAGCGGCCGTCAATCGCCCAGATCGAGTTCTCTGGTTTGCGTGAGTTCAACAAGGACGAGCTCACGAACGGGCTGCGCCAGATCGGCATCAGCGAAGGCCGCATTTTCGACCGCGGCCTGCTCGAGCGCGCGGAGCAGGAAATGAAGCGCCAGTACCTGAGCCGCGGCTACTACGCGGCCGCCATCAACACCACGGTGACGCCGCTTGAGCGCAACCGGGTCGCGCTCAACTTCAATGTCGAGGAGGGCCAGGTCGCCAAGATCCGGCAGATCAGCATCATTGGCGCGCAGGCCTTCAGCGAGAAGGAGCTCACGGGACAGTTCGTGCTGCGCACCCCGGGGTTGCTGACCTGGTTCAGCAAGCACGACCAGTATTCGAGGGAAAAGCTCTCCGCCGACCTGGAGCGGCTGCGTTCCTACTACCTCGATCGCGGCTATATCGAGTTCCGGATCGACTCCACACAGGTTTCGATCACGCCCGACAAGCAGGATATCTACATCACGATCAGCATCACCGAGGGCGGCCGCTACACCGTGTCGGATGTGCGGGTAGCGGGCGAGCTGTTGATCCCGGAGGAGGAGGTGCGCAAGCGGATACTGGTCAAGCCGGGCGAGACGTTCTCACGCGAGCGCGTGACCGAGTCGACCAAGTTGATCGGCGACCGCCTGGGCGACGACGGCTACGCCTTTGCCAACGTCAATGCCGTGCCGAGCCTCGACAGGGAAAAACGCCAAGTCGCGTTCACGTTCCTCATCGATCCGGGACGGCGCGTCTACGTGCGCCGCGTCAACGTCACCGGCAACTCCCGAACGCGCGACGAGGTCGTCCGGCGCGAGGCGCGCCAGCTGGAAGGCGCCTGGTACTCGCAGAAAAAGGTCACCGCCTCCAAGCAGCGCATTGACCGGCTCGGTTATTTCACCGAGGTCGGCGTCGAGACGCCTGCGGTGCCGGGGTCAACCGACCAGGTGGACGTCAACTTCTCGGTCGTCGAGAAGCCAACCGGGTTGGTGTTGTTGGGCGCGGGCTTCGGCAGCGACGAGGGTGTGACCGTTTCCTTCTCGATCGCACAGCAAAACATCTTCGGCAGCGGCCGGCACGTTTCGGTCAACGTCAATACGAGCCAGATCAACACGGTCTACTCGCTGTCCTACACCAACCCCTATTTCACGGTGGACGGCGTGAGCCAGGGCTTCGATATCTATTACCGGGAACTCGATCCCGACGCCAGGGACCTGGGCGCATACCAGACGAAGACCGCGGGCGGGCAGCTGCGGTTCGGCGTCCCGGTCTCCGAAATCGATACGATTCAGTACGGCATAGGTTATGACGACACGACCATCACGACTTTTCCCGACAGCCCGCAGCGCTATCTGGATTACGTGGCGGTCTTCGGCTCGCAGAACACCAACCTGTTCCTGACGGCCGGCTGGGCACGCGACGAGCGCGACAGCCGGATTTACCCCACCAAAGGCTCGCTCCATAGAGCGAACGCGGAGCTCGGCACGCCGGCCGGGGACCTGGAATACTACAAGCTCTACTATCAGTACCAGCGCTATTTCCCCCTGACCCGCTTCACCAGCTTGATGGTGAATGGCGAGGCCGGATACGGAGACGGCTATAATGATAAGCCGTTGCCATTCTTCAAGAATTATTACGTTGGCGGTGTCAACTCGGTGCGCGGCTTCAAGTCCTTTACAATAGGCCCCAAGGACATCAACGGCGATCCCACGGGCGGGCCGCGCAAGGTGCAGGCCAACACCGAGCTGCTGTTTCCGTTTCCGGGCCTGGAGAATGACCGGTCGGTGAGATTGAGCGCGTTCGTCGATTCAGGCGTCGTCGGCGACACCATCGATCTAAACCTGCTGCGGGTTTCGGGCGGATTGGCGCTGCTGTGGGTGTCGCCGCTCGGCCCGCTGAAGATCAGCCTTGGCCTTCCGATCCGCAAGCAGCCGGACGACGATCTGCAGGAATTCCAGTTCACGTTCGGCGGAGCGTTCTGACGGCGACGGCGCGAGGCGGGGCGCGGCGACATTACTGCAAGGAGAAGGCATTGAGGCACATATACAGTACAGCGGGTGTGCTGCTCGCGATCGCCATCGCGGGGGCCGCCGGGGCCGCAGAGCTGAAGATCGGCTTTGTCGACGTGGAGCGCATCAGCCGCGAATCGGCGCCGGCGGAGCGCGCGAGCAAGCAGCTCGAGAAGGAGTTTGCGCCGCGGCAACAGGAGCTGCAACGTCGCGAGGCCCAGATCAAGGAACTCAAGGGTCAGCTCGAGAGGGAAGCGATGACAATGTCCGAAAGCGATCGCCGCGGAAAGGAGCAGGAGCTGGCGCGCGCCAACGTGGAATTTCAGCGCATGCAGCGGGAATTTCGCGAGGATCTCACGATCCGGCGCAACCAGGAGATACAGGGATTGATGGAGCGGGCCAACCGCGTGATCAGGGCGATGGCCGAAGCCGAGCAATTCGATCTCATCGTCCAGGACGCGGTCTATCGGAATCCGCGTATCGATATCACGGACCGGGTGCTCAAGGCGCTCGCCGAAGGCAAATGACGACCGTCGTGATAATGCGCGACGACGCTCGACCCCTCACCCCTTCCCCCTCTCCCGAGTGGCGAGGGAAAATGGGCACCGGTAAATGGTTTGTCGCCCATTTACCGAAGGCTCAATAGGCGACCATGCACTGCGCGCTGCGCCGGCGTACGACTGCTGCGGCCGGCAGCGTCCCGCGCCCATGACAGACAGCGGACGCATTTCCTTCAGCCTGCGCGAGCTTGCCCGGCGCTTCGGCGGCGAGATTGCCGGCGATCCCGCCTTCGAGGTGCGGGGCGTTGCGTCGCTGGAGAGCGCGGCTCCCGACAGCCTCGCCTTCCTCGCCAATGCGCGCTTTCTGCCGCAGCTCAAGGCGACGCGCGCGGGCGCGGTGATCGTGGGCCCGGCGGCCCGCGGCGCGACGCAGCTGCCCCGGATCGTGTGCGCAAATCCGCATGCCTATTTCGCGCGGGTGTCAGCGCTGTTCAACCCGCCGCCAGTGGCGCGGCCTGGCGTGCACCCAAGCGCGGTCGTCGACGGCTCGGCGCGGATCGCCGGCGACGCCGAGATCGGGCCGTGCGCCGTGGTCGAGCGCGGCGCGGAGATCGGGGCGGGCTGCGCCATCGGCGCCGGCTGCTATGTCGGGGAGGGCGCCGTGATCGGGGCCGGCACGCGGCTCTACCCGAACGTCTCCGTATACCGCGGGTGCGTGATCGGCGAGCGCGGCATTCTGCACTCGGGCGTGGTGATCGGGGCCGACGGCTTCGGCCTCGCGCTGGACGAGGGGCGCTGGGTCAAGGTGCCGCAGGCCGGGCGCGTGGTGATCGGCAACGACGTGGAGATCGGCGCCAACACCACGGTCGACCGGGGCGCGCTCGACGATACCGTGATCGAGGACGGTGTCAAGCTCGACAATCAGATACAGGTCGCGCATAACGTGCGCATCGGCGCGCACACCGCGATCGCCGCCTGTACCGGCATCGCCGGCAGCGCGAAGATCGGGCGCCATTGCCGCATCGGCGGCGCCGCGGGCATTGCCGGGCACATCACGATCGCCGACAACGTGGAAATTTCCACCTACACGCTGATTACCAAGTCGATCAGCCGTCCCGGAACCTACACCGGGGCCTACGCGTTCGAGCCGCACCGGGACTGGCTGCGCAACGCGGCCCAGCTCCGCCACCTCGCCGAGCTGGCGCAGCGGGTGCGCAAGCTGGAGAAAAAATCGAAGCAGCCGAAAAGGAGCAGGCCGTGAGCGGCATGGACATCAACAAGATCCTCGAGTATCTCCCGCACCGCTACCCCTTCCTGCTGGTCGACCGGGTGGTGTCCTGCGAGCCGGGCAAGCGCTTGACGGCACTGAAGAACGTCACCATCAACGAGCCGTACTTCCAGGGCCATTTTCCCCATCACCCGGTCATGCCCGGAGTGCTGATCATCGAGGCGATGGCGCAGGCCTGCGCGATCCTGACGTTTCACAGCGAGCAGCACCGGGCCGACGAGCGCCTGGTCTACTATTTGGCCGGGATCGACAATGCCCGGTTCAAGAAGCCGGTGATGCCCGGAGACACGCTGCGCCTGGAGGTGACGCTGGAACGCCACGTCCGCGGCATCTGGAAGTTCACGGCACAGGCGCTCGTCGCGGATGCAGTCGTGGCGGTGGCCGAGATGATGTGCACGGTGCGCTTGCTGGAGGCGGAGGGGCGGACCTCCCCGGTGCCGCACTCGTGAGGCGTCCGTCCCGGCCGTGAAGGCTCACGCCACCGCCATTGTCGACCCCCGCGCGCGGATCGCGCCGGACGTCGAAATCGGCCCCTACGCCGTCGTCGGGCCGGATATCGAGATCGGCGCGGGATGCTCGATCGGCGCCCACACCGTGGTGACCGGGCACACCCGGATCGGGCGGCGCAACCGCATCTTCCAGTTCGCGTCCATCGGCGAGATGCCCCAGGACAAGAAGTACCGGGGGGAGCCCACGCGGCTCGAGATCGGCGACGACAACACCATCCGCGAATTCTGCACCTTCAACTGCGGGACGCCGCAGGATGTCGGCGTGACGCGGGTCGGCGACGACAACTGGTTCATGGCATACGTACACCTCGCACACGACTGCCAGGTGGGCAGCCACACGATATTCGCCAACGGCGCGACGCTCGCCGGGCACGTGCACGTCGGCGACTTTGCCATACTCGGCGGCTTCACCGCCGTGCACCAGTTCTGCCGCGTCGGGACGCACAGCATTACCGGGGGCGGCTCGATGGTGCGGCAGGACGTGCCGCCGTACGTGACCGTTTCGGGCAATCCGGCGAAACCGTACGGATTGAACGCCGAAGGTCTCAAACGACGCGGATTCACGCCCGATACCATCACCCGTCTGAACCGGGCGTACAAGACCCTTTATCGCTCCGGTCTGACGCTGGAACAGGCGAAGCAGCGGCTCGCGCGGCAGGCGGCCGAATGCCCGGAGATCCGGGTCACGCTCGATTTCCTGTCCACTTCCGAGCGCGGCATTGTCCGCTAACGAGCATCGTGAAAGTCGTTGACGATGCTCGGGCCCTCACCCCTTCCCCCTCTCCCGAGCGGAGAGGGGAAATGGACAGCGGTAACTGGTTTGTCAACCAGTTAGCCGAGATTGGAGATGGATGGAGCCGCTGACCATAGGCATGGTCGCCGGCGAGCCGTCCGGCGATGCGCTGGGTTTTCAGCTCATCCAGGCTCTGCGCCGACAGCTCCCCCACGCGCGGTTCACGGGCATCGGCGGGCCCCGGATGACGGGCGCCGGCTTCGAGGCGACGTTTCCGATGGAAAAGCTCGCCGTCATGGGCATCGTGGAGGTACTGCGCCATTTGCCCGAGATCGCCGGCATCCGCCGCCGCCTTGCGGCGCAGTTCCTCCGCGAGCGACCGCGGCTCTTCATCGGCATCGACTCGCCCGAGTTCAATATCGGCCTCGAGCTGAAGCTCCGGTCCGCGGGCGTGCCAACGGTACACTACGTAGGCCCCCAGATCTGGGCGTGGCGCGCTGGCAGGATTCACACCATCCGGCGCGCGGTGTCCAAGATGCTCGTGCTGTTCCCGTTCGAGACAGCTATCTACGAGCGGGCGCAAGTGCCGGTGGCCTACGTCGGGCATCCGCTCGCGGACCAGCTCGGCAATTTCCCCGGAACCGCCGCCATGCGCGAGCAGCTCCGCCTGCCCGCAGGGGGAAAGATCGTGACGTTGCTTCCGGGAAGCCGGGTCAGCGAGCTCAAGCGCATGGCCGGCTTGTTCGTTGCGACGGCCGAGAAGATCGCCGAAGCTGTCCCGGGCGTGCAATTTCTCGTCCCGTTCGTCAGCCGGGAGACCCGGGAGATTTTCGAAGCCGCGCTCTTTCGTCGCGCCGCGGGGGAGCTCAACATGAGCATGATGTTCGGCCACGCGCACGAGGCCATGGCCGCCGCCGACGTCGTGCTGGTCACGTCGGGGACGGCGACGCTGGAGGCGGCGTTGTTGAAGCGGGCGATGGTCGTGACCTACAAGGTGGCACCGTTCTCCGCGCTCATCCACCGGGCTTTGGTTCACTTCCCCTACGTCGCGCTGCCCAACGTTCTTGCAGGTGAATTCATCGTGCCGGAGTTCCTGCAGGAGGAGGCGACGCCTGAAAATCTCGCGCAGGCGGTCACCAATCTGCTGTTCGACCCGGTGATGCGGCAGCGGCTCGAGGCGCGTTTTGAAAAGATGGCCGCGGAGCTGCGCCGGGACGCCCCGACTGCGGCTGCTGCGGCGATCCTGCCGCTGCTCGACGGTGCACCGGCATGAAGGGTGGCGGCGCGCTCATTTGCGGCGTCGATGAAGCGGGGCGCGGCCCGCTTGCGGGGCCGGTGTTCGCCGCGGCGGTAATCCTCGATCCCGCGCGCCCGGTCGCGGGACTCGCGGATTCCAAGGCGTTAAGCGCGCGCCGGCGCGAGGCGCTGGCGGGCGAGATCACGTCGCGTGCGCTTGCATGGAGCGTGGCGAGCGCGAGCGTTGAGGAAATCGACGCGCTCAACATCTTGCAGGCGAGCCTCCTTGCGATGCGCCGCGCGGTGGAAGGACTCGCGATCGTCCCCGCGGGGGTGGAGGTGGACGGCCCGCACTGCCCGCGGCTGGAGGTCCCGGCGCGCGGCATCGTGGGCGGAGACGCCACGCACGCCGGCATCTCGGCCGCTTCGATCCTGGCCAAGGTCGCGCGCGATGCGGAGATGCTCGCCCTCCACCGGATCCATCCCCGCTACGGCTTCGACCGGCACAAGGGCTACCCCACGGCGGCGCACCTCGCGGCGCTGCGGGCGCACGGGGTGTGCGCGGCGCATCGGCGCAGCTTCGCGCCCGTGCGCGCGCTTCTTCCATGAAGCAAATCAGCTCCGCCGCCAACCCGCGCTACAAGTCGCTGCGCAAGCTCGTGCAGTCGTCCGGGGAGCGCAGGAGCACGGGGCTTTCGGTGCTCGATGGGGTGCACCTGGCCGCGGCCTACCGGGAGTGCGGCGGGACGCCGCGGGCGATCGCGGTCAGCCGCACCGGGCTCGCGAATCCGGAAGTGCAGGGGCTGCTCAAAAAAATGGAGGGCGTGGAGATCGTCGTGCTCGGCGATCCCCTGTTCGGGGCGCTCTCTTCCGTCGCGACCCCAACCGGCATTCTCGCCGTGGTCGAGACACCGCGCCCCCAGGCTGTGCCGCAGCGCATGGACGCGTGCGCGATGCTGGAAGATCTCCAGGACCCCGGGAACCTCGGCTCGATCCTGCGCTCGTGTGCGGCGTCGGGCGTCGGGCATGTGTTGCTGTCGAAGGGCTCGGTGCACGCATGGTCCCCGCGCGTGCTGCGCGCGGGAATGGGCGCGCATTTCGTATTAAGCATCCACGAGGAAGCGGACCTCGTCGCGGCAGCGCGGCAATTCGAGGGCACGCGGGTCGCGACCCAGGCGCTCGCGCCGCGCGCGGTGTTCGATGTCGACCTGAGGGGCAGGGTCGCGTTCCTGTTCGGGAACGAGGGCTCCGGACTCAGCGCGAAGCTGCTCGCGGCTGCGGATGCGGTGGTTTCGATACCGATGCCGGGCAGGGCCGAGTCGCTCAATGTCGCGGCCGCTGCCGCGGTGTGCCTGTTCGAGCGGGTGCGCCAGCTGCGTCAGTAGATGCGCCGCACCAGCTTCGCTTGCTGCAGGATGGTGGTGGCGAGCTCCTCTACCGACTTGCTGGTGGCATCGAGGAAGGGTATGCCTTCCTGGCGCATCAGCGCTTCCGCTTCGCGCACCTCGAACTCGCAGTTGGCGAGCGTCGCATACTGGCTGCCGGGCCGGCGTTCGTTGCGGATCTGCTGCAGGCGCTCCGGATGGATGGTCAGTCCATAAAGCTTGCCGCGGAGCGGCCGCAGCTGCGCCGGCAGGCGCATGCTGCTGAAATCCTCGGGAATCAGGGGATAGTTGGCCGCGCGGATGCCGTACTGCATCGACAGGTAGAGGCAGGTCGGCGTCTTGCCGCAGCGTGATACCCCGATCAGGATGACGTCGGCTTCGGAGAGGTCCCGGTTCGACACCCCGTCGTCGTGGGAGAGCGTGTAGTTCACCGATTCGATGCGGTGGTGGTAGTTGACGAAATCCGCGACGCTGTGCGAGCGCCCGATGGCATGCGAGGCGCGCAAGCCCAGCTCGCGCTCGAGTGGCGAGATGAAGATCTCGAAGCAGTCGAGGAACAGCGCGTTGGCTTCGCCGACGACCTGCGCGATCTCGGTGCGGGCGAGGGTGGAGATCACGATCGGGCGCTCGCCGTCGGCCGCCGCCTGTTCGTTGATCTTGCCTACGACCTCGCGCGCTTTTTCCACCGTGTCGACGAACGGTAGCGTCACCTCGTTGAAGCGCACGTTGTCGAACTGGGTGAGCAGGCTGTGGCCGAGCATCTCGGCGGTGATGCCGGTGCGGTCGGAGACGAAGAATGCGGTGCGGGGCCGCGCCATCGGTGCTGCCTTCGTTGTGTCAGCCAACGATCTTGGCGATTGCCTCGCGGAGCGCCTCCAGTTCGTCCTTTTTCAACTGCCCGAGGCGCCGAATGACGAGCGAGGCTTCGATGGTGGTGATCACGGGTTTCACGACCGAAGGCTTGATGAGGCCGGCGCTCTTCCAGTCCTTGACTTGGACCTCTCCGATCACGCCGGCTGGCCGTACCTGGCTGGTGACGGCCATAATGATCAGGTCAGGTCTCTCGGCGTGGTAGCTGCTGGTGCTGATAATGACGGCGGGGCGGCGCTTGATGGCGCTCTGATCGGTGAAGGGAAAGGGGACTAAAACGATGTCGCCGAAGCTATAGCTTGTCGTAGGCGGCATCCTCTTCGTTGTCCCAGATCTTGGCAAACGCCGGCTCGGCGGCGCGGGCGGCAGCGCGCACTCCCGCGCGCTGCCCGTCCCGGGTGCGCAGAAAATCGACGAAATCCTCGACCTCGGCCACCCGTTCCGGGGGCAGGTTCTTGAGTTTCTCGATAATCGTGTGCGGATCTCTGGTGTTCATGCTACAGCCGTCAATGTAAACCAGATGTTGATAATTCTACTCCCTGACTGGAAAATGCGCCTCAAGTTACGGGGTGAACCTCTTCCGGGCTATGGGGGCATCGCCTACTGCCGGCTCGATCACGGTCACCATCAGCGGCAACAGCCTGCCGGTGGTCGCCTCGGCGACACGGATATCGGGGGCGGACACTTCGGGGGCGAATGGCAGCGGGGCGATCGAGGCGGTGGCAACGGAAGCCGGCCCCCCCGTCACCGATGATCGCAACATGAAGGTCGAGATCACGACGCTCTCGAATAACGCGCGCGCCTATGCCGCCGGCACCCATCGGCTCGCGACCTTCACCGTGCCCCCGGGAGAGAGCGCGATCTCGGTCAACAATGTCGCGGGCGACTCGGGCGACAAGACGACGCTTTCCACCTGGTATGAGGCCGCTCCCACCCCCGGGACGGTGACCCTCGGTGCCGACAACGACCTCAACTCCGACCGGGACTGGGCGGTCGTCGCCGTTTCCCTCCGCCCCGCGGGCAGCGCCGGGCAGGCGCTCTCCCAGAGCGAGACGGTGACGGCAAGCATCACGAGCGGGGCCTCCATCACGCTCCCCGCCTGGACGCCTGCTGCCAACGATCTCATCCTGGTGGCGGTAGCGCTCCGGGACGAGACGCGCCCGGTCGCGGTATCGGGCAACGGCTTGACCTTTGTCGAGGTCGCCAATCTCGATAACGCCCAGAACCAGACCGGGGTCAACCTCTTCCGGGCGATGGGGGCCGCGCCTGTGAGCGGCCCGATTACGGTGACGCTTACCGGCAATAGCCTGCCCGCGATCGCCTCCGCCACCCGCATTGCCGGGGCGGACACTTCGGGGACGAACGGCAGCGGCGCCGTTGAGGCGGTGGCAACGAACGCCGGCCCGCCGGCGACCGATGATGACGACATGAAGATCGCGATCACAACGCTCACCCCGAACGCCTGGGCCTATGCCGCGGGCACCCATCGGCTGGCGAGCTTCGGCTTGCCCAGCGGGCAGATCGCGATCGCCACCAACAATTTCGCGGGGAGCTCGGGCGATACCACCACGCTCTCGACCTGGTATCAGCCTGCTGCTGCGCCCGCCACGGTTACGCTCGGCGCGGACAACGACTTGAATTCCGTCCGCGACTGGGCGGTCGTCGCGGTCTCGATCAAACCCACCACGGGAGCGGCGAATGCCCCACCGAGCGTGGCGATCACGAGCCCGGTGAGCGGGGAGAGCTTCCAGTTCCCGGTCACCCCGATCCTGGTCAGCGCCGACGCGCAGGACGCCGATGGCACGGTCGCGCAGGTGGAATTCTTCGCGAATGGGGTGCTGATCGGGGGCGCCACCGCGAGCCCGTTCACGATCCAGTGGTCAAACGTCGCGGCGGGGGATTACACTCTGACTGCGCGGGCGACGGATGACGCCGGTGCGCAGACGACGAGCGCGGCGGTTAATATCAGCGTGCGGGTGCCGCAGATCTTCTACATGCACACCGATCATCTGAACACCCCAAGGCTCATTGCTAACGGCGCGAGCCAAACCGTGTGGACGTGGGCGAACGATGATCCGTTCGGGGCCAACGTCCCGAACGAGAACCCCTCGGGACTGGGGATCTTCACCTGCAACCTCAGACTCCCCGGCCAATACTTCGACAAGGAAACAGGACTTCACTACTCGTACTACCGCGACTACGACCCTGCGATCGGACGATTCCCGCAATTCGATCCCATCGGCCTGCGAGGCGGGATCAACGGATACGTCTACGTAGAGAACAATCCGCTGAGCTTCATCGATCCGTTCGGCCTTCAAGCCTCGGATGTGTTTGGCGGTGAGCAACCGAGAAGCCCCGTCGTCGGCTGGCCCAACGTGAGCACGCAGGCACAGCAGAGCTTAGCGGGACAGCTTCAACGCCTTTGGAACAACATCTTTAGCCAGTCGTCCTCGAATGACGAGCTTGAGCGTTGCTATCAGGACTGTGAGGCACAGCGGAAGCGCGACCAAGACGATTGCGAGTGGTGGTGGAAGATGCGTGGTCGCAACGTGGACGACTATCGTCGATGCCAACGGGCGGCTGACGAGCGCTTGTTGAAGTGCTACGAGAATTGCAGGAACACGTGCAAGCAAAAATGAATTCGATCCCGAGAGAACTACCATGACTGCGGGCTCGCCGATTACCGAAGAGATTCTCCAGGACTGTGTTCAACGGATTGCTTCCGGTGACTCGGGCGGAGCGTACGATCTCGCGCTAACTTGGATCGGGCACATTCCAGAGCGCAAGAATTGGCAGGACATCTACGTTGCAGAGGCGCTCCTTCACTACGCTGCGAACCACAATGTTGCGGACTCGAAGGACTACCTGGCGTCAACGTGGCCGCGTCTCAAAGAAAACTTCCGCCAGCGATTCGGCCCAAAGTAGCAGCCACAACTCCCGGCCCTAGATGGTCAGAAACTGGGACACGATCCGCGCGATCCTGCTGAAGCTCGAAGCCGCGAAGACCGCGCACACGACGCTCACGCTCGACCAGGTGGACGGGATCGCGCCGCAGGAAGTGGGCTACCACATGATGCTGCTGAAGGAAGCCGGGCTGATCGAGGCGAACATCCTCAAGTCAAGCACCGGCGACGGTGCGATCGCGACGGCGCTCGCGCGGCGGCTGACCTTCGCCGGTCACGAGTTCCTCGACCAGATTCGCGACCCGACCCTGTGGGGCGGGATCAAATCGAAGGTGAAGGAGAAGGGATTCGATCTCACCTTCGACACGATCAAGGCTGCTGCCGCAGCGCTCATCAAAGCCGCGCTCTCGTAGCGCGCCCCCCCGCGCATACAACTGTAAACACCGAAACCGAATCGTGCCGCGGGGTTGCTGCCGGTTTGTAGTACCTGTGTAGTCGTTGGGTTTACACGACAATCCCACTGCGGCGCGCACTTAGCGCAGCCTGGTAGGTGCGTATGGTGTGGTGGGGTCTTCGGGCGTTAAAGAACGCCCGAAGAGCGTTTCCGTTGCCGACGCTTTAGCGTCGGCCGGCAGAGCAGCGCCGGGCCCTCTGTCCACTGGACGAATACTGAACAATTGGGGCCAGGTTCAGATTTCTTCTCGCTCCTTCATCACTTGCAATTTTTCAGCTGATTCGAATCCCAACTGCGCCGTAAGCTCCCCCATCGAGTAGACAGCTCAGAAGTAGACTGTTTCGCCGCAAGGCGCTCGCGGTATAGCGCTGGTGGCAGGCTTCCCAGCGAATCATGGGATCGTTCCTCGTTGCAGGTCCTGAGCCACTCGCGCGAGATCTGGCGCACATCGCGTAGATCGGCGAACACGTAGGCGTCGAGCACCTCGTCGCGGTAGCTGCGATTGAAACGCTCGCTGAACGCGGTGTGATCCGTGAA
>Ga0214472_10000329_pt1 | contig 60437 bp, 70 predicted proteins | sample RVTome_6_FD_207662 | JGI IMG/M metagenome (GOLD analysis project Ga0214472, IMG submission 207662) | Soil microbial communities from uranium-contaminated site in the Upper Colorado River Basin, Wyoming, United States - RVT140D175 | ecosystem: Environmental > Terrestrial > Soil > Contaminated >...
TGAAAGCCCTGGCGGCTGCATCGATGTCGGGTGTTCCGACCGATAACGAGCGTGCTTTCATCGACGCCGAGTATGGGGAACTGATCAACGAAATCGACGGTATGGCGGAAACGACCCGCTTTAACGGCGACTCCCTGCTCGACGGAACCGGTACCGGATCGGTCGACTTCTTCGTCGGCACCGATACTACCGATGTTATCACCGTCGACTTTAGCGGGCTGGGTTCCGCTAATTTCCTGGCCGCCACCCTGGGTGTTGTGGCGGGTGTCGATACCGCAGTCAACGCCGCAACGGCGATGGCTGAAGTCGATGCCGCGATCGACCTTATCTCGGAAGCACGGGCGAACGCCGGTGCGTTCATCTCGCGTTTTGAGTTCCGTGGTCAGCAGATCGCAACCTCGACGGAGAACATCCAGGCCGCTGAATCGGCCATCTCCGACGTCGATCTGGCCGCCGAACAGGCCAAGCTGGTGTCCTCTCAGGTCCTTGTGCAGGCCGCGGTCTCGGCGCTGTCTCAGGCCAACCAGATACCGCAGTCACTCCTGCGCGTGCTTCAGTAAGCTCGCCAGGCACTTAACCGGAAAGGGCGGCGTGATCTTCACGCCGCCCTTTCTGATTCCATGATCTGATTCTTCAGGCTGCCCCGTGATGGGCCGCCTTCAGATCTGATGTGGCAAAGGGGTGACGGGCCTGCGGCCGAAGATCGCCCGCCCGATCCGCAGCACGGTTGAGCCTTCCTCGATGGCGAGTTCGTAATCTCCCGACATGCCCATGGAAAGCTCATCGAAGGACAGCGGCTCCGGAGCGTCCTGTCTGAGACGTTCGCGCAGGTCGCGCATGACGGTAAAACACTGCCGGACACGCGCTTGTTCGGGGGACTCTATTGCGAGGGTCATCAGGCCGCGAACGCGCAGGGCGCTGAAGGCGGGGAGCTGGCGCACGAAATCGAGCAGGTCCCCGGCAGCGACCCCGGATTTACCGGCCTCACCCGATGAATTGACCTGAACGAGGACGTCGAGGCCGCGTCCTTCTATCTGCAGGCGGCGGTCAAGTGCAGCGGCGACCTTGAGGCTGTCGAGCGACTGGAGTTCATGAGCGAAACGGGCCAGGTATTTCGTCTTGTTGCTTGGCAGGTGGCCAATGACCGACCACTTGAGATCCGGAAGATCGGCCAGCGCTTCTGCCTTGAGCAACGCTTCCTGAACCTTGTTTTCGCCCAGAAAACGACAGCCGGCGGTATAGGCGAGGCGGATCCGTTCCGTCGGCACCGCCTTGCTGACGGGCAAAAGCCGGACAGCGGCGGGATTGCGCCCGGCGCGCCGGCAGGCCGCTTCGATACGAGTCTGCACAGCTTCCAGATTTTGCCGAATCCCTTCGGCGGTTTCCGCGGTGCGGGACAGTCTGGACTGTGGCTTTGCTTCGGCGTTCTGCATCTATCCGGGGCTGAGTAGTTTTTCGTGAGTCAACGACATTTGCCTGATATCAGCAAGAGGCCGTTTCACCGGGGGCGCCTGTGATTCTCCAGCTGTCCAGGCGTGCAAGCGTGGTCCCTGCCTCGGCAGGACGCAGCGCATAGTCACCGGACAGGTTGGCGAAAAGCCAGTCGACGTCCTCCCGGCCACCCCGATTTATCCCGCCGAGGCGCCGTGGAAAGATTGCTTCCAGTCCCAGGGCGCCTTGCGAGGCGATGGCGAACTGAAACACGTATTCCGGGGTCATGCCCATCCGCAGATCCGACACAATGACCTCGCCGCCAACACGGTCAACGCGGTAAAACCCCTTGGTGAATCTGGCGAGTTTGCCCAGGCTGTTGCGGTCATCCATACAGCCGGAAGGATCGCTTCCCCGGGAATGGACATAGGAGGTTATGCTTTCGTCACCGCCGAACAGGGGGATGTAGAGATTGAGGTAACGGTCGCCGTCGATGGCGATGGCTTTCCAGAGGAGTGAATTGAAGGGCGTCGCCGTTGCGATCAGCCGCTCGGGCACGACCCCGTGTCGGGCGAGAGCGTCCGTGGCCCGCGACAACGCGATCTGCTGAGCGACCAGTCCAAAGCCGAGATAGGCGGTCGATATGATCAGGCTGATGTGGACGCCCCGCCTGATAGGCGGCGACCAGGACTTCAGGCAGAGGGCCCAGACGGTGACGATCAGCAGCGGGAGCGTATAGAGCGGATCGATAATGAAAACCGAACCGGTGCCCAGGGGTTCGTTCCAGATCGGCCAGAAGAGCTTGGTGCCGTAGATTGTCAGGGCGTCGAGCAGTGCATGGGTGGCAAAGCAGAGATAGACCGCCAGATAGGTCAGGATCCGCTTGTCGCGCAGTCTCTTGAACAGGCGCAAAAGCGCCTCGCCGAACAGCGGCGTCACCAGGGCCTGGATGATCAGGGAGTGGGTCGGGCCACGGTGCTGAATGAAGGATTCGATGGGATCTTCATAGGGAATGAAAACATCGAGGTCGGGCAGCGTCGCCAGAAGTCCGCCGGTGAGTGCGGCTTTGCGCGGGCCGATACGGCGGCCGAGAAGGGCAAGGCCCACGCCGGCGCCGAGAACGAACTGTGTTGCTGAATCCATTGCGCTTTCGTGTCAGTTGACGGCCACATATGCTGAAATCTGTATGTCTGTGCGCTGTAGATATGGTGCCGGATCCGCATTTGTCACCGTCACAGGTCAGATCGGCTTGTCCGGCGGAAGGCCAGGATCGTCGCTGCAAGCCCGACGGGAAGCAACATCCAGTCCTGCGGCAGGGGCAGCAATAAAGCCAGCGCAAATCCGGTCGCGGAGCATAAAAGAGGGATGACTAGCAGGTGCGTTCTGCGGCCCTGTCCGGTCATCAACAGGAGTCCCAGAGTGAAAATCACCGTTGCGGTGGGGCTGACGCCGAACCACGCGGTTTCGGACCAGCCATACCCGATAGCGCCGGATAACAGCGGGTACGCCACCAGGGCCAGGATGACGATGGCCAGTCCGGCCCTGCCGGTGAGTTCCCTGGCCTTCGCGTCGAAGCGAAGATGACTGCGGCACACCCCGCTCCAGATGATCAGCAAGCCCTGAATAATAAAAAGGGTTCCGAACCCCCGGTCCCAGAAGCTGATTGAGACGAAGAAGGTCAGGTGATAAATCTCCCCCGTCCAGATCCAGGCCGCCGCCATGATGGCCGAGACGATCCGGCCGTTGTATCCGGTTGCTTTGAACGTCAGGGAAACGGCCATGACTCCCAGCAGGTGCGCAACTGCCTGGGCCGGCCAGATCGCAGCGTTGTAATCTGCGAGAAAGCTGAAAAAGACTTCGCGGGAATAGGGGATCATAAATCTTCCACATAGGAAATCATGCGTTTGCGCATCGCCGCGTCGGGCAGGCGCCCGCGGCAGGCGCCCATGTTCTCCCGCATATGCTCGACCCGGGAGGTTGCGGGGATCGCGCAGGTGACGGCCGGGTGGGAGACGATGAACTTGAGCAGGAACTGCGGCCAGTTCCCGCAGTCGATCTCGCCGGCCCAGGCGGGCAGGGGATGACGTGAAAGCCTGTCCGGGAGTTCGCCGCGCCGGAAGGGACGGTTCGCGATCACCGCGATTCCGCGCTCGGCCGCAAGCGGTAACAGACGTTTCTCGGCTTCGCGATCCGCAATGTTGTAAGTGAGCTGGACGAAATCGAAGGGTTCTTTCGAGATAATTTCCGCCAGCTCGCCATGCCGCCGCCCATGCGACGTGGTGATGCCGCTGTAACGCAGGCGTCCGCCGGCTTTCCACTCCTTCAGAGTCTCCAGATGCGTTTCCCAGTCGAGCAGGTTGTGGATCTGCATCAGATCGAACCGCGCCTGTCCCCAGAGGCGTTCGGACTCCTCCATCTGCCGCACCCCGAGCCACTTCGACAGGGTCCAGACCTTGGTCGCGGCAAACAGCGCCTGCCTGTCGGTGATCCGCTTGAGGCAATAGCCGATGACGTCCTCCGAAGAGCCGTACATCGGTGAGGAATCGATCAGGGCACCGCCTGTGGTGAAAAAGCTTTTCAGAACCTCGAGCCGCCCGGCCCTCAATTTTTCATCGCTGCCGACATTGAAGGTGATCCAGGATCCCATGCCGATGACCGGAAGGCGCTCACCGCTCGACGGGATAGCGCTTGTGAGGAACGCGGAATCGGCAAAAGCAGGAGCTGTACAGGTCGAGCAGGCGAACCCGGCGGCGGCGGTCAGAAACCGCCGACGGCCGATCTCTTCCTTGGTGACTTTTGCGATCATCGCCCGTCGGACCCGCATTGCATGACCAGGATTGCATGATCAGGGTTGCCATTCTGTCAGAAACCGGGGCCGGCTTCGATCAGGATTACGCGACCGCCCGGCATAAAACGCCTGACGGTCGCGCCTTCCACCACCACCACGGCGCAACGCGAAGCATAGCTGAAGATGAGCGGCCACGGGAGCGGAAATCGGCCAGGAAGTTACCCTCGCCGGACCGGGCGCTCCCTTCGTCAGGGCCGGAAGGGATCGAATTCATGGATGATGGCGGCGGTGTCGCCGTCGTATTCGTTGGCGGGAACGATCGAAAGGCTGCCGTCGCCGGCCCGGAAGATGACGATGGCGACCATGAGTGTGGTGGCGTGGCTGAAGGCGAAGGCGTGAGCTTCGTTGAGGGACATTGTTCCGGCTCCTGTGTGGAAGCGGGGGATGGTGTTTCGTCCTCATCAGGAACCATCGGACTGCACTCGACGATGCCTCAGCCGTGGTCTTGAGCCCATCACGACAAGTGCTCATGCCCGGGTTCGACCCGAAGCGGTCGTCGAAGCCTGATCGCTCTGTGACGCAAGATGACCCGGAGCTTCCGTTCGCGGCCTCCCGGTCGCAACGATCCCATGGGTGGGCCAGTGCAGGAATGCCGACTGCTGCGCTACCTGAGTGCGAAAGCGACATAGATCGCACCGCGCCCTCTCAGGACTCGAACCGATGAATTACAGCTTGAGCCTCTAACCCGCGGAAACTTGGATAAATTTCTTAATGTCACGCATTGGGGGCGCGCCGAATAGACGGCTGTACTCCCGACTGAACTGGGAGGGACTTTCGTAGCCGACTTCGAATGCGGCTGTCGAGGCATCCACATGTTCCGTCAACATCAGCCGCCGCGCTTCGTTCAACCGCATTCTTTTCTGGAACTGGAGCGGGCTCATGGCGGTCGTGGAGCGGAAGTGGTTGTGGAACGCCGAGGCGCTCAACCCCGCTCTGGTAGCCAGGTCCTCGACCCGCAATGGCTTGTCGAAGTTGTCTTTGAGCCAGTCGATCGCGCGGGCAATCTGATAGCTTTGGTTGTCGACGGACGTGATTTGCCTCAGGCGTGGGCCCTGCTCGCCCATAAGCAGGCGATAGAAGATTTCCTGCTTTATCAGAGGGGCCAGGGCGGGAATGTCTTCCGGATATTCGAGAAGACCGATCAGCCGCTGAAAGGCGTCGAGCAGCGGCGTCGAGACCGCGCTGACAGCCATGCCACGACGCTCCCGGGAAGGGCGGCTTAACGGCATATTACTGCCAAGTATGAGCTGGGTGATCGCTCGAAGGTCGAGCTCCAACGTCAATCCGAGGTAAGGCTTGTCGCTGCTTGCCTCGAGAATCTGCGCCACCACCGGGAGGTCGACGGACGTGATGAGGAAGCTGTGTGTGTCATAGACATAGTCTTCCTCCCCAAGGAACACGCGTTTGCGTCCCTGGCCAATCAGGCAAATGCTGGGTCCGAGCATGTAGCTCGTTGGCTCGGTCGGCGTTTCCCAACGATGGAGGATCAGCCCCTGGATCGGAGTGTCGCGCGTGTTTTCGCGGGCGGCCCATCGGGCAATCCTGCCGGCCAAGTCCACATGTCCGCCAACCGGGCTGTCTGATTCTTTCCCTACGGCTACTTTATTCATGTTCACTGAATTCCCCGTTTTTCCAGGGCTGTTCCCAGGCTCTCGATGTGGATAAGTGTATCACCGCCGCGACTGCGCCGACAACAACGCTCCAGAGCGGAATAGGATTAGGCAAGATTCGAAAAGGATCGGTCTACCTGATCCCGGCGGCAACTCCGTAAGATGGATCATGGACAAGGCGGATATCTACGCGAATGGTTCAGCAACCAGGGCGCCCCATGTGGAGAGAGCGCTTAGAATGAGAAACAATATCGAAAACAAGGTCGTCGTAATCACCGGCGCGAGCAGTGGACTTGGTGAAGCCGCCGCCCGACATCTTTCCGAACAGGGTGCGGTTGTCGTGCTTGGCGCGCGGCGCGCGGATCGCCTCGAATCCGTTGCGCAAGAGTTGAAAGCCAAGGGCGCCAAGGTGTCGACCGTGACCATGGATGTTTGCCGACGCGACCAGGTCGAGCATCTTGTCGACACTGCCGTCGAAACGTACGGACGTGTAGACGTCCTTCTCAACAATGCCGGGATCATGCCGCTCGCGCCGATCGAGCGTCTCAAGGTCGACGAATGGGACAGCATGATCGACGTGAACCTCAAGGGCCTATTGTACGGCATCGCAGCCGTCATGCCGCACATGATGGCGCGGAAGGCCGGCCACATCATCAACGTCTCCTCCGTATACGGCCACAAGGTGGCGCCGGGCGCCGCCGTCTACTGCGCTACCAAACATGCGGTTCGAGCGCTGTCCGAAGGCCTGCGGCAGGAAGTGAAGCCCTACAACATCCGCACCACGGTCATCTCGCCCGGCGCGGTTGCCACGGAGCTCTTGGGCAGTATCGGTGAACCCGATGTTGCCGAAGCCGTGCGGCAGGTCGTGGACGAGATCGCAATTCCGGCTGATTCCTTCGCGCGCATGGTGGCATTTGCCATCGGCCAGCCGGACGACGTCGATGTGAACGAAATCCTGTTCCGGCCCACGGCGCAGGAGGTTTGAACCGCAGGATCATAAACGGACGCCACCGTCCTTTGGCTGTGCTCCGGTTTGGCCGGGTTCGTTGTCAGTGCCTCCGTCGTCGTCGATGGAGGTCAAACGGTATGAGCGAGCGGAGCGTTTCCCGCCAGGGAGTGGGTCATGAGATCGTCGATTTGGCGCGGTGTGAAAGCGGCGATGCTTCCGATGAGCGGCGACATCTAAGGAGAGACACATGGAACTGACCATCAACGGTACCAAACACCAAGTCGACGTAGAGCCTGATACTCCGCTGCTTTGGGTTCTGCGCGATACGCTCGGGATGACTGGCACCAAGTACGGGTGTGGCCTGGCCCAGTGTGGCGCGTGCACGGTGCTGGTGGACGGTTATGCCACGCGGACCTGCGTCACGCCCGTGGACAGCGTAGCCGGTACGGAAATCATGACAATCGAGGCGATCACCGAGGATCCCGAGGGCCAGAAGGTCGTCGAAGCCTGGGTCGACCATCAGGTGCCGCAATGCGGCTACTGCCAGTCAGGTCAGGTCATGGCGGCCACGGCCCTGCTGAAGGAAAACGCGAATCCAACCGACGACGACATCGCGGGTGCGATGATCAATCTCTGTCGTTGCGGCACTTACAACGCAATCGCGGCCGCCGTTCGGCAAGCCGCGAAGGTCTGATAGGGGGATACCATGAACGACATGATCTCTATTGCCGCTGACTCCCTGAACCGCCAGGAGAGCAAGCCGCTGAACATGTCCCGGCGCGCCTTCCTCGGCAGCGCCGGTGCGCTGGTGCTCTCCGTGACACTCCCGGCCGGTGGCCGTGCCAGGGCGCAGGCCGCCGCCGGTTCCGTCGCGCCCGGCACACGGGTCAGCGCTTTTCTGGAAATCCGGCCCGACAGCACCGTCCTGTTCCGCAGCGCTTTTATCGAAGGCGGGCAGGGCATCTTCACCGCTATGGCGCAGATCGTCGGTGAAGAGTTGGATGTCGATCCCGCCCAGTTCGTGGTGGAAGGCGCTCCTCCCGGTCCCGACTATCTGCTGATAGGCGGCGGACGCTTTACCGGCGGCAGCATGTCGGTGCGCATGAGCTACGAGCCGATGCGCAGGCTCGGTGCCTCGGCTCGCCAAATGTTGCTGCAGGCGGCTTCCACGCGGATCGGTGTCCCTGTCGAGGAGCTTTCGAGCGAACCGGGGCGCGTGGTGCATGCTGCGTCCGGTCAGACGATTCCCTACGGAGAGATCGCGGATGCGGCCGCCGGCCTGCCCGTGCCGGACGATGTCACGCTGCGTTCTCGCGCCGACTTCCGCTGGATCGGCAAGCCGGTGGCCAGATTGGATGTGCGCGACAAGTCGACCGGCAAGGTACGCTATGCGATCGATCTCACGGTCGAGGGCATGCTTTACGCCGCTGTCCAGCACAGCCCGCGCCTCGGCGGCGAGCCGGGGGCGCTGACGAATGAAGCCGAAGTGCGCGGCATGCCCGGCGTTCACTCCGTCCACAGGCTGCCCGGCGCGGTCGCGGTATTGGCCGACAGCTGGTGGCGGGCGCGCCGCGCGGTCGAAACGCTGCAGGTGACCTGGGCGGAGCCTGCCCCCGGAACGGCGCGCGCCATGCCGGCGGATTTTTCCTCGGAAGCCCGGAAGGAGATGCTGAAAGCTACGCCGGGCGACGGGATCGCCTTCGAGGTGGAGGGGGACGTTGCGGCGGGGTTGGGCAGAGCGGCGCGCATCGTCGAGGCGACCTATGACGCGCCTTATCTGGCACATGGCCAGCTTGAGCCGCCATCCGCGCTCGCGCGCTGGAACGACGACGGCTCGCTTGAGCTGTGGATCCCGAACCAGGCGCCGGAGATGTTCCAGGCCGATGCTGCAAAGGTGGCCGGCATCGCGCCGGAGAAGGTCATCGTCCATTCGCCTGTGCTTGGCGGCTTCTTCGGACGGCACTTCCTCTATCAGACGGCCAATCCATATCCGCAGGCCATCCTGCTGGCGAAGGCCGCAGGTCGACCCGTCAAGCTGGTCTGGAGCCGCGAAGAGGAGTTCCTGCGCGACGCGTTGCGCCCGCTGGGCGTCGCCCGCTTGCGCGCCGGCCTCGATGCCGACGGATTGCCGATCGCCCTGGAGGCAGTTGCGGTCGGCGAAGGCCCGGTAGGGCGTTGGTTCGGCCGCCCGGCGGACAAGGCCGACAGCTCCTCCGTCGAGGGCATGGCGGGCAAGGTGTACGCGATCCCGAACCGGCGCGTGGCGCAACTGCCCGTCGACGATCCCGCGATCTTGGGATTCTGGCGCTCGGTCGGCCATTCGATGAACGATTTCTTCTACGAGACGTTCTTCGATGAGATGGCCGATGCGGGTCAGCAGGACCCTTATGAGCTACGGCACCGTCTGCTCGCGGACAGCCCGCGCCACAGAACGCTGCTGGAGGCGGTGGCCGAACTTTCCGGCGGATGGCGGCGTGGGCCGTTTACGGCCGAGGACGGCACGCGGCGCGCGCGTGGCGTCGCCATGGCGTCGCCCTTCGCCAGTGAGGTTGCGACGATCGCCGAGGTATCGCTGCAACAGGGCGAGGTCGTGGTTCATGACGTCTGGGTGGCGATCGACCCGGGCAGCATCGTCAATCCGGCCATTATCGAAGCCCAGGTAAACTCGGCTGTCGCCCTTGGCCTGTCGTCGGCCCTGCTGGAGGAGGTCGTCTATGTCGACGGCATGCCGCAAGCCAGGAACTACGATGGCTATCCGATCCTGTCGTCGGATCGCATGCCCCAAGTTCACGTGCGGATCGTGGAAAGTGGCGCAACACCGATGGGCGGCATTGGCGAGCCGGGCTTGCCGGGCGTTCCCCCCGCGGTCGTGAATGCGGTCTCGGTGCTGACCGGAGAGCGCATCCGGAGTCTACCGCTGTCCAAGATTGATTTCAGTGGAGCTCAAGGTTGACGAGGATCGGCTTTGTGTCGCTGCTATCGGTTGGGTTGCGCCGGCATGGGGAGCCACCGCCGTGTTCGCTCAGGGGGCGGACGCGGCCCCTGGGCAGAGCCTGTTTCAACGCCGCTGCGGCGCCTTCACCAGATAGAGACGCCCCGCAACGGCGTCGGCCCCCATCTGCAGGGGGTGATTGGCCGGGAAGCTGGCGGTATTGAAGGGTTTAACTATTCGCCCGTTCTCAGAGATTCCGGAATCACCTGGAATGCCGAAACGTTGGAGACCTACCTATCCAATCCGGCAGCAATGGTGCGCGGCACCCGCATGACACAGCGCTTCAACGACGCCGACGAGCGACGTGCCATCATTGAGTTCCTCGCGTCCGAGCGTCAGCATGATCTTGCAAAAGCAAAACAGCTCGGAACGCGCTCGATCATGGTGGGATTTACGGCGATCTCGGAGCGTCTCGCCCCGGATGCGCTCGTCGATGCGACCAGACCAGGGTCGTGCGCGGTCGGCACGAGCCGGTAGCGGTCCAGCAACTTTCTGACCGTTTTTTTGGGAGATGGTGTTGTTGATGTTGAAAGTAATGTCCAAGGCTCTTGTCATCGGACTGGCAGTGATTGGTCCCGCAATGGCACAAGATCGCATCCTGATCGCCTCCGACTGGGGAGAGGTGACAGCGAATCTGGCAGACAATGACGCGGCGCGGTCGCTGGTCCAGATGCTGCCGCTCACGATCGACATGCGCGATCATCTCCGCCAGGAGAAGACCGGCACATTGCCGGCACCGTTGTCCGAGGTCGAACGACAGCGCGATTTTGCCACGGGCACGCTGGGCCTTTGGGGCCCCGATGACTTCGTGATTTACTACCGCGACGGTCGCGTGCCCCTGCCGGGGATCGTCATACTCGGACACGTGACTGGCGACGTTTCGATCTTCGACCGGCCTGGCTCCATCACAGTCCGACTGGAACGTATCAAATAGCGACGAGGCGTTTGTTACCGATCCTGGCTATACACCGGCGCCAGGACGCCAGATAGCCGGTAACGCCTGTTCCGCTATTGGCGCTTTTGAGCCGCCCACCCGGCCGTGGCCAACGGCCGCTCTCCACCCTTTTGTCCCGTTCCAGTTCTGTGTCGAGATGAGAAGGTGACGGCGCTCACGCGCCGCCGTCGCCGAACTTCCAGACGGGAATGCCCATCTTGCGGGCCTTGCCGGCGAGATTGTCCTGGATGCCGGTTCCGGAAAATCCCATCACGCCGATCGGCAGCACCGCCAGCACGGAGTCGTTGCGTTCGATCAGCGTCTGTCCCTCGGCGGTGAGGCGCTCCAGTTCGATCGACTTCATCTCCGAGCCGTCCTGTTCCCGCTGGCCGCGGCGCTGCGCCTGCTCGTTGTTGTCGCGCTCGCGCTCGATCCGGTCGGTGGCCCGATGAAAGAGGTTGACGGCCGACCACAGCTGGTCGTCGAGGCGGGTGTCGTCGAGTGTAGCGATCAGGGCGTCGAAGATGTCGGCGATGGCGCCGGCGACATGGTCGCCCTCCGGGAGCGGTCTCGGATCGGGTTCGTCCTGGAAGGGGCGGTATGCGCGGGGCGTGCTTTGACCTTGATCAATGCAGTGTCCAAAAAGCCGGGATATGCTATTATAAGTAACATCATAGATTCAAAGAACTACCATGGGTTTATTTTGGGCAGAGCACTGATATCTCTCAAATAGTATCGTGGAGTGGAATAGTGGAAGAAGTCGACGGGGCGGGGGGCGTGGCCGGGTCCGCTCGCGCGCTGCGCAAACTTGAACTGCGAATGTTTCTCTTTTTGACCGTCGTTCTTGCCCCGGCCCTGTCGGTGGCGATTGTTGGCAGTCTGGGATTGGCGATCTGGGTTTTCCAGGCGATCGCAGGTCCTCCGGGACCACCGGTTTGATGTCACTCTTCAAGTCGGATACGGGTTCGCGCATGAGAAATCCGGGCCGCCGGGATTTTCTGAGCGGTCACTTCAGGACAGCGACAAATAAGCCGGCAGCGATCCGGCCTCCCTGGACGAGTGAAATCTCGATCGCCGAAGCTTGCACAGGATGCGGCGCCTGTCGTGATGCCTGCTCCGAACAGATCATTGTCACAAGCGATGACGCGACACCGCGCGTTGACTTTTCGGCCGGGGAATGCAGCTTTTGTGGCGATTGTGCGGCGGTCTGTCCGGAGCCGGTCTTTACGGAAACGGACGCCACCCCCTGGCATCTGTCGCTGACGATTGCCGAAAGCTGTCTCGCAATATCGGGCGTCTATTGCCGGAGCTGCGGTGACGCCTGTGCCCCACGCGCGATTACCTTCCAGCCTGAAGTCGGCGGCAAAGCCAGGATCCTTTTTTCGCAGTCCGACTGCAGCGGTTGCGGCGCTTGTGTCCCGGTTTGTCCTGTCAACGCGGTCTCTCTGGCGCCGCTCGAAATTCACCCGGGAGACGAAATTGCCTGAAGTCCTCAATATTTCCAGCCTGGTTGTTCAGGCGCGGCCGGAATACATGGCGGACGTGACCAAAGCCATTGAACAACTGCCCGGCGCGGAAATTCCTGTCAGCGACCCGATGGGGAAAATCGTCGTGGTGCTCGAGCTCGAAGGAGACCGCGTGCTCTCTGAAAGGATTGACCAAATCCAGAAAATGGCGGGGGTGCTCAGCGCCTCCCTGGTTTATCACCATGCTGAAGGCGCATCTGATGCGGCAGCAGAAGTCCCGCTTGCACCGGCACAAGGATCGTTGAAATGACACGCGAAACCGACATCTCAAGACGTGATGCGATTAAGATCAAAGCGGCCGCTCTTGCCGCGACGGCGGCCGGCCTGTCGAGTGCCGGTCTCACGGCCGCCGCCGATGCCGCCAATCTGGTCACCGATGCAAATGAAACCGAACTCAAGTGGTCGAAAGCACCCTGCCGTTTCTGCGGGACCGGGTGCAGCGTCATGGTGGCGACCAAGGACGAAAGGGTGGTGGCGACGCACGGCGATGCTCTTTCCGAGGTCAATCGCGGCCTGAACTGCGTCAAGGGCTACTTCCTCTCCAAGATTCTCTACGGACGCGACCGGCTGACCCAGCCGCTGCTGCGCAAGACCAACGGCGTCTATGACAAGAACGGCGAGTTTACCCCGGTCTCCTGGGATGAAGCTTTCGACGTCATGGCGGAAAAGTTCAAGAAGGCCCTGAAGGAGAAGGGCCCGACGGCGATCGGTATGTTCGGTTCCGGGCAGTGGACGGTCTGGGAAGGCTACGCGGCGTCCAAGCTGATGAAGGCCGGCTTCCGGTCCAACAACATCGATCCCAACGCCCGCCATTGCATGGCCTCAGCCGTGGGCGGTTTCATGCGCACCTTCGGGATCGATGAACCCATGGGCTGCTACGACGACATGGAGCACGCCGATGCTTTTGTGCTCTGGGGCTCGAACATGGCCGAGATGCATCCGATCCTCTGGACCCGGGTCACCGACCGGCGGCTCAGCGCGCCGCATGTCAAGGTCGCGGTCCTTTCGACCTATGAGCACCGCTGTTTCGATCTGGCCGATATTCCCATGGTCTTCACGCCGCAGACCGATCTGGCGATCCTGAACTACATCGCCAATCACATCATTCAGACCGGACGGGTGAACAAGGATTTTGTCGGCAAGCATGTGAACTTCCGGCGCGGTAACGATGACATCGGCTATGGACTGCGGCCCGAGCACCCGCGCGAGAAGGATGCCAAGAACCGTCTGGAGCCCAATGGTTCGAGCGAAATGAGCTTCGAGGAGTTCGCCGCCTTTGTGAAGGACTACACGCTCGACAAGGCGCACGAGCTGTCCGGTGTGCCGAAGAACCGGCTGGAGGCCCTGGCGGAGCTCTATGCCGATCCCGACACCAAGGTCACCTCTTTCTGGACCATGGGTTTCAACCAGCATACCCGCGGCGTCTGGTGCAACAATCTGATCTACAATATTCACCTGCTGACCGGAAAGATTTCCGAGCCGGGCAACAGTCCCTTTTCCCTGACCGGTCAGCCTTCGGCCTGCGGCACGGCCCGCGAAGTCGGCACCTTTTCCCACCGCCTCCCGGCCGATCTGCTGGTCGCCAGGAAAGAGCACCGGGATTTTGCCGAAGGGATCTGGAAGCTGCCCGAGGGAACGATCCCGCCCAAACCGGGCGCGCACGCCGTGCTGCAGAACCGCCTGCTGCGCGACGGCAAGATCAACGCCTATTGGATACAGGTGAACAACAACCTGCAGGCGGCGGCCAACATGAACGAGGAGACCTATCCGGGGTACCGCAACCCGGACAACTTCATCGTGGTTTCCGATGCCTATCCGACCGTCACCGCGGAGGCCGCGGATCTGATCCTGCCCACGGCGATGTGGGTGGAAAAGGAAGGCGCTTACGGCAACGCCGAGCGGCGTACCCAGTTCTGGCATGAGCTGGTGCCGGCGCCGGGCGAGTCCAGGTCCGACCTCTGGCAGCTGGTCGAGTTCTCCAAACGCTTCAAGATCGAAGAGGTCTGGCCGGAGGATCTGCTCGCCAAGATGCCCGAATACCGCGGTAAGACTCTTTACGACGTGCTCTACCGCAACGGTCAGGTCGATGCTTTTCCGACATCGGAAATCACCGCCGGCTATGCGAACCACGAGGCCGAGGATTTCGGTTTCTACATACAGAAGGGGCTGTTCGAAGAGTACGCCAGTTTTGGTCGTGGCCATGGCCATGATCTGGCGCCCTTCGATGTCTATCATGAGGTGCGCGGGCTGCGCTGGCCCGTGGTCGACGGCAAGGAGACGAAGTGGCGCTTTCGTGAGGGCTCGGATCCTTACGTCACCGCCGGCAGCGAAGTCGAGTTCTATGGTCATAAGGACGGCCGGGCCCGCATCTTTGCGCTGCCCTATGAACCGGCGGCGGAATCGCCGGATGAGGAATACGACTTCTGGCTCTGCACCGGGCGGGTGCTGGAGCACTGGCATTCAGGCAGCATGACCCAGCGCGTGCCGGAACTCTTCAGGGCCTTTCCGGACGCGGTCTGTTTCATTCATCCCGAAGACGCCAAAAAGCAGGGACTGCGCCGGGGCGATGCAGTGCGCATCATGTCGCGCCGGGGCGAGATCCAGAGCCGCGTTGAAACCCGTGGGCGGAACCGGCCGCCGCGCGGCCTGGTGTTCGTTCCCTGGTTCGACGCCAGTCAGCTGATCAACAAGGTCACGCTGGACGCCACCGATCCGATCTCGAAACAGACTGATTACAAGAAGTGTGCGGTCAAGCTGGTAAAGGCTTGAGTGACATGAAGAGGATAAATCAGATGCTCAGACTGCCCATGGCCGCAGGTTCGCTTCTGGCCGCTGCTCTGCTGATCGCCGCGTCCCTGTCTGTTCTGACCGCTCAGGTCTCGGCTGATGGCATCGCGACCCTGCGCGGTCCGGCCGAACTGACCGGCCAGAACGAACCGCCCCGCATGATGCCGTTCGTCAACAACGATATACGCGCGACCCGCAACTATCCCGAACAGCCGCCGGTCATCCCGCACAATACCGATGGCTATATCGTCGATTTCAACAGCAACAAATGCCTTTCCTGCCATGCGCGGTCACGGACCGGGGACAGTCAGGCGCCGATGGTTTCGATCACCCATTTCATGGATCGGGACGGTCAGTTCCTCGCGTCGGTCTCGCCGCGCCGCTATTTCTGCAATCAGTGCCATGTGTCGCAGCGTGACGTGAAGCCCCTGGTCGGGAACGATTTCGTCGATATCGACACTCTGCTGCTTAATCGCGCGAAAAAATAACAGTCAGGCCGGGAAGGCAGGCAGATGCTGAACTTTATCAAGAAATACTGGCAGGTGCTGACCAGGCCGGCCACCGGGATCAGTCTCGGCATTCTGACGATCGGCGGCTTTGTCGCCGGTGTTATTTTCTGGGGTGGTTTCAACACCGCGATGGAAGTGACCAACACCGAAGCCTTCTGCACCAGTTGTCACGAAATGCGCGACAACGTCTATGCCGAGCTTCAGACCACGATCCATTTTACCAACCGATCGGGCGTACGCGCGACCTGTCCGGATTGCCACGTACCGCACCAGTGGACACGCAAGATCGCGCGAAAAATGCAGGCCAGCAAGGAAGTCTGGGGGCATCTTTTCGGGACGATAGACACGCGCGAGAAATTCCAGGAGCACCGGCTCGATCTGGCGATCCACGAATGGACCCGGCTGAAAGCCAATGATTCGCTCGAATGCCGCAACTGTCACAGTGACGAATCCATGGATATCACCCGTCAGAGCGTCCGGGCCGCCGAATCTCACGAGCGCTTTCTCTTTACCGGCGAGAAGACCTGTATCGATTGTCATAAGGGGATCGCGCACCGCTTGCCCGACATGACACAGGTGCCGGGATGGCAGTAGACGTTCTCTCCCGGCTTTAAGACCGGTGCCCTGACCGCTGACTGGAAATAACCGGCCTGCTTCAGGCGCGCAACGCTTCCGCCTTAAGCCAGCCGATGACGGTAGTGACTGCGACCCGCTCCGGCGCCGTGAGAGCGCGTACGATCCAGTAGGCGTTAGGGATCTCGATCTGCCGGTCTCCGAACGGCCGCACCAGCGCGCCAGAGGCGACCTCGTCACGCGCCAGCCGGTCGCGGGCGAGGGCGATCCCCTGGTTCTGACCCGCCGCCCGCTGCACCAGATCCGAAGAGGTGAAGCGGGGGCCGGCGCGCAGCTTCAGTCCCTTCAGGGGATACGCCTCCTGCCACAGCTGCCAGGCGGCCTGCGGGTCGCGGTCATGGATCAGCGGCACCGACCTCAGGTCACCGGCCGTCAGCGGGCTTTTTCTCTCCTCCCACAACGCGCGGCCAACCACCGGATAGAGCGCGTCGTCCATCAGAACCTCGCAGGCGAGATCCTTCCAGGGGCCGGGCCCCATCCGGATCGCGAAGTCGACGGCACCGCCGGCGAGCGAGGACAGCTTCTGATCGACCAGGATCGAGACTTCGATCCTGGGGTGCGCAGCCTGCAGGTCGGGCAGGCGGGGCAGCAGCCAGCGGGCGGCGAAGGACGGCGTGGTCTCGATGGTGACGGCGTTGGCGCCGCGCTGCTCGCGGAGCGATCCAACCGCCGCTTCCAGATCCCGCAGACCGGCAAGCGCAGCCTGCCCGAGCGCGTTTCCGGCCGGTGTGAAGGTCAGGAGCCGCTTGCCGCCACGCTTGTCGAGCAGTTCAACGCCCAGCCAGGCCTCGAGTTCGCGCAGGTGCCGGCTGACCGACGAGTGGGTAACCTCGAGCAGACGGGCGGCGGGACGGACGCCGCCACTGTCGTAGACGGCGGCAAAGGCCCGAAGGGCGTTGAGCGGAAGATCGCGCATGGTCGAAATATTAGACCAAAACATGGAAATTAGAGAACAGATAAAATCACCGAATATGGCTACTCTCCTGCCATGAAACCTGAGCGACGGGAGAGATGCGATGGGAATGCTGGTTGAGGGCCGCTGGCGCGCGGAGGACCGGATCTTCGAGGACGGCGGTTTCCGGCGGCAGGCGAGCCTGTTTGACGCACCTCTTGGACCGGAACTGGCCGAGAGTCTGCGCAGGGATCCCGGACGTTACTGTCTGATCGCCTCCCTGAGCTGTCCCTGGTCTCACCGGGCCCTGATCGCCAGAGCCTTGAAGGGCCTGGAAGACACGGTGTCACTGCAGATTGCCGGCGGCCGGCGCGTTGAAGGCTACGCCGTGAACGGCGGAGCGTTCTGGAATGTTCCCGGCGGCGACCGGCGGATCGTCCATCTGCACGAGCTCTACAGCCTGTCCAATCCTTCCTACAGCGGGCGCTGCACGGTACCGCTGCTGTGGGACAGCCTGCGGCAGCGCATTGTGTGCAACGAATCGGCCCGGATCGTCCGGCTTTTCGATCAGGCACCCGCCGTTTCGGGTCATCTTGACTTCACCCTGCGTCCGCCGCACCTGGCCGGTGAAATCGATGTTCTGAACAAGCGCCTTCACGACGAACTCTCGAACGCGGTCTATCGGGCCGGCCTCGCCCGGCGGCAGGATCTCTATGAAGCGGCGGTCGGCGAGGTCTTTGCCATGCTCGACGAACTGGAGGCACGGCTGGAGGAGAGGCGCTACCTCTTCGGCAGTGTTCTGACCGAAAGCGATCTGATGCTGCTTCCCACGCTGTTGCGGTTCGATTCAGTCTATCACGGCCATTTCAGATGCGGCCGCAGGCGTCTGGTTGACTACCCCCATCTCTGGGCCTATGCACGCGACCTTTTCGCCTGGTGCGGAATAGCCGCGACCACCGACTTCAGGATCATTCGCGAGGGCTACTACCTCAACGACGGGGACGGCAACCCCTTCGGCATTGTCGCTGTGGCGCCGGATGCCAACTGGTTTCTGCCGCATGGACGGGGGCGGCTGTCAGCCGCAAAAGTGGCGATGCGTGACGGAACGATGGTCGAGGTCGAGCCCGCGACACTCACGCCCAGTGGCAAGGGGTGAAGGTAGTGGAAAGTCTTGCCGCCGTCGTGGGCCTGCTGATCGTTGCCGCCGTTACGCCCGGTCCCAACAACTTCATCGTCATGGAGCGGGGCCTGCGGACCGGGTTTCGCGGCAGCCTCCCGCCTGTCGCCGGGATCGTTGCCGGGTCGCAGCTGCTGCTGGTTGTCGTCTGGTCGGGCGCCGGATTGCTGTTCGCGCAGGCACCGGCCCTGCGTGCGGTCCTGATGGCCTTCGGAGCAGGCTATCTCGCCTGTCTTGGCCTTGGCGTATTTCGGCGCGGTTTTAAGGAGGAGACGCAGGGCGAGGCGAGACCGCAGCCCTTCTGTTCCACGGCCGGACTGGTCCTGTTCCAGTTTCTGAATCCCAAGAGCTGGGTCCTGGTACTGACTGCGGTGGCTGCTACCGCGCAGGAGAGTGGCGATGTCGCAACACTGGCCGCCCTGTCGGCACTTTTCCTGATCATCACCGCTCCATGCCTGCTGCTTTGGGCCGGTTTGGGAGCGAGCCTGACGCGCTTTCTCGCCAGCCCGGTCAGAAGCCGCTGGTTCGACCGCATTATGGGGAGCTTGCTGGTGATCTCGTCCGGTCTGCTGCTGATCTAGCTTGACCAGAGGCCGATAGCGGCTTGCCGAGACACAGTCCGCCTTGGTAAACCACTGGTTCTCTGACTTCTTTTTCGAGGAACCAGGCTTGTGACAAACAGAATCTACAGGATCGCCAGCATTCCCGGCGACGGTATCGGCAAGGAAGTTATCCCGGTGGGCCAGCGGGCGGCGGAAGCCGCGGCGGCAAAGCACGGATTTTCGCTGGAATGGACCGAGTTCGACTGGTCCTGTGAACGCTTCGCCGAAACCGGCCGGATGATGCCGGAAGACGGGATCGAGCAGGTCAAGTCGCTGGATGCGATCTATCTGGGCGCCGTCGGCTGGCCCGGGGTGCCGGATCATGTTTCGCTCTGGGGTCTTCTGATCCCCCTGCGCCGGGAACTGGATCTCTATGCCAACGTGCGGCCGGTCAGGCTGCTCAAAGGCGTGCAGTCGCCACTGGCCGGACGCGGACCGGACGATATCGACTTCATCGTCGTGCGGGAAAACGTCGAGGGCGAGTATTCCGAAGTCGGCGGACGGATGTTCGCCGGCACCGGGAACGAAATGGTCTCGCAGCTGTCGGTCTTTACCCGGCGCGGCACCGACCGGATCATGAAGTACGCTTTTGAACTCGCCAAAGGCCGCAAGCGCAGGCATGTGACTTCCGCGACCAAGTCGAACGGCATCGTCCACACCATGCCTTTCTGGGACGAACGTTTCGCGGAAATGTCCAGAAGCTATCCGGATGTCGGGACCGCGCAGTACCATATCGATATCCTGACCGCGCATTTCGTCCAGCACCCGGACTGGTTCGATGTGGTGGTGGGCTCCAACCTTTTCGGAGATATTCTCTCCGATCTCGGTCCCGCCATCGCAGGGTCGATCGGCATCGCTCCGGCGGCCAACATCAATCCGGAAGGGCTCTTCCCGTCCATGTTCGAGCCGGTGCACGGCTCGGCGCCGGACATCGCGGGCAAAGGCATCGCCAACCCCATCGCCGCGGTCTGGACCGCTGCGATGATGCTCGATCATCTGGGTGAGAAAGAAGCGGCGCAGACGCTGGAGACGGCGATGGAAGCGGTGCTGTCGGACCCGGCCGCGCGGACGAAGGACCTCGGCGGGACGGCGGACACCGCTGCCTGCGGCGCCGCGATTCTGGCCCGGATCTACGATGCCTGACGGCGCCGGTGCCGGTGGTGTCTGAACGGCCATCGTGAGAGGGCAAGGGAAGGGCAGAGCCTGGCGCTACTGTTTGACCGGTGCGAGGGCGGTTTCCGCTCAGCGCAAACTCAGGATCTGGCTCAATCTGAGCCCACTCGCGGCAGTGACGTCGCACCGTAACAACACGACCGCGCATGAGATTCGCGAAACCAGCGCAGGAACCGGCAAATGATCGACGCAGGCACAGTCTCGAACCACTACAGGCACGGCAACCTGCTGGAGGCGATCCGGCAGGGATTGGAAAAGCTGGGCAAGACACCGGAGACGGTAACGCTTCACGACCTCTCGGCGGTGGATGAGTTTCATATCGGCGGGCGGCAGGCGTCGGCGGAATTTCTCGATCAGCTCACATTTGCGCCGGACCAGAGCCTTCTCGATATCGGCTGTGGTCTCGGCGGCTCGGCACGTTTCGTCGCTGACCGCTACGGCAGCCATGTAACCGGCATCGATCTGACGGAAGAATATGTCGAGACCGGCAAGGCGCTCTGCGGCTGGCTGGGGCTTGAGGAAAGGATTTTCCTTCAGCAGGGCAGCGCGCTGAACCTGCCCTTCGGCGAGGCCGCATTTGACGGCGCCTACATGATGCATGTCGGCATGAATATCGCGGACAAGGCGACGCTCTGCGCCGACGTCCACCGCGTCCTGCGGCCGGGCGCGGTGTTCGGAATTTACGATGTGATGCGCTTCGCGGAAGGCGAGCTTGCCTATCCGGTTCCCTGGTCGACCACGCCGGACCACAGTTTTGTGGCCAGCCCACAGGCTTACAAAGAGGCGCTCATCGCCGCGGGCTTTACCATCGTCGCGGAACGCAATCGCCGGGATTTCGCCCTGGCGTTTTTTGCCAGGCAGCGCGCCAGGGTGGAAGCCGAAGGTCGGCCGCCGCTCAGTCTTCATGTTGTCATGGGAGACAACATGGCGGCCAAGCTGACGAATCTGGTCGCGGGCATCGCCGCTGGCATGATCGCGCCGGTGGAGATTATCGCCCGCAAGGCGGAATAGCCGCCGGCTTATGCCGTAACGCCTTTGCGGGTCCAGAAGCTGTCCAGGGAGAAAAGGCCCGGTCCCCGGATGACCAGGTAGATCAGCAGGAAGACCCAGAGACTGCGCTGATCGACGATGAGCGAGTCGGAGAAGCGGTCGAAGAGGGCGCCGGTGGTTTTTTCGTCGGCGCCGTGAAAGTTGATGTCGACGAAGCTCTGTACCGCGACAAAACCGATCATGCCGAGGGCCGCCACACGGGTGAAGAGACCGATGACGATCAGGGCCGGCAGGATGAATTCACTGTAGGTTCCGGCCACGACGATGATGTCGTAGGGGAAAAAGGGGATCAACGAGGCGTCGTAGTCGAAACGCTCCACCACACCGGGCAGGATCTGAATATAGGCATTGTCGGTGATGGTGAAAAAACCCAGCAGGCCGTCGCCGACTTTGGTCAGGGCAGAATTGTAGAGATAGACCAGCAGCACGCCGGCGAACACGAAGCGTGCGGCCAGCCCGAGAAACCAGTCTTCCAGGCTCCTCTGCACCCGGTCGAAAATCTGGTTATAGCAACCGGCAAGTCGGGTGATCATGGTTCTCTGTCCTTTGTTATTCCTGCTTCTGGTGGATTGCGGTCACGGCGCCGAGCTGGAACAGTCCCTGGAGATGGATGGCGAGATCGAATTCGTTCGATGTCTCCATCGCCCGGCCCGCGGCCTCGCCCAGCGGGACGCCCTCCAGCAGGGCTTTCATGAAGCTGTAGCCGCCAGGGGGCAGCAGGCGTGTGTCGACGTCGAGGTCCGGGCGAACCACGACGAGGTCTTCCGGTTGCGTCATTCTGACCTTGTCTTCCGAGTCTCGCGCCGTGCTGGCAGCCCAGATCGAGAAGAGGGGCCAGCGCGACGAGATCAGCACCAGAGAGGGATGCAGCTCGAAGGTGAGCGCGCCGAGTAGTTCCGGCGGCAGTGCAGCGAGGGATTCTATCCTCAGCGCGTCTCTGTCCGCCGCGTGATAAGCGCTGAGCCGGGCCCATTCGAGCCGGGCGATGTCGCCGAGATAGGGCACCGACGCCGCCGGTGGAAAGCTGTCCAGAAAATCTCCGAAGCTCGCACCGTAGAGAAACAGCAGCGGTGAGCGCGGTGGCTCCTGATCGATGTAGGCGCGGGCCGTCGCCCTGAAGAAATCCTCGCCGACCAGCTGAGCCACAGCGGGAAAGGTCGATTTGAGAGCTTCGATCAGGCTTACCGCGACATTGTTGCGATAAACGTTGAAGCGTCGCTTCGGAAGCTTACCGGTCTGCGGCCGTAACGAGCCGGGTACCGCCGCGGCCGGATCGCGCAGTCCGGCGGCGAACTCAGACTGCAGATCACGGAGCGGTTGCATGGCCCGGCTCCTGGTCGGTATGGGTCAAGAGGTTCGCAAGGAGATGCTCGGCCTTTCGGACCTCGGCGTGAAGAACCGACCATTCGGGAACGTCGTTGTCCCATTCGATCAGGGTCGGCAGGGGGCCGGAGCGCCTGATCACACGGCGAAACAGCGTCCAGACCGGATCGTCTACCGGCCGGTCGTGGGAATCGATCAGCAGCGGCGCGCCTTCGTCGTCCAGATCCCTGGCATGTCCGGCGAGGTGGATCTCGCCAACCAGGGTGACGGGGAAGGCATCGAGATAGTCTTCGGGGGAATATCCGTGGTTGGTCGCCGATACGAAGACATTGTTGACGTCCAGCAGCAGGCCGCAGCCGGTGCGCGTTGCAAGGCTCTGGAGGAACGCGATCTCGCTCATGCTGCTGTCGTCAAAGGTGATGTAGGTTGCCGGGTTTTCCAACAGCATCTGCCGGCCAAGGGTTTCGTGAAGCTGATCGATGTGATCGGCGCAGCGCTGCAGGGCTTCCTGGGTATAGGGAACAGGCAGCAGGTCGTTGAAGTACAGGCCATCATGGCTTGACCAGGCCAGGTGCTCGCTGAACAAACCCGGCTCGTAACGCGCGTTCAGCGCCTTCAGACGCGCCAGATGGTCTTTGTCGAGCGGTCCGTGGCCGCCGATGGAAAGGCCGACCCCGTGCAGGGAGAGGGGATAGTTCCGGCGGATTTCCTCGAGGTGCCGGTGCGGCGCGCCGCCGGCTCCCATATAGTTTTCAGCATGAACCTCGAACCAGCCAAGATCCGGGCGCTGTTCGAGGATTGCGCCGCTGTGCGCGGCCTTGAGGCCGGAACCGGCACGACAGGGGATGTCCGGCCGGGACATCCCGGGGCGGGACATCCCGGGGCGGGACATCCCGGGGCGGGACATCCCGGGGCGGGACATCCCGGGGCGGGAAGGGCGAGGGCCGGTCATTGACCGGCCCTTCCGGGAACTGCGGCCCCAAATATGCCCTTCGTCCCGAGATCAGCCTGTCGGGAGATCACGGTCGAGGGCTTCCAGGGCGCCTTTGCGGTCGCCCGGCAGGTCATACTGGGCTTCCTGCTTTTCCACGCCATATTTCTGGCAGTCCCCCTTGGGGACAAGCTTCCAGGCATTGCCCTGGTAGTCGATGACCGAGGTGCCGGCGCAGGTCGTGCCCGGACCGGCGGCGCAGTCGTTCTGGCCTGCGAGCGAAACGCCGTAGCACTTTTCCTTGCCGGCGGCCTGTGCCGGGGCGCTGATCGAAGCGGAGAGGGCTGCCGCGACGGCACCGGCCACCATTGCCGATGAGATAATCCTGCTCTTGGTAGTCATTTTGTCTCTTCCTGTTCAGTGATGCTTCTGGGGAAAAAGGGTTTGATCGGGCGGGTCTTCCGTCAGCCTTGACCGGGGGGCAGATCAGTTCTGTTCCGGGGCCGACTTTGTGTAGGTCCCTTTGTTATCGTCGATGGCCTTCCAGCTTTTCGAGGATGCGTCCTTCGGTTCAAGGTCTTTCCAGTTGGTGACGGCAGTCGAAATAAACCCGTTGATGTCCTCTTCAAAGAAACCAACGATGGTCGGTGTAATGTTCAGAAAGAGCTTGTCGTCGACAATGCGCCAGAGATTGGGGTTTCCGGGAACCTTGCCGCCTTTTGCGACGCCATACACACAGTGGCCGTCGTACTGCGGGGCGTATTTGGCCGGTTCGGCCAGGAATTTCGCCCGGTTTGCCTCGGATGAGAACGCCCAGGTCGCGCCGTTGTGCTGTGCCGTGATATCGGCTTTTCCAGGCACGGCTTCAGGCTGACTTGTTCCGACCGGCGCCTGCTTGAGGTCGAAATAGGCAACCGGGTCGTACCCACTGACCGCGAAATTGCTTTCGTCAACATACTGCTGACCGGCATAGGCGGTATTCATCGTCATGACAACCAAAGCGGTTGAAAGCATAAGAGACCGTAACATGGTAACCTCCATTCCGTATGTTTCTGCATGGAACAACCCTTTGAGGCATAATTGGCACTATTCCGGAATGGGTTCAATGCACAGTGAGGACACAGAAGCGTGAGCTAAAGTATCGGTTTCGCTCACGAAAACGTTGATCTGCTTTATCTGCCGCTTCGCGCGTGATGCTGCTGGATGGCGTGCGGCAGAAAAATAGCGTTACGGGAGAAAGTCCCGGCACCGCCGGCAATGACAATTGCGGGCTTCGGCAAGCCGTCACACCCGGATTAAGGGATACTTCCGGGAAAATAGGGCAAAAATCGCTGGGAAGAAATTGCCGATCTGTCGAGGGGACGGCAAATATTTCCTATCAGGGCTGGGCAGAATCTGCCTGCTCTTTATAAGAGAACAAATTAATTCCTTGATAAATAAGGAAAAGTTTTTCATCTCGACGGGCATTTAATTTGGCACTGAATTTGCGTGTAGACGTGCGGTGCCTCCTGCTTCCGATTTGGGGTCGGCGGTACCCGGGACGGCTAGGAAGGCCGCCTCGTTAGAACCTCTCCAGGAAGGCGGGGTTATAAACTTCAAGTAGAAGGACTTTATTCATGACTTTAGTTGCTATTCATACGGCCGTGAACACGGCCAGGGTTTTTCAGAACATCACCACCCAACTGGCGTCTTCTTCGATGGGCAAACCCGCCAGTGGTTCGCGTATTGCGCGGGCTGCTGACGCTGAAGACCCGGCGCTGTCTCGGGTCAACCAGATCCCGCAGCCGCTTCTGCGCGTTCTTCAATAAGCGCTGGAGAGGTGGGGTCGTGGCTATTGCCGCTCCGCACCGACCACCGCTTGAAAGCTGAATAGGAGGTCGTGACTAATGGTCGACGCCTCGTTAAATCCTACTGGTCAAAAAAGCGCTGCGCCTGTGTCCAGGCCGCCGATTTCCGCGCCAGGAATTACTGCCGTGCCCTCCGCGGGCAGATCGTCGCCTGGTGCGGAGAGCGGTGCCTTCTCCTCGGCTGACACTGCTGTTGTGGCGGTCACCAGTCAAACTGCGACGACGCAGCAATCGTCGCCCATCGTATCCAGGGTTTCGGGACTCTCGACCTATCGCGACCACGAATCCGGGCGTCTGGTCGTACAGATTTTCGATCAGAAGCGGGGCGGCGTGCTTATGGAGTTTCCAAACGAAAACATGCTTCGGGCCTATCCGACATCTGCACCCCGGCCGTCGATCGACCATGTTGTCGAAACAAAAGCATAGAAAAGACGATTGTTTAACGAATTTTAGGATTTCGGGGGGGATACTAGTCCGTAAAGGAGCAAGGCAATGGCACTCGCAGGTACACAAGGATCGTTATCACTGTCGGACGGTAAGCCGGTTCTCAGCGGTTCATTTTCCGGACTGGATACCGCTTCGGTCGTTGAAGCCTTGGTGCAAGCCAAGAGTTTTCCGATTGTTCGTCTTGAAAGCAAAATCGAGACGAATGATATAAAGTCAACGGCTTACACGGGGTTACAGACCCTTGTCGAGAACCTGCGCATTGCGGCTGAGGGTTTGCGCAATCCGCCTGGACTGAACGGCAGTCTTTCCAACGTGTTTGAGCAGAAGTCAGCCTTTCTGTCTTCCAGTTCGGCGACGGCTGCCGCCGATATCATGGGCGTTACCGCAAGTAACAGCGCGATTGCCGGTATCTATGAGTTCGACGTTCAGCAGATTGCGATGGCGCACAAGATCACCGGTGGAACCATCGCGGACGACACGGCTGCTTTGGGTCTTGCCGAAACCCTGACCATCGGGCTTGACGGCGGGACGACGTCCGATATCGCCGTCACCGCTGACATGAGTCTCGACAGCATTGTCACCGCCATCAATACGCAATCCGCTGTAACCGGTGTGCGGGCGTCTTCGTTGAAGATCGCGGAGGGCGATTATCGAATCGTCCTGACCGGAGAAGACACCAACAAGGCGATGACACTGACCGGCGATGGCGGCGGTACAGTTCTCAGTGCACTGGGGATATCCGCGGATAATGGCGCAACCTTCACCAACGAGCTGCAAGCGCCCCAGCCCGCGATCGTTCTTTTCGATAACATCGCCGATCCCATCACGCGTGATACGAACGAGATCACCGATGCCGTCACCGGCTTGACCATTGATATCTACAAGGCTGAACCCGGAACAAAAATCCGGGTTGAAATCGAAGCCGATCTGACCGCCGTCAGTCAAAGAATTCAAGATTTCGTAGTGGCTTACAACGAGTTAAGAGCCTATTCTCTGTCTCAGCAGCAGGTCAACACGGATGGCGAAGTGTCAGCGGAATCGGCATTGTTCGGCGACAACACCCTTCGTAGTCTGGACACGGCCCTCGGCAACGGCATTTCCGGTTTCACGGACAACCTTCTTGCCGGTTCCCTGACCACGCTGCGTGATATCGGTATCGAGCTCGATTCGGACAACTATCTGACAATCGACACGGCTGCTCTCGACTCGGCGCTTGTAGGCAAGCTGGACCAGGTGCGCAGTCTTTTCGAGTACAGATTTACGGCGGATTCTCCGAAAATCGCAATGATCAGCCGGTCAGCGGCGGTCTCGGTCGGCGATTTTGAGCTCAATATCACGGGCGTCGACGCGGACGGTAACATTCTGGGCGTGAATGTTACCGGCTATGGCGAAGTTTTTGAAATCGACGGTTCCCGACTGATCGGTAAGGCCGGAACCGCCTTTGCCGGACTGAACCTGGCCTACGCGGCAACCGCCTCGAGCGGCGCCGAAACGATCCAGATTTCGACCAGCCTCGGGTTCGCTGAAAAGATCTATCAGACTGCGGACGCTTATGCCAAACCAAACGGCGGGGTGATTTCAGAACAGATCGGCAATCTCGGCGCCCGGAACGAAGATCACAACGCCGAGATCGTCAAAATCGAATCGCGGATGGTTGCCTATCGGGCATTTCTTATGCAGAAGTTTTCCAAGATGGAACAAGCGGTGGCCTATGCCGAGAACATGACCAATCAGCTCAAAGCCTTTATCCAACAAGACAGATAAACAACACATCGGGGAGGTGTGAGTATGAGCTACCACTCACAGGCGAAGTCTGCCTACGCCGCGGCCTCAAGTGCTGTATCGCCGCTTCAGGCAGTGGTCATGCTATACGATGGGATGATCCGTTCGGTATCCGCTGCAAAGCTGGCGATCCAGGACGAACGGATCGAAGACCGGTTCAATTACACGAAAAAGGCGTGTCAGATCCTGCTTGGCCTGCAGGCAAATCTGGATTTCGACAAAGGCGGCGACGTTTCGCCCATGCTGAGCCAGTTTTACGATACCATCTTCATGGAGCTTCAGCGGATCAACTCGACAAATTCCGTCGAGGTCTGCGATGAAGTGGTCCGGAGCCTCAGCAACGTCCGCAAAAGCTGGCACGAACTCGCGAACACGCCAAATGCAAAAGTGTCGGTAACCGAAGCACTCCAGGAATCGGCCGGCTCGATCGGGCTTTCCGCCTGATAGCCACTTCGCGAAACATCCGGCGAAATAACGTCCGTATCTGAAAACAGAAAAAGCCGCTGTTGAGCGGCTTTTTGCTGTGCTGAAACTCTCTGGGCCCGTGTCTTGTCGCCGGGATCAGTTCTTACAGCATGTGCCGCACGTTGTAGCGGTCGCTGCGGAAGATATACTGCCAGGCCTGTTTGCTGTCCGAATCGATCAGCAGTGGTGCGCGAAGGTTCACGGATTGCTTGAGGCCTTCAGGCGTTCTGTGGAAGGTGGTGAGCAGGACAACGATTCCAACGCTTCGATCGATCGACAGTGTGTCGAAAGCCTCGGCAATGTCCGCTTCGTCCAGCAGCTCCGCGACGGTTTCCAAAGGGCGTACGACAAATGTGAGTTCGGCGCTCTCAATCGATTGCAGCAGCAGGAGAGGGGCCAGTTTCTCATTCGGAATCTGTGTGATTCCAAACTCATGGAAATCATTGAACCCCAGAAGTCCCTTGGGCATCCGAATGCAGAGATTGCGATCGAATTCGAACACGCCAAAGCGCGATTCAACAGTGACGAGATCTTTGTCACCGGTCATGGACGAAGAGTTTGCCATGCTAACCAAAATACTTGGCTCCTCGGAGTATACAGCTTGCGAAAGGGCGTTCATGTCTTTACGTGCTCACCAGATTATAGTGTCGTGGTTAAAGAATGGTGTCCGTTACCGTTTTTGTTTTATTGATTTATTACTAACGCAGGAAGCTGATCAGGTTCAAAGACGAGAGGCGGGACAGGGCAAGATAAGAGCCCTGCAGCGTCAATTCGTCCATCGATAGCTGGGTCGTTGCCGCCGCGATGTCGGTGTCCTCAATCGATGAGACGATGTTCTCGGCATAGGTCTGGAAATTCTCGTGGCCTTCCTTGGTTTTTTCGAGGACCAGGGAATTCGCACCGATCTGACCGCGCAGGTCGCTCAGGCCGTCGATCGCCGATTTCATCAGGACATAAGCTTCTTCCAGAACGGTCGTGTCCAGGTTGGCGCCGGCGTAATCCATGTAGGCGAGTGCGCGCAGCATTTCCTCGAAAGCGGGATTGTCGCCGGTGACGCCGTAAACGGTTTCGAAGGAATCGTCGGCCCGGACCGAAAGCTCTGTCTGGTCGCCCTGGTAGTAGTCGGTGTCAGCGGTGAAGACACCCGGCAGGCCGGCGGCAGGTGTATAGGCCGGATCGGTCAGATCGACCGGCCTCGTGTCTGTCAGCGAACCGCCGAAGAGATAGCGGCCTTCGTGCTGGGTGTTGATAAGCCCGGCTGTTTCCTGGAGAAAAGTGGCGGAAAATTCCTCGAGGGGCAGATCGTCGATATTGGAGCCGCTCAAACCCTGACTCATGATGCCGAGGATCTCCGTGGCCCGCTCGACCATGGTTGCGATCGAACTTTCCATGATGTTGAGCCGCGCCACGACCTGGTCGATATTCTGTGTGAATTTTTCCGACATCTGAATGTCGCGTTCGAGACTCACCAGTTGATTCGAATTGTGCGAAATCTCGGAATACTGCTGTGCGGTCTTGCCGCTCGCGATCTGAATCTGGGTTCTTGCCGCGTTCGACTGCGTTTGCAGCGTGTAGGACAAAGTGAGCTGATGCTGGGCAAAGTTTGCAACCCTGTACATGACTGCGTTCCTTAATTGCCGAGGTTCAAGAGTGTGTCGAACATTTCATTCGCCGTTTGCACAATCCGGGCGCTCGCCTGATAGGCATTCTGGAAAACCACCATGTTGGCGAGTTCTTCGTCGATGTTCACGCCGGATTCCGAGAGGACTCTGTTTTCGACGTCCTGATGAACGAAGGTCTGATAATCCAGTTCCGAATTCGCTGCGGCGGCAGTCGAGGCATTGAACGAAAGAATCGTGCCGGCATATCCGGAAAAGGATGTCGTCAAGCCCGGGGGGCCGTTCGTCACGCTCGCGAAGCTGTAGCTGCTCGTGAAGGCGTTGGCGAGTTGCTGCGCGACTTCGTTGCTGCCGGAGCCCAGGACGAAATCGGGCGAGGTGCCGGTGATCTTGCCGCGCGAAATGTACTCCGGACTGTCGATAATGTCGGCGCGTACGGTAATGGTCTTCGAGATGCCGGTCTGAACGCCCTGAAGATCCATGGCGTTGACGCCACCAGCGAGCTGCGGGGTTTCGAAGAGGTTGTTCAGACCGAAAAAATTGGAAAGTCCGAAGAAAGTATCGACTGCCGCATCGCCGTCGGCATCGAAACCGATCTGGGCATCGCCGGCTTCCGCGGCGGCGCCGTTGTCGAGGAAAGCCAGCCGGTATCCTGGCTCCAGCTTGATTTCCATTTCGTTGTCGGCCGTCCACTGTGCGGACCCGAGTGCACCCAGAAAGGTATCGATATCGTTTCGGACACCGTCAGGCGAAGTGGCGCCGGCGGCAATGGTTCCCGGTGCGCCGACGATGTTCCCGTCGGCGTCCAGAATGACCATGGTGACGTCGTCGCCAAGGGTCAGCGGATCGCCGGTGTTGGCAAAGGCCCGTGTGCCGAGCATCGCTGCAGCATCCCCGGCGGCCGTGCCCAGGCCGAAGGGGGTATTCGCACCGCGGTTATGAACCCGATTGACCTCATCGCGCATGACGCCGGCGAGCTGATCGATCTGTGCGGTCATGGCAGGCAGTGTTTCATCACGCATTTCGAAGAGTGCGGCCAGACGTCCGGAATCGATCTGATCGGTGATATCGTTCGCTGGTGTCAGAACACCGCCCGCGTTGAGATGAACGCCGCTCAGGTTCGTGGGGTAAGACTGCGTGGCCGTGATCAGACTGGACTGGCTGTGTTCCAGCTTGCCGGCATTGGGGCCGCTGACAATCTGCGCACCGCCACCGGTCAGGACCGTCATCTCGCCGTCGCTGTTGACGAAGTGCTGAACGTCCATGTAATCGGCGACAATCTTCAGAGCCGCGTCGCGCGCATCCTCCAGATCACCGGTCGGCTGACCCAGCGCCCTGGTCTGCGGCATCTTGCTGTTGATTTCAGCAATGATTTCGAGCTGCAGATTGACGGCGGTGACGGCGTTGTTGATTTCGATATCGGCCTGAAGGCGCATGTTCTCGACGGAGTCTTCCATCGCATTGAAGCGTTGCGACGCCGTAAGCGCCTGGTTCACGACCGAGAACTGATGCGCGGCAATTTCCGGGCTGACGGCAATGTCCTCGAAAGCGGTCGCCAGGTTGGAGATGGCGTTGCCCAGGGCATTGTCGGTGCCGACCGACCCGAACATGGTTTGCATGCGATCGAGATAATTGGCGGTGGTGGTCGCATAGCCAAGGACCGTCGTGTTGGCGACGAGATCGCGTTGAAGGAACTCGTTGATCTGACGGTTGACCCCGGACACCTCGACGCCGGCGCCGACATTGGCAAGCGTTCGGGTCTGCTGCGAAAGCACCTTGCGCGAGTAGCCCGGCGTGTTGACGTTCGCAATATTGTTCGAAATGACGGTCAGGGCCGACTGGTTGACCTGCAGCCCGCTGAGCGCGTTATTCAGTGTGAGGGTCAGTGACATGGGTTATCGCTCTTGGTTATGGCGGCGGCAAACCGTCGAAGCACAAGGTGCCCGGACATCGGGTCTCAGAACTCTTGATTGACCCGAACGGAAACGGCGCCGCTGGTGCAGCGCTGACCCTGATCCGAATAACCCTGATGGCTGTTCTGCGCGATCTGAACCGCGGAGGTAATGGCTTTGACCAGCTTTTCGTTGGTTGTCTTCGCGGCACGGATCGCGGCTTCGTTTTCGCGCATGGCGGAGGTCATGCGATTTACCACGTCCCGAAGCTCTTCGCGTAGGCTTTCATCGAGGCGCTCGGTTGCCAGGTGATCATCACGCAATGCCGCGGTTTCAGCCTCGTAAATGTTGATCAGCTCGTACTTCTGTCCCTGCAGGACGCCAAACTCCTGGATCTGCATGGCACGCAGAAGTTCGACTTCGCGGTTCATCAGAGAGGTGAGGTCGCGGACGACGTTGATGACGGAGTGAATGGACGTTCCATTGCGCTCAACGCCGGACAACGTGTCTTCGGATCCTGAGATCCCGGAAGCAGCAGCCTGCGGGGCTGCATCCTGGGGAACTGCGGCTTGCATCATTGTGATACCTCCTGAAGTTTGAGAATCTCGCTCTGGACGGCGTCGGAGATACCGATGCCGCTGCTTTTGGCAATGGCCTTGCCGTATTCCTGAACCAACAGCGACCGATAGATTTTCTCGCCGGAACCGCCGCCGAACATGCCATCGGTTTCGAGACTGTCGAAGATCGGGCCCAACATCTGAGCGAGGAAGACCGCTTCGAAGTCTTCGGCGGCCTGTTTGGCCTGCTCGACATTCCTGCCCTGGTCGGCACCCTTGAGCTGTGCGGTTGCGCCGGCGCTGTGTACGCCGGCCGCTGCCTTCTGTGTGCTGGCACTGCTCGTGGCGTTTGAAAAGAGTGCGTTGTACTGGGTCATATCGTCCATCACATCACCTCGATTTCGGCCTGCAGCGCGCCGGCTGCCTTGATCGACTGCAGGATCGTGATCATGTCGCGCGGGCCAACGCCAAGGGCGTTCAGGCCGTTGACCATTTCCTGAAGGCTGATCCCCGAGGGCAGCACCGCGAGACGGCGGTCCTCGTCGGTATCGACCTCGATCTCGGTCCGGTCCACGACTTCGGTATCGCCGGTGTTCGAAAAGGCGTTTGGCTGACTGACCTGGGGAGTCTCCGTGACCCTTATGGTCAGATTACCCTGTGCAATGGCAACCGTGCTGATCCGCACGTTTTCGCCCATGACGATGACTCCCGAGCGCTCGTCGATCAGGACCCGTGCGATCTGGTCGGTCGTGACGCGCAGCTGTTCGATGTCGGTCAGCATGGCGACGGCATCGCCGTTGTATTTCTTCGGTACGGCCACTTGAACCGTTGCGGGGTCGAGGGAACGTGCGGCCGGGCTTCCCATGAAGTTGTTGATGACGCTTGCGACCCGCCGGGCCGTGGTCAGATCGGGATTTCGCAGCGACACCTTAACGGTTTCAAGCTTGCTCAGCTCGAAGTCGATTTCGCGCTCAATGATGGCGCCGTTGGCGATCCGGCCGACTGTCGGTACGCCCCGGGTGATCGTTTCGGCATTGCCCCCCGCGGAGAAACCCGCAATTGCGACAGATCCCTGGGCGACCGCATAGACTTCGCCATCCGCCGCCAGCAGAGGCGTAACCAGAAGGGTGCCGCCGAGCAGGTCTTTCGCATCGCCGATCGCGGAGACGGTAACGTCCAGGCGGGTGCCCTGACGCGAGAAGGGGGGGAGATCGGCGGTGATCATCACCGCGGCCACGTTGTCGGTATCCAGGTTGGCATCGCGGGCGTTGACGCCCAGGCGTTCCAGCACGCCGATCAGGCTCTCTCGCGTGAAGACTGAGCTGTCCAGATCGTCGCCGGTTCCGTTAAGTCCAACCACCAGACCATAGCCGACCAGCATATTCTCCCGAATACCCTCGAAACTGGCGATATCCTTGATTCTGTGCTGCATCTGAGCCGCAGCAGGAGCGGCGATGCTCAGCAGCAACACGGTTACGGCAAATCGCGTTGCCATGGTGCGGGTTACTGCGGCGACTGCCGATGTTGTGCGCTTCAGGGGCTTTCGCAGGTGCTGGAACATGTATATCTCTTGGTTCTGGGTCTTGTCCTTGCCAACGCTGCGCCGGCGAACATCCCTCCTCATGCGAATCTCGTGCCAAGAATCACGGAAGCGGCGAAGGGGAGGGAAGCTGCGGGGTTTGGGTGGATCAGGAGGTGAAACTGAATGGCCGTGTCGAGATGCCCGGCAATTCGTGACCTACGCAGAGGGTAAAAATTTCCCCGTTAACACAATAAGTTAACTGGTTCTTAACGATAAAAGTCCAGCTTAGCGTTAATCTTTGATCGAGCGGATGGCGATGAAAATAGGAAACGTTTCCTCCCCGAGGACGTCAGCAACGAAACGAAGCGATCGCAGCGGATCGGTGAAGTCCGGAGGCTTTGCCCAGGCACTTGGCTCGGACCGTAGCGCGCCGGCAGCACTGGAGAACGCTGCGCCTGTTGGTGTGCTCGATGCTCTGGTCGCACTTCAGGAGGTCGATGACCCGACGTCCGGCCGCCGGAAAGCCCAGAAAAGGGGAGAAGATCTCCTGGACCGGCTGGATCATCTGAAACTGGGATTGCTGACGGGACGGATCTCAATTGGCGAACTGGAGCGGCTTTCCGAGATGGTAAGCCGGGAAACAGAAGCGACCAGTGATCCGCGCCTGCGTGAAATCCTGAGTGAAATCGAACTGAGGGCCGCAGTTGAGCTGGCCAAGCTTGGGCGTTAAAGAGCTGGTTTCCGGACTTTGGTTTTCACTTTCCGGGAATGTCAGCGCCAGAAAGCGGTTATTTCTGTGAGGCGATTCGTGTTAATGACGCAAAATCCGGGTCCGAAAAACGGCGTTAATCATAGAGTCTTTCAACAAAATTCAGTTATTGCGCCGCTAAGGCGTTCCAGAAGCTTGTCGAGCGCAGCAAAATTCATATACTCCGCCGCGCCGCAATTTGTCCATGTGTGGGATTAGGAATGACGATACCATTGCCGCACGACTATCGTCCTGACGAAGACGAGAGTTTTATGAACCCGCTGATGACGGAGTATTTCCGTCGGAAGCTGTTGAGTTGGAAAGAGGAACTTCTCAGGGAATCGAGCGAGACCCTGCAGAGTTTGCAGCAGGACAACGTGCATGAAGCCGATATCGCGGATCGGGCATCGACCGAAACGGATCGGGCGCTTGAGCTGCGAACCCGCGACCGGGAGCGCAAGTTGATCGCGAAGATCGACGACGCTCTGGAGCGAATCGAGGCTGGAGAGTTCGGCTACTGTGAAGAAACCGGTGAGCCGATCAGCCTGCGTCGGTTGGAAGCCAGGCCGATCGCGACACTCTCCATTGAGGCGCAGGAAATGCACGAACGTCTTGAGCGAACGCATCGGGACGACTAGAAAACAGATGGGTTCGGAGGGGGCAATCAATAACGGAGATTGCCTTCCGAGCCACTGAACTTGAGGCTGATTGCCGTTTTTCTTCGATTCGAAGACGTGTTCGGTTTCTGACTGGCTACCCGGGCAATCCTGTAACTGTCCGGATCTGTATAGGGGTTGACCGATTGCTGTATCGGCCAACCCTTTTTTTATCTGCCGGTTTCCGGGATCAGAACGGCCAGATGATGTCGAAGACCTGCTGACCGTAGCGCGCCTGCTGCACGTCCGAGAGATGTCCCCGGCCGCCATAGGCAATGCGGGCTTCGGCGATCTGGTCGTAGTTGATCTGGTTGCTTGAGGTGATGTCTTCCGGCCGGATCATACCCGCGACCTGCAGTTCGCGCACCTCGTAGTTCACCCGGACTTCCTGACGTCCGGCAACCACCAGGTTTCCGTTCGGCAGGACCTGAGTGATCAGCGCCGCGACTCGAAGATTGATCGTTTCGTCCCGTGTAACGGCGCCCGATCCTTCCGAATTGCTGTTGCTGTCCAGGTCGATCAGATTGGTCGGGTTGACCGCTGCGGGCAGAATACTTGCCAGACTGGCCTCATATCCAAGTAATGCCGCGGCCGAGGAGTTTTCCGCGTTGGTCCGGCTGCGGTTGGTCTTGTTCGAGATCGCCGCCGAATCGTTGATCTGGATAATCACGGTCAGGATATCGCCCACCTCGGTGGCCCGCTGATCTTTCAGGAAGGCGCGCGATCCCGGTCGCCAGAGCGAACTGGGGGAGCGCTCAACCTCGACAGCAGACGGCATGGGAATGCTGACGGTCTGACCGCCGTCCACGAGTTTGGCCGGATTTCCGATAGTGGAGAGAGCCGGGGTGGCGCCAACCTCCGCAAGCCTGTTGATCATATTGCAGGCACTCAGGCTAAGGGCCATAACAGAGATCACGGCGGTGTTTTTCAGCAGCGACAGAGCCGTCTTGTGATGGATTGGCATAGTCACGCTCTCCTTTAATTACTGACCACGTGGTTGGAAAGCATCGCCCGGACGGCGCCGTATCCGATGATTTCCGCGCTGATGATAGTGTTCGATTTGGTGTTCAGGACCCGGATCGCTTCGCCCATCGCACCGGTGTCCAGGGCGCGGCCCTGAGCGGTCAGTACCATTCTATCGGTCTCGACCCGGATGGTGACGAGGCTGTTCTTGGTCACGATCTCCGGCGTTTTCAACTCTCCGGCCTTGAGCACCAGTCCCGGGCCGATCGGACGGCGGAGGCTCTTGCCGACAATGGCATCTGCTTCCAGCAGGGCATTTCTCGCCAGCCGGTCGGCACGGTGGCTGATCCAGCTGATATCGTCGTGACCGATAACGTCGTCGGCATCCATGCGGTGGCGCAGTACCGGGACTTCAATGATCCGGACAGCGCGCCCCCTGACGGTGGTTTTGGTAACCGCCATCCCCTCCGCGGGAGCCGAGATCTGTGCGGAAAAGCGGCCGTTGCTCGAATTATAGGAGACACTCGTCACCCTGATGCTGTCGTCGAATTCCCGCGGCAGGATCATCTGCACCGAAGGGGTGTCGAATTCCAGGGTCGCGTCCTGCTGCAGACCTTCATCCGACAGGGCATCCTGCACCTGCGCCTTTATCCGCTGCGTCGAGATCACATTGCTGGCCCGCTGGATAACGGTGCTGTCGAGACGTGAGTTGGGCCGCCAGGGCAGGGCATATTTCTGTGCGACCGCGGTCAGCCAGCGTACCCCGACCGGCACCTTTTTGCCGAGTGCGGGCGCCCGGGCGATGGCCGTCGCGGCCTTGTCGCCGAGCCCGGAAAATATGTCTCCGAGCGTGACAATCTCACCTTCAACCGTCACATTCCGGTTCAATGTCACTGCGGCTTCGTCCGGCTCGGCCTGAACCGCCGCGAATGCTGCGGGGGAGAAGGCTGTGAGTGCAATGGCAAACAGGCCTGCCAGGGGGATCATGCGCATCATGAGGCTCCTAAATATCCTAGCGAAGCTGAACAACGCTCTGCATCATCTCGTCGGACGACTGGATCACCTTCGAGTTCATCTCGTAGGCGCGCTGCGCGGTGATCAGGTTGGTGATCTCGGCGACAACATTGACGTTCGATGTTTCCAGAGCGCCCTGCAGAAGTGAGCCGAATCCCCTCGACGTCGGTGTGGCGACACTTGCCTGTCCGGATGCCGACGTTTGCAGGAACATGTTGTCTCCGATCGCATCCAGCCCGGCCGGGTTCGGGAAAGTGGCCAGCTCGATGTTGCCGACGACCTGCGGCGCAATCTGACCGTCAATGTCGACCGAAACCTGTCCGCTGGAATTGATCGAAATCGAGGTGGCATTGATCGGGATGGTGATTCCGGGCTGAATAATATAGCCGTCGGGGGTCACGAGGTCGCCGTTCGGAGAAAGCTGGAAGGCGCCGGCACGGGTATATCCGGTTTCGCCGGAGGGCATTTCGACGTTGAAATAACCTTCGCCGTTGATGGCGACGTCCAGGGGGTTGTCGGTGATCGTGATATTGCCCTGCTCGGTGATCCGGTAAACCGCGGCGGGTTTGACGCCGAGACCGAGCTGCACGCCGGTCGGGACGATCGTACCGGTGTCCGAGGACGTCGACCCGACCCGGCGCAGATTCTGATAGAGCAGGTCGTTGAATTCCGCCCTCTGACGCTTGTAGCCAGTGGTGTTCATATTCGCGATGTTGTTCGAGATGACTTCGACATTGAGCTGCTGTGCCAGCATACCCGTAGCGCCAATGTTCAATGATCTCATGGGACTTTTCCTCTATTTCTACTGCTGTGTCGAAGCAAGAACCTGAATCGCCTTACGCTGGCGTTCGTGTTCCTGCTCGACCAGTTTGCTCGCGGCCGTGTAACTGCGGGTCGTGTTGATCATCCGGGTGACTTCGACAATTCCCTGGACGTTCGAGCCTTCGATCATCCCCTGGAGGATTTCGGCACCGTCCGCCGCCAGAGGATCCTGCTCACCACTGCCGAAAAGGCTGTTGGACTGCTTTTCCATCGCCTGCAGGTTTTCGAAGCGCACCATCTGGAGTCTGCCGATCAGTGTTTCACCAGCGGAAACACTGCCGTCGCTCGCAACGGAGATGGCGGATTCCGTAAGTGGCAAGGTGATGCTGTTGCCATCCACACCGAGCACCCGATCACCCTGCGAGGTGACAATCTGTCCCTGCGGATTGAGCTGAAACGTGCCGTTTCGGGTGTAGCGCTCGCCGTCCGCTGTTTCGATCGCAAAAAAACCGTCACCGCTGATCGCCAGGTCCAGGGGATTGTTGGTCTTGCTCATCGGGCCTTCGCTGATGTTGCGCACCAGCGCAATATCCTGAACCAGACTGACCCTGTCGTGGTCGCCGGTTTTCTTGAGGTGCTCGACAAACATCATGTCTTCGGCCTTGAAGGACGGAGTCGTCATGTTCGCCAGATTGTTGGCGATGACATCCAGCTTGCGTGCGAGCACCGCCTGGCGGGAAAGGGCTATGTAACCGGTATTTTCCATCGATCTTTATCGGGCTCCTTGTTGCCTTGGCCGACAATCCGCTGTCGATCAGGCATGTTCGGAACACAACGTTGCACGACCCGTGCCAACCCTTCCGAACGCGATAAACGGCAGAGTAGCGGGACTTTCCCGAGTGCCGGGACGCCCCGCGGCAGGGTCAGGGCAGAGCTTGCCGGGCAGTTCTTGCCCCGAGTCGGATAATTGCCCGGCGGCGGTCCGATTTAGGGCGATTTCAACTAGTTTTTAACCATCATGTCGTAGGGTTAGAGCCACTTAAGTTTATGTAAAACAAAAGAGTCCTGCGTATATGTCCGACCAAGCGGTATCTGAAGACGGCGGCGACGAGGTAGAAGTCGAGGCCCGCCCGAAGGGGGGAATGAACGGAAAGAAGCTCATTCTGTTCATTGTTTTGCCGATTCTACTTTTACTGATTGCCGGTGCCGGGATCTATTTTTCCGGTTTGGCTGACTCGCTTTTGGGTAAGGGAGATGGAGAGCATGCCGAGGAAGAGTTTGTCGAGGAGATCCCGATCGGTCCGGCAATCTTCTATGACCTTCCGGAAATGCTGATAAATCTGACCTCTGGCGGACGGCGGGCAAATTTCCTGAAGATTTCCGTCAGTCTGGAATTGCAGTCCGAAGCGGATCTGCCACAGATCGAGGCTGTCCTGCCGCGTATACGCGACAATTTCCAGGTCTACCTGCGTGAACTGAGGATCGAGGATCTGCAAGGATCCGCGGGCCTGCAGCGCTTGCGCGAAGAGCTCTTGCTCCGGGTGAACGCCGCCGCGCGTCCGGCGGTGATACAAGATGTCCTCTTCAAAGAAATGCTCGTTCAGTAACGGTATATAGTATGGCAGAAGAAACAGAAGCTGAAGAAGTCGATCAGGATGCGATGATGGCCGAGTGGGAGGCCATGGCGGACGACGACGAGGACGGCGAAGGTGGCGGCGGTGATGAAATGGCCGGCGACGCCGGTTCGACCCGCGTTCTCGACCAGAGCGAAATCGACAGTCTCCTGGGTGTCGATTCCAGCTCCCACGACGATGTTGCACAATCCGGCATTCAGGCGATACTCAACTCAGCATTGGTATCGTATGAGCGCCTGCCGATGCTTGAGGTGGTGTTTGACCGTCTTGTGCGCATGATGTCGACTTCGCTGCGCAACTTTACCTCGGACAACGTCGAAGTCAGTCTCGACAACATCACTTCGGCAAGATTCGGCGACTATCTGAATTCCATTCCGCTGCCCGCCATGCTCTCGGTGTTCAAGGCAGAGGAATGGGACAATTTTGGCTTGATGACTGTCGATTCAGCCTTGATCTACTCCATCGTCGACGTTCTTCTCGGCGGACGGCGGGGCACCGCGGCCATGCGTATCGAGGGCCGTCCCTATACGACGATCGAGCGAAATCTGGTCGAGCGGATGGTGCATGTCATTCTGGCGGATCTTTCGAGTGCTTTCGATCCGCTGTCGCCGGTTAATTTCCGCTTCGAACGTCTGGAGACGAATCCGAGATTTGCAACCATTGCAAGACATGCAAATGCAACCATCGTGATCACCCTGCGGGTCGATATGGAGGACCGCGGCGGCCGGATCGAGCTTCTGATCCCCTACGCGACGCTCGAGCCGGTGCGTGAACTGCTGCTGCAGCAGTTCATGGGTGAGAAATTCGGTCGGGATTCAATCTGGGAAGGACATCTGACAGCAGAGCTTTGGCAGACTGATGTGCCCATTCAGGCGGTTCTTGAACAGGTTGAAATGCCGCTCGGCGAGGTTATGGAATGGGAAGTCGGCAGCCATCTCGAACTTTCCTGTACGCCGGCGTCGGCGATTGAAATGCGATGTGGCGATGTTCCGATGTTTCAGGGGCACATGGGGCGCAAGAACGGCAGTATTGCCGTACGTGTGATCAACAAGCTGGCGCGGGAGAGTGAAGCGCAGTGAGCAGTGGAATCAATCTTACCGTGATCTTTGAACTTGTCCTGGCGGGCCTGCTGGTCGCGACCATCGTCTATGCCGCAATACTGGACCGCAAACTCGGCGCGATTCGCCAATTTCGGACCGAAATGGAAGGTCTTATCAAGGATTTCGCCGATTCGACCCTGAAAGCCGAGCAGGGCCTGGCGGAGTTGCGCGCACATGCGGGAACCACGGGAGCCGCTCTGCAGCAGGAGGTTGAAGGCGCCGTAAAAGTGCTGGATGACCTGAAGTTTCTCGTCGAGCGCGGTGAATTGCTGTCCAATCATCTGGAATCGGCGTCTGCACAGGCGCGCGACAATCTTTCCGGCGCTCGCGGCGCGGCGGGCAAAGGCAACCCTTGCGGTGCAAAACACAATACGAACAATCGTTTGCAGGTTGAAGCCGACGCGACACAGGCCCGTATAAAGCCGGTCGGGGATTCCGGGCACGGCGGAAAACAGTCCAGATCCGATGCGCCGATCTCCGAGCGCCTTGATCTGAGCTCCAAAAATCCCGGCGCGAGTGCACTGCTCAAGGCTTTGCAAAGAATGCGTTAATCCGACTGATGTACACTGTCATTCGGAATTGTTCTTTGCCGGATGCTCAAAACCTCCAGGACTGAAGGGTTCGGCGGTTGTTTGCGCCGGTGGGGTAGGCCGGCGAGTAGGAAGGTATCCATGCGACTGCGTTTACTGCCGTTTCTCATCGTCGCCGCGGCGGCGCTCTTTACGGTCAAGATCGGCAATATCTGGCAGGGCGTTTCCTCTGCGACGGCGGCCAAAGCCGACCTGGTCCAACTTGCCGCCAAAACACCCGAACAGGATGCCGGCGAAGCAAAGCAAGAGCTTGGGGCGGCGGAAAGCGAAGGCGCAAAGCGCTCCGGCGAGGCCGGCGACGACGCGGTTCTGTCTGCAGTCGCCGGGAAGGTCAAGGGGGCCGGCGGACCGGATCCTTTCACGCTCACCGACGAAGAAATTAACCTGTTGCAGTCCCTGTCGAAGCGCCGGGAGTCCATTGAGCAGCAGGCGCGCGAACTGGAACAGCGCGAAGTCCTGCTGAAGGCGGCTGAAAGCCGTATCGACGAGAAGGTGGCCGAGCTCGAAGCGCTGCGCAAGTCGATTGAAGGTCTCGTGGAAGAGCACGACGAAGAAGCCGACGCACAGATAAAAAGCCTCGTGAAGATTTACGAAGCGATGAAGCCCAAGGATGCTGCGCGTATTTTCGAACAGCTCGACATGGTTGTCCTGCTCAGCGTCATCGAGCGCATGAAAGAACGAAAAACGGCGCCGATTCTTGCAAATATGGACCCGGAGCGGGCTAAAACCATCACTTTGGAATTGGCGCAGCGCCGGTCGCTGCCGATCGCAAAAAACTAGGGTCCGATCGTTTTTCCTCGAATCAAGGAAGCTGTTGCACAGCTTCTGACCTTAAGCGTTAGAGGGCTTTGTCGTTTACGCTGCGTTAACTGAAATTCGTTAGAGTTCAATAGGTTCACCAAGGAGGGGGCAAGAATCCGCCTTGTCGGGACTGCCGGTAATAAAAGGAGACTACTATGTCCGCTGTTGACATGAACATGCCGATCCTGATCGTTGATGACTACAAGACGATGCTTCGGATCATCCGTAACCTGCTTAAGCAGCTTGGTTTCAACAATGTTGACGAAGCCGCCGACGGCAGTGCCGCGCTGCAGAAGCTGCGCGACAAATCCTATGGTCTGGTGATTTCCGACTGGAACATGGAGCCCATGAGCGGTCTGCAGCTTCTCAAGGAGTGCCGCACGGACAATCAGCTTCAGGCTCTTCCGTTCATCATGATCACCGCCGAGAGCAAGAGCGAAAACGTCGTTGCCGCCAAACAGGCCGGTGTAAACAACTACATCGTCAAGCCGTTTAACGCCGCGACCCTCAAGAGCAAGCTGACTGCCGTCCTTGGTGCCTTTTAAGGACGCTTGTCATGTTGTTGCCGGCGCGCGCAGATATTGCCGAACAGATTACGGCATTGGCCAAACGTTCGAATAATGTGGACGCCGATGCTGTACGAGTAATGGTGGAAGACATCATGCAGTCCGTCGAGGGGGATTTCTCGGCGGCCAACATGAAGCTTTTCGCTGAAGTCGAGGCGGTCGCTGAGTTTATCATGAGCGCAAAAGCAGAGATCGCCTCTCTTCGACCGGACGAAATCACCAGTGAGCATCTGCCAACTGCGACGGACGAGTTGGACGCCATCATCGGTGCAACCGAGAACGCGACCAATACCATTCTGGAATCGATGGAAGAACTCGAGGTTCTCTGCGGGACCATCGATAAGGATACAGCGGAAAAAATCAACAAGTCGGTGACCCAGGTTTATGAAGCATGTAGCTTTCAGGACATTACTGGGCAGCGGATAAGCAAAGTCGTCAACGCGCTTCAGCAGGTCGAGAACAAGGTTACGGCCCTGATCGAGGCCTTCGGTGGAGAGTTTCAGGCTGCCGGGGGCGGCGGGCCCTCCACAGCGAAGTGCGCGGACGGCAAAGCCGAAAGGCCGGATGAGGCGCTTTGCAACGGCCCTCAGCTTCCGGGTAACGATATCAGTCAGGATGACATAGACGCCCTTATGGGCTTCAACTGATCCGCGATGGCTGGTCCGCTGACAAGGACCTTGGCAGGACGCAGCGATCCCAACGTGGTCGCCCTGTTGAGCCTCCAGCTTATTCTCCTTGCTTTTTTTATCCTCTTGAACGCCCTGTCGGTCATTGAAGATGACAAGAAACGTGTGGTGATCGATAGCGTCAGTCAGGCTTTTGACGGGCGCATTCAGGCCTTTCGGAATCTGTCGGACCAACAGGCGGCATCGGGCCAGCTTTCCGGTGCTGAACGTCTGGCCGATGAACTGGTGGATCTGCTGGATTCGACACTGCCGGCGATTCGCGTTACTGACGGGGCGAGCCATAGTGAAGTCCGCGTTGAGCTTCCGGCCTCCATGCTCTTCGCACCGGGGGCGACTGTCCTGAAGCCGGGACACGATCTCCTGTTGCAACGCCTGACCGCCGCTCTGAAAAGCGAAGGCGAGAAGGGGGTCACCTTTCACGCAGAAGTGCGCCACGGCGTGCCTTCCGGTTCTCTGGCGCGTTTGGACGAGTTGAAGACGCGGTCGGTTGAACTTGGCCGTATCGGACATCTTGCGCAGCGGTTGGCCGACCTGGGAACGCCCCGGGAAACGATTTCGACCGGCCTTGAGATCGGCCGGCCTGGTGCGATCTTTCTGAATTTCAGTGTCGTTGAAGACGAACCCCGGAGCACACCGTGACGCCCCCCGATCACCAGAGCGAAGCAACACTGAATGTGACGTCGCTCCAGATGCGGAGCATTCCCGCGCTGATGTCAAACGCGCCACGGCAGACGGAATCCTCGACGGCCTGGATGGTGACCTTTACCGATCTCATCGCGCTGATGCTGACATTCTTCGTGCTTCTCTACTCGATGTCGAAACTTGATATTGTGCAGTGGCAGAATCTGACCGGGACTGCCCTGGTAAGTCTGGATAGCGTGAGCGACACGGCCTCCGTCAAGCCGAAAGCGCAACTGGATATCGCGCCGGTCAGCTTTGTCCCCGGGTCCGATCTCGATTATCTGGCGAACGTTTTGTCGGAACGCCTGCGGAGCGATAACCTTTTGAGTCAGGCGCGGTTTCGCAACGCCGGCGACCGCCTGATCGTCTCCCTGCCGGACGCGCTGCTGTTCGAAGAGGCCGGCGCTGACGGAGGGAGCGCGGTATTGGGCGCGCGCGCCGAGCAAACAATGTTTGCGCTGGGCGGCGTTTTCAGGACCATCGGCAATACCATTGAAATCGTAAGCTATCCGGTTGATACATCGGATAATGCAGGGAATACGGAAGCTGTCTGGACCGATGCTTTGAGCCGCGCGATTGCATTGTCGCGCCTGTTGAAGGACTCGGGTTATACCGGGATCATCCACCCCAGGGGCGTCGCCTGGGCGCAGCCGGAGCCAGATTCGCAGGCGGTTGAAGGTGAAGCGGCGTTTGATCGCCGTGTCGATGTGATCGTTCTCGATTCCGCGGGAGAGAGATGATGAACCGCATGCTGATGAACGGCAGACTGCACGGCGCATTCATTGTTTTGTGTTTGATCCTTCTGCTGCCCGCTTTGGGGTCGGCCGCGGATGTCGTCACGGTGCGTGGTGGGGTACATCCGGGGTTCGCCCGGCTGGTATTCGACTGGCCGGACGAGGTTCCCTTCGAAGCGCATACTCAGGGCGATTCCCTGGTGGTTCGCTTTGACACGCCTTCGGTCTATGACCTGTCATCTGCCGAAAAAGCCCTGTTCCGCTATGTCGGCACCGGCAAGGTGGAGGATGAGGGGCGCGTGGTTCGTTTTCCGCTGAAGGGCGAATACGAAGCCAGAGGCGCACGGATCAATAGCAAGGTCGTGGTCGATCTCTATCCTGCTTCTGCGGCTGCCCGGACAGCAGCTTCGCCGCAGCCCAAACCCGACGAGACACAGGTTTCCGTCCGGGCCGGCGAACATCCGGGTTTCAGCCGTGTCGTGTTTGACTGGGACGCACCTGTCGGTGCCCGCCTGGAGGAATCGGACGGGCAGGCGACGGTCGTCTTTGATCAGCCGGCGCGCTTTGGATTGGACCGCGTTCAACGGAACCTGCCGCGCGGGATCACCGGTCTGTCGGCGCTGGTCGGGGAAGAAGGCAGAAAAGTTTCGATCCAGGCGCCGAAAAACACCTCGTTCCGCCTCTACCGCGCTGGGAACAAGGTGGTTCTGGATGTCACGCCGCCTGCTGAAACCCAGACTGCTGAAACCCAGACTGCTGAAACCCAGACTGCGAAGGTCGAGAAGAACACACAGAATAAGCCGAGCGCTTCTGAGTCCGGAAAGGACACAGTCGCGCAGGCACCCAGTCAGAAAAAAGCGGCGCCTGAGAAGGAAGCCGGACTTCGGACATCGGGGGCGGCTGTTCCCGCACCCGCAACCGTCAAACCAACCTCGCTGCTTCCGGGCCAGCAGGACAGCGATCACAGTGAGGCGGCGCAACCGTCGAAAGAGACGCAGACGAAGACGGCCGGAAGCGGCGCTTCGTCAGACGCTGCCAGGACGCCGGAAAGAAACTCTCAGACCATCGGATCCAACGGACCGGTACGCTTTGCGACACCTGAAAGCCTGCGGGCAGCCGTGGCGGCGCGGAATGCCGGATTGCCGGTGCCGGAAGACAATCTGGTCACGCTGGATGCTTTCCGTCCGGAGTTGAACGTCGAGGATTCGGCGGCCGGTGGCGAGGATCTCGATGCCGAGGCAGGTCTCGTGATGCTGTCGGAAGATCCCGAGTTGCGGCTGATGACTCCGACCCCTGGAAAAAGCCCGCAACCCGATCGTCCGACCATTCTCAACTTCGGTTGGGACCGCGAAACCGGGGTGGCGGCGTTCCAGCGCGGAACACGTCTGTGGCTGGTATTCGACCGTCTGGGGCCTTTCAATCTGACAGAGAAGCTGCGCGAGATCGCGCCGCATCTGGAACCGATCGACCGGGTTCCGGTCCGGCGTGGAACGGCCGTGCGCCTGACGCTGCCTCCCCTGTTCGCACCGCGTCTTTCATTCAAGGACAACGTCTGGTCGGTCGATATCCGCCGGCGTGTCCCGCTGCCGGAAGATACGGTGTCGGTTTCGGTCAAATCGCGCGAGCAGGGGCCCGAGGTTCTCTTCAAAGCCGCCGGGGTGCGTGCCTTGCTTTCAATCATCGATCCCGACCTGAACGACCGCCTGGTCGTGGCACCGCTTCGTGAGGCCGGCCTCGGTGTCGCCACTGCCCAGCAGTTCGCGCAGTTCCGGGCGCTCTCGAGCTATCAGGGTGTGGTGCTGCAGCCGACTGCGGAAGGCCTCGCGATGAGCATGAACACGCACGGCATCGTGGTCGAGGGCCGGAACCCGCTGCAGGTTTCCGGCAGCAAGGAGCGTAACATGCCGTCCGGCGGCGAACGTCAAAAGGTCACCGGCGGTTCCATGTTCGATCTGGATGCCGCGCGCCAGGGTGGCGATGGAGGATTTTTCGCCAGCAAACAGGAACTGCAGCGCAAAGTGATCAGCGAGGGTAAGCAGAAGGTCGGCATTGCAAGGCTGAACCTTGCGCGTTTCTACTTCGCCCACGGCCGGGCGCCGGAAGCTCTCGGCATTCTCCAGATGCTTGAAGCGGAGAACGCCTATATCGCCGGCGACCCCGAAGTGCTGATGATGAAGGGCGCCAGCAATTTTCTTGCCGAAAATTATGACGAGACGGCCATCACGCTGGCCCACCCTGCGCTGGTGGGCGAACGCGAGGCAGTGCTCTGGCAATCGGCGATGGCTGCAAAGGAACAGGATTGGGACGTTGCCGCCACCGGCTTTGCCGAGACCGATGATCTGATCGACCAGTATGCGCGGCCGGTGCGAAACCGCCTGCGTCTTCTTGCCGCTGAATCGCGTCTGGCGACCGGCGACACCGGCGGCGCCAGCCTTTATCTGAGCAAGATCGATGCGGATGAACCGACGGAGTCTGAACTGGCTCAGGTCGGTTACCTTCGCGGGCAGCGCCTGTTGCTGGACGGAGAGATCGAGGAGGCGCGCAAGCTATGGCGCCGTATCGCCCGGAACCGGCATCGTCCTTCGAGCGCCCGCGCCCGTCTCGCGCTGGTCGATCTTGGTGTCGACAAGGGCACTATGCCGGCCGAGGAAGCCATCGACGAAATCGAAAATCTGCGCTTTGCCTGGCGCGGCGATCAGTTCGAATTCGCGCTGCTGAGCCGGCTTGGCGATTTCTATATGGAAAAAGGTGATTACCGTAACGGTTTCAAGGCTTTGCGGCAGGCGGCCTCGCATTTTCCCAACTCCCGCCGCTCCGAGCAGATCACCCGCAAGATGCAGCAGGAATTCCGGGACCTCTATCTCACCGACAAGGGCGAAGCGGTGCAGGCCATAACCGCGGTCGCGCTATACGAAGAATACAAGGAACTTACGCCACCAGGTGAAGAAGGCGATGCCATCATCACCAAACTGGCCGACCGCCTGGTCGAGGTCGATCTTCTGGCACGGGCGGGGGATCTGCTGGAAGACCAGGTCGATCATCGCCTGAAGGGTGAGGAAAAAGCCAAGGTCGCCGCACGTACAGCTCTGATCCGTCTGCTTGAGCGCAAGCCGGAAGAGAGCTTACGGATTCTGGATGCCAGTGAAGAGGCAAATCTGCCCGAAGGCCTGACGCACCAGCGCAAGCACTTGCGTGCCCGCGCCCTTGCCGAAGCCGGACGCGAAAACGAAGCTCTGGCCCTGCTCGACGGCGACGACGCCTCGGACGCCCTTCAGTTGAGGGCGGAAATCCTGTGGAAGCAGCGAAACTGGAAAGATGCCGGTCTTGCTCTGGCGCGCCTGGTGCCGGCGCAGCCGCCCGAGCGCCCGCTCACCGCGGTCGAATCCCAGTCCGTGTTGAACCTGGCTGTTGCCCTGACCATGGCGGACGACCGCCCGGCCCTGGAACTGCTGTCCGAAAGTTACCGGGGGGCGATGAAGGACTCGCCTCAGGCCGATTCCTTTGGGCTGCTGGCCGGTGATCTGATCGGCACCAACGTGAAGTCGATATCCGAGGAACTCGCGCAGATCGGCCAGATTCAGGATTTCGTCTCCAGCTACCGCAAACAGCTCAACGGCACCCAGCTGAGCAAAGCCCGGTAGGTTCTGCTTCCGCGAACCCTGCGATTGAAGGGATCTAGCTGGTCCGTAAGGACGCCAGCGACTCCAGTGATGGGGTTGGCCGGATCGCGGTGGCTGCTGAACAGCTGAACAGCCAGACGGGGGAGCTTCAGACCGAGATGGGCAACTTCCTGGACAAGGTGCGGGCTTCCTGATTCGACACGGACGAAAGTCCTGACGGTGGCCTTTCTCAGATACCTTTGAAAGCTGACGCGAGAGTTATCTCCTTCATTCGATCAGCGCTGTCTGCGCCCTCAGGTTTTCTTCCCGGCTTCCGTTTGCTTCTGCCGGGCCCGGCGCGAAAGCATGTTCAGGGTTTCGATCAGCGCTGAAAACGCCATCGCGGCGTAGACGTATCCTCTGGGTACATGAACGCCGAAACCGTCGGCGATCAGGGTCGTTCCGATCATCAGCAGAAAGCCAAGGGCCAGCATCACGATCGTCGGGTTCGCATGGATGAAGTTCGCCAGCGGGTCGGCGGCCAGCAGCATGACGAGAACTGCGACGATCACCGCGATCACCATGATCGGGATATGCTGGGTCATGCCGACTGCGGTGACGATGCTGTCCACCGAGAACACCAGATCCAATACCAGAATCTGTCCGATGACGGCGATGACGCCGACGGTGGCGGTTGAAGTTGTCGAGGTGTCGGAACCCGTATCCGGGTCGACGTTGTGGTGGATCTCCTTGGTCGCCTTCCAGACGAGGAAAAATCCGCCGGCGATCAGAATGAGATCTCGCCAGGAGAAGGCCTGTCCCAACAGCTCGATAATCGGGTCCGTCAGCTTGACGATAATGGCGACCGTTCCGAGCAGCACCAGCCTCAACACCAGAGCGGCGGAAATACCGACCTTCCGGGCCTTGGAACGCTGATGCGCGGGCAGCTTGTTGGTCAGAATTGAAATGAAGATGAGATTGTCGATGCCGAGCACGACCTCCATCGCAATCAGGGTTGCGAGGGCAACCCAGGCAGAGGGGGAGGCCGCAAGCGTAAGCAGGTATTCCATTTCAGGCTTTCTCGTGCTGGAGGATCTTCTCCGGGAAAGCTACACCGAAGCCGTTCGCCATTGAAGGAAAACGCGCACAAGACGTGGAATCGGGATTTGTCGCTGCGCGGGCAGGGATCGTCAAAGACAGCGACGGCCGCTGTTTCGGGGGAAAAGCGGCCCTATCCGAAGCTCTTCACCAGGCTTCCCGCGACCAGATACCAGCCGTCGACCAGGACGAAAAAGATCAGTTTGAAGGGCAGCGAGATGACGATCGGCGGCAGCATCATCATACCCATGGACATCAGGATCGAGGCGATCACCATGTCGATGATAATGAACGGCAGGAACAGCAGGAAGCCGATCTCGAAGGCGCGCCGCAGTTCGCTGATCATGAAGGCCGGGATCAGGGCACGCATCGGCGTGTCGGCCGCTGTTTCGATTGCATCGATATTGCCGAGCTCAATGAAGAGCTTGAGGTCCTGTTCGCGCACATGCGCCAGCATGAAGTTGCGGACCGGTATCACACCGCGCTCGAAAGCCTGGATCTCGGTAATGTCCTCTTCGATCAGCGGCTGGAGCGCCTGTTCGTAGATTGCTTCCATCGTCGGCATCATGATGAAGGCGGTCAGAAACAGCGCGAGACTGACCAGAACCGTGTTGGGCGGCGTCTGCTGGATGCCCATGGCGCTACGCAGGAACGACAGGACGACCACGATCCGGGTAAAGGACGTCACCATCATCAGAATCGCCGGGGCGAGGCTCAGGATGGTGACAAGCGCGATGATCTGGAGAATCCGGCTGGTACCGGATCCGACGATATCGCCGCCGAGATCGAGGGTCAGGGCCTGGGCCATGGCCGGATCGGGCGAGAAAGCAAAGACAAGCGCGATGATCGCCGCGAGCGGAACCGGAAACAAAAACCTCATTGCCTGACGTCTCCACCGGTAGCGCCGGAAGCCGGGGCGCTCCGACTGACCGGGAGAGCTGCCGCCGGGATGCCGCTTTCAATGAGCAGACCGCCGGTCGGGCCGATCAGAATCAGATGTTCGGTCGCATCGCGGCAGACCAGCACCAGCTTGTGGCGCGCATCCAGAGGACGGACTTCGCTGATTGAAAGCCGCTGCTGTTTGCCGGCCTGGACGATCATCCGTCCGCCGAATCCAAAGCGGCGGGCCAGAAGCGTGAGTCCGCCGATCAGACCCAGCACAAAGAGCAGGGCCAGCACAAAGCGCAGATATACGTCGAGTTCCATGTCAGGCCGTTAGCTGGAGAATGATTTTAAGGAAGTGCCGGAGCTTCAGGATCAAGGTTGCTTTCCGTAGGCCGATACGGCCCGTTGACGCTCGGACAGCCCCTGAAGTTCGCCCCGGATGACTTCGAGGCCCTGGTTCAGTTTGTCCGAGAGATTTGAAAGTTCGTCGACCATGCTGACCAGTTCGCCCTGCAGCGCTTTGGAGTCGCTCGCCGGAAGCTTCTTGATCATCCTGCAAAGAGAATCAATTTCGGCCTGCAGCGGTATCATGTCCATGGTGTCGCCCTTGGCGGCAGCATCGCTGCCGCGCCTTATTTTCTCACGCAGTGTGCGGGTGCGTGCTGAGATCGTCGCAAAGTCTGTCATGAACTGGTTTCCGGGCTTGAGCTGGGTTCCATGGCTGTTGGTTGTTCAGCGCGATAGATATAGCTGAGAATGTTGGCAACGGCCGTCAGGGCTTCGAGCGGGATTTCGCTCTCCACTTCGACCGCGGAGAGGATAGTGGCGAGATCGGCATCGCTGCGAACCTTGATGCCGTGATCGAAGGCAAGCTGCAGAATCTGTTCGGCGACTTCACCGCTGCCTTTGGCAATGACCTGGGTGGCTTGCGCCCGCCCGCCACTCGATTGCAGGGCAATCGCCACGGGCTGCCTGGGAGGGCTTCCGTCGGGATTCGCGGATGGCCTGCTTCCCGTCCGACGGTCCGAATTCCTGGCGGCGTCACTTGTTTGCGCAGGTGAAAGCGGTCGAACGCCTTCGCGGTCACTCTTGTGCCCGGGCATCTTCAACTTTTTGTTACCGGTCGGGTTTTCGGGCTTTCCGGCCAAATCGAACTTCCTGGCATGCGAGACCTGCGAATCGAATCGCCGAGACTCGGGTGATCCTGAAGCGATTATCACCGATTATGCTTAATGAAAGGTTTAACGATCAGGCTATGCCGCTGATTCGCATCTGTTTTTGTGCTGGAAGGCGGGAACGCGCAAATAAGCCGCGTTCCATCAGGAAGGGGGCGGGAAACCAGGGGGCGAAACGGTGTTTTACGATTGGCTAAAGACGGGCGAAAAGCGCATGGCCCCTGGATTGAAGGATTTCACTGCCGATGTCTTTCAAGTCATCGGATTCGATCAGATCAGCTACCGCCGTCACCACCAGGTTTGTCGTCATTTCCGATTTCCGCCATCGACATTGCGAGGGCTTCACTGCCAGCTGCGGCGGCACGGTTCTCTTCCTGGATCCGTTCGTATATTTCGCGTCGCAGGACGGTTGCATCTTCGGGAAACGTAAATCCGAGCTTAATAGATTTGCCACGGATATCGACGACGGTTACCTCGATATTATCGTTGATGATGACGGATTCGCCGATTTTCCGCGTTAAATAAAGCATCGGCTACGTAAAAACTCCCTACCTTGCCGGTTTCACGTCCGGCCCCCTGCACACAGTCTAATATGCGGATTGTTCTATAACAAGTGAACCCTTTTTACGGAATCTTAACAACAGATAGTGGAAAGTTAAGATAAATCTTTGTGAATGGTTCAGAAAACAGGTTTGCACAAACGCTATGAGCGGCAAGTTAAGCATCACGGATGTTATCACCAAGCGCATGCAATGGCTGACGGCGCGTCAGAACGTTCTGACGAAGAATATCGCCAATGCGGATACGCCTGACTACATCCCGCGCGACCTGAAAGACGGTTCGTTCAAAAGTCTGGTCGGACGTCAGTCGGCGGTTTTGCGGCCAAGCGCCACGAGCGCAAACCATATCCGGGGGATGTCACTGCGTGACCCTGATGGCCGTGCCCGCGAACAGAAAGAACTTTACGAAACCGCCCCCGCAGGCAACGCGGTGGTGATCGAGGAGCAACTGGTCAACATGACGCAGAACCAGACCGACTATCAGACCATGACACAGCTCTATCGAAAGCATGTGAACATGATCAAGCTGGCGCTGAAAGGCTCAAGCTGATCGTTGATGAGATGGGCGACAATCTGATCGGGTGGCGACACCTGCCGCCTGCATAAACCGGTACTGCCCTGCGAAGCGAACGACATGCGTTCGGATTTCGTGCGGGCAAGGGAGACGAGATGGATCTGTTCAAGACATTGCATATTGCAGCTTCGGGGATGCGGGCGCAGGGAACGCGCCTTCGGGTGATCTCCGAGAACATTGCAAATGCCGATTCTGTTTCGCAGACGCCGGGCGGCGTTCCTTACCGGCGTAAGCTGGTTTCCTTCGGGAACGCGCTGGACCGCGAACTCGGAGTCGAGACCGTGCGCGTCAAGAATATCATGACCGATAAGTCTGAGTTTTCGCGCAGCTACGAGCCGGGTCATCCGGCGGCCGACGAAGACGGATACGTGCTGCGGCCGAACGTGAACACCCTGATCGAGATGACTGATATGCGCGAAGCGCAGCGCAGTTACGAAGCCAACCTGAAGGCCATTGAAGCCTCCCGGAGCATGTTGCAGAAGACGTTGCAGATTCTGAGCTGATGAGCACGGTGCTTTCGAGCAGCGATTTTTAAAACGGTTGCCAGGATGGTGATCGCAGTCAAGGCCAAGAAGGCAGATACAACAGTCCCGCTGACGCAGCGGGCGCGGAGTTGATCATGCCTGTGAATTTTACCGACGCTGTCAGCGCTTATCAGAAAGTCGCCGGCAAGGACACCATAAGCCGCCCGGGCTCGGGCAGCGCTGATCTGGCGCCGTCCGGCGACTTTGCCTCAACGCTTCGCGGCATGGCCGACGAGGTTGTCGGCACGCTGAACGCGGGCGAGACGCAGAGCCTGAAGGCTGTGGCGGGAACCGCCGACCTGACTGAGGTCGTAACGGCGATGTCCAAGGCTGAAGTCACCCTGCAGACCGTGGTCACGATCCGCGACCGCGTCGTGCAGGCCTATCAGGAAATTCTGCGAATGCCGATCTGACGCTCTTTCGTCGTCAGGCGCCTGCCGTGCCGGTGCCATGCTCCGCGTTTGCCGTGGCAACAGTCTTTTATAGTCCCGATCTGGTCATTACCACGCGCTGAATGCGTTCCAGAATTTCACACGCCGCTCCGAGAACAAGTCGCATGAACCCAATCGATGTCATAGAGGTTTCCAGGGAAGCCATCTTCATAACGCTTAAGATCGGTGCGCCGATCATTCTGATCGCGCTGGGCGTCGGTCTGCTGATCGCGTTGTTTCAGGCTCTGACGCAGATGCAGGAAATGACACTCTCTTTCGTTCCCAAGATCGTGGCCGTATGTCTGGGCATTATCGTTTTCATGCCCTTCATGCTGGGAACGATGATCAGCTTCACACAGACATTGATGGACCGCATCGTTTCACTGGGATAGCGCCGGATGCTCGAGGAGTTTCTTTCCACCGAACTCTTTGTCGTTCTGCTGGTCTTCGTGCGCGTCGGCGCGGCGATGATGCTGCTACCCGGTTTCAGCGAACCCTACGTCCCGCCGCGCGCGCGGCTGATACTTGCGCTGATGATCTCGATCATCATTTCGCCGGTAGTGCGCGAAAACCTGCCGGCGATGCCCGCGTCGATGCTGTCGCTGGGGTTGCTGATCATCGGTGAACTGGTGATCGGCTTTTTCTTCGGGACGATCACCCGCATGTTCATCGCCGCCATGGCGACGGCGGGCATGATCATCGCCTTCATGTCTTCCATGGCCAATGCCCTGGTCAACGATCCCAGCAGTCAGCAGCAGGGGGCGATCTCCGGGTCGTTTCTGACCACCATCGCGGTGCTGATGATTTTCATCCTCGATCTGCATCACGTCATGCTGATGGCTGTTGCCGACAGTTACACACTGTTTCGTCCGGGCGAGGGTCTGGAGATGGGCGACTTCAGCGAGATGGTCACCCGAGTGCTGTCCAAGACCTTTCTGCTGGCGTTTCAACTCTCCGCGCCGTTCATCGCCGTGGGAACGATCTTTTACCTCGGGCTTGGCGTCCTCGGCCGCCTGATGCCTCAGGTGCAGATCTTTTTCGTGGCCATGCCGATGCAGATCGCGGTCGGCTTCATCATTCTGTTCCTGTCGCTGCCGGTCATGATGGGCTGGTACTTCACGCAGTTCAGGGAAACCCTGATGCCGTTCCTGGCGCCGTCATGACAGAGACGAAGGTGCCATACATGCTGGAAGCGGCAACCCTGACGACAGGCGACGCCGGCGGAGTGCGCGGGCATGTCTGACGACAATACGGACGCCTCCCAAAAAACCGAAGACCCGTCGCAAAAGAAGCTCGACGATTCGCGCGAAAAGGGTCAGGTGGCGAAATCTCAGGAGGTTTCCCACTGGTTCATGCTGCTTGCCTTCACCGCGATGATCGGTGTGTTCGGCGCTTCCATTACCAGGGGGGTGACGGGCTCGATGACCCGTTTCATCGAAAGTCCCCACGCGATCCGGATCGACCGCGAGAGTCTTGTCGGGCTGGCCGTCGAGATTCTCATCGATGTCGGTCTGCTTCTGGCGGTGCCGGCCGTGGTTGCGATCGCGGCGGCGCTGCTGTCATCCTTTCTGCAGATCGGATGGCTGGTTTCCGCCGAGTCACTCACCCCGAAACTGGAAAAGCTTTCGCTTAAAAAGGGACTCAAGCGGCTGTTCTCGGTCAAGTCTCTTGCCGAGTTCGGCAAGGGGATCGCCAAACTGACGATCGTCGCGGTGGTGATCATCATCCTGATGTGGCCACGCCGCGAAATGATCCCCCAGATCGCGACCATGGAAGTCCCGCAGCTGCTCCTGCTCCTGCAGGATCTTGCCGTGCAGATTCTGGTAGGCGTGCTGTCGGTCATGGCGGTGATCGCGGGCGGTGACTTTCTGTTTCAGAAGTACCAGCACACCAAGCAGCTGATGATGTCGAAGCAGGAGCTCAAGGACGAATACAAGCAGTCGGAAGGCGACCCGATGGTCAAGGGGCGGCTGCGCCAGCTGCGTGCGGAAAAGTCGCGCCGCCGCATGATGGCTGCGGTCCCCGAGGCCGACGTCGTGGTCACCAATCCGACCCATTACGCGGTCGCGCTGAAATACGATGCCGAGACCATGGAAGCGCCGGTTCTGGTGGCCAAGGGAGCTGACGAGATTGCACTGCGCATTCGCGAACTGGCGAAGAAACACGACATCCCCATTATGGAGAACCCGCCGCTCGCACGGGCACTGTACGGCGGCGTCGAACTGGATCAGCCAATCCCGCCGCAGCACTATACGGCCGTGGCGGAAGTTATCGGTTACGTGATGCGCCTGCGCGGCAAGCTGCCCAAGGCTCGAAAATAGAACCGGGGCAGGGGTTGTCGGGAGGAGGCCGGGGCCGGCAAACGGCTGATCTGGTGAAGCGGCGCTCTTGTGTTTACGATGCGGCAGATTTCCGGACTGGATCTGCCGATGCCGATTCGCTGCCGCTGGTTCGCCGCTGCAGAAACTTCATATGGGATAATGATCGCTCGTGGATATAGAGTTAGCGTATTGGATCATCATTTTCGTCCTGGTGGCGATTTTGATTTATACCGTGATTTCCGTCCGGCGTGTCCGCCGGGAACTCACGCTCTATTCGGCGGCTTTCTTTTCGGTTTCCCGGCCTCGGCAGATTGTGGCGCCGAACAGCAAGGTGCTGCACTCGAACGCCGCTTTTTTTGAACTTTTCGGGCAGGTCGACAAACCGATCCCGGATCTTCTGGTCGCCGAGACGCGCGGTGATCTCGATGTGCGCGAACAGATCGAAATGCTTGATGCCAAGGCAAAAAACGGTCTGGAGGGCTATGCCGAAGTCCGGATTCCGGGCAGCGGCGACGGCGGCAACGACGTCGACACCCAGTGGCGCTATGTTGCCGCTTATCCGATAAAGGACTGGCCGGGTTACGTGCTCTGGTTCGTTGACGATATCACGTTGCGGCGCCAGATGGAGCAGGTGATCCACGACCAGCAGAACCGTTTTGCCGATCTGCTGGAAAATGCGCCGATCGGGTTCTACTCGGTGGATGGGGAGGGACGTTTTCTCTTCGTCAACCAGAAGCTTGCCGAGTGGCTGGGACGAACCCACGCAGAGCTCGAGAGCGGGACGCTTCGCCTGCATGACATACTGGATGTCGACGGCGATTTCGCAGCCTACAGCCCCTTTCCCGACGAAGGTGTTTCCAAGGGCGAGGTCGTGCTCAAAAAGCGCGACGGCGGCAAGTTCGTCGCTTTCATCAGCCAGGACGAGGTGCCCGCGGACGAACGCGGCGGCCTCTGTACCCGCTCGGTGGTCCGCGACCTTTCCAGCGAACGGGCGGTTGCCAGGGCGCTGGAGAGATCGGAAGAACGCTTCAAGAGCTTTTTCGAAAAAGCGCCGGTCGGCATCGCCCTGATCGATCCGCAGGGGCGCGTGACCGAGAGCAACCGGACCTTCCGCGATCTCTTGCGTTCACAAGGCGATGTCGCCGGGCTGTCGCTGATCGATATGGCCGTTCCCGATGACCGCGCGGCGCTGCAAAGCGCGATCATCGATCAGCAGGACACCGGCAGACAGACCGTACACGAGATCCGCTTTCATGGCGGGGAACTGATCTGTACCGTTTATGTCACGCGGATGGCCGCACCTGACGGTGCCACAGCGGGCTTCATCGCCCACTTCATTGACGTGACCGAACAGAAGAATCTGGAAGTTCAGTTCGCGCAATCGCAGAAGATGCAGGCGGTCGGCCAGCTGGCCGGCGGTATCGCGCATGACTTCAACAATCTGCTGACCGCAATGATCGGCTTTTCGGATCTGCTGCTGCTGCGCCACCGCCCCGGCGATCAGTCTTTCGCCGACATCATGCAGATCAAGCAGAACGCCAACCGTGCCGCCAATCTGGTGCGCCAGCTGCTGGCCTTTTCGCGTCAGCAGACCCTGCAGCCGCGGCAGCTGGTTATCACCGATATCCTGGCCGAGCTGTCCCATCTGCTCGCGCGGCTGATCGGTGAAAACATCGAACTGAAGATGATTCACGGCCGCGATCTGGGGCTGGTGAAGGCCGATCAGGGCCAGCTCGAACAGGTCGTGATCAATCTGGCGGTGAATGCCCGGGACGCCATGGCAGACGGCGGCGCCCTGACAATCCGCACCGCGAACGTCATTGTCGCGGAAGACAAGATGCACAAGGGCGAGATCATGCCCAAGGGTGAGTACGTGGTCGTCGAGGTCGAGGACAGTGGTTGCGGTATCCCGCAAGAGATTCTGGACCGGATCTTCGACCCCTTCTTCTCGACCAAGGAGGTGGGCGCCGGAACCGGCCTGGGGCTGTCGACGGTCTACGGCATCGTCAAGCAGACCGGCGGCTTCATCTTCGTCGATTCGGTCGTGGGCCGCGGAACGATTTTCTCACTGTTCCTGCCGCACTTCGCCGGCGGCGCCGAATCCGGCATTCCGATAGGCGAAATCGAAGCCCCGGTGCAAAAGGATCTGAGCGGTATCGGGAACGTTCTGCTGGTCGAGGACGAGGAAGCCGTCCGCGCCTTCGGTTCGCGTGCCCTGCGCAACAAGGGGTACAACGTTCTCGAGGCGAACTCGGGCGAGCAGGCGCTGGAAGTCCTGCGCGACAGCGCAGAGCAGATCGACCTTCTGATCACCGACGTGGTGATGCCCAAGGTCGACGGCCCGACGCTGGTCAAGACGGTCCGCGAATCGCACCCGGACCTGAAGGTCATCTTCATATCCGGCTATACCGAAGACAATTTCCGGCAGAAGCTCGGTGAAGACGAAGGCATACACTTCCTGCCGAAGCCTTTCAGCCTCAAGCAGCTCGCCGCCAAGGTGAAGGAAGTCATGAGCAGCCAGCCGGTCTGATGGCGCCTGCAGACACCTGCGTTTCAGATCAGGGCTGCGTGCCGGAGTGCGCGCGGACGCTACCGCGCATAGAGCCGTGCGACGAAGTGGCCGATAGGGGCCTCGAGCTCTATGCGGACAGGCGCCAGCCTGTCGCCGCCCGGGCGGCCGATCCAGACGATCCGGCTGCTCTCGTTCTGCTGACCATCCCCGTCCGATTCCCGCCGGAAACCGCCGATGCGTTTGTAGATCAGACGACAGCCTATGGCGGGACCGCCGTAGGCCCAGGGCCGGTCCTGCGCAAGTTCCGTCCGGTCGATGTGCTCTATCTTCAGGTCATAACGGCGACGCCCGTCCCATACCCGTTCCTCGGCCTCGCAGCGGCCGCCCTGTTCGAGCCGGTCCAGGATGCGCAGCAGAACCGTAAAGGGATCGGAAGTTCCGGCGGTCGCGCCTGGTGGGACCGGTGTCACTTCGGAAAGGTCGGATTGCGGTTCTGCCTTCAGTTCCGGAAGGGGGCTGCCGACTGTCCATCGCACTGCGGTGCGCCGGGTCCGGTTTTTGTAACGGCCCTCGCTTTCGTGCCGCATCACCTCGAAACCTTCGGATGTTGTCGCGCCCACGGTGCGGGCGGAGCCTTTCCAGGGGAACAGGAAGGCGAGGGTGCCCTGACTCTCGCCGCTGCCCTCGATCTCGTAGCCTTCCTCTCCCAGCGCATAATTCACCTTGGCTTCGGCCAGGGTCATGTTGCCCCAGGCCACCTGATAGCGCAGTTCGCTGAGCTGACGTGCCGAGGCGGTATGCGCCGATACGGCGGTGACGGTTATAAATGCCGCCAGCATGGCCAGCCGGGGCGGACGTCGTTGCAGATGCCCGAATCGATCCATTTCACGGCCTCCCGGCGCATTGAGCGGTAAAAGTCCGTTCCTGCGCGCCCATAGCGTTCAGAGTCCATTTAGAGCGCGGCAGGAAAACGGCCAGACGAATTATGCCGGACGTCAGGGATTTTTCACGCAAAACCTTGAGTGGCTCTCGCGGACGTGCGTGAGAGGCGGTCGGTTTCAGAATAAATCAACAAATGTTCCTGTTTTGATCTTTGCGCTTGAATGCGGGAACAAAAGCAGTACAATCCCCGCATTGCAGTTGCGATACCCCTATGAGATAAGGAAGGCATCAACATGTCACAAAGCGCATTGCGTCTGGTCGAAGGAAAAAACGTGGATAAACAAAAGGCATTGGATGCCGCCCTCGGCCAGATCGAGCGAGCCTTTGGTAAGGGATCGATCATGCGCCTGGGCGAAGACCAGGTCGTGGAGACCGAAGTGGTTTCGTCCGGCTCGCTGGGACTGGATATCGGACTGGGTATCGGTGGCTTGCCGCGTGGCCGGATCGTAGAGATTTACGGGCCTGAATCGTCGGGCAAGACCACTCTCGCGCTGCATGTCGTGGCCGAGGCGCAAAAGGCCGGTGGAACCTGCGCCTTTGTCGATGCCGAGCATGCGCTCGACCCGATCTATGCCAGAAAGCTGGGGATCAATGTCAGTGAATTGCTGATATCGCAGCCGGATTCGGGTGAACAGGCGCTGGAGATTGTCGATACGCTGGTCCGTTCCGGGGCGCTCGATGTTCTGGTCATCGATTCGGTGGCGGCTCTGGTGCCCAAGGCGGAGCTTGAAGGCGAGATGGGCGATTCGCTGCCCGGATTGCAGGCCCGCCTGATGAGCCAGGCGCTGCGTAAGCTGACCAGTTCGATTTCGAAATCCCAGACGCTGGTGATTTTCATCAACCAGATCCGTATGAAGATCGGCGTGATGTTCGGTAACCCCGAGACCACCACCGGCGGTCATGCGTTGAAGTTCTATGCTTCGGTCCGTCTCGATATCCGCCGGATCGGCGCGATCAAGGACAAGGACGTGGTCGTTGGCAACCAGACCAAGGTCAAGGTGGTCAAGAACAAGATGGCGCCGCCTTTCCGTATCGTCGAATTCGATATCATGTACGGCGAGGGGATCTCCAAGACCGGTGAACTTCTGGACCTGGGCGTTCAGGCGGACATCGTTGAAAAGTCGGGATCCTGGTTCTCCTACGACGGTCAGCGAATCGGTCAGGGGCGCGAGAACGCCAAGAAATTCCTGCGTGAAAATCCGCAGGCCGCGGAAAAACTGGAAAAGGCGATTCGACAGAACGCCGGTCTGGTCGCCTCTACGATGCTGGAAGGCAGCGGCGGGGAAAAAGAAGAGGCCTGAGCCCTGAAGGCCACAGCGCGAAACTGTGGCTTTGCAGAGGCTGGGGTCCTGGGGCCACGTCCTGGAGCGGATCTGATTTAAA